>ENA-UPWK01000206-UPWK01000206.1-human-gut-metagenome-genome-assembly--contig:-NODE-206-length-67300-cov-6.188403_pt1 | contig 67300 bp, 50 predicted proteins | sample MGYA00250048_ERZ773373 | MGnify/ENA primary metagenome ERZ773373 (study PRJEB29103, sample SAMN06112059) | human gut metagenome | biome: human gut; feature: ankylosing spondylitis patient; material... | reverse complement strand
CAGTAAAGCTTCTTTACCAATAAATTCCTTATCCCATCCAATCCCTTTTTCCATTCCAACTTCCAGAGGATTTGTATGACGAAGATCACGCATATAATAAAAACCGGCTTCTGTCGGAAGCGTCCATGCCATAACCTGGAACTCTGTTACTTCCACTGCTCCCATGGCATCTCCTGTTTTGTGTAAAAGCTCTTCTATTCTGTCTGCCTGATCTGCTGCAACGTATATCTCGTATCCTTTCTTTTCTCCTGTAAATCCGGCACGATTGATTATGACAGGGAGTTCTTCTATCTGATTCTTTTCAAATGAGAAAAATTTCAGTTCATCTATAGGATTTTTGGTCAGTTTATTGATCATTTCCATAGAATCCGGTCCCTGTACAGCATACATATGATATTGGTCTGTCACATCTTTGTATGTTATCTTCCGATTTCCCTGATGTGATGCCATCCAATGGATCAGATTCCCAGCAAATAATGTTGATACCCAGAATTTCTGTTCTTCCAATCGAAATACTACTACATCATCAATAATTTCTGCATTCTCATCCAGAATTGTTGTATATCGCTCCTTTCCTGTTTTCAATGTTGATATCATCTTTGTGCAAAGAAGATCCAGAAAATCCCGTGCATCCTCTCCCTGCACTTCTACCAACTGATGTGTCCACAGATACCAGCCTACATGCTCACGGACCGCCATATGCTCTCTGCGTTTCATGTCATCATATTTATAAATATTCTTATACATATCCAATCCTCGCTTTTCCCGTAATATCCTAACAGAACTTATCGATTTTCTTTGCTATTCTGATTCTTAATTTGTCTGCCGGAGTGTCATCTTTGATTTCCCACAAAGACCATTGTGCATTCACAAGTGTCTTGGTCATTCCATACCAGTATGCAACATATGCATCTGCCATTCCCGGATTATATACAGTCAAGTTATTACGATCTACAATATACTGAACTTCTTCTTTGTTAAATGCTTCAACCTCATATTTCAATCCCATTGCCTGAAAAAACATTTCCAGATATCCGCCCATCACACGTCCATCTTTCACTGCTTCCGGTGTTCCCATCCATTTACGGATTCCTTCAATTGATGTCCTTTCTCCGAACGCAGTTTTTCCTGCAGCTTCACATACACAGTGAAATACGTGTTCCACGGTTTTTTCATCCAGTTTACCCTGGCGAAGCAGATACGATATTGTAGGGAAAATATATCCTGCTGCTGCATTTGAACGTCTCATAAGTCCAGCAACACTATTAGAATCATCTTCCATATTAGTGCCATTCGCAAAAGTATAATTAGTTTCCTCACGAAATACCATTGATTCAGAAACCATATCCTCTTCTTTAGTGTATTTGATCTGATCTTCCGTTGCGATCGGTCCAAAGCATTCCCACTGTTCATGGGATGGCATCGGATATTTTTCACGACTTTCTGCAACAATCCTGCAATGGCAGTCCCCGCAGCCTTTTGCTTCTACCATATGAAATTCAAGCTGTGTTCCTGCTCTCAGTTCTTCTGACCAGGCGCGACTGCTCGCTTCCAGAGACTGTGTAGTTGCACGACATAGCTCAGAGCCTACAATGTCCCAGTCACATACATCCAGTTCTTTTTCTGCACGATAGGTTCCAAAATCCTGTACACGTCCACACATAAGCAATGCATCATCGCCCGAATCTCCTACAAGTGCTCCGACAAAACTTCCTCTGCAGAACGGATGTACATTATGCTGTGCCATCTGCGGTTTTCCATACTGTTTCATTGTATAATATAATTTCTGGTATGCTGCTTCGCACATTGCCTGTGCCCTTTCTCTGTAATCTGGCATGAGAATCCTGTATGCCTGCATACAGGCTGCGCTGAACGAGGCATTATATCTCGATAACCAGTGCATTGCCTCTTGATAACCTACCAGATGATTCCATGGGGAACACAAAGCCGCATAGTTTGTAAGAGATTTGCTTCCGGAATCTTTTGGAATACGGGGGTCTAATTTTTTACTCATAATCTTTTTCCTTCTTTCCGATCGTTTTGAAAAGCTATTGTTGTCCATTTCTTTAAGGCAACGTAGATTTTCTGATAACATCAGTATATAGGATTTCATTTTCAAACTACAGGCTCTGCTAATTGAATTTTCATTCATTATATATATTAATTTGTACTCTCTTTTTTGATTTCAACTTATAGTTAAGCACTTTATAACGCTATTAAAAATGACACCTTTATTTTATATTTGTGTCATTTTTGATTCTTTTTATCGTTTTTATCCAATTTTACACTTTTCTGTGTCCATTTGCGGTATACTAAACAGTATCAATTTTAACACCATGTAAGGAGGATTTTTCATGAACTTAAATCTGACCATATTAAAAGATTACCTGCCACCGGAGCTGCAAACTCGCCTTTATGGTGAAGCTCAGGATAAACTTGTATGTTCTCGTCCTTTTCTCTGTGAAGCAGACACGTCCGTAATTACAGGAAACACTTATCTTCTCCGTGCAGAACTTCTTCCTTTCATAACACCCGTCAGTGGATGTTCTTTTATCTGTGTCGGATCTCCTGTCCCCTTTAACTGGCAGGAAAGTGGCATTTCTCTGTTACAAATAAATGGTTCTTCCAGTTTTACTTCTGTCTTTAATGCAATTTGCCATATATATGATTTTTTTGATCACTGGGATTTTATGCTCCATAAAGAACTTGAAAAGCAGGCCGATTATGAAATTCAGGATATACTCCGGCTTGGCGCCGAACTGTTCAAAAACCAGATTAATGTAATTGATCATTCTCTTTCGATTATTTTTGAAACTGTCTGGGAAACTGACTCTCACGGAAAAAGAAAAGTCCATATAGATAATACGCCTCATACCATGCGTCCGAATATGACTGAGTCAATAAAAAATGTCTGTAATTTGGAACGTCGTATTTCCGTTCCTTATATTTCTTCATTGAAAGATAATAATTTTCGCTCTTATTGTAACAACCTGTTTCCTCTTGGATATTTTACCGGCTGTATTTCTATTACAGAAACAGAGCACCCTTTTCGCGACAGTGATTTTTCCCTTGCCGATTATTTTTTCTCTGTTTTCCAGATTGCTTTTGAGAAACACCTTCGCAGCGTGAGTTCAACTAATACTTATGAAAATAACGTTCTTCAAAAACTTCTTCGTCACCAGCCTCTGACTCCTAATGAACAAAAAGAACTGATCTTGTCTGATAACGAAGAATTATATTGTTTTAAACTTCATGAGACCAATAAAACCTCCTGTATGCCAAAAGAATACATGCATGCTGCATTATACTCCTTTGTCCCACAGATTCTGACCTCAACTATTTATCATCAGCATATTATAGGTTTGCTGAAAATACCTAAACAGGAAGGCTCCTCCAGAACTTTTTTATCCTTCAAAGATATGTTGGAACGTATGAATTACTGTGCAGGCATCAGCAATTCTTTTTCCAGACTGGAACAATTGGATGAATGTCTTATCCAAGCCGATTATAGTCTGCAAAACAGTACCCAGACTCTGAATTTTTTTACGAATAATATCGTATCATTCCTGTTACACGAATGTACCACCAGAATTTCCAGGGAATTATTGACTACAGAGGCATTACGTCGTGTAATTGCCTATGATGCCAGAAAAAACACTGAATATCTGCATACTCTTCAGGTCTACCTTGAAAACGAAATGAACATTACTCCCACAGCCCAGGCCCTTTTTATTCATAGAAGCAGTCTCATTAAACGTTTGAATAAACTGACCGATCTATTGCAGGATAATCTTTCTGATCCGAAAACAAAACTTTATTACAGACTCTGGTTTGAGTTAAAACAATAATTTTTGTATCATCACTCTTTGTGTTTTCTTTAATCTTCTGAGTACCGTTTTTAAGAATCTTTAAATAATAAAAGCTATTTCTTTGTCCTGAACTTTTTCATTGTGGAGTATGAAAAAGCCACAGACTGGGTGGATGCCAGTCTGTGGCTCAGTTAGATTTTTATACTTTCTTTAGAGAACTTTTAAGACAAATTTTGTTTCTTTATTTTCCCGACAGGGGGTGCGACCCCAACCGACGACCCCGCCAGACCTGTTCAGTATTAATACCAGTCCCGGCAGAGGGTTCTCCCTTAACTGCCTCTATCAGTTAACTCATGCCAGGTTTTACTATTCCAATTTGTTCTAAAACATGTTATACTTAAAAAGCTGTCGAACCTCCAGCAGAAAGGAGGTGGACTCCATGGAAGAAATTCTCACCACATTTCTTGTCTCTGTTATAGCAGGCGTAGTTAGCTACTACATATGCAAATGGCTGGACAGCAGACGATAGACAGCAACAGTCTAAACGGAATAGCTCACCGTAACGAGCAAGAAAGCCCCCAGAGCTGGCACTCTGAGGGCTTTTGTTTTGCTTCACGGAATCTCACCACATTCCTTAGCTACTGTTAGTATATGCGCAATGTGCCAAAAAGTCAACTCAAAAATAGTGGGTGAAAAAGCCGCAGGCTGGATGGGTGCCAGTCTGTGGCTATCTTAAGATAATCTTATTTACCCTCCGTAGTTTTACATTGCAAAATCTTCTCCAGTTCAGCTACTCTTTTAAGTGCTTCTGTTGTCTCTTTTTGGGCCTTTATTTTTTCTTTTTCAGCAAAATCCGCTCTCTGACGTTCCCTTTCTGTATTTTTGCGTTCAGCTTCCTGACCTTTTTCATACATGATCGTATCTCTCTCAAATCCCTTCATATAGATTAATGACACCGTTACTGAAAACTTATAAAAAATTATAAACTTTTATGTTCCATTCCTACTTCAACGAATATGCTTTTGATGATATAAATATCCATCTACTCACAGGTTTTTGTACTCTCCAGGGGTTTCCATATTTTCGAATATTTTTTTCGTTTTTGAAGCATATTCCGCAGACCATTAAGCAAATTCGTCAGTTTTTACTTAACCGTTTAAGTTAACAGATAAAAAAGTTTACACACGAAAAAAGAAGGGAAAGCCAGACTTTTTTGTATGACTTTCTCTTCTTTTATACATTTTATTTTGCCTTAAATACAGCGACTTTCTCTTTTGACAGATCGATCTTATCCGGAAGGATGGAAGTCTTCTCAGTGGATTCTGATGTTGTGAATCCTGTTGAGTCGGAAGTATTTGACTTCATTGCATCCTGCAGAGTATTGCTTACTGTCACATTTGCAGAAAAGATATCTGTTCCTGTGGAAGCTGCTGCATCACCTGTTGTTGTGCTTACTGTACTGCTGCTCTGCATTTCCTGAACCTGTTCCTGTGTCGGGTAGAAGGATGGCTGGCGGATGTAACGGAAGCTTGCACTGTATGCTTCGCCTACTGTTACTCCATTCTTGCCGGAGGAGCAGTGTACTGCGATCCAGTCACCTGCGTCTGTTTTACCGCAGAGAATACCTACATGATTATCGCTTCCTGCTTCCGGTCCTTTCTGGAACACCAGATCTCCGGGCTGTGCATCTGCCTCAGTTACCACGTTTGCTTTCTCCCACTGATCGGAAGTTCCGTCGCCTACAGCTTCCTGCATTGCTTTATCCTGATATCCGTTGATCACTGCCCAGGTGACAAAACCACTGCAGTCCAGTCCGTATGCGCGGATGGTTCCGGTGCTCTTGCTTCCCTCGGCTGATACCTTCTCGCTGGTTCCCCAGCCTGGATCTTCACCGATCACTGTGGATTTGCCGCCCCAGAAGTAACCGACTTTACCAACCAGTGAATAGGCTGCGGAGATAACATTTACTCTTTCCTCGGAAACATCATCTCCTACGCTCTCGCGGACAAAACCGTTGGCAGCTGTTACTACCGCGCAGAGGAGTTTGCAGTCTGTCTCCACATATTTCTTAAGGATCGTACGATCCTTTTTTGCGATTTTATTTTTCTTAATATAGTAGTTGATTTTACGATTAGCGTATGTAACGTGAGTGATATCCTGCTTGTCCCTTACGATCGGGTTCATCTCTGCAAAGATTTTCGCAAGGTCTTTCTTGCAGGAAGAATCCAGGGTAAATTCTGTTTTTCCGTCCTGACTCTGCTGATATACATAGACTGCAAGGATATCCTGCCAGTTTCTTACCAGAAGACTGTCTGCAGATGTGGTGGTCTTGCTGCTGTTTACATCGCTGGCATCTGCTACTTTGTTCTTCTCTTTATATTCCTTCTCGATCTCATCCATAACAGAAGCGAAATCATCTGAGAAGGTCAGATTGTAGTTATTCTTCAGGCTGTCCAGATAGAAATCCTTACCTGCGTGGATATTGGACGCATAATATACCGGAGTTCCGGTCTGTGCAGCACTGGTATTACTCGTAAATGGATTATTCGTATCCGCATTGTTCTTCTGCGCTTCCAACTGAGCAATAGTCGCTTCTGCCTGAACCAGCAGATTATAATTAGAAACCTGTGCCTTCTCTGTATCAGACAGGGCATTATATGCAGTGCGGATGCTCTGAACAGTGGCTTTCTTCTCCAGCGTGATGGTCTGTGCGTTCAACTCATTGATTCTGTCGATCACATCCTGGGCTGCCTTCGTAATCTGTGAAGACGGTGTTGGTGTAGGATTCGCAGGTGTCGGAGTCGGATCTGTTGGTGTCGGAGTCGGATCTGCCGGTGCAGGTGTTGGCTCTGCAGGTGTTGGAGTCGGATCTGTTGGTGTCGGATCTATCGGTGCAGGTGTCGGGTCTGCAGGTGTCGGATCTACCGGCGCAGGTGTTGGCTCTGCAGGAGTCGGATCTGCCGGCGCCGGATCCTCTGATCCTGAATCAAAATCACCGGAATCGCTGAAATCAGAACCATCTGCTGTATACGCAGCAGTATCCTCTGCTGCAAGTACGGACGCAGGACCGGATAATACCATTCCTGACATCAATGTCAGACATAAGAATCTGGTAAGATACTTGTTTTTCATATATCTAAATTGCTCCCTTCTTACTGTGAGCATGTCCTTACCCCCTGTTTATAAGGGCATACTGTCTAAATTACTTTTCACATTATTATGTTATTTCATAAGTGAATTATCCCGAAATATTAACCTGTTTTATTCTAGCATAATCATTTTTTGAAATCAACAGCTCAGGGCAGGTAAATTCCAGATTTGACCAAAATTCATTTTTTTGTCACATTTTAACCGAATCAAGTAAGTCCCCCTGCAGAAGTTGCGAAAAGCAACAAGCAGTGAGGAAGATATGTTTCAGAATGCAGGAAGGCTGTGCGGATATGATTTCCACACAGCCTTCCTGTATTCTTAGCGTATCTCTGTCAGGCTGCCTGAATGGCTCCTGCAAAGTTCTTATTACCAATGCAGATCTGTATCAGTCCCTGCACTACCTGAAAACACATATTCAGGATAAAGCGGATATCCTCTTCCACGCTGCGGAGCTTGTTGAGGTATTTCTCATGAGTAGCTTCGATATAATCGATCAGGGTGGAGAAATCTGCGAAGCGGATGGCCGGTTCCAGATATGCATGTGCTTCTCCCTGCTGTATACATTCTTTCAGTCTGTTCTTAAGTACTTTCTCATAATGATTATGCTGGCTGAAGCTTCCTGTATATGTTTTGTTATGAGGAAAGGTAAAATAATCCGCCATATAGTGGATCACTTCGCCGAACCGCCGCCAGTAAACTCTCTGGTTACTCTCATCCGGTCTGATATCTGCCAGTTCTTTCATCCGGTTCTTGACATCTTCAAATGTTCCGTAGAACTCGTGTCTTCTGGTGATAAAGGACGGTTTGATATCCGGCAGAATGCTGCCCAGGCAGAAAGCCTTTCTGTGAGACTGCAGGCTTGCTGTGGTCTGCATCTGATCCGCAAGGTATCTTGCTAATAAAATATGTGATTTTTTACGCAATTTTCTTCCTCTTCTTTCTTTTGAGAACCTATCATTCTTATATATGGGAACGAATAATAATCAACTTAACCAACATAGAATACTATAGCAGATTTATACCTGTTATTCAAATAAAATTTTTGTAAACTTTTTCACATTTTCAGTTCAGACAACTGTTTCAGTAATTCCAGGTCACTGTTCTTTACTTTCAGGTTTGTCTCTATCTTCTCTCCCTCAGGAGTGGTGATCGCAATTTCAATAATGCTTCCTTCTTTAAGTCCTTTGCGTGAAACTGCCTGACAGAATGCCGGGAACTTGGGATGATTGCTCTTAAAGGTGTTCCATGCGCCTGTGATCTTCATGATATTTCCTATATTGTTTCCTATGTTCATATGATTGTTGTGTCCTTTCTTATCTCAACTGAATATTCCCGATTCTGAGAACTGATACATATAATAACATACTTCACCGGATTTGGCTATACCAAAAGCCCCCCAGGATTAACTCCCGAGGGCTTTCATGCTGCTCATATTAAATTGTGATCATTCTACGTTCTCAAACATCTCTGCTAATGTCATAGAGATTTTCGGAAAATCTTTCAGTGTCACCACTGTATCTGCATTATAATGTTCTTCTTCTGGATCATCCTGCAAAATATAGCTATACTTCAAATCATATTTACCATCCTCAAGATAATAAATCTGTACTGCTCTTTCTTTCGGTGAGATGATCCAATACTCTTCTACACCTGCTGCCTGGTAAATTTCTTTCTTCACAGTCATATCTCTTAATGCTGTTGCCGGGCTAAGAGTTTCCACAATAAATCTGGGTGTACCAGTATAGGAACCACCTTTCAAATGCTTACGGTCACATATAATCATCACATCTGGTATCACATAATCATTATTCTCCTGTGCATGATATTTATAATCCAGATTCTCCATGAATGCTAAACACAGTGTTCCCTGTAAACCGGTTGATATGATTCGATAAATATTACCATCTACAAGCCCATGCTGATAATTTGGTGATGGTGACATATCATAGATTACACCATTAATCTTCTCTTCTTTTCTATATTCCTCTTCAAGTAATGGCATATTATCACCTCCAAGTGAGTTTGGTTATATGTACATTATAATATAGGTTATGTCTGTTCAGCAACCTGTTTTTGATTCTGACAAAACGAATATAGATATCCGGTTACTGTTCAGGTTTGACACCATTTTGACACCATTTTTCATAAAGATGCGTAAAAATACGGTAAGATAGTGAAATTGAACTTCTCGCAAACCCTTTAGATCTCGCTGAAATCCGGTGTTCCATACAAGTCGAACGGAGTTGACTGGTAGACATAGTAATTCAGCCAGTTTGTATACAGGTTGTTCGCATGTGCTCTCCACATAAGGAGCGGTCTGTTTTCCGGGTTGTTGTCTTTGTAATAATTCTCCGGGATTTCGATGGGCAGGTTTTTGCTGACATCACGTTTGTACTCACCGTCAAGAGTCACACGATCATATTCCGGATGTCCCATTACAAAGATCTTGCGGCCGCCGTCTGCCATTGCAAGGAAAAGCCCTGCTTCATCGGATTCAGCAAGCACTGTCAGCTCTTTACAGTTATGGATATCCTCGATGGGAACTTCCGTATGTCTGGAATGAGGTGCAAGGAACATATCGTCGAATCCGCGTACCAGCGGAATCTTACGGTTCATCACTTTATGCCAGAAAAGACCAAACATCTTCTTATCAAGTTTGCGCTTTTTCAGTCCATAGTGGTGGTAGAGTCCTGCCTGTGCAGCCCAGCACAGATAAATGGTAGAGGTAACATGGGTGTTTGTCCAGTCCATGATCTCTACCAGTTCCTTCCAGTAGTCTACCTCTTCGAATTCCATCTGCTCTACAGGAGCACCTGTGATGATCATTCCATCGTATTTGTTATTTTTCAGTTCCGGAAATGTCTGATAAAATTTATTCAGATGACTCACAGATGTATTCTTCGCTTCATGGCTCTGTACTGCCATAAAAGTGACATCTACCTGCAGCGGTGTGTTGGAAAGGGAACGCAGAAGCTGAAGCTCTGTCTCCTCTTTCAGAGGCATCAGGTTCAGAATGAGGATCTGAATGGGGCGGATATCCTGATGGGATGCACGTGACTCATCCATCACGAAAATATTTTCTTTTTCCAGAATCTCTTTTACTGGCAGATCGCTCTGTATTTTAATTGGCATTATCTTATCTCCTGTTCTTATTATTTTATTGTTGTGCCATCTTCAGGAAATCTTCTTCCGAAAGGATTGGAATTCCCAGTTCTTTGGCTTTTTTATTCTTTGAAGAATTGGAAGTTGTGTCATTATTGATCAGGTAGTTCGTCTTCGATGTTACTGATCCGGTCACCTTGCCTCCCAGAGACTCAATAAATTCCTTTGCCTGTGCTCTGTTTGCAAAGTGCTCCACACTTCCTGTGATAACGAAATTCATGTTCCGGAAAATCTGCTCACCTGTCTTTTCTTCTTTCTTAACAGTCAGATGGCTCATCAGATGATCCAGTTTTCGGTTATTATCCTCGATTGAAAAATAATCAGTCAGACTTCCGGCAATTACCGGTCCGATGGTATCAATAGAGCTGATCTCCTCTTTATCTGCATGGCGGATCTTCTCCAGATCATCATCAAAATGCCTGCAGATCACTTTTGCATTGGCAAGACCGATATTGGCAATTCCAAGGCTGTAGATCACCTTCGCAAGAGTAGTCTCCTTAGCTTTATCAAGACTGGTCATCAGGTTCTCAAAGGATTTCTCCCCGAATCCGTCCATCTCCACGATCTCATCACGATGCTTTCCAATCTCAAAAATATCTCCGAAGTCATGAATAAAGCCTCTTGCAATGAATTTCTCCAGTGTTGCTTCTGACAGTCCGTCAATGTTCATGGCATCCCTGCTTGCAAAAAGTGCAAAGGATTTGATCTTCTTTGCGGCACAGTCAGGATTTGTACAGTAAAGTGCCTCCACATCATTTACCTTCTGTATCTGTGTTCCATGGCCACATGCAGGGCAGGTATCCGGAATTTCCAGTTTACTGCTGCGTGTGAGGTTTTCTGCAATCTGCGGAATGATCATATTTGCTTTATATACAGTGATCGTATCCCCGATACCAAGCTGCAATTCTTTTAGAATGCTCACATTGTGTACGCTGGCGCGGCTCACAGTGGTTCCCTCCAGCTCGACCGGTTCAAAAACAGCCACTGGATTGATCAGCCCTGTTCTTGACGGGCTCCATTCGATCTCAAGAAGATGGGTTTCTCTGATCTCATCTGCCCATTTGAATGCAAAAGCATTTCTGGGAAATTTCGCTGTTCTTCCAAGGGAATCTCCGTATGCAATATCATCATAAAGAGCAACCAGTCCGTCTGACGGAAAATCATTCTCAGTGATCGCAGTTGAAAAATATTCCATGGCTTCATCCAGCGTTAAAGCCGTGACTGTCCTGTATTCCACTACATCAAATCCCTGTTCTTTCAGCCATTCAAACTGCCGGGCTCTTGAATTATGGAAATCAACCCCGTCGGCGCTTACCAGCGTAAATGCGTAGAAACGCACATTCCTGCGGGCTGTGATCTCATTGTTTAACTGGCGGACAGAACCGCTGCATAAGTTTCTCGGATTCTTGTATTTCGCATCAACGTCTTCTATGGATTCATTGATCCGTTCAAAGTCCGAATAGGTAATGATCGCTTCCCCACGCAACACCAGTCTTCCCTGATACGGGATTTTAAGAGGAACGTTCTTAAATACTCTGGCATTATTGGTGACAACCTCTCCTGTCACACCGTTTCCACGTGTAACTGCTTTGGCAAGTCCTCCATTCTCGTAGGTAAGAACGATCGTCAGTCCGTCCAGCTTCCATGACAGAAGCGTTTTGTGTTCCCCGATAAATTCCCTCAGAACTTCTCTGTCCTTAGTCTTGTCCAGAGACAGCATGGGGGATTCGTGTTCTTCTTTTGGAAGCTGGTCAACTGCCTCGTACCCTACGCTTATGGTTGGGCTGTTTGCCAGAACAGTGCCTGTCTCTTTCTCCAGAGCCTGAAGCTCGTCGTACATCTGATCGTACTCTCTGTTGCTTATGATCTCTGTATCCTGCTGGTAATACGCCTTTGCTGCCCTGTCCAGCTTTTGCACCAGCTCTTTCATTCGCATGATCGCTGCTGTTTCCATTCTGTTCTCCTGTTCTGATCACTGTTTCACTTGTGGAAGATTCCAGTAAATGGTTCAGTTCTTCCCATTCCTGTGCTGTGATCTCTCTGTATTCGCCTTCTCTGATCCCGTCCAGAGTCAGATTCATGATCCTGATCCTTTTCAGCTTCTGTACCTCATATCCCAGATACCGGCACATTCTGCGGATCTGCCGGTTCAGTCCCTGTGTCAGAATGATCCGAAAGCTGCATTCTCCTGTCTGCACCACTCTGCATGGTCTGGTCACTGTATCAAGAACAGGGACTCCCTTGCTCATCCTTCGGACAAATTCCCTGTCCACCGGCTTATTCACTGTCACAAAATATTCTTTCTCATGATAGTTTCCGGCGCGCATGATCTTATTGACCAGATCTCCTTCATTTGTCAGAAGGAGAAGGCCCTGTGATTCTTTATCCAGTCTGCCCACAGGATAAACACGCAGAGGATAATCCAGATAATCTGTTACCGTCGTCTCATCAAACTGCTGCTTTGTGCTGCACACGATCCCTCTGGGTTTGTTAAAAAGAAGCAGTACTTTTTTTTCATTTTTATGGACAGGTATATTGTCTGCACAGACCTCATCTTCCAGGCTGACTTTCTGACCGCTTTCTGCTTTTTTTCCGTTTACCGTAATCCTTCCCTCTTCGATCATCCGGTCGGCTTCCCGTCTGGAGCATATGCCTGCCTCGCTTAAATATTTGTTTATTCTGATTTTTTCGTCCATTGTTCTATTATATAATTTTTTGTACATCTTATCAACGGTGAAATTTTGATGGAATTTTTTTCAAAAGGGCAGGAATGGGGAATCGCCTTGTATTTTGTCAGATTTTATTGTATGATATCGAATGACAGGATATCTTTTTTGTCACTGATTTTATCAAAAAGGAGGCTTTCATGTCAGATAATTTACCACGTACAAACCGGTGGCTGATCGCACTTTCTGTTATTCTGTGTCTGATACTTGGAGGAATTTTCACCCGTTCTTCCGCTGTGACTTCACAGGCAGATGCCATCAGCGATACCGGAGCTTTCGTGTCAGAAGATCAGGATTCTGCGGAGTTTACTTCTGAGGAAACATTGACTGATAGCAATGATAATTTTACGGATTCTTCTTCCGGGAAACTGTTTGGACGCACTTCTTCAGATTCATCTGAAGCTTCTCCGGGCGGTCCTGCATTAAGCACTGAGATCTCGCCTGAGGCATCAGAGGGCAACTGGGCTTCCAGCGGAAGTAACTGGATGTTTCTGGTAGATGATAAGCCATACACAGGATGGTTCACAGATACAGACGGGAAGCAGTACTATATGGATGAGACCGGTATTATGCAGACAGGCTGGACAGATATCGGAAAGAAACGGTATTATTTTGATATGGATGGCATTCTGCAGACAGGGACTGTGATAATAGATAAGAAAACTTATGAACTGGATACAGATGGTTCTCTGAAAGGTTATACGCCAAAGAAAAAATCCTCGAAGAAGAAATCTTCAGATAAGTCAGCTACCTCTGACAAGTCCGGTACATCTACGGCAAAGAAGTCGGTCGCCCTTACTTTTGATGATGGTCCCAGCTCTTTTACAGACCGTCTTCTGGACTGTCTGGAAGAAAATAATGCAAAGGCAACTTTCTTTATGGTGGGTACTGAGATTGCCAGTTTTCCGAACGAAGTAAAACGCATGAAGAAACTGGGCTGTGAACTTGGAAACCATACTTATGACCATAAGGATCTGGCGACTCTTTCTTCGGATGAGATCAGTTCAGAAATTGCAAGAGTGGATGAACAGCTTGTAAATCTTACAGGTGAGGGAGCTTCGGTGGTCCGCCCGCCATATGGATCTGTTAATGATACTGTAAAATCAACTGTGGGAACCCCGATGATTCTGTGGTCCATTGACACCCTGGACTGGAAAACGCAGGATGTGGAATCTACGGTTGAAGAAGTCATGAATAACGTAAAAGATGGTTCCATTATTCTGATGCATGACATTTTCAGCACCTCTGTAGATGCAGCCGAGATCCTGATCCCGCAGCTTATCGAAGAAGGCTATCAGCTTGTAACAGTACACGAACTGGCTTCCCTGCATCAGACAGAATTATCGGCAGGAGTTACATACGGTGAATTTAATCGAATCAAGTAAGTCCCCTGCGGAAGTTGCGAAAAGTAATAAGAACAGCAAAATCTCCAGCAGAAGCTAACAAGAACAATGTCAGAAAAACGGAACGTAAAAAATACAGGCAGTTACCACAAGGATAACCGCCTGTATTTTTTACGTTCCATATTCAATTTTATTCAAGTAAATCTCCTCTGATGTATCCGGTCTGACCGTCGTAGTCAATCTGAACCCATTCACCATCAGTACCTGTCTTCTGAACCTGATCACCTGCTGAGATCACGCCAAGGATATCAGCATCTGTGCTGGCTTCTGCGCGTACATTACATTCCTCCGAAGCAGTAAGCATCGTGCCATCTTCTGCCTCTGTTGACACACCTGCTTCCTCCCCAAGACCATTCAGGAATTCTTCAAGAGACGGATCAGATTGCTGTGCCTGATCCAGTTCATTCTGCACCTTCTTTATAAGAGCTGAAACATCACTGTCTGATAACTGTTTTTCCATATATGCGGAAATCTCAGAATCCTGTAAAGCTCCGTTATTGATCACCCAGTTTCCTTCGCTGTTCTTATATACATAGAACTGAGTCAGTGCAGGGGCCTTGGTCTCAACGCCCTGACAGATATACGAGAAACAGGCGTAAACCACGTAAGAATCATCTGTCATACCTTTCTTCGTGTACACATCGCCTACTTCATACCCTTCGATATAATCTTTCAAATTTGTGACTTTTGACTCATCAGACGGTGTGAAATCATCTTCCAGAGTCTTCAGCGTTGCAATATCTTTTTCCCCCAGAGCCTGATAATAGCTCGTGATCAATGCAGTAACGTCTGCATCTGCTGTTTCCATGGGATTGGCGTCTTCTTTCTTCTCGTCAGACTCCCCTTCACTTATCGGAGAAGAAGGAACATTTCCCTGGTCTTCGGATGTGGTTTTCTGTTCATCTCCGGAATTCCCCTTATTACTTCCGGAACAGGCTCGAATGCCACAAAACAGGACAACCACAATTATCAGAATAGCTCCACCCAGCATAAAATACCGGAGATTATCTGATAACCATTCTCTAAAATCATCCAAGTTCTTGTCCTCCTTATGAGTTACCGTTTGCTCCGTTCACTGCCACCATACGATTTCTGACAGTTCCCGATTCTGATAACTCCTGTGATACAACGCACCGGAACTGTACATACGTCCCAGGCAGCACGCCTGAAGGGAATCGAACCCCCGCACATGGTACCGGAAACCACTGCTCTATCCACTGAGCTACAGGCGCGTATCTTGAAAATCTGATTTTCAAAGGATTTATATAATTTATTTAATACAAGGTCTATATTATCATAATTACCGAAAAAAGTAAAGTTTTTTATTTTGTTACAAAAGATGCATTATTTTGTTACAAGTCAAAAATTATGGGCAGTCATGCATTGTGCTGACTGCCCGGTTTTATTTACATTTTCAGATCGTCGAATTTAAATCGGATGATCACCAGGGTGATCGCCATAAGAATGATTCCTGCCGGAAGTGCGATCCATGCTGTCTGTACAAATCCTGCGATAATATAAGTCAGGAAAGATACTGCTGCTGCAACCATTGCATAGGGAAGCTGTGTGCTGACATGATTTACATGTTCACACTGTGCACCTGCTGATGCCATGATGGTTGTATCGGAAATCGGTGAACAGTGATCTCCACATACAGCACCTGCCATACATGCAGAAATAGAGATGATCATCAGTTCATGATTTGTTCCTGAGAATACATTAACAACAATCGGGATCAGGATACCAAAGGTTCCCCATGAAGTACCTGTCGCAAATGCGATAACAGCCCCGATCACAAAGATAATTGCAGGAAGGAAATTCATCAGCCCGCCTGCAGAGCTTTTAACAATTGCAGATACAAATACAGATGCACCAAGGCTGTCTGTCATGGCCTTCAATGTCCAGGCAAAAGTAAGGATCAGGATCGCAGGTACCATTGCCTTGAATCCGTCCGGAATACACGCCATACAGTCTCTGAAATTCATAACACGACGTATCAGATATAAAACAATCGTGATAATCAGTCCGAAGAAGCTTCCAAGCACCAGTCCCACAGATGCATCACTCTGTGAAAATGCAGTTACAAAATCAGTTCCGCTAAAGAAACCACCTGTATAGATCATACCGATTACGCAGCATATTACAAGGCTTACGATTGGGATCAGAAGATCGATCACCTTGCCACGCGGATTACTTTTCTCATCTTCAGACGCGTTTGCATAAGGACGTGCAGGTGTTGTGTAGATATCGCCTTTTAAAGCATTTGTCTCATGAACACCCATTGGTCCGAATTCTACTTTCATAAGAACCATTGCCACCATCATGAAGATCGTAAGCAGTGCGTAGAAGTTATAGGGAATTGCATGTACAAACAGGGTAATTCCATCCTCTCCTTCTACAAATCCGCTGACTGCCGCAGCCCATGAAGAAATCGGTGCAATGATACATACCGGCGCTGCTGTGGCATCGATCAGGTACGCCAGCTTTGCGCGGGACACATTGTGCTTATCTGTCACAGGACGCATAACGCTTCCTACTGTCAGACAGTTAAAATAATCGTCAATAAAGATCAGTACACCAAGAATGATGGTTGAGAGTTCCGCACCAACTCTGCTTTTAATCCTCTTACCGGCCCAGCGTCCGAATGCTGCGGAACCGCCTGCCCTGTTCATCAGGCATACCATGGTTCCCAGAATAACAAGGAAGATCAGGATACCCATATTATAAGAATCTGTCAGAACGCTGATCATTCCGCCTTCAAAAATATGAAGGATTGTTCCTTCGAAATTAAAATTAGAGTAGAATAGTGCACCAACCAGTATTCCTACAAACAGTGAACTGTATACTTCTTTGGTGATCAGTGCCAGTGCAATGGCAACAAGCGGCGGAACCAACGACCAGAATGTGCCGTAAAATTTCGCAGATGCAGCCACCTCTTCCTCTGCTGCAAGTACAGTCAGCGGACTTGCCAGTATCAGCAGCATCAGTGCTGAAAGGCAGAGCGAAAGTCTTTTTATGTTACTTTTCATTTCTTTTCTCCTTCTCTTGTAAGATATATGATATTTCGATCATAGCACGCCTCTTAATTAATGCATTTGAAACAGCTTGGCAGAATTTCACGCTCTGATGAGCCGGATCAATATGCATTATTCAATATGCATTATTTACGAGGCTTGCTATAATCAAATCTGTAAATGTAGCAGGATTCCGTCTGTGCGATCAGTTCACAACCACACTCTGTCAGAAAATCATGGTCAACCAGCCCGATCTGTGTTACTACGAAATCTGTCTTTGATTTCTTCAACGCAGCCTGAAACCCTTCTTTATCTTCATAGATATGATAATCGATCACATCCAGCAATGCTTTCTGTCTTTTATAGAAACTGTTGTTCTCATCATAGTTTCCCGCCACTGTACTGCCTGATCTGTAGATACTTGCATTTCTGCTTATTACAGTGGCGATCCCCGCATCATACTGTCGCACAATGCTGTTAAGACTGCCGTCAAAAACAACCCTTGGAAAATCATTCTCCTGGTTCTGGTGGATCACGTCGCAGACTGCACGCAGATCATTGGGCACCTTATAAATATTCTCTGCCATTGCAAAATTGGTCACTACCCCGTCCAGCGGATTTCCCAGGATCACAAAACCTGTCAGCACAGCTGCAGCCATAAGAACTTTTATCCAGGTCTTTCTAAAAGCGGTCACAAGTCTGACTCCATAGTAGGCAACCGCCGGGATCACAGGAAGAATCCAGATAAACCGGTAATATTCATTCTCAAACTTCACCTTTGCGATAAGATATTTTACAACCAGCGGATTATATACTGTCAGCAGCAGAAATACTGTATAGCCGACAAATATCCCGGACTTTCTTTTTCTCCCCAGGACCAGTGTGCATATCAGTCCTACAGCAAACAGAAGAGGATACCAGCAGGAACCCCAGTACAGCCTCATACATGCATCAACAAAGCGCAGTCCCAGTTCCTGAATTGTTACACCTGCCATTTTTTTCTCCTTTCTGTATTATGATGCAGCCAGCCTCATCAGACCGATTCTGCATGCAAAAAATACAGCTGCATATAATGCCGACGGAAGCATACACACTGCACAATATACCAGCCCTGAAAATCTCTTATTCATAACTGCCGCCGGAGCCATTCCCGCTGCGATCACGATAGGAAAGATGATAGCAGAACCGGAAAATGTCAGCGCACTGACCGCTGTGACAAACAATATGATCCAGACATTCCTGCTGTTTTTCTCCTGCAGATACCAGACGGCACACATGAGAACTGCAGGGATGGCAATGTTGGCAAGGATGGCTTTTCCCTCGTAGCTTCTGGTAAAGAAAAAAGTTCCGGAGGAATAAATCGTACCGCAAAACAGCTGTAAAACACAGACAAAGACAAGCATCAGATCTGCTTTCTTCCTGTTTCCGTCAAACAGTCTCTTACCGATCTGATAAATGATCAGATTGGCAGTCACTACATTCATACATGACATTACCTGCTTTGCCTGCACAATGGGATGGATTCCCAGAAGTCTGCACCACACTGCATTATGCATCGGATATGCGGAAAAAACATATCTGGCCTGAAATGCCTTCTGGATCGCTCCGTTAAAGGGATTATATCTGCCAAGAGTATCTGTGTATACAGAAGTACTCACTGTACCTACATAATACGCCGCATCTACTGTTGTATCCTCGTAAAAGATCACAATCAGACACTGCAGCAATACTACGGCACCTGCAAGGATAATCATCACAGAGTGATTTTTCCATATTTCAGAAATGCTTTCAAAAATCCCACTACATGTTTCCGTTTGTCCGGCACGTATTCTCAGTTGTTTTTTTATTGTACAGATCACAGCTGCGCAGATAACCAGAACCATGATTCCTGTCCATATATAAGCCGCAGCTGTCAGGGATACCCATTTCAGTGTCATCGGCACGATCACCAGTTCAAACACTGCAAAGTAAACCAGATATCCCAGGATGAAAGTCAGGGAAAAATCCCCTTTTATTTTCAATATCTGGGCCAGAACAAAGCCCGCTGCATAAAAAACTATAAACTCCAGAACAAAACCTGCACAGGCAAGGCATAATTCTCTCATTCTTCCACCTTTGTCCCTGACCGGGTGGATTCGCGATTTTTCAAAATCTCCATGGCAATCTTCTCAGGAGTCATCGGAAGCTCTGTCAGACGCACACCTGTTGCATTATAAATTGCCTCAGCCAGTGCCGGACATGGAGTATCAATTACAAGTTCGCCAATGGATTTGGCACCAAAAGGACCGCTCTTTTCGTAACTGCACTCGAAATCCACGCGGATATTTCCGATATCCTGTCTGGTTGGGATCTTATACTGCATAAAAGAATTGTTGCGGATCTTACCTTTATCTGTATATTGTACATCTTCCCAGAGAGCCATGCCAATTCCCTGTGCAATACCACCCTCAGTCTGTACACGTGCAAGATTCGGATTGATCGGTGTACCGCAGTCAACAACTGCCACATAATCCAGGACATCCACACTGCCTGTCTCTGTATCCACCTCTACTTCTGCCATACCTACCATAAACGGCGGCGGCGAGATCGGTGAAGAATGCTGTTTCACAACCTGAAGCTCGATATTGTTAAAGAAAGTGCTCTTTAATGCGATATCTTCCAATGAAACTTTCTTCTGGGCATTTTCAGAACTGATGGCATCCATATCAACACTATAGCCCTCTTCTGCATCTGTCATATGGCCTGCTGCATTTCCGTCTGCCCCATCGTCTATCTCAAGTGTCTCATCATAGAATACACAGGAACCATCAAAATCGACTTTTCTTTCATCTACTTCCATCATCTCTGCGCCAAGCTTACAGATCTTTTTCTTCAGCTCCTCGCATGCCTTCATAACTGCCACACCTGTGGTATAGGTTGTGGCGGAAGCATAGGAACCGGAATCATAAGGAGAAATATCCGTATCCACACTGAATACTACGATGTTATCCATAGGTGTATTCAGACAATCTGCCGCAATCTGCGCCATAACAGTATCACAGCCTGTTCCCATGTCCGTACATCCAAGTGCCAGCGTATAAGAACCATCTTCATTCAGCTTAATATCTGCACCGCCTACGTCAACTCCTGCAATGGAAGAACCCTGCATAGCCATGGCAACACCGACTCCGCGGACCTTGCCATTTCCCATATCCCTGCATGGATATTTGGAATCCCAGTCCATCATCTCTTTGGCGCGCGCCATACAGCGGTCCATGGAACAGCTCTGTGCATAGGGAACATCCGGATATCCCGGAAGAGGGCCGCCCTCTATAGGCATATTCATTTCTTTTACCTTAACAGGATCCATTCCCATCTTATGTGCCAGCTCATTTACTGCAGATTCCACTGCAAAAATACCCTGGGTTGCACCATAACCACGATAGGCACCTGCAGCCTGCACATTTGTATAGACAACATCAAAAGCAAACCTGTGGGCTTCTGTATGTCTGTAAAGAGCGATTGATTTATGACCGCTGAGTCCTACTGTTGTAGAACTGTGTTCTCCGTATGCCCCAGTGTTGGACAAAGTATAAAGATCAATTGCCTTGATGATACCATTTTCATCTGCACCTGCGCGTACTGTGATCTCCATCTCATGGCGCGGTGAAGAGCAGATCATGGACTCATATCTGGAGAAGATCATCTTGGACGGGCGGCCTGTTTTCCAGGTCACGATCGCCGGATAGATCTCACTGACAGAGGTCTGCTTTGCACCAAAGCCGCCACCGATCCTTGGCTTGATCACACGTACTTTGGAAGCAGGAATGTCCAGTGCCCTTCCAACGATCCTTCGCACATGGAATGGGATCTGTGTTGAGGACAGAACGATCAGTCTGCCGAAATGATCCATATAGCAGGCTGTGCGGAAAGTCTCCATCATAGTCTGCTGGTTTGCTCTTGTATGATAAGTGCGCTCTACAGTATATTTACACTTTGCCAGGACTTCATCTACATTTCCATGTTCTTCCACTGCGGATGCACATAAGTTTCTTTTGTTATCTCCGCCAAGAGGGATTTTCAGTTTCCAGTCATCCTCCGGATGGACCAGGATCGGATTATCTTTTGCCTTGTGGATATCCAGAACCGGTGTCTCCACGCGGTAATCTACGCGGATTCTCTTCAATGCTTTATCTACCGCTTCTTCTGTCTCACCCGCAACAATGGCAACTGCATCTCCCACAAAACGTACATGACGGTCAAGGATCAGTCTGTCATCCGGACTCATCTCCGGTGCAGTCTGGCCGGCAAGGGTAAAACGTTTCTGAGGCACATCTTTATAGGTAAGGATACATGCAATTCCGGCCACCTTCTCGGCAGTACCTGTTTTAATATCTTCCACCCAGGCGTTGGCGTGGGGACTTCTCAGTATCTTCACAATCAGGCAGTCCCTTGGTGCCAGATCATCTGTATAGACAGGCTTTCCGGTTACCAGTGACATTGCATCTGTTTTACGTACAGGTTGATTTACATATTTCATCTTTATGCTTCCTCCTGTGCTTTCTTATATTTCAGGAACTTCAGGATACTCCTTGTCTGGGAAACAAAACCGGAACATCTGCACAGATTTCCCGCAAGATATTCTTTGATCTGCTCCTCTGTGGGATCTTTGATCTCGTTGAGCATCGCAAATACATTCATGATAAATCCCGGATTGCAGAAACCGCACTGTTCCGCACCTTCATTCGCCAGAAAGCTTCCAAACTCCTGCGCTTCTCTCTGCATTCCTTCCAATGTAACGATTTTCTTTCCCTCAATGCGTGCTGCAAGTGTACTGCAGGAAAGCACCGGACGACCGTCCATAAGAACTGTGCAAAGACCACAGTTCGCAGTTTCGCAGCCTCTTTTCACGCTGAAACAGCCCTGTTTTCTTAAGAAATCGATCAGCAGTGTATCCGGGGAGATCTCTGCGTGGCGGTTCACTCCGTTAAGCCAGAAATTAATATTCATTTTTCATCCCTCCTACAGCTTCCCAGGCTCTTCTTGTCAATACTTTTACAAGAAGGGTTCTGTATTCCTTTGATCCTCGCATATTGCCTGCAGTAGGAACGTTCTCTGCCGCATATTCTGCAAAGGCTTCGATCGCCTCTTCCTTCTGCTTTTTTGTCATGTTCCGGAAATTCTTCAGGATCTGCTTCTTATCTTCCACGATCATGGCACGTGCAGGTCTGGCACCTATCACAGTCCTTGCCTCATTTCCGATCACAGAAGCTGCACAGGTCAGCACCGGGAAATCTGTTTTTATGTTTCTCTGACTTAAGTAACAGGTAAGAAGTGGCTCTTTTCGCACGATGATATTTACAAGGATGTCATTGTCCTTCTTCATATTTACAAATTCAGTCAGTGGAATACGGCCTGCATCATATAATTCTACCCATGTATCCATTCCCAGGAACATGGTCAGAACATCTGAGAAACCATATCTTCCATAAATGCTTCCTCCCACAGTGGCACAGTTTCTGAACTGTACGCCTACAATGTGGCAAAGGCTTTCTTTCATAGCTCCATGTGTGTAGGTATTCAGAGCTTCATTTGTCTCCAGGTCATGAAGCGGAGTCATACATCCGATGACAAATTCGTCATCATTCTCCGAAATCGCATCCAGCCCCAGACCGGAAAGATCAATCGCTGTGGATATCGCTCTGTTGCCCATTTTCATCCAGACCATTCCCCCAAGAATACAGGCTGTTTTCTTCTGGTTCAGTTCATAAGCTTCCGCCAGACTGTTTACCTTTACATAGCTTTTGATTTTCAGCATTATGTATCGTATCCCTTTCTTACATACTTTTCATATCTCTTGTAATATTTTGACTCGGATCTGTCGTCAGACAGCCAATTTAATATAATACCATAGCTTAAAGAAAAAATCTATAAATATCATCTATTTCATAAATAAATTTTTGTTACTGTTCACTCCGTTCTCAGTAACGTAGCCCAAATTCATTCCAGATTGCCTGCGGCAATGGAATTTTGGCTTGTATGTCTCGGCAGTAATCCTGGTCAGGCGGACAATATCATCCGCTTTGCTGCTTGCTGTAAATATTACTCTAATTCTAGCATATGACAGCCAAAAGTGTCTATTGATAAAACTATCCAAAAAAACACTTTTCAAAATATTATCGGATTAACTGCATCATTTGTTTCATTGCGAATCGTTTTTGTGCACTGTACCCAAATATTTTCGTAATATATTTGGCTTTTTATATATTTTACTGGATTTTTTCAAGTATCAATGTTATAATGTTCACAAATAAAAGACTTATCACTGTTAATTGCAGATAACAGGTACAATTTGCGAATATCCGCCTGAATCTATATCGTTCAATAACAGAGATGTCATAAAGGAGGGTTTGATTATGAGTAAACGCGTGATTACAATAAACAGGATGCTCGGCAGTAATGGCCGCCTGATCGGTAAAGCTCTGGCAGAAGAGCTTGGATTTGCTTTTTATGACAAAGAGCTGATCGATATTGCAGCTCAGAAAGAAAATATTCCTTTTGATCTGCTTGCCAAGGTTGATGAGAAACGTGGCAGCCAGTGGCGTTTTCCCATTGACCATGAACTTCAGATGGACAGCGATTTTCACTTTGTTCCCATGAATGATGTGCTCTTTGACCTTCAGCGAAAGATTATTCTGGATGCTGCTGAGAAAGAAGATTGTGTGATCGTTGGCCGATGCGCCAATCACATCCTCGATAATAAATGCCTGAGCGTATTTATCCATGCACCATTTGAATATCGTGTACAGACTGTCATCGAGCGTACGGGACGGGAAGAAAAGAGTGCACAGAAGCTGGTTAAGAAAGTGGATAAAGAACGGCGTACTTATTATGAGTACTTTACAGATAAGAAATGGAAAGATATTTCCCAGTATCATCTGGCATTTGACAGCAGTAAATTTGAGCAGGATAAAATCATACAGATGATAAAGATGGCGTTGTAAAACCAAACAGGGTCCCGGGTTCAAAAGTCTTATCATGCAGGCACGAACGACTTTTTGAACCTAGTACATCGTTTCGTAAATAACTATACCAATCGCGTAGGATGCGGATTCGAGTGTGCTGGTATAAAAACGCAGGCGTAGCGGGCTACGCTGAGGCTTTTAGACCTGTGCAATCGGATTCGCAGACAAGTGAGTGGTATAGTTATTTCGAAAACGATGTACTAGGACCCTGATATCATATTATTTATTTTCTCCCAGAATATACTGCTTCAGGAAATCATAAATCTGATTCTCTGTAGGGGGACATCCCTTTACGTTATGTTCAAATTTACAGGTGCATGCACCTACACCCAGTTTTCCTGTTTTTCCGCGGTATCCCTGGCCGATGCAGATTTTCGTGTCCAGTTTCTCGAAAAGGCCGTCATTTTTAAGCATTTCCAGAGCCGGGATCAGATAACCATAGCAGGCACTGCAGGATTCTACTTCTTCTACTGCATCCTGAAGTTCTACCACTTTTCTTGATTTCGGAAGTTCTTTGCGGGCATTTTCCTCACAGTATATGATGCGAGCATTTTTCAGATCAGTACTTCCAACCCCAAGCTTCTCTGCCAGTTCAATATACGGTACATCTTTCGTTGTATAATGCATGATCTGACATACATAAGAATCGATCAGTACCGGATCCGTCCCCGCCCAGATACGGTTCATCACTACCGGATTTCCGCCATCCTCGAAATCCAGGTCTCCACAGATATTATCAACCACGACAAAATCCTGGTGAAGCCCCGCATTCAGATGTGCAATCGGTTCATGCAGTCCCATCGCATGAAAATGACGCTTCTCTGTATTGGGGATCAATCCTTTCATATTTTTTAATGCACATGTGATCTTTGTCTGGCAATGACCTTTCAATACGGGGACATTGATCAGAAAATCAATATTTGCCGCACGTTCACAGATGTTCAGTTTCATCCCCCTGCAATCTCTTTCAATCCCCTTATCTTTCTGCATATCCCAAAAAGGTACCTGATATTTTTCCGTTAGTTCACGATATCCGCACACTTCGTATGCTTCTGTGGTCTTATCTCCCACCCAGGAGCCTTCCAGAATGGCAATATTTCCATATCCGTTTTCCTGCAGATACTCAATAATTCCCGCCACAATTTCCGGATGTGTGGTAGCTCCCCATGAAGCCTCGGAAGGTGATACAAGATTAGGCTTGATACCAATCTGCATCTTTTTATCTGAAATTACAGACGCCAGGCCGCACTGTGCCAGCAGTTCCTTTGTCATTTCTTTGTAATTGGTTCCGCTCTTTATATAGATTTCATTTTTGTTCATTACAAGATTATCCTTTACACTTTACATTCGAATATTTTTCTGCTGATTTTTGCATATCTTTTTTGTATTTCCCCCCGGAAGTTTTCTTCTGAACCGGTCAGCTTTTCTGAGGTGAAAATGTTCTCCGCATCAGCCTGCATGCCACTGTACTTGTGAGCAATGCCACCAGAAATCCTGCCAGAACATCCCCCGGATAATGTACGCCCAGATAGAGTCTGGAAAAAGCAATCATTCCGGCCAGAACAACAGGTAAAATCCCCCATTTCCCGGGCAGCATCCGCAGACAGACCAGTGCAACGGCAAAGGAAGCGCAGGTATGGCCGGATGGAAATGAATAGTCTTTCGGTCTGGTGATCAGCGGAATGATCTGTGTATAAGTATCAAAAGGTCTTGGACGGGCTACTGCATTTTTTATCAGCAGATTTGTGATCAGAAACCCTGACAGCAGCGAGAGTGCCGCTGTCACTCCTGTTTTGCGTGTTTTCCCAAAACAGATCAGAAGCACACATAATACGATCCAGAACCATCCTCCGTTTCCGAGGAAGGTGACTGCTCTCCAGAACGGAGTCAGGGCATCCACCCTTAAATGTTCCTGAATCCACAGTAAAATATTCATATCTAATTGCTGTAATGTCGCCATAAACTTCTCCCATTATATTTTTTATCAGTCACAGTATGTATTCCTCTCAAAATACATACGAATTATATCAGTCCGACTTCTTTTGTGCAAGGTTTATTATAAGCCAGGTTATGTCTCCTTGATTTATTCATATCCTCAAAAGTCAAAATAACGTAGAAATCAGTCAAAATACCGATAGCGTTTTTCTGCCGGAAGGATTATGCTGAAAACAGACTAATAAAACTGCCTGATCGGGCAAATACTTATTACGGGGGTAAATATGATAAACACATTATCGGCCGGTAAGGATAATTTTTACCGGCAGATGCTTAAACTGACGATTCCGATCATTATCCAGAATCTGCTCAGTGCAGCGGTTAACTCCGCAGATGTAATTATGCTTAATTATGTGGGACAGTCTGCGATTTCTGCGGTGTCTCTGGCTGCCAATTACTCCAATATCCTGTTTATGGTATATTATGGACTTGGCACAGGTGCCTCTCTTCTGTGTGCGCAGTATTTCGGAAAAAATAATATGCAGGCTATTCATGCGATCGAGGGAATTGCCCTCCGCTTTTCTATCATAATCTCGGGAATCGTAGCACTGATCGCATTTACCGCTCCTCAGCTTATGATGAAGATTTTTACTTCTGATCAGGAACTGATCTCTATCGGTTCTTCTTATCTGAGGATTATGGGAATTACATATCTCTGCTGGGGAATTACAGAGGTTTATCTGGCGATTTTGCGCAGCATCGGACGCGTAACGATCAGTATGGCATTGAATATGCTGGCTTTTATACTGAATATTATCCTGAATGCCACTTTTATCTTCGGGCTTTTCGGCGCACCGAAGCTGGGAGCTACAGGTGTTGCCATTGCAACTGCTGTTTCCAGACTGATCGAACTGGCAGCATGCGTGATTGTTTCTTTCCTGAGCAAAGATGTTAAATTGAACCTGACCTTTATGTTTATCCGCAGTAAGGTGCTGTTTGGCGACTTCATCCGGCTGTCACTTCCCGCTCTTGGAAATGACGTTTCCTGGAGTGTTGCTTTCTCCATGTACTCTGTAATCCTGGGACACCTCGGAACAGATGCCGTCGCAGCCAACTCTCTGGTTACGGTTGTCCGCAATATCGGTTCTGTGTTCTGCTTTGCAATTGCCAGTGCGGGAACGATTCTTCTTGGAAATGTTATGGGAAAAGGGGATCTGGAGAAATCGAAGGTGTATGCCTCCAGAATGCTGAAGATGACCATTATAGCCGGTGCCATTGGCGGTGTGATCGTATTTGCCATCACTCCTCTGGTTCTGAGATTTGCATCCTTAAGTGACGGCGCAATGCATTATCTGAAGTACATGCTGCTTATCAATACCTATTATATTATGGGTTCTGCTGTAAACACAGCCCTGATCGCCGGGGTATTCCGCGCAGGCGGTGATACGAAGTTCGGGCTGATCTGCGATACCATTGATATGTGGGTATATGCGGTACCTCTGGGATTTTTTGCGGCCTTTGTCCTGAAGCTTCCGGTATTGTGGGTCTACTTCCTGCTATGTACAGATGAGTTTGTGAAATGGCCATGGGTATTCCATCATTACCGCCAGGGGAAATGGGCGCAGAATATTACAAGGGAGAATCTGTTTGAGCAGAAAGCTTCCTGAGATATCATTTTAACCGAATCAAGTAAGTCCCCTGCGGAGGATTCCCACTTATTATCCCAAACAAACAATAGTACGTAAAAACAGCAGGTCTGCTCATTTTCTGAACATTCCTGCTGTTTTTATGTCTGCAGATTTTCTTTCCGGATCCCTGCAGACATCCATTTTCGGTTTATAAAAAATGCTTACAGATTATAATGTATTCAGGTCGATTCTGTAATCGTCAGAGCCCTGTCCGTCTACTGTGTAGTAAGCGGCTTTCTGCTCAACATTTACATAAACGCTGATTTCTTTTCCTTCGATGCCTTTGTCTTTGATGTCTTTTTTGATTGCTTCCTCGATGGAGCTCATTGTAACTGCAAAACCAGGTAATTCGATAGTTGTTTCTGCGAATTTTTTGATGTCGATATTTTTAGCCACTTCTTTCACTGCCTTCTTTACAGTTTCTTTTGCTTCTTCTACAACCGGAGCCTTCGCAATATCGGCTGCAGCGTCTTTTGCTTCTTCAATTACTGCTGAAGCCTTTACAGTTGTTTTCTCAACTGTCTCTTTGACTGCTTCTGTAGCCTTTGTTGTTGCTTCTTTAATAGTTTCCTTTGCTCTTGAAGTTGTTCTTTTTCTCATAATAATCTCCTATTCCAACTGATTGGTCTAACAGTTTCCTGTGTAACCGTATCACAAATTCCAGATAATGTCAAATTTTTATCAAATTTTGTCCTACTCAACATTTTTTAAGGCTTCATCCATAGGAATATTCTTCACTCTCCGAAATTCCAGCAAGGCCACGATTCCGTATGTAATGATTCCTGCTGCAAACATCTGCACATAGATCATCGGGTCGATCCAGAGCGTAATCCAGCCGGAAATGCTTGACAGCATCATCTCCCTGAACAGAACCTTCATAACCGCTGTTTCTATTGGAAGACTGACAAGCAGACAGAACACTACTACCATTGAAGTAGACAGAATGTACAGCCTGCTGATCTCGCCATTTGTATAGCCCAGGATTTTTACCATTGAGATAGACTGGGCATTTTTTTCGATAATGATCTTGGAAAGAAGATAGATCAGTACCATATAGATCACAATAGCAAATCCATTTACCATTCCCATCATACTTCCCATAGACACATCCAACTGTCTGGAAATCTTGGTCAGTGCATCCAGGTCCACCACTGACCCAATATATTTGTCTTTGATATCTGTAATCCTGGTATCAGAAAAATAGCCGCTGTAATAATCTTCTCCCAGATCAAAGGTTTCGTTCAGCTGAGTTCTGGTCATAAATACACACAGGCCTGCCGTATAATCATAAATTCCTGTTACCTTAAAAGAATACTGTTCCTTTTCATACTTTTCCTTCAGGGTAATGGTATCTCCGGGATGAATCCCATATTTGTCCGCATAAGCACTGGAAATATAGATTCCTTTATCAAGATCAGCCTTTACATATCTGCTGTCCGGCTCGATTCCATACAAAAGAACCTCCTCGCTCTTATACTTTCCGGGAAGAGTATTTAAAGAATATGCTGAAAACTCTTCTGCATCTTCATTCTTTGTTTCCGCAGACATATAGAATTCCAGTATAGAAAACAGACTGTCAAATTTGTTTCCACTGGCTGCACTTACCGGAACCTGAAGCATATACTGATATTTTGCCAGCATATTATTCTGGATTTCCACCTGATAATGAGATAAGGCCGAAGGAAGGAGTAATCCAAACATCAACAGCAGGTTGGCAAAGATAATCCCGATAAACAGTACCAGATAATTGCTCATATTCTGAAAGATTACACGAAGACGAAATCTGGAAAAGATTTTTATAACAGGGCTTAAATAAATTGCTTTTTTCTTCTTTCTGCCTGAAAGATCCCTGCGCAGGAATTTCAGCGGGGAAAGACGCAATTTGTATCGGAGAACTCCATAATTCATCACCAGCATAATGATCACCGGAACTACTGTTGTAAGCAGAAAAGCTTCTGCGCTCCATACGGTCACATAGCTAGGCAGGCTATAGCTGCCATAATACATTCCTGCACATACATTCTTAAACACTGTATATCCCAGAATATTTCCCACCAGTGCTCCTACCAGTGTAACAAGGACAGGCAATGCCATATAATGCCGGATCAATTCTCTCCTGGTATAGCCGGAAGCTCTGAGCGTGCCGATAACCCCTGCTTCCCTGCAAATCGTATTACTGATAGTAATTCCGAATGCAAAAGCCATAATGATAATTACAATGTATAGCAATATGATCATCATAGCCTTGTCACTTCCCATATCATCCCCGGTAAAGGTGATGGCCTGATTCAGATATCTGGGTACAAAAGCTTCCAGGGTAACAATTTCCCCTATATTTTCCATCAGTTCTTCTGAAACTTCCTTTTCCTCTTTTTCTGTTTTGGGCTGTTTGTCATAAATCCAGGAATAATTGTACTGGAGCTTATCCTGATCCAGAGTATCAAACTCCTCCGGTGTTACCACAGAAACTCCGAATTTCACAGAATCAAACATGGAATCATTATTATTCTGAAAAAGACAGCTGTAATCAGACAGTGCCACAAGCCCTGTAACCTTCCAGGTCTGCTTACCTCTCTGGCTCTTCAAGGTGTCTCCCACCTTCAGTTCATTATTGTCTGCATACATGCGGTCAATGGCAATTTCCCCTGTTGCTTTGGGAAATTCTCCCTGCATCAGGCATACTCCATTGATTTCTGTCCTGTTTTTGAAAAATCGCATGGTACTTCCATTATCCAGCGGCTCTTCAATATAGAAATTTTCATACAGCTTTATTCCCAGATTCTGGATTTCTTCTTTCTGGCTTTTATATATCTGTTGATTGGTACGGAAATTTCCGTTTTCTATATTGTATTTTTCAAATCCATCATTATAAGCAACAATCATACTTCCGTCTGCCACCAGAAATCCGGAAACCATTCCTATGGTCAATACCATCAGAATAAAGACCACCAGATATTTTCCCAGTTCCCCCTTCAGTTCTCTGGGCAGACGTTTGCGTAAAGGATTTTTCATCATATGCCTCCTTACCAGTCCAACTCTGCTGCCGGAATCTTATGTTCATTCATATAATTTTTCCGGATCATCCCATCGCGAAGTTTCACCACCCGGTCAGCCATATCCTTGATGGCATCGTTATGCGTTACCATGACGATGGTGTTTCCGTATTTCTGGTTTACCGTCTCGATCAGCTTCAGGATTTCCTTGGAGGTGTTATAATCCAGGGCTCCTGTAGGCTCATCGCAGAGAAGAATGTCCGGATTCTTCACAATGGCACGGCCGATAGCAGTCCTCTGCTGCTGACCGCCGGAAAGCTGATTGGGAAGCTTTCTCTGGTGCTCATAGATTCCCAGCGTATGGAGAAGTTCATCTACATCCAGAGGCTTATCACTGAGATAGGCTCCCACCTCTATATTTTCCCGCACTGTAAGATTGGGGATTAGATTATACATCTGAAAAATATATCCCAGATGCTTACGTCTGTACAAAGACAGCTTCTTCTCTGACATATCTGCCAGACGCTCCCCGTCTATGACCAGATTTCCCTCATCTGCACTGTCAATCCCACCGATAATATTCAGAAGCGTGGACTTACCGGAACCGGACGGCCCCAGAAGCACACAAAACTCCCCTCTCTCAATGTCAAGATCCAGTCCCTTCAGCACATCCACCCGGCTGTCCCCTGCACCAAAAGACTTCTTAATACCCTGTATCTGCAGAAACATTTTTTTCATTCCTCCCTCATACCCACTTACTATGGAGCAAATTTCTTTCATATAGCACTGCTGTTTCATAGCAGTGTTATACTTCGCTAACTTTAGGTTAGTATAAACTTACTCCATTGTCAACTGATTTTCGTAGTTTCGTAAAATTTTATGGATATAAATGTTACTGTTCACTCCGTTCACAGTAACGTAGCCAAAATTCATTCCAGATTGCCTGCGGCAATGGAATTTTGGCTTGTATGTCTCGGGATTTTGGCATATTCATGCCAAAACACCTCGCGGGATAGTGGTGTGTGAACAGTAACATATAAATTACAACATTTCGCAACAACATTTGAATACCCAGTTTTTCCACAAATCTGTTAGAATTGAGTACACCATTACTGTTCATATGCCCTGTCCTGTTTATAATTTTGAATATCAAAATATATTGACTTTTCTTTTTTACCTTGTTATATTTTTTTCTGAAGTAACTGCTGTCCGGCAGTCTGCAAAACAGCAGGCTGCCCCCAGGAAAGGAATTATCGATGAACACTCTCAGAAAAATATATTGCAGGGCTTTTCAGAAAGCTTTTCACATTGCAATTCCCTTTTTACCTTACAGAAAACCCAAAATCTCAGGAAGCGTCAAAGAACTCCCTGAGATCATCATGCGCCACAAATGTACTCATGTGCTGATCATTACAGATGGCGGTATCATGAAGCTTGGACTGACCAGAAGACTGGAAAAAGCTTTAAAGGAGGCCGGTATCCCCTATACCATTTATGACAAAACAATTGCCAACCCTACTACTGTCAATGTCCTCGAGGCGTTGGAGCTTTACCATAAAGAAGGCTGTGATGCCATCATCGGTTTCGGCGGCGGTTCCAGCATGGACTGTGCCAAGGCAGTCGGTGCCTGTGCGGTCAAACCCAATCAGTCTCTGGCTCAGATGAAGGGAATCCTGAAGGTGCATAAGAAGCTTCCCCTTCTCATGGCAGTTCCAACCACTGCCGGAACAGGAAGTGAGACCACTCTCGCCGCTGTGATCACAGATGCAGACACCAGATATAAATACGCGATCAACGATTTCCCGCTGATTCCCCGCTATGCAGTGCTGGATCCCAAGGTTACCTTAAGCCTGCCCCCATTTATCACCGCAACTACAGGTATGGATGCCCTGACTCACGCAGTGGAGGCATATATCGGCAATTCCACCACCATTGATACACGCAGGGATGCATTAAAAGCGATAAAACTGATTTTTGAAAATATAGACATTGCCTATGAGCATGGCGATAATATCCAGGCAAGACGAAATATGCTCCACGCCTCCTTCTATGCAGGCTGTGCTTTTACCAAATCCTATGTAGGATATGTTCATGCAGTAGCTCATTCCCTGGGCGGACAGTACAACGTTCCCCATGGATTTGCCAATGCCATTCTGCTGCCGCTGGTACTTCGGGAATATGGCTCCTGCATTGACAAAAAGCTCCACAGACTTGCCATTGCAGCAGGACTTGCAGACAAAAATACGCCGGACCATGAAGCAGCAGAGCTTTTTATCCGGGCAATTGAAGAGATGAAAGAGCGATTTGGAATCGTAAATATTGTAAAAGAAATTCAGGAAACAGATATCCCCAAGCTTGCCCATTATGCAGATAAAGAGGCCAATCCTCTGTATCCTGTGCCGAAGCTTATGGATGCCTCCGAACTGGAGAAATTTTATTACATGCTGATGTCTCTGACTCCCAAGGGAAATACCTCAGAAGCTGAGAAGTAACTGTTAATATTCTTCTATCCTGCAAGGCGTTTTTTATAAAAATATCAAAATACAGGAACCTGCAGACTCTCAATAGTTACCTGATATCTATATTATATAAGGAAATAATGTATTATGACAGAAACAGAAATTAAAGAAATCGTTCAGAAACAACGCAGCTATTTTTACACAGGTGCTACTTTACCGGTAGAAAAAAGGCTGGATGCCTTAAAAAAATTAAAGACCTGTATTCAGAAATATGAACCTCTGATCAATGAAGCACTGAAACGTGACCTTGGAAAAAGTAACTTTGAATCCTATATGTGTGAAGTGGGACTTGTGCTCTCAGAACTCAGCTACATGATCCGCCATACACCTTCCTATGCAAAAGAAAAAACAGTACTGACTCCCCTTGCCCAGTTCGCTTCCAGAAGCTATAAGAAGCCATCTCCTTATGGTATTGTCCTGGTTATGAGCCCATGGAATTATCCTTTCCTGCTCACCATTGATCCGCTGATCGATGCGATTGCAGCCGGAAATACAGTTGTACTGAAACCAAGTGCCTACTCTCCTCACACCAGCCGGGTGATTGAAACCATTATCACCGAATGTTTTGATCCCCAGTATGTGGCTGTGGTAAACGGCGGACGTGCGGAAAATAACACTCTTCTCAATGAACATTTTGACTATATTTTCTTTACAGGAAGCCAGCATGTTGGCAGGGAAGTAATGGCAAAAGCATCTGTACATCTGACCCCGGTTACCCTGGAGCTGGGCGGTAAAAGCCCCTGCATTGTAGAGAAAAGCGCCAACCTGAAACTTGCAGCCAGAAGAATTGTATTTGGAAAATATCTCAACTGTGGTCAGACCTGTGTAGCACCTGATTATATTTACTGCGACAGAGAAATCAAGGATGAACTGATCCGACAGATCCAGAAACAGATCAGGAAACAGTTTGGTTCCACACCTCTGAATAATAAGAATTATGGGAAAATTATTAATGAAAAGCACTTTACTCGTATCTGCAATCTGATCGATCCCAGCAAGGTAGTCTGTGGCGGTGACAACAATCCGGGAGCTCTTCAGATCGCTCCTACTGTTATGGATAATGTAACCTTCGGGGATGCAGTAATGCAGGAGGAAATCTTCGGTCCTGTGCTTCCTGTGCTGACCTATGATTCCCTGGATGAGGCCATCGAAAAGGTCAACTCCATGGCACATCCTCTGGCACTATATATCTTCACCTCCGACAAAGAAGCTGCGGAAAAAGTTACTTCCTACTGTGGATTCGGAGGCGGATGTGTCAATGACACCATCATCCACCTGGCAACCAGTGAAATGGGATTTGGCGGCGTTGGTGAAAGCGGAATGGGTTCCTACCATGGCAAAGACGGTTTTCATACCTTCTCCCACTATAAGAGTATTGTAGACAAAAAAACATGGCTGGATCTGCCAATGAGATACCAGCCATATAGAAAAATTTATGAAAAATTATTGAGGAAGTTCCTGAAATAAGGAACTTTCTCAGGATTGATTCCCCTTATCAGCTCTGCTGACCAGTTGATTACGAATTTCCTGCATCCGGTTATCCAACTGAGCACTCTGGGTGGCACACGCCAGAAGCTCCTCCTGCAATTGCTGTGCCTGATCTGCCGGGATATCTTTTTTATAGCGAAGCTTATGTTCCAGACTTGCCCAGAAATCCATGGCAATAGTTCGAAACTGGACTTCCACATTTACCATTTTTTTGTTTTTCTGCAGAAAGATAGGCACCTGTACGATTAGATGCAGGCTTCTGTAACCACTGGGTTTTGGATTTTTTATATAATCTTTTTTCTCGATCAGTACAATATCATCCTGACGCAGAAAGCTGTCTGCCAGCTCATAGATATCCTCCGGAAAAGAACAGATTACCCGGACACCTGCGATATCCTTGATATTTTCTTCTATAGCAGTTAAAGACATAGGAATATTTTTTCTGCGTATTTTCCGCACAATGCTGTCATAAGATTTAATTCTGGTTTTAATACCCTCGATAGGATTTTTATCATATTCCAGGGAATACTCCTGATTCAGCACTCTGAATTTTGTCTCAATCTCCATGACAGCACACTGATAGTAAGACATCAGCAGATCAAAGGGCCTTTTATTTTTCTGGATCATTTCCAGAAATTCTTCAGACAGCAGACTCCTGCGGATCAGCTCGTCCTTTCTGGCTTCTATACGGTTTTTTCGTTCCGACATAATTTCTTCAAAATTTTTCAAATGTTCCTCCCCCTCTTACGGTTTTGTATAATTACTATAGCAATCCTCGTAAATAGTGCATTTAATAGGCTCGCTATAAACTGTCCACTTTTTTCAGCAGCAATAAATCAAAGTCTATTATAACACAATTCCCGCAAAGAGTAACCATTCTCGGTACTGTTTATTCCATTCTCGGTAACGTCTCAGTAACGCAACCAGTAAACCAGTCCAGTAAACCAGCCAGTAAACAATAACCCATTCTTCTTTTCTTTGCAAAACACTTGTTCTTTATCATCAAACATGGTATTCTTATTTTGCTGCAGACTGTTATCGTAATTCAGGAAAATACCGTAACACCAGCCATTTCATTACTTACAGTATCTTCCTGAATTTCTATAAATGGTATGTTGCAGATATAATATATTGCAAATATGCACTACATCTATAGCAATCCTCTTAAATGTATCATTTACGAGGACTGCTATACAATTTTATATAATACAGGAGACTCAACACATGGATGGATATGAATTTGAATATCAATGTGCAAAGATACTAAAGCGAAAGCATTTTTCTAAAATAAAAGTAACCCAAAGCTCCGGAGACCAGGGAATCGATATCATTGCTTTCAAACATCGAAAAAAATATGGGATACAATGTAAATATTACACCCATCCCGTTGGAAATAAAGCTGTTCAGGAAGCCTATGCAGGTGCAAACTTCTACGACTGCGATAAAGCTGTTGTAATGACAAATATAACCTTTACAAAGTCAGCAACCCAGCTTGCACAGAAACTGGATGTTGAACTATGGCCTGACTGCCCTGTTACACCCTTTTACAGTTTACCGTTTAAAATCATGAGTTTATTAAATGCAGTGCTTTTTCTTTACGCAGTGCTCGCATTTCTCTCCCTGAAACCTGAATTTGATTTTATTCATCTTCCCTTTGTTCCTGATACCCTGACGCTGGTCATCATTCTTACAGCTTCTATTTCCGGTATCTTCGGCTGGAGTTTTTTTCTGTGTAATCTCATTGCTGCAGGCGCATACCTTTATCTTGCATTTCATACACTCATTCTGCCGATATATGCAGAAACAGGCAGCTGCACATATATACATCTGCTTTCTCTGATTCCGGCAGGTGTACATCTGCTTCATGCAGGATGGATAAAAATCAGGAAATAACAGTCTTATGAATAACTAACTATTATAATGCTCAGCTTCCTGATTTGCCAAAAAGCAGCCCTGCTCATGAGAAGAGAGAACTCCTACTGCCTGTAAATAGGCATAGATAACCGTTGTTCCCACGAACTTCATGCCGCGTTTTTTCAAATCTTTTGATATACAGTCAGACAGTTCTGAACTTGTCCGGCCGGTTTCACAGACTACTTTGCCATCTGTCCAATGCCAGATATAGTCCGAAAAGCTGCCGTACTCCTTCTGAATTTCCAGAAATGCCCATGCATTGGTAACGGCAGCCTGTATTTTCAGGCGGTTTCGTATGATACCGGGATTACTCCGCAGTGCTTCCAGCTTGTCCTCAGTGTAAGCGCTGACTTTCTCCGGATCAAAATTGTCAAAAGCCACGCGAAAGGCATCTCGCTTATTCAGAACACATTCCCAGGACAGGCCCGCCTGAAAGCACTCCAATATCAGCATTTCAAAGAGCTTCCGGTCATCATGCACCGGAACGCCCCACTCCTCATCGTGATAACGGATGTAACGCTCATTTCTCGGATTTGCCCAGCAGCATCGTATCTTACCATCTGCCCACTTCATCCATATACCGCCTTTCCAAAGTTGATATATTTCTCCGAATAGCTTCGTTCTCTGCACAGGCTTTTAGTATTACGTCATAAAGTTTTTCATCTGTGCAGTAGAAAGACCAGCCATTGTTTTTATAACATCTTATTTTCTCTGTAACTTTCATAAATATAAGATGGATTTTCATAGTAAACACTACTGTTATAATCATCTATTTTTTCGCTGATAAAAGAATTATAAACCTTGATTAGTGCATCAACTATCTCAATTTTCTCGCTGGCAGCTACTTGTTTTATCAAGCGTTTATATACTTTTCCAATATCCCAATGAGAAGGAATTGAATATTTGCATTCCTTTACATTATCGAACGTCCCTGTTGGTATGTGCGCCTCTGCAATAAAATCTTCACTAACCTGATCAATATTATCACAATGATACACATCTGCCAGATCATAGATTTTCTCCAGACGTTTCCTGCCTAATTGATTTACTACATCTGCACGAATGTTTTTCGTCTTCCGCGAAATATAATCAATCAGACTGCAAGTGTAAAACAGGTCATTATCTTTCTTATCTTCCCGTCCGAGTCCTACCATTAAAGCACCTCACAATCCCTGTATTCCAGACATTTTAATGCATCTTTCGTACAAAATGCAATTTGATGAGTTGGATATTTGAATTTTGCAAGAACCCAGAACTGTTCTTTTGTAATAATTCCATCAATATAATCAGAAACAAAATTGTAAATCTGATCATCTGCCATAGCACCAATTACAATATCATAATTGTGATCTTTCCCACTTCTGCAATCCACAATAAAATCCAACCATTCTTCAGACATTTCTGTAAATTCCTTAATATTAAGGTTATTGTTCATCCGTACATCATAGATAGAAATAACCTTTGTTTCATACCGTTTAGCCCATCGCTGTGCCTGTTCTTTAATAATCGTACAGTAAAAACCATAACCAAAATCTTTGGTGTTGCGACCTTTCCGAATTTCCGGCTTTTTTACAGGCTGATAACCACCATGATACACTGTCATTTTTGCCATATAATCACCCTATTCTTTACGAAAACATTAATAATAAATCCAACTCCTAGCCCATAAAGTATTTACATTGCTGATAATATTCCTCGGCTTCTTTCTGCATTAATGAGACAAGCTTGTATACTTTCTGCTCTTCTATATATTGTTTCAGCCCATCAATATATTGACTTCGATTCTCATTCAATACAATGAATGGAAGAATATCCGGGTTCTTTAGACTTTCCCGAAACATGATCATCCTTCCGGTTCTTCCATTTCCATCCTGAAAAGGATGAATCGCCTCATATCTGGCGTGAAATTCTGCAAGAGTTTCCATATTTTTATTCTGTTCCCTGTACCACTTTAGTAATTGGTTCATTTCCGTCTCAACATCCTGTGGTAGCGTTGTTCGATACATTCCTACCATGTTTGGACGTTTTTTATAATCACCAATTGCATATCCGTTTGCTCTGTCCTCGAATACTCCAGACTTTAATTCATAATGCAGATGTTTGATTAATTCCGGTGTCAACTCTTCGCCAAGAGTATCAAGCATGTAATTGAACATAAGAAAATGGCCATTCATTTCTTCAACATCTTTGGCTCTGTAATAGTCATCACTTTGAGGTAATGTTCCATTGTCAAAGAGAGAGGCTGTCTGTTCCGGAGTGAGCGTACTACCTTCAATTTTATTGGAATTATATGCCATGGCACGCTGTGTATAAGCATATACACCAGATCTGTCAAATCGTTTCCGTTCAATTACAAATCTCCCAACCAACCATTTTTTGTAATCCTGCACAAGTCTTCCCTCCTATCCAAAATATTCCTAACATCTTATCATTAATTTAGTCATCACGCAATTTAATTTAGTCATTTATACACAAAATGACTAAATTGAATTGCATATAGTGTAATTAAGATTTATCTATCGCATTTCTCATAAATAACCATCTTTTTCAGATTATTGCTCTATTATCCTGTTCAGGAATCCTTCGTCCGGATGCTCCGGTATTTCAAAGAATACATCTATTTTTCTAGGTTCTGCGGAACGGTCTTCAAAGGCAGGGAAAATAAAGCCGCATTTCGGAGTTCCGGCATTGTAATCTTTATCTACCGGCGCCACCACACAGATCAGAAAACTGTATATTTCTTCTGATTCCCACTGTTCGCTGTGGTCTGAGCCTTTCTTTGGGATATCATATATTCCATGATAAATATAAATTCCAAACTCCTGCCCCTGCAGACGGTTTATTTTATCCGAAGAATCTTTTGTATCGCAGATTCCCTCTGCAAGCTGTTCACAGAGAGTCTGAACCAGAAGATCATCTTTTAATCCGTATTGTGATAATGCCATCAGCAGTTTGTGGATGCTGTCATATGCCATATCCCCTTCAGGGAATTTATAACACTTTAACTGTTCATTTGTTTTTGAAAAAGGAATGGTTTTCGCAAGATCCAGATTTACCTGCTGATCATGTTTGCTCATATTTTTGAAGTTTACATTGAAGGTATTATCTATGTATCCCTCATCATCTATATATGCTCCTGCTGCACGCACAAAGCAGTTTCTGGATAATGTCATCCTGCGGGTTAATTCCAGCATATCATTTCGGTTGATCTTTGTATCTTTTTTATTCATCAAAATGGTTCCATCCTCTCCAAAAAGCTTTTCTTTTATGGTCAGTATATCATACTTAAATAAAAAACTAAATTCCAATTCTACATATTACCACCTATTTTGAGTATAATACACTTAAGATTCTATACAACATACAGCAGACTAACACATGGATGGATATGAGTTCGAATATCAGTGTGCAAAAATACCCTGATTCCCACCTGTGTGTATCTGCCACATGCAGGATGGTTACAACTACAGATACGTAAAAAGAATACCGCTGTGTAATATAACAAAAAAGACCCTGGAGAACTGTATTTCTACAATTCTCCAAGGTCAAATTTTACGTTTGGACACTTTAGGGCTGGTTGGCTATTTTACCTCTTTAGAGGATATTTAGCTTTGCCCCTTAACAATATGTTAATTATGCATTCTTCTCAGCGATAGCTGCCTGTGCTGCTGCAAGACGAGCGATCGGTACACGGAATGGTGAGCAGGATACATAGTTAAGACCGATCTTGTGGCAGAATTCTACAGAAGACGGATCTCCACCATGCTCGCCGCAGATACCTACGTGAAGGTTCGGGTTAACCGGTTTGCCGAGTTCGATAGCCATCTTCATCAGCTTGCCAACGCCAACCTGATCCAGTTTTGCAAATGGATCGTTCTCGAAGATCTTAGCGTCATAGTATGCGTTGAGGAATTTACCTGCATCATCACGGGAGAAGCCGTATGTCATCTGAGTAAGATCGTTTGTACCGAAGCAGAAGAAGTCTGCTTCTTTAGCGATCTCATCAGCTGTAAGAGCTGCTCTCGGGATCTCGATCATTGTACCAACTTCATACTGAAGGTCAGAACCAGCGGCTTTGATCTCAGCATCAGCTGTCTCAACTACGAATTTCTTAACATATTTAAGCTCTTTTACATCGCCAACAAGTGGGATCATGATTTCCGGTTTGATTGTCCAGTCCGGATGAGCTTTCTTAACTTCGATTGCTGCGCGGATAACTGCTGTTGTCTGCATCTTAGCGATTTCAGGATATGTTACAGCAAGACGGCATCCACGATGTCCCATCATCGGGTTGAACTCATGAAGAGAAGCGATGATAGTCTTGATCTGCTCTACAGTTTTGCCCTGAGCATCTGCAAGTTTCTTGATGTCAGCTTCATCTGTAGGAACGAACTCATGAAGAGGCGGATCCAGGAAACGGATAGTAACAGGGTTACCTTCCAGAGCTTCAAAGAGACCTTTGAAGTCATCCTGCTGGAATGGAAGAACTTTTGCAAGAGCTTTCTCTCTCTCTTCTGCTGTTTCGGAGCAGATCATTTCACGGAATGCATCGATACGTCCCTCACCGAAGAACATATGCTCTGTACGGCAAAGACCGATACCTTCTGCACCAAGCTCTACAGCTTTCTTAGCATCTGCAGGAGTATCTGCGTTTGTACGAACTTTCATTGTTCTGTACTTGTCAGCCCATGCCATGATGCGTCCGAACTCACCAGCGATTGTAGCGTCTACAGTCGGGATGATTCCGTCGTAGATGTTACCGGTTGTACCATCGATGGAGATGAAGTCTCCTTCGTGGAATTCTTTACCAGCAAGTGTGAATTTCTTGTTTTCTTCGTCCATAGCGATATCACCGCATCCGGATACACAACACTCACCCATACCACGGGCAACAACTGCTGCGTGAGATGTCATACCACCACGAACTGTCAGGATACCCTGAGCAGATTTCATACCTGTGATGTCTTCCGGAGATGTCTCAAGACGTACAAGTACGACTTTTTCTCCTCTTTCAGCCCATTCAACAGCGTCATCAGCTGTGAATACGATCTTACCGCAAGCAGCTCCAGGAGAAGCGCCAAGGCCTTTACCCATTGGTGTAGCAGCTTTCAGAGCAGCAGCATCAAACTGTGGGTGAAGAAGAGTATCAAGGTTACGTGGGTCGATCATAGCTACAGCTTCTTCTTCTGTTCTCATTCCCTCATCAACAAGGTCACAAGCGATCTTTAAAGCAGCCTGAGCTGTTCTCTTACCGTTACGTGTCTGAAGCATATACAGTTTACCATGCTCTACAGTAAACTCCATATCCTGCATGTCTCTGTAGTGTTTTTCAAGTGTTTCGCAAACCTGTTTGAACTGTACGAATGCTTCCGGGAATTTCTGTTCCATTTCGGAGATGTGCATAGGTGTACGAACACCGGCAACAACGTCTTCACCCTGAGCATTTGTAAGGAATTCACCAAACAGACCGTTAGCTCCTGTAGCAGGGTCACGTGTGAAGGCAACACCTGTACCACAGTCATCACCCATGTTACCAAATGCCATCATCTGTACGTTAACTGCAGTACCCCAGGAATATGGGATATCGTTGTCACGACGATATACGTTCGCACGTGGGTTGTCCCAGGAACGGAATACGGCTTTGATAGCACCCATTAACTGTTCCTTAGGATCAGTTGGGAATTCAGCACCGATTTTTGCTTTATATTCAGCTTTGAACTGTTCAGCTAATTCGTGAAGGTCTTCTGCAGTAAGTTCAACGTCCTGCTTAACACCTCTGTCAGCTTTCATCTTATCGATAAGTTCTTCGAAATATTTCTTTCCGACTTCCATAACTACGTCAGAGTACATCTGGATGAATCTTCTGTAGCAGTCCCATGCCCAACGAGCATTGCCGGATTTCTCAGCGAGTACGTTAACTACGTCTTCGTTTAAACCAAGGTTCAGGATAGTATCCATCATACCTGGCATAGAAGCTCTTGCACCAGAACGAACGGAAACAAGCAGAGGATTTTCTTTGTCACCGAATTTCTTTCCGGTAACTCCTTCCATTTTGGTGATTGCTTCCATGATCTGAGCCATGATCTCTTCATTGATCTGTCTTCCATCTTCATAGTACTGAGTACAAGCTTCAGTTGTGATTGTGAAGCCCTGCGGTACAGGAAGACCAAGGTTTGTCATTTCAGCAAGGTTAGCACCTTTACCACCCAGAAGGTTTCTCATATTAGCGTTACCTTCTGTAAACATGTAAACCCATTTTGCCATTTTACATTTTCCTCCTAATTATTGTTCTTTTGTAACTATTCAGCATTCTGTTGTGAAGTAACTGAACAGCCACACCTTTCGCACATAAGTAAATATATGTTTCTTATACGCACATAATTATTTTATAAAATTTGTGTCATTTCGTCAAGGTTATTCTGCTAAAATTAGCTAAAATTTTTATACATTCTGCATAAAGTGATTTATTTTATTATTCTTATTATTGTTAAGGTTTTCTCAGTCCTTTATTCTGGTCTTTATCTACATTTTTCTCTCACATCTCATATATAACAGGAAAAAACGGGAAGCAAAACAGATAAGTTGATCTGCCCGGCTGCCCGTTTATAATTTTTATCAATTATTTCTTTCTGCCTTTTTTCATGTTCAGTACCAGATGTCTCGGCATACCATTTACCATAATAGGCTGATAATCTCCCTGGATCAGAGGTTTAATATAGTCTACAAAATCCTTAGTTACGTTTGTAGCATCTTTATTCATCCATTCTCTCGGAACAAGTTTCTCCTCATTTGCGATTCTGTGTACATCGTAGATACCTGTAGCTGCCATGTAGGGATCATCGGAAACACGGTCGATAACAACCATCTTACCTGTGTCACCTTCATCTGCAGCTTTAACTGCAGCACCACCTACCATGAATGCTTCATCAATATCCACTCTGGATGCCATATGGGAAGCACTTCTCTGTAATGTGGAAAGTTCAACAGCTCTTGTCTTGCATCCGCACTCCGCTGCCAGGAAGTTTGCCAGATAAGTGGCTGTTCCCTGAAGCTGTTTGTGTCCAAATGCATCCACATAGTCTCCCACGCTTCCAAGCTCACATACATATCTTCCGTCTGCCAGCTTGATTCCCTCGGAAACTGCGATTACAATAGATGCTTTTTTATTCAGAAGATCTTTTACTTTTGCAAGGAATTTCTCAACATCAAAAGGCACTTCCGGCAGATAGATCAAATCCGGTCCGTCGCAGTCCTCAGATTTTGCCAGTGCTGTGGCACCTGTAAGCCATCCGGCATTACGTCCCATGATCTCCATGATCGTAATCATATTTTTCTTATAAGTAAGTCCCAGTGCATCGCGGATCACTTCTTTTGTGGATGCGCCGATATATTTTGCAGCACTTCCGAATCCGGGTGTATGGTCTGTCAGCGCCAGGTCATTGTCGATTGTTTTCGGAACACCAAGGAACTTCTGAGTCTGTCCTGTGAGAATCGCATAATCAGACAGTTTCTTGATCGTATCCATGGAATCATTTCCGCCAATGTAGATAAACGCATAGATATCCAGTTTATTTAAGATCTCAAAAATTTTCTCATAAATTGCTTTATCTTCGTGAATCTCAGGAAGCTTGTAACGACAGGAACCTAAAAATGCAGATGGTGTTCTCTTGAGTAATTCGATATCCAGTTCTGAATGAATCTGTGTTGACAGATCAATATACTGTTCATCCAACAGTCCCTGAATGCCGTGAAGCATTCCGTATACTTTGTCAAATCCTCGTTCAATGGCATTCTTATAAACTCCGGCAAGACTGGAATTGATTACTGCAGTAGGTCCTCCTGATTGTCCAACAATGATATTTCTTTTTTTCGCCATAGCAATGACCTCCTTGTTTTCACGTTTTGTTCATTATGTCTTAGAGTGTGTCTGAAAAATGCTTTACGCAAGATGTGCGTCACAATTTTTCAGACACGCTCTGGTCCCGCAGGACTCGTCGAGGTAAATTGTAACAAATATTTTTTTATTCGTCAATTATTTATTGTGGTTTTTACACATATGTTTTCTGTATTTCGTCACTATATCCGTGTATTTTTCGTTTTATCGCAACATTTCAAGTTTATTTTTATGTATTTATAACTATATTTAATCCTGTCCATGTGTTATACTTATAAACAGATTGATTCCGGCATCAACTTATAGCAATCCTCTAAAATAATGCATTTAAGAGGATTGCTATAAATCAAAACCTTTTTTAAAATTGCCGGACATCAATGTCCGTGACTATTCGGTACCTTCGCAGTTACGAACCAAAATGCATTTCAAATCACCTTCGGTGATTTGCAGAATACTGCCAGCTGAACAGTTACACAATATTTATCGATCAAGGAGGATTCATTTATGATCCATACAATTGAAAACGACTATCTTAGAGTATCTGTAGACGATCATGGTGCTGAGCTTTGCAGCATTTTTGATAAAGTACATAACAGAGAAGTGATCTGGCAGGCAGATCCGGCTTACTGGAAACGCCACGCACCGGTTCTTTTTCCTAATGTGGGACGTCATTTTGAGGATCACTATCGTATTAATGGAGTCGAATATCCCTCCAGTCAGCATGGGTTTGCCAGGGACAGCGAATTTACCTGCGTGGATATGACTGCTGATTCCATCACCCATAGGCTGAAATCTTCTGATGCCACAAGAGAAAATTATCCATATGATTTTGAGCTGAAGATCAAGCATGTTCTGGAAAAGAACCAGGTCAGTGTATGCTGGGAAGTGATCAGCCTTAATGATGAAACCATGTATTTTACAATTGGCGGCCATCCTGCATTCAATGTACCTGCCGGAGGAATTGGCTCCCAGGAGCAATATCATCTTACTTTCGACGGCCAGGATTCCCTCTCCTATCTGCTGATCGACATGTCATCAGGTACCGCGGTCGCAGATAAAGCTTATACACTGGAGCTTGAGAATGGTTCCTGCCTTATCGATGCTCACATGTTTGACAAAGATGCCCTTATTTTTGATGACCAGATTGAAAAGGCCGGCATCGCTTTCCCTGACGGAACTCCTTATGTGGAACTGATCTGTCATGGATTTCCAAGCTTTGGCATCTGGTCCGTCCCGGGTTCTCCTTTTGTATGTCTTGAACCATGGATGGGACGCTGTGATGATTTTGGATTTAAGGGCGAGCTTCCGGAAAAGAAATACATCAACACTCTGGACAAGGATGAAATTTTTACTGCATCATATGAAATAAAAATTTATTAATTTTCTCCATTTATCCTGAAAGCTGTGCTATAATGTCACAGTATATGAAAGTCATCCTGTCCGGTATCCACGAATTTACCCATGCAGACATGACTGATTCATGGCAGCCACTCAGGACTTTCATAGAAAAACACAGGAGGAAATTTCCATGACTAAAGAAGAATTTCAGAAGCTGACACAGGATGTTGTACTGCTCGACGGCGCTACCGGTTCCAATCTTATGGCCGCCGGAATGCCAAGAGGAATCTGTACAGAAGCATGGATCATGGAGCACAAAGAAGTTCTGCAGAATCTGCAGAAGGCTTATGTTGAAGCAGGAAGCCAGATCGTATACGCACCTACTTTCGGCGGAAACCGTTACAGTCTCGGACTTCACGGACTGCAGGATAAGCTTGCGGAAATGAACCATGCACTTGTAAATATTTCCAGAGAGGCAGTAGGACATAAGGTCTATGTTGCCGGTGATATTACCACAACAGGCAAGATGATGGAGCCTGCCGGTGATCTCACCTATGAGATGGCATATGAAACATACTGTGAACAGATTAAGGTTCTTGAGGATGCAGGTGTTGATCTGATCGCTGCGGAAACCATGATCAATATCGAGGAAACACTTGCTGCACTGGATGCTGCTGCATCCGTAAGTTCTCTTCCTGTAATGTGTACAATGACCGTAGAAGCTGACGGAAGCATTTTCAGCGGAGGAAATGCTGTGGAGGCTGCGATCGCCCTTGAGGGTGCAGGTGCTGTGGCAGTTGGGATTAACTGTTCTGTAGGACCTGACCAGCTGGTATCCGTTGTCCGCAATATCAAAGAGAACGTATCCATTCCTGTCATCGCCAAACCTAATGCCGGTATGCCGACGATTGATGATCAGGGAAATGCCATTTACAGTATGGACGCCAAAAGCTTTGCAGAACATATGAAGGTTCTGATTGAAAATGGTGCATCTGTTGTCGGAGGATGCTGTGGTACTACTCCGGAATTTATCCGCGAGATAAGCAGAAGCCTCGGAAGATAGATTTTGTATCTTCGACAGCCATAGTCAGACGAATAACAAATATTCGCAGCCAAAGCAGGGAACTTTCCTGATTCGGTTAAAGAGGGATATGACTCAAAAAAGCACATAACTTAGGATAGAATCTGTCTCAATCCGAGATATTCTCATCCTCTGTTATGTGCTTCTTGGTAATAGTTCGGCTTTCCTCTGTCCTGATCCTGCGAAAATACCATGGCAATTCTATAAACAGTTGCGCTTTTTATTATCTGCTTTTCATCTACTTCACTTTGATTGCTTTTTTCGGGCACATCTCCTGGCAGCAGAAACAGCGGATACATTTTCTGTAATCATATACCGGCGGCTTTCCTTTGCCTTTTCTGAAATCCACAGCTTTCCCCGGAACCGGACAGCTCTGCACACAGATCCCGCAGCGGACACATTTATCAGCTTCTATATATGGTTTTTTCTGAAAAATGTTTAACGCTCCCGCCATTCTTGTCCAGATATTCTTTCGCACTTCTGTACGGTCTACATTAAAAGCCGGATTTCCGTATTTTTTCACTGCCTCTGCCATGGAAATCTCCCCGTCTGGTATCAGAAGGGTAATCTCCTCTTCTTTCCATGTACCAAGTCCCATTTTCTCGCCATGATAGTTCGTCGGAACCATCTCCGGTTTCAGATAAACCAGACGGCTGAATACACTGTCCAGTGCAACCGGATCTGTGGACATCAGCAGTACATTCATAGGAACCGGATCTCCCGAACCCGGTCCGTTGCCCTCCATGGCCACAATCCCATCCATCACATACAGCTTCGGTGCCACACATTTATTCAAATCAATAAGCATTCTGGCAAAGCTGTCCGCACTCGGGTACTGCGTGTGCCCCTTCGCTTTATGGAATCCATATACAAACCCATAGCTGTTCTTAACCGCACCGGTGATACGTTCTAATGCATGTGTTTTCATCTTGCTCAGGGAAATCACACAGTCCTGCTCCAACAGTTCTTTTGGCAGGATAAATTCCTTTGCCTGGACTCCCTGCGGATAAGCAGTTTTCACGCCCTCAGAATAATCAACAGCCGGAATATGATATTTCTCCAGATAAGTATCCATTCCTGTTCCGCGGATCACTGCCTGAGTGGTTCCATGACCGCAGGAATCTGCAAGCACAATATTCTCATACCCACTTTCACGCAGGATTCCCGCAAAGGCTCCTACTACAACCGGATGTGTGATCACTGCTTTCTCTACCTCTGCTTTTTTCAGCAGATTCGGCTTCAGCAGGATCTTCGCATCCTTTGGAATCAGAGTCTCCACTCCACCCAGAAAATCCAGCCCCTGTTTCAGCAGCATATAGATTTTTTCTTCATCATATTCCCGACAGGGAAGTAATACCACTTTACTTTTCACCAAATTCACGCACCTTTATCATCTCCGGACAGATCCACCTGTCTCAGTGCTTTTCTTACCGGCAAAATACATGCCGGCACTACAGAGAGACAGTCCACACCCATCCTCAGAAATTCTTCTGTCAGGGCAGTATCTGCAGCAAGTTCCCCACAGATACAGACACGTCTGTTTTCTGCATGTCCCGCTTCGATCACCATTTGAATCATACGCAGTACTGCCGGGTGATGGTCATTATATTTCTTGCGCAGAAGCGGATTCTGTCTGTCCATCGCCAGTGTATACTGACTCAGGTCATTGGTTCCAAGACTCAGGAAATCCACTCTTCTGGCAAGCTCCCGGCTGATCATGACTGCTGCCGGAGTTTCGATCATGATTCCTGTCTTAATATGTTTATACGGAATTCCTTTTTCATCCAGCCCGATCTTTACTTCCCGGATAATTTCTTCAATCTCATCCATTTCCTCTTCTGAGCTGATCATCGGATACATCAGCGCCAGGTTTCCATATGCACTCGCCCTGAAAATTGCCCGAAGCTGTGCCTTGAACATTCTTTTTCTGTCAAGGCAGAGACGGATTCCTCTGTTCCCCATGATTGGATTTGTCTCGTCCGGGATATTCAGATATTCTGCCTGCTTGTCTGCTCCAAGATCTGCCGTACGGATCACAGTGAGCTTTTCTCCCATGGTCTCCGCAATCTTTTTGTATGCAAGAAACAGCTCATTTTCACGAGGATAATTTTCTCTTCCAAGATACTGGAATTCACTGCGCAGAAGACCAATCCCGGCAGCTCCGTAATACAGCACACTGTTCAGGTCGTCCATATTTCCGATATTGGCATAGATTTCAATTTTTCTGCCATCTTTTGTGATATCCGGTTCTCTCCTTAATTTCAGAAGCTCTTCTCTTTCTTCTTTATCAGCCTGCCTGCGGATCTCATATTCTTTTTTTACCTCTTCATCCGGATCAATATACAAAGTTCCGGTATATCCGTCCACAATAGCCTGCCGTCCGTCCCACTCCGAATCTGTGTCAATTTCCAGCAGAGCCGGTATATTCATTGTTTTTGCCATAATGGCAGCATGAGACATGTCGGAACCATGATGGGTAACAATAGCCATCAGTTTATCCTTATCCATCTCCATCAGTTCTGTTGGCGTGATACTCTCCGTCACAACGATCACAGGCTCATCCCCAAGATCTATCCTGGGAGAGATACCGCCCAGTTCACCGATCAGGCGGTCGGAAATCTCCCGCATATTATCCAGCCGTTCTTTAATCGCAGGCTCTTCCAGAGTTCTGAAAGTCTTAAGCATCTCATCCCTTGTAGTCATTACCGCATAGGCAGAATTTACTTTTTCACTCTGTATGACACTCTCAATGGCACGTTGAAAGCTTTTTCCCTCCAGCAGATTCTTCTGTCTGAGAAAAATCTCTGCCTGGGTTCCCTGAATTATGCAGTTTTTTTCATATAAATCCTCCAGCTGTTCCATGACTCTGGTGCGCGCCTGCCGGAAAATATTCAGCTCTGTTTTCACATCTGTGATTTCGTACTGGCGCATCTGATATTCGCTTTTATGATAATACAGTATCTTACCGATGGCAATTCCGGAAAAGGCACCGGTTCCCTTGTAAACATCCATATTAACTCCTTAGTTGATTAACCCCTTAGTCGCAGGCAGCCTTAAATTCAGTCCAGTTCTTCTGATACTGTGCGTCTGCGTCCTGGCTTACATTCTGGACGATCTCGCCCTTTGTAACGTCATCCGGAACTACCAGATCCGGATTTACCAGCTCATCTGCTGCTTTATTTGTGCTGTAATAACCGATATAGTCTGTGCATTTCGCTGCAACCTCCGGCTGCATGATGTAATCCATGAAAGAATATGCCGCATCTTTATCCGGCGCTTCACTTGGAATAAACATACCCATAATACCAAATCCAAGTCCTTCTTCCGGATATACCACCTTCAGATCAGGATTCTCAGCCAGAGCAGCTGTTACCTGAGAGGTATAAAGAAATGCAACACTTGCTTCTCCGTTGAGAAGTGCATTCTGTGTATTGTCATCCTGGATCAGACGTACATTCGGAGCAAGTTCCAGAAGCTTCTCTCCTGTCTTCTTGATCACGTCAACCTCCTCTTCATTCATGCTCTCGCCCATGGAAAGCTGGGTGATACCATTGAGCACACGATAGTTTGCAGTCAGTGCAATGCTGTCCTCAAGAGACGGGTCCCAGAGGTCTTTATATCCTTTGATATCAATATCCACCTGTTCCGGATCATAAACGATCAGCGGGATGCCTGCTCCGTAAGGAACTGTGTATTCATCGTCTGGATCATAGAACTGTCCCTGATATAATGGGTTGATATTTCCGATATTCTCCAGAGAATCCTTGTCAAGCTTCTCTGCAAGTCCTTCCTGGATCGCAGTTTCCAGAATATAATCATCTGCGATTACAATATCATAGTCGCCGCCCTTTGCCATGGAAAGCTTCTCAAGCATGGTTTCATCTGTATCGAAGTTTGAATAAACAACTTTAACTCCTGTCTCTTTTTCAAAATCATCCAGAACTTCCTGCGGGAACATTCCCTCCCAGGTAAAAAGAACAAGTTCTTTATCATCTCCTGCATCCTTGAATCCGGTGAATGCTGTTCCTGCCATTAATGCACACATCACTACTGCAAGTACTCTTTTTTTCATAAATGATCTCCCTTCTTATGCTCTGCATTGTTGTCTGTATCAGTCACTGTCCGCCTTCCACCGTATCGGCAGACAGCGGCTATCCTTTTTTACTTTGCTTTTACTTTTGTCCAGAGTTCCGCAAATTTCTGCTTGATCTTTGGCTGCTGATAAGCAAAGATTTCGTTATTCGGGTTGGTTGTATCCGGAATATAGGAACTGATCCCGGCATAGTCCCCCTCCTTCATGGTTTCAAAAGCACTCTTCACTGTAGAAGTATACCCTACTTCTTCCGTATTGGAAAGAGCAGATTTATCACTGATCATAAAATTAATAAATTCATGGGCAAGCTGTACTTCGCTGCAGTCCTTTGTGATAACCATTGCATCATACCATCTGTTGGTTCCCTGTTCCGGTGTGAAGTAGTCCAGATTCGGGTTTTCACTGATAATGTAAGATGCATCTCCGGAGTACACAACTGCCAGCGCTTTGTTTCCTGAAATCATGTTGTCGATCACATCATCGCCTGCATAGATCGGCTCCATAGTGTCACGCTGATCGATCAGCCACTGATAAGCCTCCTCGATTTCAGACTCATTTGTAGTATTCATGGAATACCCAAGTGCTTTTAATGCTATCATAAAGGAATCTCTCTCAGAATCATACATGTAAATATTTCCTTTATATTTCGGATTACACAGAAGATTCCAGCCATCTTTCAGATCAGCCTCATCTACTACTGTCTTATCATAAAGGATTCCTACTGTTCCCCAGAAATACGGACAGGAATAACGGTTGCCCGGATCATAGCTCTGGTTCATGACATCATTCAGCAGATTTTTCTTATTCGGAATTTCTTTCCAGTCAAGTGCCTGCAGATATTCTTCTTTGATCAGTCTCTCAATCATGTAATCAGACGGGATCAGCACATCATAAGTCTCACCGCTTGAAAGCTTGGTGTACATCATCTCATTTGACTCAAAAGTCTCGTATACGATGGTACAATCATATTCTTTTTCAAAATCCTCCAGCAGGGAAAGATCCATGTACTCTCCTGCATTGTAAACTTTCAGCACATGAGTGGACTGCGCCACGAATCCCCATTTGATCAGCCCTGCCGTAACGGCAACAACCAGAACTACAGAGACAATTTTTACTGCTTTCCTGTTCAGCTTTCTGGCTTTATTCTTAAACTTCGGAAGCAGATTGGACAAAAGCAGTACCACGATGATGACTACGATCACGATGGTTGACAAAGCATTGATCGTCGGATTAATACGCTTTGTCATATTATATACAACAATAGAGATATTCTTTACACCATTTCCTGATACGAAATAGGAAATAACGAAATCATCAAATGACATGGTAAATGCAAGCAGCGCGCCTGCGAAAATACCCTCTTTGATCATCGGCACGATAACCTTTGTCAGAGCCTGAAAAGGTGTTGCCCCAAGGTCCATGGCAGCATTTGCCATATTCGGATCCAGAGCCCTTACCTTCGGATAAACGCTGGTAATTACATACGGGGTACAGAATGCAATATGTGCCAGCAGCATAGTCAGATACCCTTTTCGAAATCCCAGAGAAGAGAACAACAGCATCAGGCTGATGGCAGTTACGATCTCAGGATTCAGGATAGGGATATTATTAATATTCAAAAGCAGTTCCTTGATTACCTTCTTTGATTTGGATAAACCGATCGCTGTAATGGTTCCAAGTATTGTAGAAACAATGGTCGCAATGATCGCAATGGTAACAGATACATAAACTGCCTTAATTACTTCCCCGTTACCGAGAAGTTCCTGATACCAGCGCAGGGAAAAGCCTGTAAATCTGGTCAGTGACTTGGATGAGTTAAAGGAAAAGATCATCGTCACCAGGATCGGCAGGTAAAAGAAAGCAAGGCAGAGTACTACATATAACATTGAGAAAAATTTATTATTACGTTTCATGCCGTCCTCCCTTATTCATCTTTATCCATCTTCTTCATCAGGCTCATAAAGATCAGAATGAGCACAGCCAGAATCAGAGAAATCGCACTTCCGAAGTTCCAGTCACCAACTGAGATAAACTGAGACTCGATCAGGTTACCGATCAGCATGTACTGTCCGCCTCCGAGAAGTTTCGGAATAACGAATGTGGAAATAGACAGCAGGAATACCATCATGATTCCATTGAGCACGCCGGGGATGGACAATTTCCAGATAACCTTTGTGAAGGTCTGGAATTTATTTGCCCCCAGGTCATAGGCAGCCTCGATAAAGGATTTATCCATTTTGCTCAGGGATGTATGGATCGGGATGATCATAAATGGCATAAAGTTACAGACCAGACCAACCACTACGGAAAAGTCCGTATACATCATTGTCACCGGGGAAATCCCCAGTAATCCAAGCAAATGGTTGATGATACCATTGTCCGACAGCAGGTTCATCCATGCATAAGTACGCAGAAGCATATTGATCCATTCCGGAATAGTTACCAGCAGGATCAGAAGACTCTGGGATTTTTCCGGACATTTGGAAATAATATATGCCAGCGGATAGCCAAGTCCCAGACAGATGACCGTCGTCAGGATTCCAAGCTTAAAGGACTTGAAAATAACGCTCATATACGTTGCTTCCAGAAATTTGCGGAAATTCTCCAGAGTAAAGGAAAACGTCAACACTTCGTTTCCATCTTCTGTAAATGCATATAATGCGATCAGTATCAGCGGGATGACAATGACCACAAATGCCCACACAAGATATGGTTTGATAAGACTTCTGTACTGTTTCATCAGTAGCTTCCCATCTTACACATAACATGGATGTCTTCAGGCCCGAATTTCAGTCCCACTTCCCTTCCGACTTCCGCATAATCTGTGGTATGAACCATATAAGTACGAAGTTCTGTCTCGATCAGGATTTCATAATGCACACCTTTGAAGGTAATATTGCGCACGATTCCCCTGATCTTTGCCTGACCGGGATCTACGATATCCAGATCCTCAGGTCTTAATACAACTTCAATCTCTTCATTATCTTCAAATCCCTTATCCACACATTCAAACTCAAATCCGTCAAAAGCAACCAGATAATCACGGATCATGGTTCCCTCGATAATATTAGATTCACCGATAAAGCCTGCAACAAAACGGTTTTCCGGCTCATTGTAGATATCTGTAGGAGAGCCAATCTGCTGAATCTCACCGTTATTCATAACAACAACCGTATCTGACATGGACAGGGCTTCTTCCTGGTCATGGGTAACATAAATGAAAGTGATGCCGACTTCCTGCTGGATCTTCTTTAATTCTACCTGCATCTGTTTACGGATCTTTGCATCCAGTGCACCCAGGGGCTCATCTAAAAGCAGAACCTTCGGCTCATTTACCAGAGCTCTGGCAATGGCCACTCGCTGCTGCTGTCCACCGGAGAGCAGAGTTACATCTCTTTTCCCAAAGCCTTCCAGACCAACCATCTTCAGCATACGCTCCACCTTCTGGGCGATGACAGTTTTATCGACTTTCTTCAGGTTCAGCCCGAAACCGATGTTCTCCGCCACATTTAAATGAGGAAAAAGAGCATACTTCTGAAACACAGTATTAACCTCTCTCTTGTACGGGGGAAGCTTGGAAATCTCAATCCCGTTAAACAGTACTTCTCCGTCACTTGGTTCTTCAAAGCCTGCAATGATTCGAAGGGTGGTTGTCTTTCCGCATCCGCTGGGTCCCAAAAGCGTCAGGAATTCCTTTTCGTAAATATCCAGATTGATGCCGCGCAAAACCTGCTGATCATCAAAATTCTTGGTCAGATTTTTTAACTCAATCAGTTTGTTCATCATCTTTTCCTTCCTCTGAATGTATTTTTCTCTGTTTTTTATAATCCGGCTGTTCCAAAAGCATTGACCGGCTGTTCAGAATGTTCCTAAAAGCTATATCATTTATTTTTTCTTCTTTGTTATCAGTGAATAAACAATAAAAATAATCAGTGTAGCTGCCAGCAGAATGGTACACAACGCATTGATCTCCGGCGTCACTCCTGTTTTCAGCTGTGTGTACACCTTGATCGGCAGCGTAGACAGACGCGGTCCGTTTACAAAAATACTTATTACCACATCATCCATAGACATGGCAAACGCAAGCAGCGAACCTGAAATTACCGCCGGCATAATTAAGGGCAGCGTAATATCCCGGAAAGCCCTGAACGGTCCTGCCCCCAGATCTCTGGCTGCCTCTTCCAGTGCCGGATCCATGCCTGCCAGTCTTGCCTTCACTTCCATCAGAATATAGGGCACACAGAATACCGTATGGCCTATTAACAGTGTCAGCATGCCAAAGGGCAGGTTCAGCATATAAAAGAATGCCATCAGCACCATACCAAGGATGATCTCCGGTATCATTAACGGCAATATGGAAATGTATTCCAGCGCCCCTTTTGACTTCCAGTGAATCCTTGATAACCCAACTGCACCCAGAGTACCGATCACTGCACTAACCAGACAGCTTAATACCCCAAGGATCAGACTGTTCACCAGTGCTTCCAACATTGCTCTGTCATGGAAAAGTTCCTGATACCATTTCAGGGAAAAACCTGTAAATTTCACCGGCAGTTTGGATTCATTAAATGAGAAAACGATCACTACTGCAATAGGGAGATACATCAGGAAGAAAATCAGCCCCATATAAAATCCGGCAAATCTTGAATTCTTTTTCATCCGATTCCCTCCAGTTCTCTGGCATTTGTCACTTTCCTGTAAATCATGATCAGTACAGTTGTAAGTACCATCATCACCACAGCAAGTGCTGCTGCAAAGGGCCAGTTACTTCCTCTGGTCATCTGATCCTGTATTAGACTTCCCACAAGTACCACTTTATTTCCGCCCAGGATATCTGCAATAAAAAACAGTCCCATGGATGGCACAAAAGTCAGGATCACACCCGAAAGCAGCCCGGGCAGTGTAAGTTTCAGTGTTATAGTAAAAAATGCCTGCAGTCTGGATGCCCCAAGGTCTCTGGCAGCCTCCACATAAGACCAGTCCAGCTTCTCTGCGCTGGAGTATACAGACATGATCATAAACGGGAGAAGCACATAAATCATACCGATCACAATTGCCGGATAGCTATACAGGATGGACAACGGTTTCTCAATGATCCCGAGTTTCATCAATACAAAGTTCAAAAGTCCTTTTTTCTGCAGAATAATGATCCAGCCATACAGACGGATCAGGGAATTTACCCAGAACGGCGTAGACAACAGAAGCTGTGCCTTTTTCTTTCTGTGCTCCGGCAGCCTCGCCATGAAATACCCGAACGGATAGCCGATCAAAGCGATCACTATCGTACTGGTAAATGCCAGTTTCAGTGATTCCACAAATGTATTCAGGTATACAGGTTCCAGAATATTTCTGTAATTGTCCAGCGTAAATTTCCAGGTCACCCCAAATCCTCTGGACGGAGTAGCAAAACTCAGCGCCACCATATAGATAAGGGGGCATACTACAAACACAATAGTAAAAATGTACAGTGGAAGTGCCATCCATGCAGAACTGTCAGAACGGTTTCTACGCTTCTTCATGAATGTCCTCCCTGTCTACCAGTACTGCATCTGTCGGCAGAAAACTGCATCTCACTGTCTGGCCTTCTGCGACGGATGCGTCGATTCCGTATCTGCTGGCGATCAACTGTGTACCATCACTCAGCTTCAGAGTTACACGAAGCTGACCTCCTGCGAAATTCTTCTCTGTAACAGTCGCCTGTAAACCTGATACACTATTCTTATTATGTGCATCCAGACTTCCGTCTGCCACACTTATATCAACAGCGTCTCTGTAATCTGTACCGGTATCACCGATTACAGCAGTTTCCTGTAACAATATATTTTCGCTTCTCACAGCCAGAGTTACTTTTTCTCCGGCTGACAGGTATTGTTTTCCCCCTGTATCCTGCTGACTTGTTTCAAGCTTTACAATTACCCTGTCATTTCCAATTTTTACGATTGCATTCTCTCCCTGAATACTCTCTGCAACTCCATGCAGGATATTGGCATTTCCTACAAATGTTGCTACATAACTGGTCTTTGGATGATTATAGATCTCATCCGGTGTTCCGATCTGCTCAATACGTCCGTCCCTCATCACCGCGATCCTGTCAGACATATTGATAGCTTCTTCCTGATCATGAGTGATATAGATAAATGTAATTCCCAGCTTCTTCTGCAGATGCTTCAGTTCTATCTGCATCGCACGGCGAAGCTGCAGATCCAGTGCTCCCAGCGGCTCATCCAGAAGCAGTACTTTGGGATTATTCACCAGTGCTCTCGCAATGGCAACTCTCTGTTTCTGACCGCCCGAGAGTTCGGAAGGCTTTCTTTTTTCATATCCTTCAAGCTGCACCAGTTCCAGCATCTGAGAAACTTTTTTCCTGATCTCACTCTTAGGAACTTTTTTCAGCTTCAGACCATAGCCAATATTCTCCGCAACATTCATATGCGGAAAGAGGGCATAATTCTGAAATACCGTATTCACATCCCTCTGGTTCGGCTCCAGACCTGTCACTTCCCTGCCGTCCAGCCAGACACTTCCTGCATCGGGCTGTTCCAGACCGGCAATGATTCGCAATGTTGTCGTCTTGCCGCATCCCGAAGATCCCAGCAAAGTAATAAACTCTCCTTTACTGATCTCAAGACTGATATTATCCAGAACTGCTTCGCCTTCTGTAAAACTTTTCTTTATCTCTTTCAGTTCAAGTGAAACCTCTGCCAACTATACTCAGCTCCTTTCATGTCAAAAGATACCAACTAAAAAAGATACGGAACCACGCGTAAAAGCTCTCGCCCCTACATCGGTTTATGCCAATGCTGACGCCTGTTACAGTGCCAGTCTCTGCATGGTTTCGCATCTGTATATGTCCATTTTTCCAATTATAGATATATCCGGTCCGTTTTTGTTCCATCCAGTCTGCGTGCACTCCTGACCATGATGTCCACATAAGAAAACCGGAAATCAACCATTCTTCTTGATAGATTCCCGGTCATTATTTATTTGGTATAATCCAAAAGTTATATTAAAGGATAGGCCCGAGATTGTCAAGTAAATTTCTCTTTACAATCATGTGAATTATGTCCTCACATGACTGAAGTCACGTGCTTCCAGACGCTTTAGGCGTCAGACTAAATATCGGCGGATACGCCTGTAACTTAGGTTTGCGCAGATATGCGCTTTTTCCCATGCCAGATATGGCAGGTTCCCACATTACAGGTAGTCCGCTGTATATCTGCCTGCATCTATGCAGCCATTAAGAGTCCCATCTCAGAACTGAGTTCCCTTAGATCTGCATAAACACATGAGGTTCTACGCTTTACTGCAGGGACTTTTGCCTCCAGCAAAGACCTTTCCGTTGCCGGAAGGGGTTTTAAAAGTTCACGGATAAAATATCTGGCCCCGATATTATAAGAAGCTGACAGGTCACAGTTATATCTTTTTCCCGTCTGAAATGCGCAGAGGCTGTGATTTCTCCAGTCACGCAGGACTATCCCTGATCCATCATACGCAAGCCTGCTCGTATTCCATGCACAGATCCTGGATATGCGCATCCCTTTCCTGTGTGCCTGATGTTCACACCGTTTCTGGATATCCCGTTTTCTCCAAAGCTGCAGTTTCTGCCTCTTACTTCCCGATATCTTTCCGTTCATTTCCAGATACTCAAATACGATCACATCTGCATGATTCTCCCATGCATATTCTGCAACTGCCCCTGCGATCTTTCTGCTTAATTCTATATTCAGACGTCTGGTGTATGCCCACCTTTCCCCTGCCTGCGCAGATCCATGTTCCCTCTGGAATCTCCGGATTCGTCCCAGTGTGCGGTACATACGGTCTTTTTCACTGGGGAAGTCAATAAACTTTCTCCCCAGGACAGTTCCGTCTGCCCGCATGATGGTACAGACTGCATCCGTATTGATTCCCAGATCCACGCTGCAGATGATCTGTTCCCTTACAGGTGTCTGAGTAAGTGCCACTTCTTCTGTATAGGAAAAACGCAGGAAATATTTATGGTGTCTTTTTTCCAGTGTCGGGGCTGATGCTTTTTTTCCATACCAGTTCCTGCGCAGGTATTCCATATCCGTATGGCTTAAACACACACGGAACCATCTCCAGTCATGCCCGTCATACAGTTTCAGGTATGCCTCATCTTTTCCCTCTGTCCCTTCGCGGTACATCACATCCCGGTAAAAGACCGGCATGGCATGGTTTTCACAGGTAAAATTCGGTTTCCCGGAGAGTTCTCCCGCTGCCTCCCACTGTTCCATCCGGCTTTCATAGGACGATACACTTCCCAGTGCATGCTGGATGGCAGCTCTCCTGAGATAAGAAGGCATCTTCGGAAAACGGATGTCAAAATCAAAGTGGGCATGGTTCTTTTTCGTTGTGTGAATCAGATGTTCTGCTGCATTAAAGCGTTTTTTTGCTTCCGGGATCATTTTCAGTTCTGCCCACACCTGTTCATAGATTTCCGTCAGATAGCTGACCGCCTGACGATAGATTTCCAGTGTCTGGCGGATTGGGATATTCTGTTTTCGTAATTCCACACCATAACTGGATACCGTCTGCATTTTCTTCTCCTCTGAACTGTTTTTTATTTTGCGCTATGAACAAATTGTACCATAGATATCTTATTCTGTAAACATACGTTCTTTTTTTAACAAAAAAATTGCGCGTCTAACTCATCACTGGAGTAACGAGAATGCGACGCGCGGTCATTCAAGCTGAAAATGAGACTCGAACTCACGACCCCTTCATTACGAGTGAAGTGCTCTACCGACTGAGCTATTTCAGCTTATGCTGTAATCTGTCAGAAATTGATAATTCTGACAGCCACAGCATTTAGTTTATAATATTATTTCTTCTCTGTCAAGTCCTTTTTGACCGGTATTTCAGATACTGTTTTCGTCACCGGTTTCACTGCGGTTTTTACAGCCACTTTTGTTTTCCCGGCAGCCTTGCGTACAGTTCTTGTCTTGGTGATGGATTTCTTGATCTGGCTGTGCTCGGCAGCAGGCTTTTTCTCTGTTTCTTCCGGAGTGCAGGTAAAGACTGCCACACCAAGTGCCGGAAGCTTTACTGTGATGGAATACTCTCTCTCATCACACTCAGCCTTCTTCGCTGCTTTAACTCTCGTATTTACTACACCATTACCACCGTACTTTTTATCATCGCTGTTAAAGATTTCTTTATATTTGCCGGCAAAAGGAACTCCCACATTGTAGTTTTCATATGGGATTGCCGCGAAATTGCAGACAGCCAGAATAGTTTCTTCCGGTTTCTCTGTCTTTCTCATGAATGCGATCACATTCTCCTCATACTTCATCAGCTGAACCCATTCAAATCCATCATATTCATCATCCAGCTGATAAAGTGCAGGATGAGCAAGATACATATTATTGAGGTCTTTGACAAATACTTCCAGTTCCTTTGGCATATCTTTATCCGGTGCCATCATCTTGCATCCCGGATGAAGCATCATATAAGCATAAGCCTCTCTGATCTGCGCATTCTTCTGTTCTTCACTTCCCGGCAGCTTATCCGCGAAATCCTTCAATGTACCAACATCCCTGCTGCCAAGCGTCAGAATATAATGTTCGCAGTATGCATAGAGCATGGACATAGTCAGCTGATCATGGTAATTCTTTCTCTCAATAGGATCCTTGCTCAGATATTCAAGCAGATCTTTTGTCCATCCGCCACTCCATTTATAGTCAAATCCCAGATGGTCATTTCCCACACTGTCTGTCAGCTCCGGCCAGAGTCCGTTCTCCTGAGCAACTAAAAGCAATCCGGGATTTCTCTCCTTTATCACAGAATTCAGATGCTTCAGGAATTCCAGAGCATCCAGGTTTTCATTGGTTCCGTAAATATTAGGTGTCCACTCTCCCGGATTTCTGCCATAATCCAGATACAGCATGGCATCCACATCATCCATACGCAGACCATCAGCATGGTAGACCTCAGCCCAGAAGCAGGCATTGGAGATCAGGAAATCCTTCACCATAGGGCTTCCGTAATTATAGAGCAATGTTCCCCAGAACGGATGAATGGCCTCTGCCGGATTCTGTCTCTCATAAAGAGGTGTTCCGTCAAATTTCTCCAGACCGGAGGCATAACGCGGGAACTGTGCAGGTGTCCAGTCCAGGATCACACCGATGCCTGCCTGATGCAGCTCATCTACCAGCTTCTGAAAATCCGCCACGCTTCCAAATCTGGAAGTAGGTGCATAATATGCATATGTAGAATAACCACCTGTAATATCATCCAGGTATTCCATCACAGGATGAAGTTCCACATGGGTAAAATCTTCCTCTGCCAGAAATTCCACCAGCTCCTCAGCGGATTTCCATTCCTCCAGAGATGTTTCGTATATAGAAACCGGCTGTTTCCTGTCATCAAATCTGTGACGCTCTTTCATCCAGTCTCCGTCATTCCACTGAAAAGCACTTACATCTGCTACCACAGATGCTCCCTCAGGATCATGGTCTGCACTGTTCCCATAAGGATCAGCCTTTAACAGAACTTCGCCGCCTTTGACTTTAATTTCATATTTATAATGTGTCCCTGCCTCTACCCCGGGTACAAACAGCTCAAAGATACCGGACATAGGCATACGATGCATAATAGTCGCACGTCCGATCCATCCATTAAAATCACCTGCGATATTTACACTCACTGCGTTCGGAGCCCAGACAGCAAAAAGAGTACCTTTCACTCCTTTAATCTCCACAGGATGAGCGCCCAGCTTCTTATATGCCTCATAATAAACACCTGCGCAGAAAGCCTTCTCCTCTTCCTCTGTGATCTGGCATGAAAAAGCGTAGGGATCATAACATTCTGTCTCTGTCTCTCCCATTTTTATAAGAAATCTGTATTCCGGCACCTTGCGTACAGGAAGCAATACTGCAAAATATCCGGCCTCATCCTCTTTCTCGCAGACATAGGTTTTCTTTCCGCTGATCACACTTACTTCTTCTGCATCAGGAAAAAATCCCTGAATAAGAACTCCGTCCTGTGTGATCCTTGGTCCCATCACATCTCTGGGAGCAGTTTCCTCTCCATACACAATAGCTTCAATCCTCGGCCAGTCCATATAGCCGTATACTTTTTCGTCCATAGCTGCGTTACCTCCCCGATTGTCAGAAATACGATGATCGGTTACTCTTACCGGCAGCGTATTTCTGGTACATTAAACGTCACCTGTAAACAATAACAAATCAAGTTATGTTTATTTTAGCATCTTTGCACAAAAAAATAAAGAAAATTGTTTGACAAATTCCCTTTCCTGCGCTAAATTTATGTTATTAACCATGGAAAGAATCTTGTTCCGGATACTATGCTTCTTTCCATCACAACAAGGAGGATACAAAATGGGAAACAAAGCCTTTGACGTAACCGCATTAGGCGAATTATTGATTGACTTTACTGAAAACGGAAGCAGCGCACAGGGGAATCCGATGCTGGAAGCCAATCCGGGCGGTGCTCCATGCAACGTGCTTGCAATGCTTGAAAAGCTTGGCAAAAAAACTGCATTCATCGGCAAAGTCGGAAACGACATGTTCGGAACCCAGCTTAAGAATGCTGTAGAGGAAGTAGGGATCGACACCCGCAACCTTGTGATCGACAACGAGGTACACACAACACTTGCCTTTGTACATACTTATCCTGACGGAGACAGAGATTTCTCCTTCTACCGTAACCCGGGTGCAGATATGATGCTCACCAAAGATGAAATCCAGGAAGACCTGATCAGAGATTCCAGAATCTTCCACTTCGGAACACTTTCTTCCACTCACGAAGGAGTACGCGAGGCAACCCGCTATGCCATCGACGTTGCTAAAGAAGCCGGATGTATCATCAGCTTCGACCCGAACCTTCGCCCGCCATTATGGAAATCTCTGGATGACGCAAAGGCAGAGATCGAATACGGCCTTGGCAAATGTGATATTCTGAAAATCTCAGATAACGAAGTTGAATTCCTGTTCGGAACTACAGACTATGACAAAGGTGCCGCACTTCTGAAAGAGAAATACAACATTCCGCTTATCCTTATCACACTTGGAAAAGACGGAAGCCGCGCTTACTACAAAGACATGAAAGTGGAAGCTGCTCCTTTCCTTCAGGAAAAGACTATCGAGACAACAGGTGCAGGCGATACCTTCTGCGCAAGTTCCTTAAACTATGTTCTGGAACATGGCCTGGACAATCTGACAGAAGAGAACTTAAAAGAACTGCTCACATTCGCAAATGCGGCAGCTTCTCTGATCACCACACGCAAGGGTGCTCTTCGCGTTATGTCCACCAAAGAAGAAGTACTTGATTTCATGAAATCAAGAGGCGTGAACTGATAACTGAATCCAACAAAATGTCTGTTTCATTACAGATACCCGCCTGATCCATAGTCAAAGAAGCCCGCGGCACTGCCGGAAAGGGCTTCTTTTATTGAGCAGGCACAGATTGCCGGAATGATTTTCCAACCATGCGCCGGCAATTTACTATTAAAATAAGGATGTGTTTTTGACAATGAATTCTTCAGATAACCATATTTCTTCCGGATGCAGGACCCATCTTATGCCATTGATGAGCAGCTCCTTCACCCCCGGACAGGCACAGGCTACTGTAAACAGCTTCCAGGATAAAGGCCAGCGGCAGATTGCACAGGCGGAGCTGTACTACTTCTCTGCACGGGCAGAAGAATGTAAAGATATCGCAGAACTTTATCTGCAGGACAAAGATATTTATCTTCGCCTGTCCGCAGGACTTTTATATTCTTTCTCAAATCTCACTCTGGGAAATCCGGCTGCTGCCAAAATGGGTTTCAGAAATATTCAGGAATGTCTGCACCAGACAGAACAGAACCCATCATCAAATGAAGCAATGGCTTCCTGCGTTTTCGCCAACTATCTGGCTATGGTGCTTATGCACCTTCCCACCGACAAACTGCCTCCGCTTAGAGATTTCCTTCCATATCTGCCGGCCGGCCTGCGCGCTTATGGAATCTATGTTCTTGCACACAATGCCTATCTCCACGAAGAATACGCAAATGCGCTGGGACTGTGCCAGTCTGTCTTTCTCATGCTCGATGGCTGTTATCCTATCGCCATGGAATATCTCTACTGTGTAATCATCATGAGCCTGGTCAACCAGAAGAAAGAGAACGAAGCCAGAGATGTTCTCATGACAGCCTGGAACATGGCGAAGGCAGACGGATTTCTGGAACCTTTTATCGAGCATCATGGTTTAATGCTTGGACAGATTGAAGCCTGCATCAAGCCAACTGAACCGGAACTCTATAAACAGCTCTCCCAGGCTGTCATTGCTTTCAGCAGAGGCTGGATGAATATCCATAATCCAAAACTTCAGGCTTCTGTCACAGATAAACTGACACCGATGGAATTCGCTATAGCCATGCTTGCCAGCAAGGGCTGGTCCAACCAGGAAATTGCCAATCATCTGTCCATGTCATCCAATACGATTAAACATTACATCTCTTCTATACTACAGACACTCGGGGTAAAAAGCCGCAAGGAGCTGAAACCTTTTGTAAATAAATAATTTCTCTGCCTTTTTCATTCTACAGTAATGAAAAAGGCACTTTTTTTGCCTCTGACGGGCATTATATATTTTCATTATGTACGGTATAATTAATTCAGGTATACATTCATATATTACGACAGGAGGCGATCTATAATGAAAAAGAAATTACTGGCAGGGATCATGGCCCTCGCGCTATGTTCCACAAGCATACCGCAGATGATATTTGCGGAAGAATTTACTTCCGAAGCTCCGGAAGAAACAGGGGAAACCCCAGAAGTATTCACAGACGAAAATCCGGCAACAACAAATGACACCATTGGGGGGGCATCTACCTTTAGTTCTGAAGAAATTCCAGAATTTGATGATGAGGAAGGTAATGTATCAGCTGCCACTGATGGTGGTAGTACAGCAGGAACTAGTCCAATAGATATAAACAACCATAATAACTTAGTTTATACAATAAGTACATCTGGCTCATATCGATTTACTGGCACTGGTACTGAAACCTCAAATAGAATTGTAATCGACAACGTCACTTCTGGTGAAGTCAAGATTTATCTGAATAATGTAAACATCAATACTAACGCTGGTCCAGCATTAAAAATTACATCAACTGTCACAGCTCAAGTTTGTATTTATTTAGAAGGACAGAATATTCTAAAAACAACACAGGACTCTTCTGCTGCTTTACAAAAAGATAACAATTCAGGTCTTACTATCACTAGTACCAACACTGTTACTGGCAGTTTAGCCGCCCAAGCTAGTTACGGGGCTGGTATCGGCAGTGGTCAGCACATTGGATATACCTCTATCTCTGGTTATACTGTTTCTAATATTACCATTTCTAACTGTTCGATTGAGGCATCCTCTGCTTACGGGGCTGGTATCGGCAGTGGTCATCACATGGGAGGTAACTCTGCCTCTATCTCTGGTAATACTGTTTCTAATATTACCATTTCTAACTGTTCGATTAAGGCATCCTCTAATTACGGGGCTGGTATCGGCAGTGGTTATTGCGTAGGAGGTGCCTATGTCTCTATCTCTGGTAATATTGTTTCTGATATTACCATTTCTAACTCTTCGATTGAGGCATCCTCTAGTTACGGGGCTGGTATCGGCAGTGGTTATTGCGAAAGAAGTAACTCTGCCTCTATCTCTGGTAATACTGTTTCTAATATTACCATTTCTGGCGGATCGGTTAAGGCAACAAAAATTGACTGTATACCAAAAGATAGTAAAAATAATGATGTTTATCTATGCAAAATTTCAAATGCAGCTTCTTCCGAAATAACTATAGATGCAGTAAAACGAAATGGACCATATAATCATTCATCTATCGATCCATCTGATACTACTCTATATGCCTGGCTGACTGGAACGGATCATGTTGTAACTGTGGGAAATGATAGCAGAAAATATTCTTTTGATAGTGCTAACTATTCTTTCACCCGTAGCAAAGTAGCTCCTACTGCTAGCCAATTTACCTTTACACCTCCATCCAACCTCACATATGATGGACAGCAGAAATCCGTTACTGTTAGACCTAAGTCTGACATTGAAGGAATGGGCAGCAATATAACAGTAAATTATTTTCATAAAGATACATTAATAAATGGTCTTCCGGTAAATGCAGGAACATATACAGTAAAAATTGGTATTGATGAGGGTGCTTTTTATAATAGTATAACTGGTCTAACAGATAATAATTGGAAGTTTACTATTGAACCTGCTCCTATTTCCACCTCAGCTATCCAGATCACTCCATATTCTGGTACTTATGACGGCGCGCCCCACGCAGCAATTTCATCTGTTACAGGCTGTCCATACGGCTGCACTATTAAATACAGTATCGATGGAAAAAACTGGAAAGATAATTGTCCTACCGTAGAATCTGTAGCGGATGCCGCTAATACCAGTGTTTATATACAAATTTCCAAAGAGAACTATACCACTTGGACTTCAGGTCCTCAAAACGCTACAATATCTCCGAAAGGTATTTCCGACTCAGATATCCAGATCACTCCATATTCTGGTATTTATGACGGCAGTCATCACAAAGTGATTTCTTCTGTTACAGGCTGTCCAGACGGCTGCACTATTAAATACAGTATCGATGGAATAAACTGGAAAGATGATTGTCCTACCGTAAAATCTGTAGCGGATGCCGCTAATACCAGTGTTTATATACAAATTTCCAAAGAGAATTATACTCCCTGGACTTCAAAACCACAAAACGCCACAATATCTCCGAAAGGTATTTCCGACTCAGATATCCAGATCACTCCATATTCTGGTATTTATGACGGCGCGCCCCACGCAGCAATTTCATCTGTTACAGGCTGTCCAGACGGCTGCACTATTAAATACAGTATCGATGGAACAAACTGGAAAGATGATTGTCCTACCGTAAAATCTGTAGCGGATTCCGCTAATACCAGTGTTTATATACAAATTTCCAAAGAGAACTATACCACTTGGACTTCAGGTTCTCAAAACGCTACAATATCTCCGAAAGGTATTTCCGACTCAGATATCCAGATCACTCCATATTCTGGTATTTATGAC
>ENA-UPWK01000196-UPWK01000196.1-human-gut-metagenome-genome-assembly--contig:-NODE-196-length-69154-cov-74.670657_pt1 | contig 69154 bp, 54 predicted proteins | sample MGYA00250048_ERZ773373 | MGnify/ENA primary metagenome ERZ773373 (study PRJEB29103, sample SAMN06112059) | human gut metagenome | biome: human gut; feature: ankylosing spondylitis patient; material... | reverse complement strand
CGCCAGGGTGGCTTTGGCTTTGGATTCCTGGTCCCTGAACGTGGAATCGTCAATGCGGAAGAGAACTTCCCCTTTCTTCACAATAGCGCCATTGGCGTAATTCTGCGTTTGCAGATAGCCCGTAATCTGGGGGACGATGGAGGCGTTGTCCACGCCGTCCAGGTGGCCCACCCAGCTTCCCGTCACCGGAATATCCATGGTGACGGGATGTTCATAAATAAGCGTGGGCGTTTCATGCGGAACCTCTTCCGTTTTTTTACACCCGGCAAAAAAAAGGGAAAGCGAGAAGAGGAAAACGGCGGAACCGGAGATAGAGCCCGTCAGGCGTGTCAAGTCCATGCTGGGAATGACACGCCTGCGGGCTCCTTTGTTGAAAGAAGATTTCCCTGGCGGCATCGCCGTTCGCGTCATGCGCGGGAGGTTACTCCCGGACGGTTCTGGGGCGGGAGCCGGATTTGCCCGGCGTGAATGCCCGAGCCAGTTCCCCGAACCACAGGACGAGGGAGGTGCCGGCAAAGATAATGCCCCAGTCCGTCCAGCTCAGGGGCACCACGTTGAACATCTTGCCGCCGAAGGTGACGATGAGGTATTGCCCGGCCAGGATGAGCAGAGCCACCACCCCGAAGCCCCCGATGCTGGCGCCCATGCGGGCAAAGGCGCTCTGGTGCGTATTGAAAGCCTTGGCGTTGAACATGTTCCAGAACTGGAGAAGGACGAAGATGGTGAAGAACAGGGACAGTTCATAGCCGGTCAGTTCATGCTCCGGTGAGGAGAAGTCCAGGTAGCTGCCAAAGTAGCCGCTGAGGCTGAACTGCGTGAGGCTGGTGACGTCCGCGTGCTTGAAGTATTGCAGCAGGCCGAACAGGAAGGCCACGAACAGGATGCCCACGCCCAGAATGTTCCTGCCCATGGGGCGGGTGATGATGTGGTCCGTCGTCTTGCGAGGCGGCTCCTGCATCACGCGTTCGTCCGGCGGCAGAGAGGCCAGGGCCAGCGCGGCGAAGGTGTCCATGATGAGGTTGACCCAGAGCATCTGCGTGACGGTGAGGGGGGATTCCGTGCCCAGGAACGCGCCGATGAGCACAATGAGGCAGGCCGCCACGTTGATGGTCATCTGGAAGACGATGAAGCGCTGGATATTCCTGTACAGGGAGCGTCCCCACATGACGGCGCGGGAAATGCTCATGAAGGAATTGTCCAGGATGGTGATGGCGCTGGCTTCCTTGGCTACGGTAGTGCCGTCCCCCATGGAGAGGCCCACCTGAGCGGCGTTCAGGGCGGGGGCGTCGTTGGTGCCGTCCCCGGTAACGGCCACTACCTGGTCCTTTTTCTGGAGCAGCTTTACCAGCCGTTCCTTATCCATGGGCCTGGCACGGCACATGATTTTCAGATCCATCACGCGGTCCAGCAGTTCCGCATCCGGAGTCTGCTCAAACTCTACTCCCGTCATCAGGCGGTCCGGCGTGTCCTCCTCCGTCCACAGGCCGATCTGTCGTCCGATTTCCCGTGCGGTGCCGGGGGTGTCCCCCGTAACGATCTTGATACGAATGCCCGCGTCCATGCAGTCCTTCACGGCTTGGGGCACATCGTCCCGGACGGGGTCGGAAATGGCGGCGATGCCCAGGTAAACCAGATCCTTGCGGATAATGCGGCCGTCTTCGAATACCGGGGCGTCATCCTCCAGAATGCGGTATGCGAAGCCCAGCGTACGCATGGCCTGGTTTTGATAGGTCAGGAGCTGTTTCTCAATGGAGGGACGCATGTCCGCGGCGGGAACCAGGCCTTCCGGTGTCAGGACGGTGGAGCAGAGGCCCAGCACGATTTCCGGCGCGCCTTTCACGTAAAGGACTTTTTTACCCAGCAGGGGGGATTCCGCCACGGTGGCCATGTACTTGCGTTCCGTGGAGAAAGTAAGCTGTTCCAGCACGCGGGCGTTTTCCCGCAAATCCAGGTAATTCACGCCCAGCCCGTGCAGCCACAGGAGGAGCGCCCCTTCCGTGGGATTTCCCAAGGCCTTGATATGCCCCGGATCCGAGTAATCCAGAAAGGCGGTGGAGTTGACGGCGATACCCTCCCGGATCAGATTGCCCAGCTTGTCTTCCGCCGGGGCAGCATTCCCCAGGCCGTAGAAATCAGCCTTGTATACGTTCATCTGGTTGCGCGTCAGGGTTCCCGTCTTGTCCGTGCAGATGACGGTGGCGGCCCCCATGGTTTCGCAGGCGTGCATCTTGCGCACCAGATTATTGTTGGCGAGCATGCTCTTCATGCTCAGGGCCAGGCTCAGGGTGACGCTCATGGGCAGCCCTTCCGGCACCGTGACTACGATGACGGTCACGGCGATCATGACGGTATTCAGAATGAAGGTTCCCGCGCTCAGCCATTCCACGGGGCCGGGCAGGTGGGAGAAGTAAAGGGTAAGCCGCCCGATGATGATGAGGGCGGCGATAGCGTAGCTGGCCCAGGTGATGAGGGCCCCCAGCCTGGAAAGCTGGCGGTTGAGGGGTGTCTGCACCTTATTGTCGATCTGGGAGCCTTCATAAACCTTGCCGTATTCCGTCCTGTCCCCTACGGACGTCACTTCCATGACGCCGTGGCCATCCGCCACGGTAGTTCCTTTCAGAACGTGGTTGGAGGGGTAAGTGGCGTCTTTCTTGAATTCCGCTTCATTCGTGGTTTTGCCGATGAGGGGTTCCCCCGTCAACGTGGATTCGTTGACCTGGAGGGAAACGGCTTCCAGCAGGATGCCGTCCGCCGGGACCTCCTCTCCTGTGTTCAGGATAACGATATCGCCCACCACCACGTCCCGGCGGGGCAATTCGCAGATATTGCCGCCGCGGATGACCTGGACCATGGTGTCGTCATTGACCTGGTTCAGGATTTCAAACTTTTTGTTGGCGCTTACCTCGAAGGCGAACCCCACGCAGGTAGCCAGCAGGATGGCCGCCAGGATGCCCGCGGGCTCCAGAAAGACGCTGGCCGGTTCCGTTCCGGTGAAAAACTGGTAGAAAGCTACGCCTACGGACAGGAACAGGGCCACCAGCAGAATCTTGATAATGGGGTCTGAAAATTTCTCCAGGAATTGCTTCCACAGGGGATCCTTCTCCGGGGGTGTCAGGATATTGATCCCGTATTTGGTCCGGTTTTCCAGAACCTGCTGTTCCGAAAGCCCCTGATGATGTGCTGCGCTTTTCATGGTTGAGATGCTTCTTTACCTGATTGGAGCCCGTGAGAAAAGTGCGGAGGAAGATTTTCAGGGGTGATGACGGGAGTTTTTTAGCGGGCCGCAGGCTGCGCGCCGTGCCTTAAAAGGCGGCATTGTTGTCTTGACTTTGACAGTATTCCGGAGATTCTGGAGCGCCTATGTGGAGTGATCTTTCTCATGGACTTTCCGTCCTGGCGGATGCCCTTGCCTTCCTTTCCCGTTCCTGGGGGGTCTGGGTCTGCGCGGGCAGCGTGACGGGACTGGCCGCCGTGTATGCGTGGTGGAGAAAGCGGCTGGCTCTGTGGGCGTTTGCCCTTGCTTTCCTTTCCCTGTTGGCTGTGGTGGGCCTGGCGTGCCGCCAGGAGGCGTGTCAAAAGATTTTCCTGTGGATTCAGGAACCGGAACTCCAGGCCCTGTCCGGAAAGTACGAGGTGGAATCCTCCCCCAGGGAGCGGTGGTTTTTCCGCCCCCCGGAGCTGAAGCGCTTTTTCCAGGTCAGCTCCTCCACGCTTCTCCTGAATGAAGACGGAACGTGCGAGATTTCCTCCTTTCCGCGTCCGGAGGCGTGGGGAAAGTGGATTTCCCGCCCGGAAGACAGGGATGACCTTTCCGTGCTGGAGGAGGACCTCGTTTCCTCCTGCCGCGGAACCTGGTCCCTGGTGAAAAAAGGGGGATATTACGGCGTCTCCATTGTCTATTCCCCCGGGAGCTGCCTGACGCTGTACCTGGGCGGGGAAGAGGCGGAATGCCTGGTGATGCCGGTCAATCCTGACGATCCGCTGGAAGCGGTAACGTTTGAAAAAACATTCTGATCCTGGTTCTTCCGGACGGAAAAAGAAGGGAGGCGGGGTCACCGCCTCCCTCTACATGTTTTTTCCAACGCCGTTCCGGTTCTGGCCGGGCGTACGGACTGTTGATTCTATTTGACTTTGCCTCCTTCGTACACCAGCACTTCAAAAGGCTTCAGCGTGAAGGAGAGCTCCTTGTCAATGTTTACGGAATTTCCGGAGAAGCCGTCCAGCGTCCGCTGGTCGTCATAGGAATCCTTGAAGGTGATGGAGCCCTTGACGTTTGCGGGGATATCCAGGATGCTGCGCAGGGTACCGGTCAGGCTCTTCTCCTGGTCGGAGGAATTGCGGAGGGCCAGGGTGGCCTTGTTTTTATTCCATGCGGCCCAGCCGTACACGGCCCCTTCGTTGGTTTCCTTGTTCCACGGATTGCCGCCCACCCAGTGCACGTCGTCCAAAACGTCCGCATTGCGGCGTATCCACTTGATCCCCTTGGCCAGTTCGTCCCACAGAACTCCCCCGTTGGCGCTCATCAGGTCCCGATCCACGTATAGCTCCTGGAGGGAAGTGCCGCAGGCCGTGGCGCAGCGGAGTTCTTTCTTGACGTTTTCCGGGTCGCGGGGCATGCATGCCGGAGGCCCGAATTTAGTGACCATCAGGCCGTGAGTCATCATGGAATTGATGGGCATCAGCGGGGAGCCCTGCACAAAAACTTCATGCACCAGGCGGTCGCGGTAGGTGATCCATTTGTCGCGGTTGTCGCCCGCTCCGATGGTGCCGAAGTCATTCTCCTGCCTCCATACGGAATCCGCATAACGGAACCAGAAGGGGGATGCCCAGGTTCCTACAGTGCAGTTGATGTAAAGATCCCCCTTTTTCTTGCGCAGGGCGTTCAGCACGCGGATGATGCCTTCCGCATCCTCCTCGTTGCCGGGCCCCTTGGCATGGAAGTGGGTGCTGATGCCGTCGAATTTGAAGTACTTCATATTGTAGTCCTTCACCATCTGGGAGCAGCGGCCCACAAAGGCGTCAAAATATTCCTTGTTGGAGAGCTGGAAGTTGCCGATTTTGTTGTCCGGGTGCTTTACGTTCCAGTAGGCGAGGCGCTTGCCCTTGGAGGCTCCGTAGCCCCCCACCGGACCCAGCCACGTGCCGATGCCGGCCTTTTGCCGGCCGGCGGCGGCGTCAATGCGCTTGAAGCCTTGCGGGAACATCTTGTGGAAATCCCACAGGCTGTTGAATTCATCCCATCCGTCATCCCAGACGAAGGCGTCAATGGACATGCCGCGCTTCTGGAAAAACTGTTCCTGCCAGTCTTTCAGGACGGCCAGGCATTGTTCTTCCGTCATGCGCTTGGCGGGGTCCGAATCATTATTGCGGTTGATGTTCAGTTCATACCAGGAATTATAATGGATGAATGGGCGGTAGGGCATCACGCGTTCCCGTTCCATATAGGCCAGGAAGGAGCGGCGTTTCTGGCCGGGGGCAAAAATTCCGAGAACGGAGGATACGTCCCATATTTCTCCGGGCTGCATGGTGGTTTTACGGCTCCAGAGACCCTGGGCCAGCCGGGATTCGCCCGCCTGGGCTTCCTGCTTTTCCTCAAGCGTCCTCACAGGCAGGGAAAAGGTGATTTCCCCCTTGCTGGCAATCGGTTCGCTCTTGGTCTGGGCCCAGTAGCGCAGAATGTAATTCCCCTTGGAGGGAACCTGTACCGTGTAGGTGTTGTCGGCATTGGAATCCCCGGTGCTGCCGTTGTGGAAATCAGAGTCAAGGACGGCTCCTCTGGAAGAGAGAAGCTGCACGCCGGCGAGGTTCAGCTTATTGTTGCCCTTGTCCCCTCCCTTATACTGGAAGGTGACGGTGCATGCGCCTTTGCCGTTAATGGAAACCGGCCCTTCCGCACTGGAAACCTGTTCTCCGTACTGCTTTTTCAGCTCCTGGGGAACATTGAAATTTCCTGTCCATGAAGCTGTGGACCACTTGTCCGCGCTCCAGATGGCGGTTTCTCCCCCTTCCATATTTCCGGCGCCCCCCACGGTATTAATGCCCATGGGAGTTTCCAGGGCGGCGAACGCCAGGTCATTGACGATGAGTGCGCCTCTGGCGTTGCCGGAGACGGAGGGTGCCCCGGCTTTCCCTTCTACCAGGTCATATTGCATCGCTATGATGTTTTTCATCTGGATGGGCTTGGTACTTGCCAGGCGGAGTTCCTGCCGGAGGTAATGGGAATGGTCCCTGAGCACGGCGCGCCAGGAGATGCGAAGGGTGCCGTTCAGGGCCTGAAACGTTGCGCTGACGGCTTTTCCCGGGAAGCGGTCAGCCAGCCTGAATGCCTTGGGGTTGGGCTGAAGGGCGATGAACTTGACGTTTCCCGCTTTCAGATCGGAGGATTTAATGCTCCGTCCGTCCTGAAGATTGATGATGAATAAATCTCCCCCAGCCTTGGCGATGGGGCCCAGTCTGGAAGTCATTCCTCCAAAGGAAAGACTTCCGTTCCGAAGGATAAATTTGGCCGTCAGGATGTTATTGGAAAGAGTATAGCCGGAAGCGGATTGTTCCGCGCTGGCTGTTCCGGGAGCAGGCCCCGGAAAGGCGACTTCTGCGGGGGATGTGGGCAGGCAGCCCAGCAGGGTTGCCATGGCAATGGTTGTCTTGAAAAATTTCATGGTGAAATAATATTACAGCTAGCGGGAGGATAATTTTGGGAAGGCCCTTTTTCAAGAAAAAGGTCTTGGAAATGAAGGGGAAGAAAACAACCGTTTCCCTTAATTAAAGATATTGTTGGGTATCTCAAGATGTGTCATTCGATTTTGCCGATAAAACGGTAGAAGATTTCTACCTCCTGTTCCCGGCTTCCGTCCTCACCCTTGACCGCTTCATGGACGAGGATTTTTTCAATCAGAGTATTCAGAAGTTCAGCCGTCAATTCTGTGGGATTGACATACTGTTTCATCAAACCTATCCACTTTTCAGCGTCAACCGCTGTCTGGTCGGCGGCTTCCATCGCTTCGTGGGGCCGTTCAATTTTTGTGTCCAATTCCCTCTGTCCGGGCGTAAAAATATCGCTTTCGCTTTTTGTCATTCAGTGTCCTCCCTATTCAGTTGTCAAGGTACAATGCCGCACAGGGGCGGCGAAAATTTCTGCTTATAAAATCACCTTTCCTTTGTTGTGTGCCGTTGCCGCTTCAACTCCGCCAGCACCTCCGGCGGAATATGGTCAACCAGCCTTTGCATATTTTCCAGTTCGCTTTCCAGCTTCGCCTGTTCCATGCGGTCTTTGATTTTGCCGCTTTCGCTGGCCTTTGCCCTTGCTTCCAGCTTTTCATTTTTTGCTAACAGGTCTTTAATCGTAACCTTGTACTTTTTCAGTTGCCCTCCGGATATTCCTTTTCGGACGGTCATTCTGTTTTCAAGGTGCTGTCCATCGATGAACTACCCTAAGTCTACACGAAAAAAATACAATCCCCGGAATTTTGCGAGAATTGCATTTTGATGAAGTTTACACTTTGGAAATTGCATTTTTGCAATCATTCTGTATAATGGAAGTATGCGGAGGAGGTGCGTGTCTATGGCTTTACCCGGAACACCCGGACAGCGGATTTCCGATTTATGCAACGGAAACCACATCACACAAAAGGAACTTGCGGAGAAGATAGGCGTTTCTGCGTCCCAGTTGAGCCGGATTGTCAGCGGCGAAACAAGAACGGTCAGCAATGATATTCTCATGGGCGTGGCAAAGGAATTTAAGGTATCAACGGACTACATACTGGGCTTGTCCACTGTGAGCGTCCGCAAAAGCTATGATATTTCTGAATTGGGCTTATCCGAGGGAGCCGTGAGGGGGCTTGTGACGGGCGCAGTCGATGTGCAAATCCTTAACCGCCTTTTGGAACACAAGAACTTTCCGAAGCTGATAGATTTGATACGGATTTATTTTCAAGATACGGCGGCAAAGGGGATATCCGCAAGAAACCAGCTTATCGAGATAGCGATGGCTTCCCTGTCCGACCTGATGAAAGAACGCCCGGAACACAGGACAGAAGCAAGGCAGGATTTACAGCTATTGAACGCACAGAAGATGGGGGAGCATGAAGCGGAGATTGAGAAAATCAAGAGCGTGTTCCTTGCTATCCTGCGGGATATTAAGAAAGACATGGAAAACGGAGAACAGCCGGGGGAAACTGTGACCGCCGCCATGTTCCAGACCATGCGGGACACATTGGCGGAGCAGAAGCAAAACCCGATTTCCGTTGATGATGTAACGGCAATGATTGCCGGACAGATCGGGCAACTTGCACCGATGGACGAGGAAACCACCAAGCAGTTTCAAGCATTGGCAAAAAAGATGATAGAACAAGCAGGCGATGCTCAAAAAGAGGAAAAACCATGAGCGATGTAATGACCCCAGAGCAACGGAGCCGGACAATGAGCCATATCAAGGGGAAAGATACCAACATAGAAGTCCTATTGCGGAAAGCCCTCTGGCATAAGGGCATCCGATATCGGAAGAACTACAAAAAGCTGCCGGGCACCCCAGATATAGCGATAACAAAATACAGGATTGCTATTTTCTGCGATAGCGAATTTTTTCACGGCTATAATTGGGAAATCAAGAAACAAAAGCTGAGCCATAACCGGGAATATTGGATCAAAAAAATTGAACGTAATATGGCTCGTGACCGGGAGAATGACTTCAAGTTGATTGCGATGGATTGGGTTCCTATGCACTTCTGGGGGCAAGAGATACAAAAGCGAACAGAGGAATGTGTGGAAGCTGTCGAAGATTTGATTTTCGAGTTGCAAATGATGCAGTCTGATGGTATGAACGAGGATATGAGGGACTGTGTTGAAAATATAAAATAATATTTTTATATCTCCAATTTATAAATTGATAATCTACAAGGAGTACCCTTATGACTATATCAGAACAGATCAAAGTTTTATGTGTGCGCTCCGATATCAGCGTTGCGGAACTTGCAAGGCGGATGGGGACTACACCGCAAAATTTCAACTCAAAAATGAAGCGGGAAAGCTTCACAATTTCCGACTTAGAATATCTGGCGGAAACGGTGGGGTGTTCTTTTGAACGTCATTTTGTCCTTCCAGATGGCGAAAAGGTTTGATAGGAGGGCCTTATGGATTTACAGCATTTTAAAGATAACGCTTCAAACAGGGATGTAATCTCCCTGTTTTCTGGAGCAATGGGGTTGGATATCGGCCTTGCAAAAGCTGGCTTAAATATTGTAATTGGGCAGGATTTTGACCCCGCCTGTGTTGCTACTATGTGTGCGAATGGGCATAAGGTGTTGGGCGGGGATATCCGTGAGATAGATGAAGCCGATTTGCTGAAACAGACCGGGCTGGCGCAGGGGGAACCTTTCCTCATTTGTGGCGGGCCGCCCTGTCAGCCGTTTTCTACTGCTGGCAAGCGGCTGGGGATCAACGACCCAAGAGGCAGTTTGTTCATGGACTTTATCCGCATGATTGACTATATCCGTCCCCGGTTCTTTATCATGGAAAATGTCAAGGGGATTATGTCTGCCCCATTAAAGAACATCCCGCTGGTAGAACGGGATAAAAATGACCCGGAGCAACGTTTGGGGACTGTTTTAGATATAATCCTGTCCGAGTTTAACAAATTGGGGTATAAGACGGTATACGGGATATTAGATGCTGTCAATTATGGCGTGCCGCAATTCCGAGAGAGGTTCGTCTTGATCGGGAGCCGGGATAACGAAGATATTTTCCTGCCTTTCCCGACCCACTTCCAGATGCACCAAGACCCGCAATACCGCTGGCGCACATTGCGGGACACCATCAAGGATCTGGAGTATGACTGTGGGGAGTGTGCCGCATTCAGCAAAGACCGCCTTGCATATCTCCGCCTTGTCCCGGAAGGTGGGAATTGGCGTGACCTACCGGAAGATGTGCGGAAAGAGGCCATGGGTGGCGCTTTTGGTTCTGGTGGAGGGAAAGTCGGCTTCTACCGGCGGCTGTCGTATAGCCAGCCGTCCCCGACATTGGTTACATCCCCGGTGCAAAAAGCAACGATGATGTGCCACCCCATCCAAAACCGGCCTTTAAGTATCCGGGAATATGCCCGAATTCAGCAGTTCCCCGATGATTGGAAGTTCATGGGGACAAGCGCAGCAAAATACCGCCAGATTGGCAACGCTGTCCCGGTAGGGCTGGCATTGGCCTTGGGGAAAGCGGTGATTTCCGTTGCAGATCAATCCGCCGGAATCCACACAAAACGGTTCAGAGGGACAGATATCCATCAAAAACTGAAACAAGCCATTGAAATAGGGGGAAACAGCTATGCCTATAAATAACAGCTACAATGAAGATACTATCGTAGAAGCGATTGCAACAGCACTGGACAATTTCTATACGAACCTGATTAAAAAAGTAGACAGCTTGAGTGTAAAAGCTGTTATGAAGCGCAAGAACCCGTACCTGTTCCGGGCCAAAGCTATGAACGGTGCGGCGCAAATTATTGACGCGATTCTTGCCGCTTTTGTGTCCTCGTCCGAGGAAACGATTTTCGGGAATGTGTTCTTTGAGCCGATTGCCACCGCAGCCGCACAAGGACAAAAAGCATTAGCCGAGGGCGTGGACATTATGGTGGAACGGGATAATACCATCTACGCCATAGCTGTAAAATCCGGTACAAGCGTTTTTAATGCGGACAGCCGCAAAAAGCAGGAACAGAACTTCATGGCGGCAAGCAAGTTGGCGCAGCAAGCAAAGAAACGCTTTGTCCCGATTGTCGGCTACGGCTATGGAAAAAAGAAAACTTCCAACCGCGGGCTTCCCAAGTTTTACATGGAATTGGCGGGCAAGGATTTCTGGACGGAATTGACCGGCGATGAAGAGTTCTACATAAAGCTGATCCGTTTCATGGACAAGCTACCGGAAAAGTATGTGGAGGAATTTGACGCTTCTTACCAGAAAGCGGCTAACCGGCTCGTCCGCGAGTTTACCCAAGAATTCTGCTTTGAAGATGGCAGCATTGATTGGGAGAAACTTGTTAAATTAAACTCTGGCAATTAACATCGGAGGTATAAGGCATGAGGGAAGCACTAAAGAATGCTGTACATAATGCAATTTTATTAGAATGCAAATTGCCACATGAAGAAAGTGGCTTAGATAAATCATGCCTCTCCTCCCAAAATGATATTTGTTTCAGTAATTCCGACCCACAAGAAATTTCAAAAATCATTTATAATGGTATAGTAGAATTTGCAATCAACGAATATGAAATTGATTACACTGCCTTAGAACGCGAACAGCGAAAAGCTATTCTTAGCCGTATCCGATACGATCCAGCAGCCTCTGATGCCACCAAGCTGAAGTATGGTTTTTATGGTGAAGTCCTCTTAGATTTGATTCTGCGTGTATTTTTAAGGACGAGCGTTCTTGCAGCGAGAGGTTATTTTTATTCTCCCATTGAAAATAGTGAAGCAAAAGGGTTTGATGCGTTTCATTTAATGGAAAGAAATGGAAATATTGACTTATGGTTTGGAGAAGTCAAATTTTACGTGCAATATAAAAGTGCGATAACTCCCGTATTAGAAAAATTAAGCACTTCGCTTTCAGATGGCTATTTGAGTCGAAATTTACTCGCAATCATAGATGAGCGCATCCATATCTCGACACGCAATGAACAACTTGAAAACTTGTTAAATTCATGGGAAGAAAATCCAGACATTAATCTGTCAAAAGAAATAAAGAATAGGGGAATTAGATTAATATACCCCATATTTATTGCCTATCAAAAAAATAGCATCGATCAATATCATCAGAGTATCAAAAAGTGTATTGATCATATTGCCTCAGAATATACGCGACTTAATATTGCAATACCTGCTTCGTTCGACTACCGAATGTTTTTCATTTTTTTACCATTGTCGGAAGTTAAACAAATCAAGGAGAATGTGATAAAATGGATAGACTCACGAGAACCGCTAATATAATTAAAGCGTACTATTCATATAAAAAGAATTTAGATGCTGCAACTTTTGTAAAGGAAGTATGTGGATTTTTTGGCTATATAAAAAATGAGCCTATCTCTGAATCGGATATGAATTTCCTTATATTTTTAGCTAATGAAGCAGGAATCCCACAATATTTTGACCTGCTCAAAGATAAATTTACAGATTGCCGTATATCTGATGAAAACATCAAAACGCTTACCATAAGTGCTCTGTTTCATGATGCTAGCCTTATTAGAGGAAATAGCAAATTACATAGGTATCAAAAGAATGTTCTTGATAGCTTCAAAACAAGACAGAAAAATCGTTTTGTTTTGACTGCGCCTACTTCTTTTGGAAAGACCTTTTTGGTATATGAAATCATACAAAAGATGCAATACCAGAATGTCCTTTTGATTTTTCCGGCAATTAGCCTTTTATCCGAAAACTACGCTCGTTTATGTAGGTTGGATGCTTTTCAAGCATATAAAATCCATTCCTTAAGTGAAGAGGAATTTAACCTCTCCGAAAGAAACATCTTTATTTTTACACCTGAACGGTTCTTATCGTTTATGGACTCGCATCAACACCTTCACTTTGATTTTGCCTTTATTGATGAGATTTACAAAATAGATAATAGTTTTATCATTGATCAGGAAACATCCGGCGAAAATGAACGTGACACCGCATACCGTTTGGCATTGGAATTTACTTGTAACTTGACAAGCGATATGCTATTAGCTGGTCCATATATGGCACTTCCCCAACCTAATACACAGCAACACAAATCGTTTAATAATTTTGCTGAAGATAACGAATTTTCTTTTTTACGTTACAATCAATTTGAAATTGTTTCAAAGGAGTACACAACAGTAAAGAGTAAACGGCAATATCATATAGATGAAATTCCAGTAGAAATAGGTTCTATAAGCAAAGGGCAGAAAATTGCCAATATAATTAAATCGTTAAGCACGCCTAAAGAAAATACGATTATTTACTGTGGCAGAAGAGCTGATACAGAAGCATACGCTAGAGCTTTATTAAGGGATCAAGCATTGATTTCTTCTTTTCAAGAAACTTGCTCTGGGATAGAAAGTGCTACTTATGAAATGTTTTTAGATCATTTGGGACACACATTTGGCAATGATTGGATTGTATTGGAAGCATTGAAGGGCCGGATAGGTATCCATCATAGCCTTATCCCCAAATATATTCAAAAAGAAATTATAAATTTATTTAATACAGGGGTATTATTATGTCTCTTTTCAACTACGACTATCACAGAAGGCGTAAATACCTCTGCCAAAAATATAATTATTACATCGAATAAAAAAGGAATCAAACCCCTGCGTCAATTTGATGCTAAAAATATAGCTGGTCGCGCAGGTAGATTTCATCAACACTACTCTGGCAGAGTTATAGATTTAAACAATGGATTTGAAAACATTGTAAATGGGCAACCCGAAATATTGGAGCATAAAAATTATGATGTACAGGCCACTAAAACCGATGTTGACTACCAAATAACAAAAGAACAGTATTTATCGGAAAGCGAGCGCCAAGAAAAAGCAGATATTCTCTCACAAGTAGCTGCATCTGAAATTCCTTCAGAAGTATTTGATTGTTTCCGGGTTGTTGGTCCAAAAGATAAATTGCTATTATACGGTTATATTTCAAGTATGCCATGGGAGACTATCAAGGATATTAAGCATGTTTCAGTAACACTAGCAAGTAGTAATGCCTGCTGTCTATATTGTGCTGGTTTTCAAGCTATTATGAATATTGTCTTACCAATTGTACACGAGGAAAAACTTAAACAACTTATTTCAATGCGAGTGGGTCAAAACCAGTACTCGTTGATTACAGTTTTATTGAATTCATATCTTTCAGGTGGTTTTCTTTCAATGGTACAATATTATGTTGAACGGAAAGATAATCCCAAAACAAAGGATGAAGCAATGCGGAAAGTAGCTGACTTTGTTTACAATGTTTTTAAGTACCATTTAGTGAAATATCTCGGCCTTTTTGATGTATTCTTCCGATATCAAGTTTCAAAGTCTGAGAATATCAATATGGAAGATGTAGCTGGATTAGGATTGCTACTTCAGAAACTTGAATACAATGCGCTTTCACCCAATGCACGCAAAGTAAGTGATTATGGCGTACCATTTAAACTGATAGATTGTTATGATAGTAAATCGCCATATGATAAGGGCCAATTTGATGCTTATGAACAGCATATCGATCAAGAGATAAGTAGGTTGTTCAAGTAATAGTTCATATACCCACTCTCACTCCCGAAACCGCCCAGCTTTTTGCCTTCCCCATTCGCAAAAACCTGTCCGTTTCCCTGCCGGGCAAAGTGAGTGTCTTCATCCGGCGAAACCCTCATTTTATCCGCCAGCCGTGACAGTAGGTATAACACACTACACTTTGCAAGCAAAGTCGTGTGCCAAATGGGAACTTTGCCCCCTTTGGCCCCCCCACACACAAGAAAAGGCGGTATGCGCCCCGTAGAGGGGTAGCGTACCGTCTTTTCTTGTTATCCAGCCCTCCGGCTGTATCGGTTGAGCAAAAGTCAGCGTAGGATTGGTGTAGTATCTTTAACTATGGGAAACTCCGGATTCCCAATCCGCTCTTTTTCACCCCACCCAGGAAAGATGAGAACAAGCTTTTTCAATCCGCTAAAAAATTGTACTATAATTATCTTCTATTACTTATGAATATAAAAAAATAAAATGCAGAACAGATTTTTCATGGCGGCTCTGAAATTGCCATTTGGTAACAGCAATCCCTTTTCTTAAAATAGAGAAAATTGTAATAATAGTTTCATAATTGAAATGTTAGATTGACCTCGGATTGGGAATCCGATATACAGAGGACGGGGAATATCTCTCTAATAGCTCAATCCATCATTCACAGAAAATGAAAAAAACATTAGTATCAATGGCCATTGCGGTGTGTTGTTCCGTACCGGCGTTGGCGGATCCCGGCTCTGTTGCTCCAGAGTCCGGAACGCTTTACAATTCCGGTATGATGACGACAACTGAAGGAGTTGCATTGGGAAAAGATATGACGTTCGGGAGTCTTTCAAACAGCGCTATTCCTAATAACCCCATCCCTTATGGCGGTAATTTTTATGCTTCCAGTTACACGATCTCCCTCTGGCTGGATACCTCTTCCTTAACGGCAGGAACCCAAACCGCGCTGTTTGGTTATTATGGAACTAACGCAGCTCAGAATTACGGGGCAAATGCCTTGTATCTGACTTCAGACGCCAAGCTTGGCATGGGAGATGGAAACTTGAATATTTCTAACGGGTCTTTTACTCAAAACCGTGGAGATGTTTCTGAAACTTCCGTTGTTTTGAGTGAAGGCCTTCTTAACGTTACTTTGTCCGTCACGGGCGCAAACCAGAGCCAGTCTGTGGATGTTTATGTGAATGGTTCTCTGTTTGACACGCTGTCCTACAACGGCAACATGAACGGCAACCGCAATCCCATTACGAGCTGGATTAATCCCAACCTTACATGGGGTGAAGTTAAATGGACGGATGAAACACTTGGCACGGAACAGATTGCCGGTTTTGCCGGGCTTCAGGTTCCGGAACCGGCCTCGGCTTCTCTGGGAATCCTGGGCCTGGCCGTTCTGATGATGCGCCGCCGACGTCTCTGACAGTTTTTCTCCGGAAAACCGTAAATTCACGGGCCGCTGCCTGAAAAGGCGGCGGCCTTATTATATTGGGAAGATAACCGCAGATATTTTCTCCGGTGCGGAAAAGGTGGGAGGATGACACATAAGAATGAATCCGTTGGAGATTGGACGGTGTCTAATCTGCATGTACAGGGTAGCCGATCAGGTCGTTGAAATTTTGGAAAAGGCGGGAATTAAGAGAATTTACGGTATTGTGGGGGATAGCCTGAACCCCGTTACGGATGCTTTGAGAAGGAGGAAGACCATTGAATGGATTCATGTGCGGCATGAGGAAGCGGCGGCCTTTGCCGCAAGCGCGGAAGCCCAGCTGAGCGGGAACCTGGCTGTATGCTGCGGCAGCAGCGGCCCCGGAAACCTCCATTTGATCAACGGATTGTTTGACGCCCACCGGAATCATGCTCCGGTGCTGGCCATCGCCTCCCACATCCCGCAGAGCCAGGTAGGCATGGAATATTTCCAGGCCACGCATCCGGAACAGCTTTTCAAGGAATGCAGTGCATATGCGGAACTGGTTTCGGATGCTTCCCAGGCTCCGGGCATTTTGATGGCCGCCATTCAGCACGCATGGGCCAGGCGCGACGTAGGCGTTGTCGTTTTGCCCGGAGACATTGCGGACGCCCCTGCGGAGATGAAGAATTTGGTGCATCCTCCTTCCTACACGCGGGAGAATGTTGTTCCTGAGCATGAATCCGTATCCATTCTGGCACGGATGCTTGACGACCACCGCCGCATTACTTTCTTCTGCGGCGCCGGCTGCGCGGGAGCGGAAGACAGGGTCGTCCGGCTCGCGCACCGTTTGAAAGCCCCGATTGCCTACACATGGAGGGGCAAGGATTATTTTGAACATGACAATCCCCTGGGCATCGGCATGACGGGGCTGCTGGGATGGGGAGATGCCTACAAGGCCATGCATGAAAGCGACATGCTCGTGTTGTGGGGGACGGATTTCCCCTATTTCAATTTCATTCCCACCAAGCCTGAAATCGTGCAGATTGACAGGCGCGGGGAAGTGCTGGGCCGCCGCTGCCGCCTGGATCTGGGTATTTGCGGGGATGTTTCCGTCACGGTGGAGGCGTTGCTGAACATGGTGCAGGAAAAAACGGATTCCGAGCATTTGGACGCCTCCCTGAAACGCCACGCCAGGGACGTGAGGGATATGAACGCCTATATGGAAGGAAGCGATAAGGAGTCTCCCATCCGTCCGGAACAGCTCACGACCGCCTTGAACAGGCATGCGGCATCCGACGCCGTATTTACGGTAGATACCGGAACCCCCTGCATCTGGAGCGCAAGGTTCCTGTGCGCTACGCCGGGAAGGAGGACGCTGGCGTCTTTCAATCATGGCTCCATGGCCAATGCCATGCCGATGTCCATTGGGGCGCAGATGGAATGCCCCGGACGGCAGGTAATTGCCCTGTGCGGAGATGGCGGCCTGTCCATGCTGCTGGGGGATCTCATCACGATTGTCCAGTACAGGCTGCCGGTGAAAATCGTGGTATATAATAATGACTGTCTGGATTTCATTCAGTTGGAAATGCAGGCGGCCGGGCTGATTCCATGGCAGATCAACCTGAACAACCCCTCTTTTGCCGCCGTAGCGGATGCCGTCGGCATCAAAGGCTTTTTATTGGATAAGTCCAGCCAGGTGGACCAGATGGTAGACATGTTCCTGGATTATCCCGGCCCCGCTCTGCTGGACGCGCATGTGGACAGGGACGCCATTGCTCTGCCTCCTTACATCAGCATGGGCCAGGCCGCGGACTTTTCCCTTGCCATGATGAAGCAGACGCTGGCCGGGGAAGTGAAGCAGGTATGGAATACCCTGGCCGGAAACAGGAAACTGTTCAAACCGTGATGTCCTGCGGGCAAGGGGCCGGGAACCGGTAAAAGACGTGGCTCTTTGTTTGGGGTCACTCCATGGAAAGGGATTTTTTCAGCGCTTCCGTCACGATTTTCGGGTTGGCTTTGCCTTTGGCGGCCTTCATGACCTGGCCGGTGAGCCAGTTCAGGAGCTTTTCGTTGCCGCCCTGTATTTCCGCCACTTTGTCCGGATTGGCGGAAATAACTTCCCGCACGATGCCGTCCAGAAAAGATGAATCCGCCTTTTCAAAGCCCAGCAGCTTGGCGGCCTGCGCTGCGGCGAGGGTCGGCTCATCCCACATTTTGGCGAATACGTCCTTGGCCTGGTTGTTGGAAACGGTGCCGTCGTCAATAATGGCGATCAGCTCCCGGATGGCGCCGGGTTTCACGGGGCATTCAGACGGCCGCATGCCTTTTTCATTCAGCACGGCGGAAATATTGTTGATAACCCAGTTGGCGATTTTTTTCCCGCTGGCGGTTCCCTGCGCCGCCTCTTCAAAAAAGCGTGCCAGCTCCAGGTCCCCCACCAGCACGTTGGCATCATACTCGCTCAGGCCATATTCCTCCATGAAGCGTTTCTGCCGTTCCTGAGGCAGCTCGGGAATCTGTCCGCGCACCTTCTCCACCAGGGGAGCCGTGCGTACGGGAACCAGATCCGGGCAGGGGAAATAACGGTAATCGTGCGCGTCTTCCTTGGTACGCATGACGACGCTTTCTCCGCGTTCGTCGTCCCAGCGGCGGGTGGACTGGATTTGAGGAATGCCCATGTCCAGTTCTTCCGCCTGGCGCCGGATTTCATAATGAAGGGCTCTGCGGACGGCGGACATGGAGTTGATGTTCTTCATTTCCACCTTGGCGCCCAATTCTTTCTGCCCGTGAGGACGCAGGGAAATATTCACATCGCACCGCATCTGGCCCTTTTCCATGTCCGCATCGGAGATATCCCCGTAATTCAGAATCTGCTGGAGGGACTTGAGATAGGCGTAGGCTTCTTCCGGGGTGTCGATGTCCGGCTCGGAAACGATTTCCATCAGGGCGGATCCCGCGCGGTTATAGTCAATCAGGGAATAATTGGCGTGATGGGTAATCTTCGCAGCGTCTTCTTCCAAGTGGATGCGGGTCAGCTTCACGGTGCGGAAAGGGGGAACGCCCGCTTTGATCACGTCATTCGGATAGGACCAGGGGTACAGGGGCACTTCCCCGCCCAGACACAGCGGAAGATCCAGCTGGGAGGTCTGGTAATTTTTAGCCATGTCCGGATAGAAATAATTTTTGCGGTCCCATTGGGAAATCTCCGGGCTGGAACATCCCAGCATCAGGCCGGTCAGCAGCGTGCGTTCAATGGCGAACTCATTCAGGACGGGCAGGGCGCCCGGCAGCCCCAGGCAGGTGGGGCACACACGCGTATTGGGTTCAAAGCCAAAGCCGGTCTCGCAGGAGCAGAACATTTTGCTCTTTGTCTTGATCTGGCAGTGGACTTCCAGGCCAATGGTCACGATGTAATCTGAAATTGCCATAAATTCGGAACGCTTGAAGATCGCGGAAACTGTACGGAACCCTTTTCTCCCTGTCCAGTAAAAAGGCCTGCGGTGGAGAGCGGAGAGTTTTTAGGATAAGAATGATTATTGATTTGGCGGGAGGCTGTTTTTTGCTGTGGAGGTGGGGAGGTGTTTGAGCTCTTCTCCGTCCCGGTGGATGCCGGCGTGCATTTCCTTCGTCAGGAAGGAAATATCCCTGAGCAAATCAAGCCGGCAAAGGGGGCCGGACTTTCCTTTCAAGGCGATGCAGATTTGGAGAGGGAATTCTTCTTGCTGATAGCATATTCCGCCTCCGCCAGGTTGGCTCCGATGCCGGCGCCGCATTTCAATAATTGTTTTGAAAGCACGGACCCGTTCCCGTCATGGCACGGGAATGGACGCAGGAGCGCAAGATAATCCGCAAATTTCCGGCTTGTTACTCCAGTGATCCTTTCTAGTTACTGGACTCTCCGCTCTAAGCTTTCCGTTCTTTATAAAATGCCCAGTTCCTTAAGCTGCTGAATGGGGCGTTCCGGCCAGAGCCTGTTGGCGATGGGGCTGGCGGGGCTTGGGTGGAGCAACGTGCCGATGGTGAAGCTTTTGCCGGGGAGCCGGGAGGCGGCGTCCCGCAGCTTCTGCGTGGCGTAGGCCCCCACCCCTACCAGCGTGTGGGGATTCAGAATGGTGATGAGGGAAAGCAGGTGCTCCATGCATACCGCGTCCACGGCGGCGCGCTGTTCCGCCGGCAGTTTGTCCGGCGTGATGTTGGCTCCGGTGGCTCCCATCCAGATCAGCGGGCAGTAATTGGCCACATAATTGTGCCGGAAGAAGTTTTCCGCAGTGCCGAAAGCTTCCGCGAAAAGTCCCCAGAGGCGGCGGCCGCTGACTTCCGACCTGGGGCAGCCGAAACCCTCCACGGGACGTTTGGGGTGGGTATGTTCCGGCCGCCCGACTTCTCCGCGGATGTGCAGCCAGTTGACGACGGCGTCCACTTCCCCGAAGGGGACGCCTGTCTGGGCCATGCCGAAGGGGCCGGGATTCATGCCCAGGAACAGATGGCTCTTTTCCCCGTTTCCGTAGGCGCGCACATACTGTTCATGCGGCCCCCATGCATAGGTGAGAGGGTTGTAGGTAACATGGACCGGGGCTTCGAACCGGAGCTTCTCCGTGCCGTCCCGGAGGGCGGCCGTGGCTTTCAGAATAGCTGCTGCAGTGTCGTTCATGCCTCCGCATCATGAAGCGTCGCCGTTTATTGCGCCAGTAAAAACTCCGCGCTTGCATTATTTGTTCCGCCCGTTAACATTTTCCCCCGGACAAGTTAACCTTATTACTTATGAGTGGAATAGCCATTATGACATCTGGCGGCGACGCTGCTGGAATGAACCCGGCGATCAAGGCGGCAGTGGATCATGCCCGCCAGCTTGGAATGAACCCGTACGTTATTTATGACGGTTTGGAAGGACTGATTGATGGAAAAATCAAGGAAGCCACCCGGGAACTGACCAGCGATATGATCTACAGGGGCGGAACTCTCCTCCGTTCCTCTCGATCCAAGCGTTTTTTCGATTACGAATTCCGCAAGCAGGCCTACGAACATCTGAAGGAACGCAACATCGACAAGCTCATCATCATGGGCGGAGACGGCTCTTTCCGCGCCCTGAATGACTTTTTCAATGATTTTGAAGTGCCTTTTGCCGGTATTCCGGCTACGATTGACAACGACATCGCCGGTACGGACTACTGCCTGGGCGTGGATACGGCCCAGAACGTGATTCTGGACTGCATTGATTCCGTTCGTGATACGGCCCGTTCCCATCACCGCGCTTTCGTGATTGAAACGATGGGCCGGGACTGCGGCTATCTGGCGATGACCACCGCTCTTTGCAGTGCGGCGGACATCTGTATCGTTCCTGAAATTCCTTATGACCTGGAATCCATTTACCAGCGCCTCCAGCCCGTCATCAATGAGGAAGGAAGCTGCATTATCGCCGTGGTGGCGGAAGGCACCCGCGTAGCGCAGTACCTGACCCGCTGGCTGACGGAACGCGCCGGCATGGATACCCGCCTGACCGTGCTGGGCCATGTGCAGCGCGGCGGTTCTCCCACCGCCCGTGACCGCCTGATGGGCACCCGTTTTGCCACCCGCGCCGTGGAAGCTCTTAACAACGGGGACATCAACCAGATCATGGTGTATCATGACGGCCAGTACGGTTACGCCTCCCTGGATTCCGTAGCAGGGCAGCAGTACTCCGTGAACCAGGATATCGTCAATCTTTGCCGGGAGCTGAGCTGCTAGCCCGTCTCTGCGGTTACGGAACCCGCTTTTCCCCGCCCATGCCGCCACGTTCCCGCGGCATGGGCGGATTTGTTTTGAAAAAAAACGCCGCTGTTGTATGATGGCGCCGCATCTTTCCCTGAAAACAGTGCTATGAAAGTTATCGTTACGGGCGGCGCCGGATTCATCGGCTCCAATCTGGTCAGGCTGCTGCTGGAGCGCGGCCATGAGGTCCTGAATATTGACGCCCTGACCTATGCCGGCAACATCCATTCCCTGGACAGCTCAGCGGATTCTCCGGCATACCGCTTTCTGCACGCCGATGTCCGGGACGCTTCCCTGATGCGGCGCACTCTGCGGGAGTACGGACCGGACTGGGTGATGCACCTGGCGGCGGAATCCCATGTGGACCGTTCCATTGACGATCCGGGAAATTTTATGACCACCAACGTCATGGGCACTTTTTCCATGCTTCAGGCCGCCCTGGAATATTACCGTTCCCTGGGGGGGGATAAAAAGGTGTGCTTCCGCTTCCACCACATTTCCACGGATGAAGTTTACGGCTCCCTGGGAAAGGAAGGCATGTTCACGGAATCCACGCCATATCGCCCCCATTCCCCGTATTCCGCCAGCAAGGCTTCCAGCGACCACCTGGTGCGCGCCTGGCATGATACGTACGGGCTGCCCGTGCTGATCACCAACTGTTCCAATAATTACGGTCCTTACCAGTTCCCGGAAAAACTGATACCCGTCGTTATCCTGAAAGCGCTGGGCGGGGAACCCATCCCTGTATACGGCAAAGGGGAAAACGTGAGGGACTGGCTGTATGTGGAGGATCACTGCGAGGCGCTGTTGACGGTCGTTTCCTGCGGAAAACCCGGAGAAACGTACAACATCGGCGGCAATAACGAGAAGACCAATCTGGAACTGGTGGAGCTGCTGTGTTCCCATCTGGATGAACTGCGGCCCCGGCCGGACGGCCGGAGCTACCGGGAGCAAATCTCCTTTGTGCAGGACAGGCCGGGCCATGACCTGCGCTATGCGATTGACGCTTCCAAAATCCGGAGGGAATTGGGATGGACTCCGCGCCAGGACCATTCTTCCGGATTCAGAAAGACCATTCAGTGGTATCTGGATCATGAGGAATGGTGGCGGGACATCCTGTCCGGGGAATACCGCCTGGAACGTCTTGGAACCAATGGCTAGTAGGTTGATATGAAGGGTATTGTTCTGGCCGGGGGAAGCGGCACGCGGCTGCATCCCGTTACGCTTTCCGTCAGCAAGCAATTGCTGCCCGTTTACGATAAGCCGATGATTTATTATCCCATTTCCGTGCTGATGCTGGCCGGAATACGGGAAATCCTTGTCATTTCCACGCCCCGGGACCTGCCCCTGTACCGGGATTTGCTGGGGGACGGAAGCAGGTTCGGAGTTTCCTTTGAATACAGGGAACAACCCAGGCCGGAGGGGTTGGCGCAGGCTTTTATTATTGGGGAAGAGTTCATTGGAAAGGATTCCGTATCCCTGGTGCTGGGGGACAATATTTTTTACGGGCGTGGCCTGACGGAGAAGCTGAGGCGAGCCGCCGAACTGACGGGCGGAGCAACCATTTTCGGTTACCAGGTACATGATCCGCAACGTTTCGGGGTAGTGGAATTCAATGATGAGGGGAAAGCGGTTTCCATTGAGGAAAAACCGCTCAGGCCCAAATCGGACATTGCGGTGACGGGACTTTATTTTTACGATAACCAAGTGGTGGAGATAGCCAAAAGGATTCCCAAGTCCTCCCGCGGCGAGTTGGAAATCACCTCCGTGAATCAGGAATATCTGAAGCAGGGCCAGTTGCGCGTGGAAAAACTGGCGCGCGGCTATACGTGGCTGGATACGGGCACGCACGATACCCTTTTGGAGGCTTCCATGTTCGTTCGCACGTTGGAGCACCATCAGGGGTTCAAGGTTGCGTGCCTGGAGGAGATAGCCTTTAATAACGGCTGGATTTCCCAGGAAACGCTGCGTTCCCAGGCCGGAGCCATGAACAATAACGGTTATGGCCGGTATTTGGATGAATTGGTGAAATAGGTTTATCTGAGGTCAGCATGGGAAATGGGAGGGGCGTCCCTGCAAATTCCATGGCTTTCCGGGGGCCGGTTTGCCTTCCGGCAATGCTTTCCATACGGATGGCCGTACCGGTGGAAATTTCCGGCCGTTTTTTATTCAAAGCCGTAAAAGCCTTTCATGACGGGATGCGGTAGCCGGGGTGGAAGAAAGCTGCCATGCGTGATATGCGTATTCATGCCGTGGACTGGGGGAGAACTCCTTCCGGCTGGATGTAGATACGGCGGGAAGGGGGAAAGTCAGGGATGGTTGTCCGGCATGGCGGGATCAATCGGTTCCGGCATGGATGCTATGGACATGACATTTTTGAACAGGCGCAACGCCAGAATGACGGAAAGGGCCGCCAGCATGATTTCCAGGCCGCAGGACAGGAGAACGGTCAGCCATGCAATTGGCGCAGCCAGGTAGGGGACCGCGGTGGACAGGAACTGCCGCAACAGGATGGCAAGAAAGAACAGGGCGCTCTGCAAACCGCAGCCTGCCGCCGCAATGCCCCAGGCCAGGAATAATTTCCTGCCTGCAGCGCCGTATCCCGCCGTATAAGGGAAGGAAAGGAAAGAAGTGATGGCCGCAAGAAGGAGGAAAGCCTCCCAAGCCCTGTTCATTTCCGTGTATTGCGATGGGACGGGCATACCCGCAAACGGAATGAGGAGAGCATACAGGGCGGGCAATAAGGCCAGCATGCTCAGATTTCTTGTCATTCTGCTTCCCTGGGCGGCCAGCAGAACTCTGGCGCCCCAGAATAGGAGGAAGAACAGGGAAAGGACGGAGAGCAATTCCGCCCCTGTTCCCAAAAGCAGGAAGGGCGCGGCTATCCGGGGAGAGCGGAGAAACAAAGGCATGAACAGATGAATGAGGACTGCCGTTGCAATGCCCGCGCCAAACAGGACGGCGCAGACTTTGATGAAAGCCCTGGCTGCCGGGTAAATCATCCAGTTCATGGTGAAGCGAAGGAGTAGCGGGATGGAAAAAGGACCGCTCCCTTTGTGGAAGCGGTCCTGAGGAGTCAACGTGAATTCATGGATGCCAATGCGAATGGCGGCATACGGGAATTACTTATACTGAGCCCAGTCAACATTCTTCATGTCTCCGCTCCTGGCCAGCTCGGCATGCATGCCCAAAGCAGCCCTGATGGATTGCGGCGTCTGGGCTTTGCCGTCGGACAGCTTCAGGTAATCCCAGAGGATGTTTTTGTAATCCGGGTGGACGCAGTTTTCAATAATGGTCTGGGCGCGTTCTTTCGGGCTCTTGCCGCGCAGGTCCGCGACCCCCTGTTCGGTAATAATGATATTGACGTCATGTTCCGTATGGTCATGGTGGGAAACCATGGGGACAATGGCGCTGATCTTGCCGTCCTTGGCAACGGAAGGACAGGTGAAAATGGAGATATAAGCGTTGCGCGTGAAGTCTCCGGACCCTCCGATGCCGTTCATCATCCTCGTGCCGCCAATGTGCGTGGAGTTGACGTTTCCGTAAATGTCGGCTTCAATGGCGGTATTGATGGAGATGACGCCGAGACGGCGGATAACTTCCGGGCTGTTGGATATTTCCGAGGGACGGAGCACCAGTTTGTCGCGGAAAAAGTCCATATCCCTGTAAATGCCTTCCAGGCAGTCATTCGTGACAGTCAGGGAGCAGGCGCTGCCGAATTTCACGCGGCCCTCCCGGATCAGGCCAATGACGGAGTTCTGGATGACTTCCGTGTACATCTCGAACGCGGGAATTGTCTTGTCGCGGCCCAGGGCTCCCAATACCGCGTTTGCGATATTGCCTACGCCGGACTGGAGAGGAAGGAACGTAGAGGGAATGATGCCCCGTTTCATGTCAGCGGCCAGGAAATCGGCCACGTTCTGCCCGATTTTATCGGTCAGGGGATCCGCTGCGGCGAAAGAACGGGCTTCATCCGGCCAGTTGGTTTCCACGACGCCCACAATTTTTTTCGGGTCAACCTGGATGTATGGTTTGCCGATGCGGTCGCTGGGTTTGAAGATGGAGATTTCACGGCGGTAGGGAGGATCCAGGGGTTCGTAAACGTCGTGCAGGCCCATGGCGCTTTTGCTGTGGGCGGCGTTTAATTCCACGATAATTTTGTCTGCCAGGCGGCAGATAGTGGGTGCGATCCCGCCCGCGGCCGTCAGATAAATTTTGCCGTCAGCCGTGACTTCACAGGCTTCAATAATGGCGATGTCCACGTTGCCCATGAACCCGTAGCGCACTTCCTGGGCCATCTGGGACAAATGAATGTCATTATAGGCGATTTCCCCGTTGTTCACCGCTTTGCGGAAATCAACGTTGGTGGTGTAGGGTGCGCGGTAGCGGATCGCCTTGGCCCGGGAAAGGATCCCGTCGCAGGAATCTCCGGTGGAAGCGCCGGTGAAAACACTCACCTGGAAAGGGTTCCCCTTCTCGTGTTCCGCTTCTGCAATTTTTGCCAATGCAGCCGTGACGGCCTTGGCCGTTCCAGCGGGTGTGAATCCGCTCAGCCCAATATGGTGGCCATGTTTGATCAGGCTTGCTGCTTCTTCTGGTGTCAGTACCTTGTAACTCATGTCAGTGATTTTTGTTGGATGAAAAAGAAAGAAACTCCGTATAAAAACGGAGCGGCAGGCTTATTCTTCGAGAAGCCTGTTGATCAGGTGCGCCGGAATGGTGCGGACGACGCCGGCCGGCAGGGATAGCACAGGATTGCCCTGATCGTCAATCCCTGTAAAAATACCCCGGACGGTTTCATCATCCGTAAGAATGGAAACCGGCCTTTCTCCGGCCCATGCCCGGGCCAGACCTTTCTGGAGAGCGGGGATGCCGCCGTGGGAAAAGACGGAAAGAACCTGGTTCAAATGACTGCCCAGGGAAGCCATGACGGCATGCAGGGAAGGGCAGTCCCGAACAAGATCCGCCAGCCTTGCCGGAGGGTCCTTGATTTCCCCGGCGATGGAGGATACATCATTGAAAACATTGATGCCGATGCCGATGACGGCCATGTTCTCCGCCGGGCGTTCCACCAGTATTCCCGCCAGTTTGGATTTGCCCGCCAGCAGGTCGTTCGGCCAGCGCAGGCGCACGGAATCCAGCCCCATGCTGCGGAGCATGTTGAACAGGGCCAGACCCGCAACCAGGGGCAAATGGCCCCAGTGCACGCCGGCCGCTGTATCCGCAGGAGAGGCCAGGGGAACGGTGAAAGATGCCCACAGGCCGCCTTCATCCCCTATCCATTTGCGGTTGAACCTGCCTCGGCCTCCTGTCTGCACGCGGCAGACGGCAATATGCCCCGGAGGCAGGGAGCGGGCCAGATCATTGGTGGAAAAAGCCTCGGCCCATTCATGATAAGTCCAGTCGCCACATGGTCCTTCCTCCTCCGGAGGGGTGGAAAATGAGGCTGCGGAATTCATGGGACGGGCCGAGGCCTGGAGTATTTTCAGTTCTGGTTATTTCGCCAGAGTGGCAATATAGTAGCCCGCGATGACCGCGGTACCGATCACGCCTGCAACGTTCGGACCCATGGCGTGCATGAGCAGGTAGTTGGAGGGATCGTACTTCTGGCCCACATTGTGGGAGACGCGGGCCGCCATCGGGACGGCGGAGACGCCTGCGGACCCGATGAGGGGGTTGACCGGATTCTTGCGCCAGATGAGGTTCATAAGCTTGGCGGCGATGACGCCGCCCGCAGTGGCTACGCCAAAGGCGACAATGCCCAGCAGAATGATCAACAGCGTTTCCGCCTGCAGGAAGCGGTCGCCCTGCATCGTGAGACCCACGGAGGTTCCCAGGAAGATGGTGACGATGTTGATGATTTCGTTCTGGGAGGCCTGGACCAGGCGTTCCGTCACTTTGCATTCACGCAGGAAATTGCCGAGCATCAGCATGCCGATCAGCGGGGATGCGTCCGGAATCAGCAGAATGGTGACAATGGTTACCAGTACGGCGAAGAACAGTTTTTCGCTCTTGCTGACCGTTCGCAGGGATTTCATGCGGATGAGGCGTTCCTTCTTGGTCGTCAGCAACGCCATGATAGGCGGCTGTATTAGCGGAACCAGGGACATGTACGTGTATGCGGCCACGGCCACGGCGCCCAGCAGGTGCGGAGCCAGTTTCATCGTCAGGAAGATGGAGGTGGGGCCGTCAGCGCCGCCAATGATGCCGATGGAGGCGGCTTCATTCGGGTTGAAGCCCATGAACAGGGCCATGAAGAACGTGGCGGCTACGCCCACCTGGGCCGCTGCGCCCAGAAGCAGGGTGCGCGGTGCGGCGAGCAGCGGGCCGAAGTCCGTCAGGGCTCCTACGCCCAGAAAGATGATGGGCGGGAAAATTTCAGCCTTGATTCCCAGCCCGATCCAGTCATACAGGCCCCCATGGATGGAGGTGACCAGCAGTTCCTGGGTATGTTGGCCTACGGCCACGTATTTGCCTGCGGCGGAAACCACCAGGGGCTCCAGCTTCTGCGTTTTCAGGTCCACGGGAACACGGTTGCCGCTGGTGTCAAAGTAATTGACCCCCTGCTGGCGGACGACGGTGGTTCCTTCTCCGTTCGTGAGCAGGAAGACCGGTTCATTGCCGTTGTCTTCCGTCACGTTCTGGAAGTCCTTCAGGTTGGGATCTACCGTCAGGCTGTCGTCTCCCAGACGGGCAGCGTCAGCCTTGGCTTTTTCCTGGGATTCCCGCACGGACTTGATCTTGGAAACGGTCAGCTGGCTGCCGGGATAAACCTGCATGGGCTGCTGCATGGTTTCCAGATACTGGGCGCGGGCTTCCGGCGTGGTCAGATTGGCCGGCACCTTGGCGGGCGTCTGCTGAAGAGGAGCCACATGAACGCGCAGGTAGCCTACGTTGTTCAGGGACGTGGAGGTTACTTCCCCCTGTTCATTGGAGGAAATGACCTGCTGGTTCAGCTGGGTGATGAGCATTCCGTTGTCCGGAATGTTGGCGATGAGGGCGCCGAAAGCAATGGGAACCATCAGGAGAGGTTCGTATTGCTTGGCTACACCCAGATACAGGAGCAGGATGGCAATGCCCCACATCCCTACCATTTGCCATGATAGGGAGAAGACGCCCATCCCCTGTAAAAAGGTGATTAATGAATCAAAAAGACTCATACGGAATGTTATTGTAGCGGTTTGTTATCTGAGTCGGAGCCCGGAACTGTTGGAGGTTCCGGGCGATTGCCGCCGGGATTAACCGATCTTGGCCAGAGCCTGCCCTTCCTGAACCGTATCACCCGGGTTTACGCAGAAAGCGGTGAGCGTGCCGGAGGCGGGAGCGTAGATGATGGTATTCATCTTCATGGCTTCCAGCGTCAGAATCTGGTCGCCGGCCTTCACGGAGGCGCCAGCGGCCACGTCCAGGGAAACAACCTTGCCGGCAAGCGGGCTGGGCACGTCCCCGGCGCCGGCGGCGGCCGGAGCGGGAGCAGGTGCGGGAGCCGGGGCAGGAGCTGCTACGGGGGCGGATGCGGCCGGAGCGGGAGCGGCCACGGGCGCAGGGGCCGGGGCTGCGGTAGTGGAGGATACCTGGTCCAGGAGTTCTACGGATACGTCAAATACCTTGCCGTCTACGGTGATGCGAAGTTTCTTCATGATAATGTATGGTATGGAGTATTAGGTTAAATGGTTCCCGCCGGGGCGGGGGGTAAGGGTGAATAATGCTGTAGTTCAACGGGAAGGCCGAATGCGGTGGGAGGCGAAGATTTCCGCCCTGCCTGCGGCCGCATAGCCGGACCCCGGGGATTGCTTGATTTCCACAATGCGGTGGCTCATGCCGTCCAGGCCCGCGTCCACGGCGGCGGAGATGACGGCCACCATTTCCGGCGTGAGCTCCGTCATGGCGGAGTCCACCGCTGCGGAGAGGATGGCGAGCATTTCCGGCGTCATGCCCGGTTTGCCCGCCGCAGCAGGGGCGGCGGCAGACACGGCCACGGGAGCGGCGGTCTTGGCTTTGGCCCTGTTCTGAATGGCGGCGGCTATGGAGCCGCTGATGGTCAGAATGACGGCTAGGCCACCCAGGCACATCATGACCACCATAATGCCGACAATCTGATAGTTCAGATTGTTCATGACGTTGGCGATGCCCTGTGCAAAGGCGAGTGTTGTGAGTAACATATGAATCCGTTGAGATGGATGTTAGAGCGGAATGTTGCCGTGTTTCTTGGCCGGGCGCACTTCCTTCTTGTTCAGCAGGGTGCGCAGGGCGAAGGCGATCTTGGCGCGGGTTTCTTCCGGATTGATGACTTCCGTGATCTGGCCCATGCCGGCCGCCACGTACGGGTTGTAGAAGGCTTCCCGGTATTCTTCAAGGAGTTCTCCCTGGCGCTTGGCTTTTTCCGCCGGGTCTTCCACAGCCTTCAACTCGCGGCCGTAGAGAACCGGAACGGCGCCTTCCGCGCCCATCACGGCTATTTCCGCGCCGGGCCAGGCGAAGACTGCGTCAGCGCCCAGGTCCTTGCAGCACATGGCGATGTAGGCGCCACCGTAGGCTTTCCGCATGATCAGGGTGACTTTGGGCACCGTGGCCTGGGAATAGGCGAAGATGAGTTTGGCGCCGTGGCGGATGATGCCGCCCCGTTCCTGGTTCTTGCCGGGAAGGAAGCCGGGCACGTCCACCAGGTTTACCAGCGGAATGTTGAACGCGTTGCAGAAACGGATGAAGCGCGCGGCCTTGTCGGATGAGTCGATATCCAGGCAGCCGGCTTTCACGTTGGGCTGGTTGGCGATGATGCCGACCACCACGCCGCAGATGCGGCCGAAGCCGACGACGACATTTTTGGCGAAGTCTTTGTGGACTTCCAGGAAATCCCCGTTGTCCACCAGACGGCTGATGATGGGCTGGACGTCCAGCGGCGTGCGGTTATCGCCGGGAATCAGGTCGCTCATGCCTTCGTCTGCGCTCAGGTCAAGCGGAGTGTCCAGCTTGTGGGGCGGTTCTTCCGTATTGTTGGAAGGAAGGAAGGAAAGAAGCCTTTTCAGGATGTCCATGGCGTGCGCGTCGCTGTCCGCTACGAAATGGACGTTGCCGGACACGGTGGCGTGAATGGCGGCTGAGCCGATGTCGTCCATCGTGCATTTTTCATACGTGACCTGTTCGATCACTTTGGGACCGGTGATGTACATGCCAGCGTTGCCGGAATTGCGCATGATGATGAAGTCCGTCAGGGCGGGGGAGTAGGCCGCGCCGCCCGCGCAGGGCCCCAGAATCATGGAGATTTGCGGCACAACGCCGGAGGCAAGCACATTGTTGTAAAATACCTGGGCATATCCGGAAAGGGCCGCCACTCCTTCCTGGAGGCGCGCGCCGCCGGAGTCGTTCACGGTCACCATCGGGATGCCGGCTTTCAGGGCGTACTTCTGGGCATCCGCAATTTTCATGGCGTGCATGTAACCGAGGGAGCCTCCCTGGGCCAGGAAATCGGATGCCGCGCAGGCCACCGGGCGGCCGTCCACCAGGCCGAAACCGGAAACGACGCCGTCGCCGGGGATTTCCTTCTTACCCATGCCGAAGTTGTGGCAGTTGTGGCGCACATGCATGCCGATTTCCGAGAAGGTACCTTCCTCAAAGAGGTACCCCATGCGGTCACGGGCTGTCATTTCGCCCTTTTCATGTCTCTTGTCGATCTTTTCCTGGCCGCCGCTGAGAATTACTTTTTTGCGGCGGCTGTTCAGATCGTCAATCAATTTGGGATCAATAGCCATTGGTATAGTGGTATGGTGAATAGGGAGAATGTTACTTGCCGCATTCGCAGCCGCCGGGGTGCTGGCAGAACTCGGTCAGGACGCCGAAGGTGCACTTGGGATGCAGGAAGGTGACCTGCGTGTTGTGGGCGCCGGGAACGGGCGGATCGTTCAGCACGGTAAGACCTGCTTCCTTGGCCTGGGAGATATTTCCGGCGATGTCATTGGTCTTGAAAGCGATGTGGTGGATGCCCTCCCCTTTTTTCTCAATAGCCTTGGCGATGGCGCTTTCCGGAGAAGTAGGTTCGAGCAGTTCGATGTGGACTCCGGCAACGTCAAACATGGCGACGCGGACCTTTTGAGTGGGTACTTCCTCAATGTGGGGCTCTCCGAGCCCGAGCGCATCGCGGTAATAGGGAACGGTGGCGTCAAGACTCTTGACGGCGATGCCGATATGGTCAATTTGCTGAATCATATGCGTGTGATGGTTATAGGGAATGCAGGGGGGAGGCCTGCAATACATCAAGAGTTATTAAAGCGGATTTTTTTAGGATGTGAAGCGAAAAGCGGAAAAATGGCGAATTCGCGACCGTCCGTTTCACCTGCTTGATTGCCCCGGAAGATGAGGTATGGTAGAGGCATGTACAGGAGTGGATTAGCCGTATTATTTCTGTTGGCGTCGTGGTTTGCCTCCGCGTGTGCCTATGAGCTGCTGCCCGCGCATGTGGCTGTGGTTTATAACGGAAAATCCGAGCTGAGCCGCCGCATGGCCAGGGAGTATGCGCGGGTGCGCGGTGTTCCGGAAGGGAATCTCGTTTCTCTGGATTGCCCCATGACCAGCGAAATTTCGCGTAAGGAATATGAGGATACGGTCCGTGCCCCGCTGCTGGAGACGGCGCGGAAACAACGGTGGTGGGTGCCTTCCGGCATTGCGTCCTCCCCCTTGATGAACCGGAAGATTTTTGTGCTGGTTCTGATGGCGGACCTTCCGATGAAGATACGACATGAAACGCCCGCCCCCCTTCCCGGGAAAGGGGTCAACCAGATGCAGACGGACCGGGCTGCAGTGGATTCCGAACTGGCGCTGCTGGCGGTGGGCGGTTATGAAAGGAAATCCTGGCAGATGAATCCCTATTTTAATAAAAGGGAGGATTTTGTGGGATCCGGATTCCCCTTGTTTCTGGTATGCCGCCTGGACGGACTGACGCCCGATACCTGCATGCGGCTGGTGACGGAACCGGCAAACGTGGAGAAAAAAGGGTTATGGGGGTGGGCCGTTGTGGACCGGGGCGGCCCTTATGCCCAGGGGGACCGGTGGCTGGACGACGTGTTCAAGCGCGTTAGGGAAGCGGGCATGCCCGCTTATCTGGACGACTGGCCCCAGACCCTTCCGGAAAAATTCCCCTTGAGCCGGGATACGGCTCTTTACTGCGGGTGGTATGCGGGGAATGCGAACGGACCGTTTTCGGACCCTTCGTTCCGTTTCCGGCCCGGGGCGATAGCCATGCATCTGCATTCTTTCAGCGCCGCTGATTTCAAGGTCCCCGGCAGGGGGTGGAGTTCCGCCCTGCTGGAGAAGGGGGCTGCTGTGACGGTGGGAAACGTGTATGAGCCGTTTCTGGGAGCCTGCCACCGCTTTGATATTTTTGTGGACCGCCTTCTGGACGGCTATACCGTGGCGGAGGCCTCCTGGATGAGCATGCCTGTACTGTCCTGGCAGGGGGTGGTGTTCGGAGATCCCCTGTACCGTCCATACGCCCGCATGAAGGATATGGACGTGGAGCCGACGGAAGAAGACCGTTATTTCCAGGGGTGGTGGGCTTCCTCCGTGCAGTTCGGAGACCGCTGGAAGGACCGTTCCGCGCGTTTGATGGAGTCCGCCCGGAAGGCCCCTTTTTCCTGCCTTTATGAAGCTCTGGCGCTGGAATGCCTGTACCGGAAGGAACTGGCCCGCGCCGGAGAGCTCCTTTCCTCCGCCCTGGACGGCGCGGCTGACGCCCGCACCCGCGCGCGCCTGCTGCTGGAAATCCTGATGGCGGAACGGGCCCGGGGCGGGAACAAGGCTTTTCTGCAGCGGGCGGACGGCATCCGGGGCCTCATGTCTTCCTCCGCTTTTCTTCCGGCGCTGGAGGAATGGTTTGCCAGGGTGGCTCCGCCGCCGGCCCCGCCGAAAAAATAAATTAAGGACGTACGGCAAATTTGGATTGCCTTTTAGGGGATTATGGCTCATATTCTGCGTCCCGTAAGTTTTCCTTTTACTGATATTCACCAGCAATAGATAACACAAGATGAACATTATCAACAAAATCGAGCAAGAGCAACTCAAGGCGGATGTGACCCCATTTAACGTAGGTGATACCATCAAGGTTCACACTCGTGTTATTGAAGGCGGCAAGGAACGTATCCAGATTTTTCAGGGCATTGTGATCGCCAAGCGCGGTTCCGGCATTAATGAAGCTTTCACCGTCCGCAAAATTTCCTACGGCGAAGGCGTGGAACGCGTATTCCCCCTGCATACTCCCCGCATTGCCAAGATTGAAGTCGTGAACCGCGGTAAAGTCCGCCGCGCCAAACTTCACTACCTGCGCGGCCGCATCGGCAAGGATGCCATGATTGTGAAGTCTGCCAACCGGTAATCGGAAGAACTGCTATTTTGCTGGCCCGGCCCGCCGTGAGGCGGCGCCGGGTTTTTATTTCCGGAGTATTATTCTTTCTCAATGGGGAGGGGGCAACGGCTGCTTCAAGATAGTTCTCCGGGGCTTATATGGGGTGGGAGCGCTTTTCCGGGGGTGAGGGAAGTGGAGATGAGGGCCGTCCGGAGCAAATGCGTTTTTTCGGCTCTTTCCCCTTCCGTGCCTGGAGGGCTTCCTGAGAATAGAGCGGAAACCGGGCAATTCCATAGGCGAAGCCAATCCAGAAACGCAGCGCGAGACATTCCGTTCCGCATTGTCCCAGCTTTCCTTTCGGGAGGAGGAAAGAAAACGGCGTCTTTCAGCATGGCCCCAAGAGGGGGGCCGATCGGGGACAGTGTTGCCGGATAATTATTTTTCCGCAGGTGCGGGAGCCGGTATGTCCTCCGCATCTTCCGGTCCGTACGCTTCCACTTCCGTCAACGCCAGCGGCTGGGACGGATTGGAGGATTCCACGCGCAAGGCGCGCGCTTTGACCGGAGCGTCCAGTTTCCAGGAAGTGACGTTGGTGGATTTTTCCGAAGGAGTGGTGCTGAAGGTTTTTTCCGCCAGCACGTTTTTGTCATTGTCGTAGAGGATTACCTTGAATTTTTCCATGGCGCCCAGCAGCGTCAGGTTGGCCGGCGTGTAAATGACCACCTTTTCTATGGTGCGGTTGGTTTCTCTGCCGAAGTCAATGCCGAACCAGGCGGTTTTTCCTTCAACCACGCCTGTGGCGCTGATCGAAACGTCGGAAATTCTGGAGCTGGTATTGCCGTCAACGGCCTTTTCCGGGCCATAAGCTGCCAGCATGTTGCGGTTGGAACTCTGGCGCACCTTGACGCCGGGTTGAAGGCTCCAATTGACTTTGCCGGGTTCCCCGGAAACTTTGGGAACTGCCGGTGTCAGCACCGGACGCGTGGCCGGGCCAGGTGAAGGATTGACCGGAGCGGCGTGTTTCGCGGCGGCCGGTGCGTGGCGGTGCGCTTCCCTGTTCGCCTGTCTTGCCTCTTCCGCTTTCGCGTTATTTTCCTTCTGCACCTGCTCATTATAATCATTGCGCATTTTGACGACATCCTTCTTATACAGGATGCAGGTATAGGTCAGCACAATGCCTATGATCAGGGCCGGAATGAGATAGTAATAGATGTTGGACTGCCCTTTTTGCATGTTCAGGGCCGGAATGGCCGGGGAAGATGGCGGTGGAGGGATGACTGCCGCGTTTCTTCCCGCAGGATGGGCAATGGCTTTATCCAGATCCGTGATGAAATCCCCCAGATCCCGGTAGCGTTCCCGGGTATCCGGATTGATGGCGCGGGAGACGACCGAATCCACGGCATCGCTGCATTTGATTAGTGAGGAGGGCATGGCAAAACCCGCTTCCATCGGCGTTTTGCGGGTAAGCAGAATGTAGAGAGCCAGTCCCAGTGCGTAAATATCCATGCCCGGCGTGAACGTGGTTTCCGCTCCGGTGACCCACTCTGGAGAGGCGAAGTCTCCCATATCCACCGGAGATTGGGCTGGATAAATGTTGATGGGCAGCAGCAGGGCGTCCCCGCCGTCTTCGCGCAGACAAATCAGCTTGGGCGTGATGCCCCCGTGAAAAATGTTTTTCCGGTGGAGCGTCAGCAGTCCTTCCGCCATGTTGCGCACCAGGTTGAGCGCCGCCTGGGGAGATATTTGGGGAAGGGTTTCCATATCCGCCAGACGCGGATATGGGGAGTGCTCGGAAATGATGAAAGTGAACGGCCCCGCCTGTCCTACTTCATAAACGCGCAGGAGCCCCTGATGTGATTGTTCCACGATAGTGAGGGAGCGGACGATGAATTCAGGATCCCAGCCGAAGATGCCGGCTTCTTCCGTAGGAACCACCCGCAGCATGACGGGAGCAAAGTTGGATTTCAGGGAAGCTGTGAAAATTTGTTGGGGGCCTTTGGTTCCGACAAGCTGGATATTTTCCAATTGGGGAAAGAGAGAGGAAATCTGGTCCATGGGAAAAGAATCGTCGGCAGACATGGAGAAAGGGAGGTGGAATAGTATTGGTTCCTACTCTACCTTAAATTCCCCTCCGGAAGCAACTCTATAAGCGGGCATATTTTTGCAGTGGGACGCCCTGATGCCGAACGGACGCCAGCCATGTCCGGACGCGACATTCCCTTTTCCACGCCCGGCCAGTTAAATCAGGGTAGCCAGGAACAGGAGGGCTGAACAGGAGGCCATGATGAGCAGGAAAAAAATTCCAGTTGTTTCAACCGGCGCGGCGGCATGTTGCCGCGGACGGCCACGGCGAGGTAAAAATCCTGTTCGTTCCAGCTTTTCCGGCAGCGGCAGAGAAGACGGATGAACGAGGACGCCCCCGCCGTTAACGTCAGGACATACAGGGAACCCTGAAACAGAGCCGTTATGGGTTGGCCATTTGACTGGAAAATCGCTGCTGCTGTCAGCAGGGGCAGCAGAAGGATGAAGCGGGGATTTTCGCGGGGAGTTGATATTTTTTGCCTGTTTCCCGGGTCTTCTTTTTATTCAGGAAACGTTCTTCCTTGTTTGTCTTAGACATTATCTCTCCGACTATGATGGATGACAGGAGCGAGGAGAGGAAGTCTTGCATGGACAAGGGAATTCGATTTCCTGCATCAGGGCCTTTTCAGAATGATGGGAGGCGAGGGGTTGGTTTGCCATACCGGGGTAGCGGCCCGTGCGTCCGCTTCTTCCAGCGTTTTGCGGCCTTTGACCTTGGCCAGGTGTTCCCGGAGGATGCGCCGCAGTTCCACGGCGGATGCCGGATCATCCTGTACGCTGTGCCCGGACGGAACGATTTTTTCGCTGGCGCTCCAGTCCAGATGGGAGGACTGGTATTTGACCACTCCATCGGAGGAATTGGGCGTGTCATTCCTGCCCCTGTCTCCAATGATGGAATGAACGGGAACGTTGGGAGAACCGCGCAGTTCAGACATGTATTTGACCAGGGACGAGTTCGGGGAAAGCTGGCGGATGCTGGTCAGCTCGTCTTTCAGTTGCAGCGGGTTGAGGAGGAACATGCCGCGGCTGAGTGTAGCGATGCGGGTGACTTCTTCCAGCATGTCCGAGGGGAGGTCAATCAGGCGCTGGCCCAGCCGTCCTATCCAGTTGTCCGCGAATGTGGAGCCGCGGTGCGGAGTGGCCATGTACACGATGCGCGTGACTCCCTGGGGCGGGGAGAAGATGAAGTTGTTCTGGAGCCGTTCAAGCGTTTGCTCATCATAATGGAGAGGTGCCAGCCCTTTCTTCCAGTTCTCCAGCGTCATTCCCTCAAACGTTTCCGGAGAGAGCTCAAATACTCCCTTCATCAGCGTCCAGGGTTTGGTGGAATTGTTGAAACGGGTGATGAGGCCGCCCATGGAGTGCCCCACCATGACGATGTTGTTCATTTCCCTGGATGTGCCGCGGGGATTGTATTCCTGCATGAGCTCCTTCAGGGCCTGCCGCTGCCTGCTGGCCGGAATGGTCCAGGCCAGCCCGGACGGGTAGCCGAAGAACCAGAATTGGTAGTTTTCCCGTATGACCGGATCCACCAGGAGACGGTTGGTCAGGTTGGCGAAGGTGGCGGGGCCGGACATCAGGCCGTGGGTGAAAACCACAGGTATTTTCCGGGGGTCATAGGGTTCGGAAAAATAAAGCCCCATCGTATTGATGGCCTTTTTGGGGCGGAATGCCCCCAGAAGTTCCGTCCCGTCTGCGTCGGAAAGTTTCCAGAAAAGGGCGATAGGGACGGAAAAGTTGGCTGCTAGAGGCTGACGCACCTTGTTTTTCCCAATGAAGATATGTTCATTCATCAGGCGAGGAATAGTGCGGAGGGTAGGTTTCCCGCCCACCATGCGGTCAAAGTCCAGAATGGCCGTCAGCGTGTGCACGTTGCCGTTGTCCTTAAGCACGTTGGCATGTGGGCGGGAGCTGCTCCGGGGCGTCAGCCCCGCCAGTGGTATGCCCATTCCCTCCACGGTCACGCTTTCCCTCAGGCGGAAAGTGGGATCCACTTCATCAGACATGAAAATGGCCTCATAGAACCACGGATTGCTGTCCTTGGCGTAGGGGGATTTTTCAATGACGAAGGGAAGGCTCAGGCGCTTCTCCTCATTCATGCCTCCTTTGCGTTTGGCTTCCTTCAAGTGGGAGGCCAGCTCCCGAATGCACGCATTATATTTTTTCCGGGCTTCCGGCCATTCCCTGCTGCGTTGGGGAGAGGAAAGAATGAGCCATGCGGCATGGGCTTCCCGGATGGCTTCTGCGTCATCCTGGTAATGGGCGTACTCCATTTCCTGCCTCTGGTGCAGGGAACAGCCGGAAAGGCCTATGGCCAGTCCTAGAAGAAGGATGGGAACCGTTTTCATGATGAGCGGTGTAAGTAAAAAGGGAAGGGAGGGGGTGTCAGGAGAGCATGTCCAGTGCCCGGTTCATGGATTTGAGGAAAGCCTGCACTTCCTCTTCCGTATTGTACAGGGCAAAAGAGGCGCGGGTAGTCCCGGTGGTGCCCAGGGAGCACATGAGCGGCTGGCAGCAATGGTGCCCGGTTCTTACGGCAATCCCCATCTGATCCAGCAGCGTGCCCAGGTCATAGTGGTGGATACCCTCAGCCAGGACGGAGACCACGGCGCTGTGCGGCGCGTCCGGAGCCAGTACGGTCAGGCGCGGCATGGCTTTCAGACCTTCCACCGCCATATCCGTCAGTTTCTGTTCATGGGCGGCGATGTTGTTCAGGCCCAGTCCGGAGACGTAGCGGATGGCGGCCGCCAGACCCACGGCTCCTCCTATATTGGGCGTTCCCGCTTCATATTTGAAAGGGATGTCGTTGTAAATGGTTTTTTCAAAGGTGACTTCCTTGATCATCTCCCCGCCGCCCATCCACGGCGGCAGTTTTTCCAGCAGCTCCCTTTTTCCCCACAGCGCGCCGATACCGGTGGGAGCGTACAGCTTGTGGCCGGAAAAGGCATACAGGTCGCAGCCCAGTTCCTGCACATCCACATTCATGTGGGAGACAGCCTGGGCACCGTCAATCAGCACGATGGTTTCCTGCCTGTTCGCCTTGGCGAGCGAAGCCATTTCCCGCACAGGATTGACCGTTCCCAGCGTGTTGGAAACGTGTCCCACGGCTACGATGCGGGTGCGTGGGGAGAGCATGTTCCGGTAAGCCTCCATGTCCAGGGTTTGGCCCGGCGTCAGGGGAACCGCTTTCAGGACGGCGCCCGTGCGTCCGCACAGCATTTGCCAGGGAACGATGTTGGAATGATGTTCGGAAGCGGTTACAATGACTTCATCTCCCGGTTTGACCATGCCGGACGCGGCAATGGTATCCGCAGCCAGGTTGATGCCCATCGTACAGCCGGAGGTGAACAGGACTTCCGCCGTTTCCGGCGCGTTGATGAACCGGGCCACCGTTTCCCGCGATTCTTCATGCGCTTCCGTCGCGAGCTGGCTCAGGTAGTGGGAGCCGCGGTGCACATTGGCGTTCTCCGTATCGTAGTAATGGCGGATGGCGTCCAGCACGGCCAGGGGTTTTTGCGTGGTGGCCGCATTGTCCAGATAAATGAGAGGTTTGCCGTGCACGCTGGTTTCCAGAATGGGGAACTGCGGACGGATGGTTGCTGTGTCAAGCATGGCTATGGTACGAGTGAGGGTTCTTTGCGCAATTCATCCCAGCCCCCTTCCAGAATGAAAATGGGCGCCCGGATGCCGTATTCCGGCTTTTTCAGTTCATTGGCCACGGCAGCGCTGGAGGTGCAGTCCCTGCTGCAAAAGATGACGATGCAGAATCCCCTGTCCTCTGCCGTCATCAGGGCTTCCATGGCATTCGCCAGGAGTTCCTGATAATTGGCATCCGCCGGGCGGATGGGGTAAACGGGAGCTTGTGTGACGGTATGGCGTTCAAAGTCGTCCTGCTTTCTGGCATCTATCCAGAGGATTTTCCCCGGCCATTCCTTTAATACCTGGGAGAGGCACACGTGCCCTTCCTCCAGCGTTTCCGGATTGCAGGGCGGCGTGCGGAACGGCTGGATGACGCGCAGGTCCAGCGCGGCGACGCCTACAGCCAGCAGAAATACGGCCAGCAGGAGTTTCAGCGCGGTGGAAAAGGCGTCTCTCATGGAAGGAAGGCGGATGTCAGTTTTCCTTAATGGCCAGGAATCCCATTTGGCGCTTATAGCGCGGCACGGCGGAATCCGTGCGGACCCAGATGGTGTTGAAGGCCGGCTTGGCCGTGGATTTTGGCGTGACGATGATTTTATATTCCCTGCCTTTTTTCACGGTCACAGGTTCGTAGTCAAAGGCGTCTCCCGTCAAATCCACCGTGGTCAGATTGACGGGCAGTTCTTTGGAGATGGTGATTTTAATGGTTTTGGGTGCGACGGCTTCTCCCCTGGCCCATTCCAGCTTGCGGGGCTCCATCCGGATGATGTCCGGGATTTGCGCGCGTATCACCAGCTTGTAGGCAGAGCCGCCGGCATGCACCGTCATATCCTTGTCCACGGTTCCGGAAAAGTTGCCGGTTTTCATCACGGCGCTGATGACGCCGGATTCTCCCGGGGCATATGTCAGCTTGTTATCCTTCGCTCCGGCGGTGGTGCAATCGCAGGAAACGTGGATTTTGCTGATAGTGACCGGGCTGCCGGAAGTGTTGGTGAAAGGGAAGGTGGCGGTGATGCTGTCCTGGTCCGGAGCCACCTTTACCGGAACCACCGTTTCCTTGAAGGACAATTCATTTTTGCCGGAGGCGAGGCTCCCGCACAGAAGCAGTCCTGACAGAATGACGAACCGGGTGGTCATGGGCGTTTCAGGATGTTTTTTCTTCTTTATTCCTGGCGGAGAAAATGCTGGCGATGAAGAAAATAATTGCCGCTACGAAGATGCAGGAGTCCGCCACGTTGAAAGCGGGCCAGCGGTAGTTGAAGAGGGGGATGGTGACGTCAATAAAGTCCACCACGTAACCGTTCATCAGCTTCGTGAAGAAACCGTGCTGCTGCTCATACGGAATCAGGAAGCCCTGTATCAGGCGGTCCGTCAGGTTGCCGGCTACGCCCGCCAGCAGCAGGACATAAGCCAGCTTGAGACATGCCGTGTGGAAGAAGTTTTTCCGGTAAAGCACGACCAGGACCACGATGGCGAGCACGGGAACCGCCAGAAAAAGATAGCTGGACCAGACGGTGCCGTTCCCCAGCCCGAAAGCAACGCCCGTATTGTGCACGCGGGTAATGTTCATGGTTCCGTCCAGGAAGGAAATGGGTTCCAGTTCCCTCAGTTTGTTCAGGGCGTCCACCGTGTTTGGATTCAGGTCCGGGAGCCGCGCCAGTTCCGCCTCCGGCATGCGCCCGTTCGTGGCGAAGTCCAGCGTGCCGTCCGCATTGATGTGCTGGAAGCCCGGAAAGTCCGGCAGATAGGCGTACTTATGGAGCTTTTCGTTCAGGTAGTTCAGCGGGAAGCGGTGGATAATCCACAGCTTGCTGGCCTGGTCCAGCGCATACAGCCCTGCGCCCAGCAAGCTCCACCAGAGCCAGCCGGGGGGCGTCTTTTTATGGGGGGCGGGTTCTTTTTCCGTCTGGGGGTCCATATAAAGGTCGGGAAATGGAGTGGATGCGGTTCAGGAAAGAATTTCCGCGCAGCGTTCGCATACGTCCCTGCCTTCCGCCGCCGGTTCGTACCGGCGGCAGCGCGGGCACATGGCATGTTCCGTTTTTGCGGCGGAGGCTGCCAGTTCCGGGCCGGTTTTCACGTCAAGGTCCGCGATGATGAAGAATTCCGTGGCAAACGCCCGGTCTTCCAGCAACGCCACGACGTCTTCGATCTCATTCACGGGAACGGTCAGGGTAATGGAGGCCTCATTATTTTTGGAAAATACTTTGGCTTTCACCTGTTCTTCAATGGCTACCTGAATGACGGACTTGATTTCCTGGAGACGGGAAATGACGGAGGACGCCTCCTGGGTATCGTATTCCGGCATGGGGGCGGGGAAGTCCTGCTCATGCACGCTGCCTTCATATCCCGCGTATTCCCAGGCTTCATCCGCCGTGAAGGCCAGGATGGGAGCCAGAAGGCGGCACAGAGCCTTGAAGATGATGGTCATGGCCGTTTGTGTGGCGCGGCGGCGCACGGAGGAGGAAGCGTCACAGTACAGGCGGTCCTTGGTGGTGTCCACGTACAGGGCGGACAGGTCGCTGGTGCAGAACTGGTTGATGGCGCTGAACGCCTTGCGGAAGTCATAGGCTTCATAGGCCTTCAGCGTTTCCCTGATGACGGCGTTCAGGCGTTCCAGAATCCAGCGGTCCAGGAGGGGCATGTGTTCCGGGGCGACTGCCTGCGCGGCGAAATCGAATCCGCTGATGTTGCCCAGCAGGATGCGCAGGGTGTTGCGGAGGCGGCGGTAGGGTTCCGTCACCTGCTTGAAGAGGTCTTCCCCGAAGGGGACTTCATTTTGCCAGTCCACGGAAGCGGCCCACAGGCGCACGATGTCTGCCCCGTATTTGTCGTAGTAATAGGCTGCATCGATGGGTTTTCCGCTCTTGGCGTCGGATTTGGAAGTTTTTTTCCCGGTGTCTTTGTCCACGACGAAGCCGTGGGTCATCACGGCCTTGTACGGGGCCTTGCCGCGCCATGCGACGGAAAGCATCAGGGAACTCTGGAACCAGCCGCGGTGCTGGTCCGTAGCTTCCAGGTACAGGTCCGCCGGAGCATCCAGCCCGGGGCGGTTGTCCATGACGGCCATATGGGAGCTGCCGGAATCAATCCAGACATCCAGCGTATCCTTGCCCTTTTTCCAGGTTTTCGGCAGACCGAGGCGTTCGCACAGGGCTTCATCGGAGAGTTCAAACCAGATGTTGGAACCGTGTTTCTCCACCATATCCGCGATTTTGCGAACCAGGGCGGCGTCCAGGACGGCTTTGCCGTTTTCATCAAAGAAGACGGGCAGCGGTACGCCCCAGGTGCGCTGGCGGGAGATGCACCAGTCCGGCCTGGCTTCCACCGTGCCGTAAATGCGGTTGCGGCCCCAGGCGGGCAGCCACTGCACCTTGTCTATTTCTTCCAGGGCCTGCGGGCGGAGCTTGTCCATGGAGATGAAGAACTGTTCCACGGCCCGGAAGATAATAGGCGTCTTGGAACGCCAGCAGTGCGGGTACTGGTGGCGGTATTCCTCCACGCCGAAGAGGTTGTTGCCCTGTTCCAGCATGGAAATGATGTCCTTGTTGGCGTCAAAGACATGTTTGCCTACCAGGGAAGGCACGCCCACTTCCTCCGTGTACTTGCCGTCGTCGTCCACGGGGGAGAGGACAGGAAGTCCGTATTGGCGCCCCACGTTGTAGTCGTCTGCGCCGTGGCCGGGCGCGATGTGAACGATGCCGGTTCCGGTGTCCGTGGTGACAAAGTCCGCCAGAATGATTGTTGACGTACGGGAAAGGAAGGGATGCCGGGCCTCGCAGTTTTCCAGTTCGGCTCCCTTGAATTCGAGGATGGTTTCCGCAAGGGACCAGCCTGTTTTCTGTGCGAAGGCATCCAGCAGATCCTTGACGATAACAAGGTTTTCCGTCTGGCCGTTTTTCATGAACTTGCCTGCCACGTAGGTGAAACGCGGATGGAGGGCGAGACCTACGTTGGCGGGCAGCGTCCACGGAGTAGTGGTCCAGATAACCATGGAGGCTTTCAGCCCCAGGGGATTGTCCAGAAGCGGGAAGCGCACGAAAACGGAGGTACTGACCTTTTCCTTGTAGTCGATTTCCGCTTCCGCCAGCGCCGTATAAGCCCCATAGGACCACTGGACGGGTTTGCGGCTCTGGTACACCGCTCCGTCTTCCACCAGTTTGGCAAACACGCGCAGAATGTTGGCTTCATACGCCGGCTTCATGGTCAGGTAGGGATTCTCCCAGTCGCCGAAAACGCCCAAGCGGCGGAAGGAAGTGCGCTGAATGTCAATGAATCCTTTGGCGAATTCCGCACAGCGCCGGCGGATTTCAGCCGCATCCAGGTCACGGGCCTTCTGAACCACCTTGAATTCGATGGGGAGGCCGTGGCAGTCCCAGCCCGGAACATAGGGGGCTGCGTAGCCGGCCATGGTTTTGGATTTCAGGACCAGGTCCTTGAGAATTTTGTTCAGGGCGGTGCCCATATGCACATCCCCGTTGGCGAAGGGGGGGCCGTCATGAAGAAGGAACCGGGGTGCGCCCTGGGCCATCCTGCGGGACAAAATTCGTTCGTACAGCCCGGTGTCTTCCCACTTTTTCAGGCGTACGGGTTCGTTTTTCGTCAGATCCCCTCTCATGGGGAAGCCGGTTTCCGGCAACAGGATGGTGTCTTTATAATTCTTTTCGGGCGCACTCATGCCCGGAAAAAGTACCACCGGGCCCGGTTCCGGTCAACCCTGCGGTGCGGCACGCTTGGGTCCTAGCGCATTCATTCCCGCCGTGTTCCGGAGGAAGACCCTGCACCGGAAGGTGCTCCCCCGCGGGCAGAAGCCGGGGAAGGAAGAAATCCCTGTTCCCTGAGCCATTGTTCGGCGGCTTCAGGCCATTGATCCGTGGGATGCCCGCGTTTTTCCATGCCATATCCGTGGCCTCCCGTGGCATAGAGATTCAGGCTGGCGGGAACCCCTTTTTCCCGGCAGGCCTGTTCCATCAGCCTGCTGTTGACGCAGGAAACACCGTCATTCAGAGCATGGACAAGGAAGACCGGGGGCGTCTGCTCCGTCACCTGCCGTTCAGCGGAACACATCTCCTCCAGGGCAGGGGATGGAGGGGCGCCCAATATTTTGTTGCGCGTTCCCCCGTGGGTAATATGAGGTTCCATGGTGATGACGGGATAGATGAGCATGGAGAAATCCGGACGGGCTGAAACGGTTTTCAGCGGATTTCCCGCTTCTTCCGGCAGGGTGCGGTTCCACAGCGTAGAGGACATGGCCGCCAGATGGCCGCCTGCGGAAAAGCCCATGACTCCGATGCGGAGAGGGTCAATTCCCAGGGCGGCGGCGTTTTTCCGCACGGTTCTCAGGGCCTGGCGGGCGTCCAGCAGGGGACCGGGAAACTTCCCCAAGGCATTGCTGGTTCCTGAAATGCGGTATTTCACGACAACCCCCACCATGCCGTGTTCCGCCGCCCAGCCGGCAATGCGGCTCCCTTCCTTTTCAATAGCCTGGATGGAATACCCTCCTCCCGGAAAAATACACAGGGCCGTACGCTTGTCCTGCGGCTTCCATCCGGCGGGAAAGTGAAGCTGAATCTGCGCTTCCCCTACGTCCGTAATGTGTCCGGCAGAGGCTTGTTTTTCTTTCAGGTCCGCCGCTTTCAGTCCCAGGGAAATCCATCCGGAGTGAAAGGCTTTTCCCTCTGAGGGCGGGCAGATGGCCTCCAGCGCGGACGGTTCAGGAGGTACGGCTGCGGCGCAGGCGAAAGCCGGAAAAAAAGCGGAGAAGAATACCGGGTTCATGTTCATGGTTTGTTGGCGAGTGAAATGATGAGTTTGGAAAGTCCCTGCACTACTTCTGCAAACTGGGGATAGTCCAGCTTTTCAGCCGTATCGCTGGTTTCATGGTAATCGTCGCAACGGAGGAAGGCCGTATCCGTAACGGCAAAGGAGGGGATGCCCTCCTTCATGTATCCCCAGTCGTCAGACCAGGAAACGCCGCGGGCGTAATACGGGAACACGGCGGAACGCACCGGAAAACGGCTTAAAGTGGAAAATTCCTCCGCGCAGGAGCGTGCCAGTTTGCGGCCCGTGTTGGTGGAGAGGAAGGCAACATAGTCGCAGCGGTCCGGCAGGCCGGCCAATCCGGCAACTACGGCGGATTGGCGTTTTTTATTCACCCGGGGAGAATAGCAGCCCAGCGTTTCCAGGGCAATCATGCCGATGATTTTTTCCCTGCCCGGATGAAGGGAGACGGATTTGGCATGCACGGCGCTGCCCATGGCTGGCGTCTGGTAAAAGGGAGGCTCTTCATTGGCGTAGGCCGCTAGGCAAACATCGTGGAGGGTGGAAGTTGCTGCAAGGGCGCGTGCCGTTTCCAGCAGGGCGGCTACGCCGGAGGCGTTGTCATTAGCTCCCGGCGTTCCGGTGCGGGAAGGCCGGGCGGGGCCGTGGTCGTGCCAGTTGTCCATGCCCACTTTGGTATCGTAATGCGCGCCGACGATGAGCGTTTTGGGCCGGGGGGAGGTCCCTTTCTTGATGGCGATGAGATTATATGCCGTCCAGTCCTTGACGGCGCCGAATTCTCCGGAGGGTGGGATATGGACGGCCTGGCGCGTGACGGCATAACCCATTTCCTCCAGTTTTTGTTCAATGTAGCGGGCGGAACGCTCCATGGCGCCGGGGTGGTAAACGTTCCGTTCACCGATGGAATCCGCCAGGTGGAATACATGCGCTTTCAGGAGCGTTTCCGTTTGGTCCGTGTCCGGTATTTCTCCGCTTCCGCGGGGAGAAAAAAGCTTGGAACAGGAGCTGAGGGCGATGCAGGCCGCCGTTATGAGCAGACTGAGCCTGAAGGTGATGGAATAGAAATGCATGCCGGAAGTTGGAAAAGTCATGCAGGAAGAGAATCCTAATGGGAAAGCGGAGGAAAATCAAGACGCGCCGTTTCTCCCTTATTCATGGACAAATCCTTTTTCCGGCCTCGATGCATGAACCGGAATTTGCCCGGACGCGTAGCGGTAGCCGTGGCCTGCACCCGGCCGTCTTGCCAGGACAAATCCACCTTAAGCCCGCCCCGCGTGCGCAATCCCGTGGCGGAACCCTTCTTCCAGTCGTCTGCCAGGGCCGGGGCCAGCAGGATAACCTGGAATCCGTCCTGCATGACCCGGCTCTGGATCAGGCATTCGGCCACGCCGGAGGAAAAGCCGAAGTTTCCTTCTATCTGGAACGGGGGATGGAGGTCAAAAAGGTTGGAGTTGATGTAGTGCCTCAGCATGGTGTACATCCTGTCCTCTGCGGCGTTTCCGTCGCCTAGGGCGGCGTAAAGATTGATGAGCCACGCCGTGCTCCATCCCGTCCTGATGCCGTTGTTTCCCATATCCGCGTACTTGCACCGGAAATCGGCGGACTTGCGTACAGCCTCCGCGTATTCCGGCGTATTGAGAACGTCCCATTCCGTGCCGGGAAACAGGCCGTAAAGGTGGCTGATGTGTCGGTGGCCCTTCTGCATTTCTTTAAAAGGCTTCCTCCATTCCTGTACCCTTCCGTCGGGGCCGATGGCAGGCTGGGGAATTTTCCTGAGGAATTGAACGGCTTTAACCAGAGTAGGCGTTTGTACGCCCAGCTCCCCGCAGGCGTAAATGTAATCGCGGAGGGATTCCCTGCCCAGAAGCTGGTCATGGGAAGCGCCGTTGGAGACGTAGGAAAGCACGTTGGGGCCTGTTCCGTCCGGCGCGTAAAATCCGGTCTCCGGCGATACGCCGGGACCGGAAAGGTAACGGCCCTCGCCGTCATCTTCAAACCAGGACATGATGAAACGAGCGTTGGATTCCAGAATGGGCAGTGATTTTTTAAGGTCTTCCCGGTCTCCGGTGAAACGGTAGCTGTCCACCAGGTGGGCGCATGCCCACGCCCCGTTCATGAGGCTGGCCCCCCATTCCGGATTGTTGCCTGAAAAATAGGTGCGTTTCCAGCAATCCGTATAGTGGCCGAAGCAGAAGCCGTCCCGTTTGATGAAGCGCGCGAATTCCTCTCCGTGGGGGCGCAGGCTGCGGACAAAATCGAGATAGGAGTTCTGGAATTCTCCCAGCCCGGTGACATGGGAGGGCCACTGGTTCATCTGGCTGTTGATGTTCAGGAAATAGCAGCCCATCCACGCTGCCCTCAGCTCCGGATTCCATAATCCCTGCAAACCGCAGGGAAGCTGCCCCGGCCTGGTGTGGGCAATCGTGCAAAAGCGGCCGAACTGGAAAAGCTGTTCCAGAAGATCCGGGTCCTTCTTTCCCTGTTTGACCCGCTCCAGCCTTTGGGCGGTGGTCATGGCGGAGACCCCGGCCGGGGAATCCCCCAGATCCACCTGGCAGCGCGTCATGAGCCGGGAAAAATAATCTTCCGTTTCCGCCGCCAGTTTTTTCCACCCCGCCTTTTGCGCTTTTGCCAGGATTCGCGCGTTTTTAGCCGCCAGGGAATGCGTCAGGGGAGCTTCCGGTTTCCGGATATTGTAATCTGTAGAAATGGATGAAAGCACCAGCACTTCCCGGGCGGAATCAAGAATAATTGTTGAGCCTTTGCGGGTAACGGAGGCTCCGGGAGCCAGGATGACCACCGTGTTTTCAAACCGGGTGCCTCCGTTGCTTCCCTGTCCTTCCAGCGTCCACCCATTCGGCTGCGCAACAATTCGGGAAGCCGGATCCGGGTGTTCCAGATTCAGGGAAACGCGGCATCCGGACGGCATCGTGCAGGCAATGTGGTAGGCGGCGCAGTCGCTGGACGGAGCCGCCAGGATTTCTGTGGTCAAGTCGCCCGTGCCGAATTGGGCGCGGGTGGTTGCCTTGCCCCGCCGCATATCCAGCGTACGCTGATAGGAGGAAGGAAGGTGAGGGAAGCCCTGGAATTCCACCTGGAGACGCCCCCCCTGCTGGTAATCCCCCGCAATATTGCCGGGGGGAAGGATGTTCTTCCGGAATATCTGGTCCGCACTGCGGTATTTTCCTTCCTTGCAAAGTTCGCGAGCCTTGTCCAGAGCTTCCGCGGCGCCTTCCCTCATTTGGAAATCTTTCTTTGCGAAAATGCTTCCTTCATTGAGGATGACGGTTTCCTTCGGGAAAACGCCGAAAGAGAGGATGCCCAGCCTTCCATTACCCGTTCCGTATCCTTCCGTCCATACCCGGGCGGGAGTGGCGGCGGTGACCTGCATGGGGGCCGGAATGGCCCGGAGGGGGCCGGCCGCCGCGAAAAGGCAGAGCAGGAAGGAATATTTCAAGGTTGCAGGGACGTTCATGGGAGAAGATGAATGTTGCGTATATTTTGCGTATAATAAAAGTAAAAGAAAACTGGTGTAAAAAGCTCTATTTCTTTAATCGGTCTCCGGTTCCGGAGTAAATGACTGCAAACGCAATGCTTCCCGCCAGAAAGCACAGGGAGGCGGACAGGAGCACGGAATTCTGGAGAATGATGCTGGCGAGCCAGAGCAGCATGGCAAAGGCGAGGCAGTACATGATCTTCCCCATGAACCGGCACAGCGCCTGTTCATCATACTGCCTGTTCTGCCCTCTGCCCATCATGTTGTAGCCTGCGATGAGGAAGGAGCATTTCCCCGTGGAAAGAATGGCTCCAAGAATGATGAACCCTGCCATCATGGCGACGGGTATTGGAACAGGTGCATCCATAAGCTGGCAAAATGGGGAAGCGGAAGAATCCGGACATTCGTCCGGACGTGTATGCAGGACGGCGTTTTGCGAAATACGTTAGGGAAATTATTGTTCTTTCAGCACCGGAGAAACTCTGTTGTTACTGCCGAAAGTTTCCGCAGGACACGGTTACGGTTCCTTTTTGGCATCAAAACAGGAAACAGCAGGAACAGAACCAGGCGATGATAAGCAGGCCGCAGGTAAATTCCAGCAGCAGTCCGGCGAGCATCCCAAGCGCCGCTCCGGAACCGGCCCTGAAGGCGTCCATGATATCCTTTCTGGCAAAGATAAGTTCCGCCAGCAGCGCCCCCAGGAACGGCATGAACAAAAGGCCCACGATGGGGGAGAAAAGGAGGCTCCCCGCCACGGCGCCGATCATGGCTCCCCAGATTCCGGCGGCAGTGCTGCCGAATTTTTTAGCCCCCATGCCTCCGGAAAGCTTGTCAATGACCATGCCTCCCGCCACCAGCAGCGCCAGGACGGTCCATTCCCACCACGCCAGGTTTTCTCTGCCCATGACTCCCTGCCAGACGCACCCGGCCGCAATGATCATAATGCCGGGAAGCATGGGGATGAGCGTGCCGATCAGACCCATGCCGAATAACAGCAGGGTGACGCACCAGACGAGGGTTTCCGAAAGGAGATGGGGCATGCTTTCTTTCTTATCAGGAAGCCGGGAGGGAGGCAAGGTTTCTGCCCGGCTTAAGGATGACGAAGAAAGGGAAAAAGGGGGATAGATTGTTGTTGCGGTCGCTGCGGGCGTGGTATGGAATGGCGCCCATGACTTCCACCTGTGCTTATCTATGCGGTTGCATCATGCTTTTTGGTGTTTTTTCTCAGGAGGCCATGTCTTCTCCGGCTTCCGTTTCCACAGCGGATTCCTCCGCCGTACGCGAACTGGCTCATTCCCTGAAGGCCCGTGTGGGTATGGCGGCGGAAATGCTGGATACGGGGGAAAACGTCATGATGGGGGATGAGGCGGCTTATCCCATGCAGAGCGTCGTCAAATTCGTGCTGGCCTTGTCCGTCTTGAAGCGGGTGGACCAGGGCGCCATGAATCTGGAACAGATCATCCGCATCCGTCCGGAACAACTGGTGAAAGACACCTGGAGCCCCCTCCGGGAGCGTTTCCCGCAAGGCGGCGATTTTTCTCTGAAGGAACTGCTGAGGGTGACTGTTCAGGAAAGCGACAACAATACCTGCGACCTTCTGTTCGGCCTTATTGGAGGGCCGCAGGCCGTGCAGAAGGATTTGAAGGAATGGGGGATTGACGGCATGAATGTCCGGTTTACGGAAGATGAAATACACCGGAGCCGCGACTTGCAGTACGCCAACTCAAGCCGTCCGTCGGCCATGAACTCTCTTCTCCGCGCGTTCGACGAAGGTAAAATTCTGAAAAAAGGCACACAACATGTTCTTTGGGACATCATGGCCGGTTGTTCTACAGGCCCTGAACGTTTGAAAGGGCAGCTGCCGCAGGATTATGTGGTGGCGCATAAAACGGGATCCGGATTCACGCTCCCGGGGGGTGGCGTTACCGCCCGCAATGACGTCGGCATCATTGTTCTTCCCAACGGACGGAAAATGGCGGTTTCCGTGTTCATCAGGGATTCAAAGGATTCTGAATCCGTTTGTGACCGGGTGATCGCCTCCATGGCCCGCTGGCTGTGCATGGAGTGGAAGCCTGCCGCCGGAAAAGAATAACGGAATAATGCAGAATAGTCTTGGCGTCAGATTTTCAAAAGATTCTGGCTTTTGATATTCAGCACATTGCTTGGATGAGTAACAGAGGGAGATTGATGAAATAATACTGAAGTAAAAAATTCCGTAAAATGATGATAAGAATGAGTGTCTCTGTCCCACGCCAATAGAAGCTTTCTTCTCATATGGGCTTGAGGAGAGATAACAAAAAATAAGGGGTTTTGCTATTGCGATGATTGCATTTGGCGTTTGCTAAAAATATATTTAGCATATTTATATTTTGTGTTTATTGTTTCAACTGTTAAATCTTTAATGCCATTTTCTTCTAAAAGAATAATTGCTTCTACTTCTCTCAGATCGGAATAAGGGGAACAAAAAAGAATATGCATTCTATCCATCGGAAAAATATAATAATTAGGCAATTCCATTATGTTTGCAAATTTTTTCAGAAGATCATAATCTGCTTTTCCATTCTGTTTTTCCCATTGTTCAATAAAAGTAGTGTATGATCTTTTTTGCAGAGTTCTCCTATACCAGCGGTCTAAACGTTTAGCCTTGAAAAGTTCTATATAATATGAAATTACTTTTCGGTGTTTTTTCATAACGAATCTAAAGAATCAAATACTAATGTTTTACATATTTCTAAATATTTCGTTTATTTTATTATAAATCCTATCCCACATGTTATCAGTCTTTTTATTATAACAATCATTCCAAAAACAATGCCACCCACAGTATCCAGCTATGATAGCGTCCAAGGCCGTCATAAGAACGGCAATAGGAGAAACCACACGGCCTATGGTTCGCAATAAACTTCTGCCACCAGCCCTTAGGGTAACCGATAATGTACTTGGTATTGTCGTTATAGTCTTTTTCCCCATTTTTATGCCCACCCTAGCTTGACGTGCTAAATTTGGATAACCCATAACATCGAAAAGAGCTGGTACCCATGATTTAGGTATTGGTCCTCCCAGCATGTAAGCCAATAAACTATCTATTATTAACGATGTGTAATCATGGTCATTAAGGCAATCAGAAAAACAAGAATGCCCCAATATATCACAATCATTAAGTATGGAATTTGCTGCTATGATGTATAAATTTACACCTCCATCTAATTCCCCGATTGGATCTCTCGAAGTCCACCTTCCATCCACGGGATTATAGAACCGGAAGTTGTAATATACCATCCCCAGCTCAGCATCATATGCCTCGCTGCTCCATTGAAGGGGATTGGTGATGTTGCCCCTTTGCGTGACTTCGCCGAAGGGGGCGTAGGAGTAGGAATTCGCGATGGTTCCGTTGCTCTTGTAGAGTTCCATCACGTTTTTGGTCAAGTCCCAGCCGTAGACAAACCAGCTGCCCGCCGTCTGGATAGCCAGCGGACGCGTGGCGACAGGTTCCGTCGGGTCCCACAGGATGTACCATAAGGCGTTGAGCGTCGTTCGCGTGAGGTCGAGGGCCGCGATTTGCAGATAGCCCCGGTAAAGGTAGCGGTGGTTCAGGATGACGGATGTCGTGCTTTCTCCCGTTTCAGGGTCGGCGACGGTGGTTTCCACTTTCTTGAAGATCCTGCGCCCCATGTAGTCGTAGTCGCCGGTGACGGTGGTCACCGTGCCGTCCTCCGCCGTGCGGGTGAAGCGCACGGGACGGTTGAGCGCGTTGTATTCCGCCGTCCAGACGCCGGTAGCGGTCCTGATTTTCGTCTGGTTGCCGTCAGCGTCATAGGTGGGGACAAAAGGCTGTTCCCGGGGGGAGAGGGAAGAGTTGGGAATGGATTGCTCAATACTTGTGTACTGGTTGAGTTCGTTGGCCGTGTAAGCGAATTCCTCCTCTATTTCCCGCGCTGTCTTGCGGTTGCCTATGTTGTCATAGTCATAGGCGTAAGCGTCCGTGCCGAGGGTGGCCGCGGCAAGCTCGCTTCTCCCGTTGTAGGAGAAGACGTCGCGGCGTGTGGTTCCCTGGCGGAGGAGGGTGCGGGCGGTTGGCCGCCCCAGGGCGTCATAGGCATAGGCACGGCGGGAGACGAGGGTTGTTCCGCGCTTATAGTCCATGTCCGCCAGCAGGTCACGTTTGGCTTCATAGCTTTGTTCCAGCGTCATGCCGTTGGGCATCGTCAAGGTTTCCAGCAGATTGCTTCCTGCCAGATAGTTATATTCAAAGATGCGGTTCTGTCCGCTGTGCATGAAGCCCGCGCTGTTGATGCGCCCGTCCGGCGCGTAGCCCCAGGAGGCGATTTGGGCATTGCCGCCGGCGCCGCGTTTGAGGACGTAGCCGATGCTGCGACCGTAGCCGTCCAGGGTTTCCACGAGAGGGAAGATGGCGCCATTCACCGTGACGCTGTCCTGTACGGGGTCGCTGTATTCATTGTAAGAGAAGGTACGTATGCCTGAGGCGTCCGTCACTTGCGTGAGCTGGCCGAGGATGTTGTAGGAGAAAGCCTGTTCCGGCGTGCCGTCGGAAAACCCGATTCTTGTGAGAAGGCCTTGCGCCGCGTTCCATACGCAGGTGGTGACGATGCCGCGCGCATCCGTTTCCGTGGCAAGGCGGTTGTTGGCATCGTAGGACCGGACGGTTCCCCGGCCGTTGGCGTAAGTTTTTTCCAATTCCAGACCTGTGGCGTCATGGTAAGTCCAGACGGTAGTGTCTCCGCCGGAAAGATCGGATGGGTCGGAAATGATCGTTTCTTCGTCTATGCGGAAGGTGGTGAGGCTGATAAGGCGATCCGCGTCATCCCAGGCGAACAGGGCCGGCTGGATGGCCGTGCCGTATTCCGCTGTTTTACGGTTCCTGATATCGTAGGCATAGTTGGCCGTGTTGCCCAGGGCATTTGTGACGACAGCGGGATTGTCGCTGGTCGCGCAATAGGTCGTGGTTGTCGTATTGCCGGCAGCATCAGTTACGGCAATCGGGCGGCCGGCAATGTCTGTATGAGTGATGGAAGCGTTTCCCCTGCCATCCGTGACCGTCCGGACGAGGCCGGTTTCCGTGTAGCGGCGGGTGAAAGTGGTGACGATTCCCCGATCATCCGTCTCTGAAGTCGTGAAGCCGTCCACGACGGTAGCGGAAGCTGTAATGTCGGAGGTGGGCACGCTGCTTTTTTCCACGCGCACCGCGCCCTGCCCATATTCGGTCCACCGGATGCTTTCATGGCCGCGTTCGTCGATGGTGATTTGCCTGTTTTGCAGAACGGCGGATTCCGTAACCAGGCGTTTGACAGCGCTGCTTAACATGTTGCCCGCCGCATTGTTGCGGGTAGCGGCGACGGTTTGATAGACGCCGTCCTCACGTTCTTCCCAGGCTGTCTGGAAAGTCTGGATGCGGTTTTTTGCCGCATCCTCCGGAGACGCCGAGTCGAGCACAACGGTTTGCCTGGCCGGATTTCCCATGCTGTCATACTCATACGCCACCGGGGCCTGGTTTCCTTCCGTGCGGCGGGTGAGCTGTCCCAGCGCATTGTAAACGCTACGGGTATAGAGATAAGTGTTTTCCAGGGTGGTGGGAGAAGTCAGCGTAATGGTTTGTCCAAAGCCGTCCCGAATGTCCTGTTTCAAGATGGTTGTGTTATCCGCCAGCCGGGTGGTGTGGCGCAGGCCCTTGATAAAATCATAAATGTGGTAGAGCTCCCTTTGCCCTGTGCCGGATTCATGCGCGATGCTCCCGTCTGTGTTGTATGTATTGACGAGCGTCGCCCCTGATGGCGTGGTTGTCGTAACCGTCAGTCCGTCTTCGCTGTAGCTGGTTGTTGTGACGCGGCCCAGCACATCGGTTTTGCGGGTCACGCGGCCCAGCAGGTCGTAGGCGGTTTCCTCGGTTGTCCGCATCGGCCCGATGTGGGTCGTCGCGCTTATTATCTGCCCTGCCGCATCGCGTCCATACGCCGTGATCGTTTCCGGAGTGACGATGTCAGTCCCGTCGTTTATTTCGCTGCGCGTGGTTTCAATGAGCTGCCGGGCGGTGTTATAAGCGTAATCCGTGCGTACGCCGTCTTCGTCAACTTCCCAAAGGGGTTCTCCTGTGCAGGTCAGGGCGCGGGAAGAAGTGCGGCCATTGTCGCGCACCGTTTCCACACGGCGGTTGAGAAGGTCGTAAGAGTAGGAAGCGCCGCCGGTTTGCCTCCACTCGCCCGTGGGGAGCAGGACGAGGTTTTCTTCCCTTGCGGTGTTTCCTTCAGCGGTGATGTAGCTGACGCGGCGGGTTGACTGGCCGGGAACGGGTTCTCCGTTGATGCGCGTTTCTGCCGTGACGCTGTAGAGGGCTCCATGATCTGTGGTTGGGGCGTAGGTATAATGAGTCTGTACGCCGTTGACGGCCTGTTCCATCTTGAGGCGTCCCGCCGCGAAGGCATTCGGCGCGCCGGCCAGCCAGGTTTCCGTAACGCTGAGCTGCGTGACGGAAGAGCCTGCCGCCGTTTCACGCTTTTCCACGCGTTTGACATGGTTTTCTTCCGCATAGGTATATACCGCAAGGCTTAACGTGTTGACTGCGGAAACGGTAGAGAGCTGGATTTTTACTTCGGCCGGTTCGCTGCTGTAGCCTGCGGCGCTGTCACGGTACTTCGTGCTTACTGTCCGCAATCCGTTGGCTCCCCACGGGCTGTTTTCCAGCACCGGACGTCCTGCGGCGTCATAGACGGTTTTATGCTCCCCCGCGTTGGGAGAAGCAGAGGAGATAAGCCGGCCGGAGTCATCATAGGAGTAAACGGTAGTCAACGCCCCTTCGGCGCCGTACCCTTCCGTGCGGCTCAGCAGGTGTTCTCCGGTGATGGTCGTTTCATATTCCTCAAGCGTGCAGGAGGCCACCACATTGTTTTTCATCAGACGGGTGAGGACGCGGTAGCGGTTTTCCTGCGAACCCTCTTCCGGTTGAAGACGTTCCCTCCGCGTTTCAACGGCATCTTCTCCTGTTCCTTCCGCCATGCTCCAGGCTTCTTGAGACCATGTCCATTTGGTCACGAAGTCGGGTACAGTGGCCGGCAATGTGTTGTCGCGTTCAGAGATGACGAGGGTTTGCAAAGCTTCGTCTCCCGTCACGGTGAAGATTTTCGCCGGAGTCCCTTCAACGGTGAACAGGGCTCCTTCTTCCTCCGGTTCCATGACCTGCGCGGGCGGATAAATGCTGATGGCATACCCTCCTCCTTCCAGGGGGAGCACATCCGCCAGCCCATCCCAGGTGTTCCATATTTGACGGATAACGCCGTGTTCGCCACGAACAATCGCCAGGTAATTTTCGCCTTCCGATGCGGTCATCAAATACCCGCCCGCGGAGATATAGCCTTCGCATTGCCCTGTGGAAAGAGAGTAAAAGGCGGCGCCTCCGCCCGCATAAGAAGCGCGGATGAAGGCGGCCTGCTCAAGGCTGCATGCCTCCGCTTCCCTGCTCATGGCCGGGACGGGGGCCAGGATGGTCGTTGTGATGCCCGATGCGCCTACCGGGAAAAACGCGCTTCCTGTGCCGTCAAGCATGTAGTTGGTGTAACTGGCCCCATCCAGCAGAGCAACCAGCATGTTGGGCGCCATGCCCCCTTCCGGCAGCGCGAGGAAGGTGGCTAGCGGATGCCGCAGGGCTAAGCCTGCCGGGGAGGATAAATCCGGGGAGAAAGAGCGGTGGGCTGAAATTTCCAGACGTCCCGCCGGCATGTGGGATATGCCGCGGAACACGCCGAACTGCGCCGACCAGGCCATGTCATTAACGGAGGATTGCCGCATCACCCCGCTGCCTCCGGAGGTTGAGGTCAGATCGGAAAAGAAACGGCGCAGGGAGGAGCGGCCGCTGACTGGGGCGCCGCTGCTGGAGGGGGCGCCTCCGGGAGTAGTTTCACCGTCCGAATTGCAGGAGCACGGCGGGCAGTCACAATCGCATTCCTGCGGCGGGTCGTTCTCTTCAGGCGTGATGGAGATGGCGCTGGCCGGGCCTACGGTGCAATTGAGGAAGGAGACGTTCCCCCTGGGAGGATAATCAATGTTGATGTGGGAGACGGATACTGTATAAAACCCGGCCTTGATGCCGGGGAAGCTGCCGTTAATTCTTACTCCGGCGCCTGAGGGTGACGTATAGCTTTGCCCCGCTACTGAAATCGTGGCCTGGTCATCCACTGTGCCGGTGGCCGTCAGTACGTACAGACGGGTATCCCCTCCGCCTTCCCCTACTTGAATTTGTTTGGAGGTTTCCGGCATCACGTCTCCGGGATAGGACGGAGCGGCATGATGATAAGAAAAGGAGACGGATGATTCTCCCTCCCTCTTCTGTAAAACCGGCGTAACGGTAAAACCAAGATGATGATTGCCCCGGACGCTGTTGCAGATGGAAAAGTTAGATCTCATTCTAATTGAATATCTTTAAATAATTTCTGTTTATCAACAATAATTTTGTGATAAGGTGCGCCATTTAGCAATTAAACCTATGGATACATCTATAAAAATAGAAGTCAACAAGATATGATGATTTTTTCCTGTTTTTCCCATCCGTTTGCATGAAGGGAATAATTCTGGCGCGGGATATTTTCCGGGAGCGGGGCACAGGAAAGTTCCCAACGCAGGAAAAGAGGGGATGCCCCTTTTCTGCCTGATTGCGCGGCAGAAGAAAGGCCGCCCGTTTTCCGGAACATGTTTTAGGCTTGGAAAGGGGAGCGCAATCAGGCAAGGTGTGCCGCGTTATTCATGAAGAACCTATTGAGCCGGTACATCAGCCTGAGCCTGGCGCTGCGGTATTTGAACCCGTTGCGGACTTTCTTTTCCATTATTACCCTGATTTGCCTGCTGGGCGTCTCTCTGGGGGTAATGGTGCTCATCGTCGTTTTGTCCGTCATGGGAGGCCTCCAGAAGGAAATTCAGGGTAATCTGTTTGCGCACTCCCCACACGTCCAGGTATGCTACCGGAACGACTTCGGCGTGAGGGAAGTGATTCCGGACTGGATGGATTTGGGGGAGAAACTCAGGCACGTTCCCGGCGTCCAGTCCGCCTACGCCCTGATAGAAGACTATGCGCTGGTGGATGTGCAGGGGCGGCAGAGGCCCTGCTTTTTTCGGGCCATTGATACGGAAAACGCCGCCCAGTTGGAAGATTTGAAGCGTTTGGTGGTAGCTGGCGATGCGGAACTGGACATGGGGGAAAAGGCTGTGGTTTCCTCCATTGTGGCGGAGAATATGGGATTGAATGTGGGGGATGTTGTCCGGGTTTATACGACCCGCAATTTTCAGGAAATTTCCCACGCCTACCAGCAGACGGAGCTGCCGATGCTGGCGGAGAAAAACGCGCGGGAACTCAAGGATTTGAAAGAGTGGGGTAAATCCCTGAAGACGGAGGGAGAGCGTGAGACGGCCGACAGAGCCTCCGTGGACAGGGCCTTTTCCCTGCTTAACGGGCTGTTGTCCGTCCCGCGCAGGGATGCGGAACGTTCCAGCCTGATGGATCTGCTTGCCGTGCTGAACGACGGGGAAATTGCGGACAACGGCAGGGTGGCTTTTCCGCAAGGTACGCGGAAAGAATGGGAAACTGTTTTGGACGGTTTCAAAGCTAGGGCAAGGAATGAGGCGGATATGGAATGTTTCCGCAAGATCAAGGAACTGGTGATGCCGAAGGACCTGGAGGTGATTGGAATTTACCGGGCTTCCCAGCATACGCCCAGCCCTGACTTGTTCATTCCGCTGGTCATCGGCCAGGAATTGCTGGGGTATGAGGATGACGTGGTGCAGGCCGTGGCCCTGCGCGTGGAAGACCCTTACCATGTGGAAACGATGCTGGCTCCCGTGATGCAGGCGCTGGAAAAGGAGAAGCCTTCTTCCGCATGGACGCTGGAAACCTGGCATGACCGTTTTAACGCGTGGTTTGAACTGATGCAGAAGGAGCGCATGATGATGAGCTTTGTCCTGTCCTTCATCTCCCTGATTTCCGCTTTTTGCATCATGGCGGTGATGTTTACCGTTTCCATCCAGAGGAAAAAGGAAATCGCCGTGATGAAGGCGTTGGGAGCCACTCCGTTCCAGGTGGTGCGCGTTTTCCTGTGGCAGGGCGTCATCATCGGTTTTGTGGGAGCCCTCCTGGGGGTAGGGCTGGGGCTGCTGGTGCTGGAATACCGCATGCAGATTCAGGGTTTTCTTGCGGGAATAGGCTTTGACCCGTTCCCCGTGGCCTTCCACGGCACGGCGAATATCCCGGTGGTGATTGACTGGGCGGAGCTGGCATGGCAGGCGGTGAAAGCTTTTGTCATGGTTGTGGTGGCATCCATCATTCCTGCCCTGATCACGGCGCGCCAGGATCCGGCCCGCTCCCTGCGCAGTATGTAACAGGAATCGCCTATGGATATTTACTGGATTCAGGGTCATGAACAGAAGGGGCCTCTGCCGGAAGTGGAGGTTATTTCCATGCTGGAGGCGGGCCTCATTCCGGAAAACGCCTGGGCGTGGCATGCCGGGTGCCCGGAATGGGTATGTATCCGTGACCTTCCGGCATTGAAGGGGGCAGGTGCCGTCAGCAGGGGAGAAGGAGAACGGCGGAACCGGGAGGAAGAGGGACTGGAAAACGCAGGGGAAGAGCAGGCTCCGGCGCTTGCCGCGGATGCGGATTGCCCGCAGGAAGAAGGGGGGACGGCCTCGGAGGAGGGAGCGCCGCTGGTGGTTCCGTATGCGTACGTCCGTTTTCTCGGCAGAATGGCGGATATCATGATGCACATGACGCTGTATTTGTCCGTGCTCAGAGTTTCCGGCCTGGCTTTCAATCCCGGTTTCCTTCCTGGTTCCTATGAAGCTCTGCTTTACCTCTGCCTCCCGATGGTTCTCGTTGAAACTGCTTTTCTTGGTACATTGGGAACAACCCCGGGAAAAGCCATGCTGGGCGTTTCCGTCAGGGACTACCGGGGAAGGCGTCTTTCTTTCCCCACGGCATTCCGGCGCTCCCTGTTCGTCATGGTGCTTGGCCTGGGGTGTTTTGCTCCTTCCCTGATGCTGCTGGCCCTGTTCTTTTCCTGGTGGTGGGTGCGCCGCTTCGGCTTCACTCCCTGGGACAGGAAGCTGGGGACTACGGATGTGCTGAACGGCCCCCTGACGCCCCGCAAAGTGGTGATGACGTTGGCGCTGGTTATTCTGTGCCTTCAACTCATCTACGTTCTGCTGATTCCCTGGCTGCCTGAGATGGAGGCTTATGCGGCCGCTTCCGGCCAAATGTGATAAAAAGGCGGCCGTGCGGGGTTTAGGCTTTTAATCACCTGAATTTGTTTCATACTTGTTTCAGCCATGCCAGAAATACACCCAACGGCAGTAGTGCATCCTGCTGCAGAGATCGCGGATGATGTTAAAATCGGTCCCTTTTGCGTTGTCGGGGAACATGTCAAACTGGGGCCCGGATGCGTGCTGCACAGCCATGTGGTTATCGACGGTCCTTCCTCCTTTGGCAGCGGCAACGAATTTTTCCCGTTTTCCGTCATCGGCCTGAAAAGCCAGGATTTGAAATACAAGGGAGAGCCGACTTATCTGGAAGTGGGGGATAACAACGTCTTCCGTGAAAACGCCACCATCAACCGGGCTACGGATATTGGCGGCGCGACGCGGATAGGGAATAACAACCTTTTCCTGGTTTCCTGCCATGCCGGGCATGATTGCCAGATCGGCAACCATGTGATTTTCTCCGGGTTCGCTACTGCCGCCGGCCATGTTACGGTGGGGGATTACGCCATTCTGGCGGGATGCTGCGCCGTACACCAGTTTGTGAGCATCGGAGAACATGCCATGGTGGGAGCGATGGCCCGCGTGAGCCAGGATGTCCTGCCGTACACGATCGTGGAGGGGCATCCGGCCGTAACGCGCTCCGTTAACTCCATCGGCATGCAGAGGCGCGGCTTTTCCGAAGAAGACCTGAAAGCCGTGCGCATGTGCTATAAAAAGCTTTTCGTCAATAAAAAGCTGACCGTTCATGAAGCTCTGGAGGAACTGCGGCATTCGGGGTATGCGGAAAATGCCTGCCTGAGGAGAATCATCCAATTCGTGGAAACTTCCGAACGGGGGTTCTGCCATTGAATCCATGAAAACGGGTTTTGTTTTTGACTTGGACGGGACGCTGGTGGACTCCATTCCCGGTATCGCCCGCGGCCTGAACCTGGCCTTGAAAGCGCTGGGGTATCCGGAGCATTCCGTGGACGCTGTCCGGAAAATGGTGGGCAAGGGGGCCCGGGAGCTTTGCCTGGCTTCCCTGAAAGGCTATTTCAACGGAAACGTGCCGGAGGAAGCTTTTGAAGCGGTGCACCGGGGATTCATGCGTGAATACCCGCACACCTGGCAGGAGGGCACGGCGCCGTACCCCGGCATCCGGGAAATGTTGCTGTCCCTGGCCGGAGAAGGCTATCCTCTGGGCGTTTTATCCAACAAGCCCCATGCGGTTACGGTGCCGCTGGTGCGCCATATCCTGCCTGAAATTCCCTTCCGGGAGGTGATGGGTTTTTCCGAACGCTTTCCGCGCAAGCCGGAACCTGATTCCCTGCTGTCCATCGTCCGTTCCTGGGGCAGGGAGCCGGCGCAGGTGTGCATGGTGGGGGACTCCGCCCATGACGGCAACACGGCCGTGAACGCCGGAACACGGCTTATTCTGGTGGGGTGGGGCTACAGTTCCCGTTCCGCTCTGGATGCTTTCCGGGTGCCGGTGTGCGCCGCCGCGGGGGAATTATCTGCCCGGCTGCATGATGAAAGCAGCCTGCCGTTTCCCGTTGCCGCGCATAGGAATTGTTGAAAATTCCGGGAGGGGCAGGAAGAGAAAAAGCCATATTGTTGCTGCTCTTTCAGGACGGAATATCCGGAACATCCGCAGATTTGGCCTGTTCAGTAATATCTTCCAGGGAGCGGGGAAGTTCTTTCGTGGAGGTGACTCCCAGGTTTTTCAACTTCTGAGCCCGGGGGATGAATCGGTGTTCAAAAGAAGAAACGGTTTTGTTGTACTGGGCTACCGCCTGGTTCAGGCTCTTGCCCAGAGAGGAAAAATGACCGGAAAGGACAGAGCAGGTATTGAACAGGTCCGCGCCCGCTTCCGAAATTTTCTTGGCATTATCCGCCAGCTGCTCCTGCTTCCATCCGTAAGCGACGGCTTTCAGCAGGGCAATCAGGGTGGATGGAGTGGAAAGAATAACTCTGTTCTCCGCGCCGAATTCAATCAGGGTGGGGTCTGCTTCCAGAGCCGCCTGGAAGAAGGATTCCCCGGGCAGGAACATAATGACGAATTCGGGGCATGGGGAAAACTGGGCAAAGTAATTCTTGGCGCTTAATTGCTGCAAATGCCTCCTGACGTCCGCGGCATGGCGTGCCATCCACTGGCTGCGTTCTTCCGGCTTCTCCGTCTGCCCGGCATTCAGGTAGGAAGCCATGGGCGCTTTTGCGTCAATGATGATGGAACGGCCTCCAGGAAGGTGAATGACCATGTCCGGCCGTATCCGTTCCTCCTCCCTGGAGCGGGTTTCCTGAGTCGTGAAATCGCAGTATTCCACCATTCCCGCCAGTTCCACCACGCGGCGCAGCTGGAGCTCTCCCCATTGGCCGCGAACGCTGTTGTGGTGCAGAGCCTGGGAAAGCCTGGCGGTTTCATTTTTCAGGGCTTCATTGCCGGAAAGAATATAGCGGATTTGCGTTTTCAGGTCCGTGTAGGCGCCCACGCGCTCCTTTTCCATCTCTCCCAGCCGGGATTGGACCAGTTTCAGGGATTCGCTCACCGGCTTCAGCATGGACTCGATGGCCTGTTTGCGGGAATCCAGGTCATGATTGGCCTGCTGGCGCTGGCTTTGCAGCCGCGTTTCCGCCAGGTTCAGGAACTGTTTTTCCGAGTTCCGGAGGACTTCCGCGCTGATGCCGGCGAAAGAATCTTTCAGCACCTCTTCCGCCCGGCGGAGCATCTGGGTTCTGTCTTCCGCCCGTTCCTGCCAGGAGCGGGATTCCGCTTCGAGGCGGACGGTGCGGTCCCGGTACCGCAGCAACAGAACCAGCAGCGCCACGCAGGCGATCAGCAGAAGAAAGGCCAGGAACCAGGGAAAAAATGGGGAAATCATAAGGAAAAAATAAGCAGTCAGATGGGGGTGGCGTAGGGGATGCCGTCCGTTTCTTCCACGGGTTCGGCCAGGGGGATGTTATCGTCGCTGCCGTCCAGCGGTTCCGCGTAGGGAATGCTCTCTTCCGAATCCGGTTCCGCCATGGGAATGTGCTGTTCACACATGTTGGCGGGGGCCTGGTAGCCGGCGGAGGTTTCAAAATACGCAGTCTTGGCGTACTGGCAGCCGGAATGGGCCAGTTGGTTGGATTCCCGGCAGACGAGTACGGCCTGCCCTTCCGAACCGGGACGCGTACGGATGGCGTTGGCGGGGTAGCCTTCCTTCTGGGCGGCAAGCATAATATCCACCCAGACGGGCAGGGCCAGGGTGCCCCCGTAGCCTTTTTCCAGAATTTTGGTGGCAGAATCAAACCCCACCCAGACACTGCAGGTGAGGTTGGACGTATATCCGGCGAACCATGCGTTCGTATAATTATTCGTAGTTCCGGTTTTGCCGCCGCAGGGGGATTTAAAGCCCAGCGCGGTAATTTTGCCTGCCGTGCCTCCGGGCTTGCAGACCTGCTGGAGGATGGAAGAGGTTATGTTCGCCGCCCGCTGGGAATAGACGGTGCGCTTGCTCTTGGTGATGGCGAAGCGCGGCTGGCCCTGGGAATCCGTAATATGGTCAATGATGTACGGCGTGGGGCGTACGCCCCCGTTGGCAAAAACGCTGTAGGCGCTGGCGATGTCCAGAGGGGATGCTTCCCACGTGCCCAGATAAAGGGCCGGGGTGCGGGAAATATTTCCGTGAAAGCCCGCCAGTTGTGCGGATTGAATGACATTGGACAAACCGGCGCGGTTGCCGATGCGTACGGACATGGTGTTGCGGGAAAGGATGAGGCCGAAGGAGGCCGGCTTCATGCCCCGGTACGTTCCGTCCGAATTGCGGGGGGACCAGTTGGCGGCTCCGCGTATTTCCCCGTACGAAATCCTGTCATCCGAAATGCGGGTATCCGCAGAATTGCCCTGCTGGAAAAACGTGGCGTAAATGAAAGGTTTGAACAGGGAGCCGGTCTGCCGCCTGGACTGAATGGCGCGGTTCAGCTTGGATTCTTCCGCGTCCCGGCCGCCGACGACGGCCAGAAGAGCCCCCGTGGCATTGTCCATGACTACGGCGGCGGATTGGATGTAATTGGGCATCGGCGGCTGCGTCTTTTCCTTCTGTTCCGCAGGGAGCGCCTTCCAGGCGGCCAGGGAGGCCTCATATTCCGCCTTGGTGGTCAGCTTGTTTTTCAGGATTCCCCTCTTCTCCCGCCTGGTCTGCAGGGAGGCCAGGTGTTTCTTGAAATCTTTGCGGGCTTCCAGCGCGTCCATGTGCTTATTGATGGCGTCCAGCGTGGCGTTCTGCAGATCAAGGTCCAATGTGGTATGCACCACCAGCCCTCCCAGGCGGATGTCTTCTTCCTCCAGAATGGCGTCCAGCTCCCGGCGCACGAGACCCATGGCGTAATTTTCCTCAGACCGGGATTGGGGCGTCCGGGTGACGATAGGCTCCGCTAGGGCCGCCTGATACTGAACTTCCGTAATCTTGCCTTCGTTTTTCAGCAGTCCAAGGACGATATCGCGCACTTTTTTTGCTTCCTCCGGGTGTTTGATGGGGGAAAAATCATTTGGGCCGTAAATAATGCCGGCCAGGGTGGCGCATTCCGCCAGGGATAAATCCCGGGGTTCCTTATCGTAATATCCCCGCGCCGCCGCCGCTATTCCCAGAAAGGTGTGCCCCCAGAAAATGCGGTTGATGTAAGTCTCCAGAATTTCGTCCTTCGTATAAGTGGCTTCAATGCGTTTCGCCAGGGCCACTTCCGTCAGTTTGGAATGCAGGTTGCGTTCCCGGTGGTTATATGTAATTTTAGCAAGCTGCATCGTCAGGGTGGAAGCCCCCTGCGTCGCTCTCTTGTGCTTGAGCACCTGAGCAAAGGCGCGGCCCACGCCTATCCAGTCCACGCCGCCATGGTCATAAAAGCGGTTGTCTTCGCGCAGGAGCAGGGCATCGATAAAAACGGGAGGAACTTCCTGAAGGGATACCCGCTTGCGGTTTTCCCCGTGCAGGGTTCCGATGGTCCGGTTTTTACGGTCCAGAATTATCGTGCGTTCCGGGATGTTGCTTTTTACCTCGGAAATGTCATAACGGTTGGAAATGGTGCCGTAAAGAAACACCAGGATGGACCCGATCACGATGCCGACGAAGCAGCATCCCAAAAGAATGCGCAGGGGCCAGCAAATGAACCAGCGGATATTCCGCGTCAGGGAACCGATGAAACGGAACGGCATCAGCAGGACAAACAGCAGGGCTCCGAAAATCGTGAAACGCGGTCTGCGCATGGTTCCTGCGCGTCCAGGACGGTTTTCTTCTTCTCTTTCCGGACTGTCTTCGTACTCTTCTTTCGGAGACGGGCGGGAGGCTCGTTGCTGGGGCGGCGTGTCATACCGGGAAGGACCATTGCGGGAATTCCCCGTTCTGCGGGTAGGGCCGGGAATGACGGCCGGATCAGAATTTTCCTGCGGCAACCCGGGATAGGATGGACGGGGCAGGGGCCTTTTTTGGCGTTCCGTCCGGGAACGGGAAGACATGTCTCCATCTTGGATGCGTTCCCTCCAGGAGGCGGCATTTCGTTTCCTTGATTTGTCGTTTAACCCCATCCGTGGGCCGGACTTTATCATAAATAACCGGAATGGTCTAAGCAAAAGATGTGGCGCCATGTCGCAATCCATAGACAAAATTCTGCCGTTTTGAACGTTTATACAGTAGGGTATGTCCTATCATTCGATTATCGGTAATTTCATGATATCACTATTGAGAATGACGAGTTTTTGTTACTTGGTCGTTGGGGGGCTTGTGTCCCTGCTGTCAGGGGGGGCGAGCCTTGCGGGGAATGTTTCTTCCATGGCGGATTTGCAGAAACATGTGCATGAGGTGGCCTCCAGGGTCACGGCTGCTACGGTGGCTCTGGTTTCCGACGGGGGAGAGACGGGCAGCGGCGTCATTGTCTCTCCGCAGGGCCTGATTTTGACGGCGGCCCACGTCGTGGGCGGCGATGAAATCATGCGCGTGGTCTTTGCTGACGGGCGCGTGGTAAAGGGACGGGTGCTGGGTGCCAATTTCACGCGGGATGCCGCCATGGTGCAAATCATGGACGGAGGCAACTATCCCCATGTGGAACTGGGAGAATCCGACGGTCTTCATGTGGGGGATTTTGTGGTGGCTCTGGGCCATTCCAAGGGATTTGACCCGGAACGCCGCGCGCCCATCCGCATGGGAAGACTGTGCACGGACGGGAAGCAGCGCTTCCTTATTTCGGAATGTACGCTGATTGGCGGAGATTCCGGCGGTCCCCTTTTTGACCTGTCCGGCAAGTTGGTAGGCATCCATTCCTCCATTGGCCCTATGTTGAAAATCAATAACCATGTCCCTGTTTCCGTTTTCAGGAGAGACTGGGACAAACTGCTCTCCGGCAGGCATTGGGGCCAGCTGGGCCTTCATCCCATGGCGGACCCCGAATCTCCTGTGCTCGGGTTTGCCATGATGGATGTGCTGGGCGTGGACGGCGTGGTGGTGGAAGACGTTGTGGTGAATTCTCCGGCGGATACCGCCGGCATCCAGCCGGGGGACGTCATTACCCACATGGACAGCCGGAGCCTGCGTTCCGTGCGGGATATGCTCCGTGAACTGGGCAGGCACCGTCCGGGGGAAACCGTTCCCTTGGTGGTGGTGAGGAAAGGTACGGCTTACAAGGCGGATCTTACATTCGGCAGGCGCGGCGACCTGATGTCCGGCCTGAAATGCCAGGAACAAACTCAAGGATGATGATGAAATACTTATGGGCGGCATTTGCGGCGGCTTCCGCGTATGCCCAGGAAATAGCTTCCCCGCTGCCTCCGGAGCAGATGATTGCCCCGGAGGATAAAAGCGTGCTGGACAGCCAGGCCAAGGAGATTTTCCGGGAATGGGACAAGGTGGCTGTTCCGGTGGGGAAGTCCGTAGTGGCTCTGGTTGCCGGCAATACCCAGGTGGCTTTGGGAACAGTAGTGGGGAAAGGAAAGGTCCTCACCAAGCTGAGCGATCTCCAGAAGGAACGGCGTCCTGTCATGCTGGTGGATTCTTCCGGGCGGGTTTATGACGCCAAGGTGCTCTTTGCCCTTCCGGAGCATGATCTGCTGATGATGGATGTGCCGGGGCTTCCCGCTCCTCCCATTGACCTGAATTCCTATGTGCAGGCGAAAGAAGGGGATGTGATTGCGGCCGTATCGCCCACGGGGCATGTGAGCGACTTTGGAGTCGTTTCCGTGGCCCAGCGCAGCCTGCGGGCGGATGACCAGCCTTATCTTGGCATCGTTTCCGATCCCCGCTGGGACGGGGAGGGGGTCATGATAGGCGGCGTGGAAGCCGGAAGCGGCGCGCACCGCAGCGGATTGACGGCCGGCGATGTGCTGATGAAGCTGAATGGAAAGCCGGTGGACGGAATGTACTCCATCCGTGCCGCCATGGTCGGGGTGCGGCCCGGTGAAATGGTTCCCGTGGAAGTAAGGAGGCGGAACCAGGTGATAGAAGGAAAACTCCTCACGGGGCCCAGGCCCAGAGTGATGAAGTTCCCGCAAAAGCGTCTTGACATGATGAACTCCATGGGCAACCGGATGAGCCTGAAAAGGGATGAATTCCCTTTGGTTATCCAGTCGGACATGACCTTGTTCCCGGAACGGGCCGGATGCCCGGTCATTGACGTCAACGGAAAATTTGTGGGTCTGGCCCTGAGCCGTGCCGGACGTACGGAGACCTATATCCTGCCTTCCTGGATATGCCGGGAACTGGTGGAAGGGGTGCTCCCGCAGGTGCAGCAATACCAGGCGGGACGCGGGAAAAACATTCCGGAGGCCCAGCCTGTGGATGATTCCTATGACGCCCGGCGTCTGGAGGAAAACCGGCGAAAGGTGGAGGATAAGATGAGCCGTCAGGGCCTGGTGCCCAAAGTTTATTAAGCCTGCCCGGATGCCGGAAGGCAGCAAGTGAATCTTTCGGCAAGCCGTATGGCTTCGAGACCTCTTCCTCCGCTTGCCGCATTGGAGCCGCGGGAAATAGGGCGGACGTTGTTCCCGTGCCGGAAAAATGTCCGGAGTAGTTTATTCCCCCAATCCATGGCATCAAGAGAAGAAAAATGAAAAATAAAAAACGGGCAGCAATGCCCGTTTTTCTGAATAATCCGGATATACTCCAGAGCAGTTTCCGGCTTCCCGAATATCAGAAGAGAACTTACTTGTCAGAAGAAGCCGCCCCCGGCCTTTCCTTGAAAATCATCAATTCCGTCAAAACGACGGTGCGGCCGGTGGAATCCGGGGAAATAATCATGACTACTTTTCGTCCCGGGTAGGTCGTCAGCATCATGCCTCTGTCCTTCACTTTGACGACTTTGCCGTTCTTTAAACGGGTCATGTACGTCAAATTGGCGGGGGTGGTGCGGGAAATACTGCTGTCTGTGGAATTTTTGCCAAAAATGTAAGTGGACTTGCTGGGCAGTTCGATAGCGCTCTTTTCTCCTGAAGGAGGCTTGGGAAGCTCCAGGGTGAACGTGCGGCCGGTCAGGTTCTGGATGTAAACGCAGTTCAGCGGCAATTCCGACTCATTGATAAAATCCAGCGTCAATTCCCCTTTACTGTTTTTGCCCACCAGAGCCAGGGTTTTGGAGCCAAGATCGGCCGGCAGGGGCTTGCTGACGAGTTTATTGGTCGGCATGCCTTTCTGGTCCAGGCCACCGAACAGGGTAATGATCTTGCTCCTGGGGTAAACGCTGCGGCGTCCCGGAAGGGCGGCGCGGATTTCCACTTTTTCCAGCCTTTTGGAATCAATAGGCATGTAAATGGGAGAAGGAAGAGACATGGGCTCCTTCAGGACGAACCGGATGCCGTTGACGGCGGCTGGCGGCAGGGACTTGTCCACAGTGTCGGACGCCGGAGCATTTGCTGCCGGCTGGGCCGGGTCCGGCCTGGAGGGGGTGCGGCTTTGTCCTTGGGCGAAGGAAATGCTTCCGAAAAGGCAGGTAAAGGCCAGGATGGGTAAAATACGCATATATTCTGGGTTCTGGGGAATGGAAAAAGTTTTGATACATTGCATAACCCTTTGGCGAATAACCGCACGGAGGAAATGCGGAAGGGCATGGGCATCGATCCGCGCAGCGGAGCGCGATGGCAGGCCCCTGACAGGCTTTTATCTCTTGTGAAATACATGAATGGGAATAAACGTGCAAGCGAAAAATAGGGGATCGGAAGATAAAAATCCTTAAGGGGAAATCCTGATTAAATGGGAGCGT
>ENA-UPWK01000193-UPWK01000193.1-human-gut-metagenome-genome-assembly--contig:-NODE-193-length-69516-cov-72.006207_pt1 | contig 69516 bp, 54 predicted proteins | sample MGYA00250048_ERZ773373 | MGnify/ENA primary metagenome ERZ773373 (study PRJEB29103, sample SAMN06112059) | human gut metagenome | biome: human gut; feature: ankylosing spondylitis patient; material... | reverse complement strand
AGGGAACCCGGCCCCAGGAAGGCGACCTCCATCCCCAGCCTCTTCATCAGCAGGGAGGTGGAACGGGCCACGCGGGAATGCAGGATGTCCCCCACAATCAGAACGCGCTTTCCCCTCACATCCGGAAAAACCTCCCGGATGGTAAAGGAATCCAGCAACGCCTGGGAAGGATGGGCATGCGCTCCGTCTCCGGCGTTAACCACACTGGCGCAGGTATGGCGCGCAATCACGTTCGGCAGGCCGCTGTTGTAATGGCGCACGATTACATAATCCACTTTCATGGCCTGGAGCGTGGCGATCGTGTCCTGTACGGATTCCCCTTTCACCACGGAAGAGGTGGACACCGTGAAATTGGTCACGTCCGCAGACAGACGTTCCGCCGCTACCTCAAAGGAGGAACGGGTACGGGTGCTGGGTTCATAAAAAAGCGTCAGAACGGACTTGCCTTTCAGGGCAGGCACCTTTTTGACGCTTTTGGTAAAGAGCTCCTTCATCGGGCCAGCCGAATCCAGAAGCGTGTGAATTTCCTCGTCAGTCAATGAGGAGATATTAAGAAGATCCTTGCGGGGATTCATGGGAAATGAAGAATGGATTGGGAAATTTTCAGTGGGAGGGGATGACCACGCAGTCCTCACCGTCAGCCTCCTTCATGCTTACGATGACCTTGGCTCCGGCATGGTCCAGCACGTGGCCCGTGTAATCCGGCTGGATGGGAACTTCACGCCCGCCCCGGTCAATCAGGCACGCCAGCTCGATGCGGGCCGGACGGCCATAGTCGAAGAGGGCGTTCAGGGCCGCACGTATGGTGCGCCCCGTATAAAGAACGTCGTCCACCAGCACCACCCTCATGTCATCCGTGGAAAACGGCAGATTGGAGGAACGAAGGGAAGGCCGGGCTTCCAGCTTGAAAATATCATCCCGGTACAGGGAAATATCAATAGCGCCGTACTGGGCTTCCACACCCAGCTCCTTGACCTTGTCCACCAGACGCCGGGCAATCACATCCCCCTGGCTGAGCAGACCGACGATGGCGAGAGGTTCTCCGGGAAAACGCGCCACAATGCCGTGGGCCATGCGCTCAAGCGCACGGGAAATTCCCGGACCGTCCAGTACGATTTCCTGTGAAGGAGGAGTCATTTGCCGGATAGGAAAAAGAGTTCACGTTACAGCCCCGCCAGCTTTAAAATGCGGTGAGCGGCCATGGCGGCATTGACGGGGGTTTTCTTATGCAGGCCAACCGTGGTGCAGGGCACGCCGCCGGGACACTGGGCAATCGCCAGCAGGGCGTCAATACCGTTCAGGGGGCCTCCGGGAACCGGCACGCCGATAACCGGGAGGGAACAGCTCATCACCACCACGCCGGGAAGGGCTGCGGACAGGCCGGCCACAGCCAGAATAACCGCTTTTTCTCCGCTGGCTTCCAAATCCCCCAGGAACCTGATCAGCTCCGGAAGGTCGCGGTGGGCGGACAGAACGGTTTCTTCATAAGGAACATTTTCCTGAGCAAAATACTCGCGGGCCGGTTCCATAAAGGGCTTATCATTCGGGCTGCCGTAGATGACGATGACTTTCATGGCTGTGTGTGCGGTTGTGAAACTTGCAGATTATGCCCCCAAGCCCCCTGCCCTGGCAAGACTTAACCTGCAAAAAAACGGAGGGTCCCGGTTGGAAATGGGAAACGGGAGAAATGAAATGCCGGAGTTCCGGAACCGTTCCGGGGAATCGCCCCGGCATCCTTATCATTCCTCCAATCCAGATTCCCCCATCCCTCCGTTCTCTCCTGGAACCTTCAGTTTTCCGGAGAGGATATCCTTCCTGATCCGATAAAGAGCTTTCAACCTTTCCTCATCATTCAATCCTTCCGTTTCCCGCATCAGGAATGAAGAAAACTGTACGGGACAATTCTCCAACCGATATTTTTCCAGGATACTTCCCCCCATTTTCATGTATTGGCCTCCGTACTTCCCGTAAGCGTTCTGAATTTCATCGGCTGTCATCTTCTCTTTTTCCGCCCGTTCCAGCAATTTCCCGGACTCCCTAATCATCTTCAGATGCACGGCGCGGTAATCGGCAGGGCATTTATCCAGCATCCCGGTCCATTCGGGAGATTGAATATATTTGAGCGTGGACACCAGCACCGCACGATTGTCCTTTTCCTCCAACTCCACAATGCACGTCCAAATAATACCCAGTTGCAAGTGCCTGGCCATGGCCTCCCTGTACGCCGCTACGTTCTTTTCATCCTCCATTTCCAAATCCACATTAGCCATGGAAGGCGCCGCAATATCCTGAGACATGCCGGGAAACGTCATCAATAACGCAGGAAGAATTCCCCACCGGAACAGATTTAACATAAAACCACGTTACAGGAATCTTTTACACATGGTCAACAATATTCTTCCCAGCCGCCGCATCTCGCAGCATTTACCGCTGCCGCCACGGCGGGCTGTCCTTCCCTCCCGGAAAAAACAGGCCGGACTCCATTTCCCTGCTTGATTATTCGGCTCCGGAATAACAGGGAACATATGGACGTACGTTCATCCAGAAACGCAGAAAGCCTGCACCGCGCTCCCGGCCTCCGGCCGCTCAGTTAAGGAGAACCTAACGGGCAGCCTGCTGCGCCATGGCTTCCGCGCAACGGCGGCCATCCAGAGCGGCGGAAACAATGCCGCCGGCGTACCCCGCCCCTTCGCCGCATGGGTACAGGCCTTCCAGGCCGGGATGCTCCAGCGTGGCAGGATCCCTTGGAATGCGCACGGGGGAGCTGGTACGCGTCTCACAGCCAATGAGCTGGGCGTCCGCTCCGGCGAATCCCCGCCATTTACGGTCAAACTGCCGCAACCCTTCCCGCATGCGCCAGACAATCCCTTCCGGAAGCAATTCATGAAGGGGATGGGAGACAATGCCTGGATGATAGCTGGTAGGCAGCAGGGAAGCAGAAACGCGCCCTTTCAGAAAGTCCTCCACCTTCTGGGCCGGGGCTTTCTGCATGCCTCCTCCGGCACGGCAGGAAGCCGTCTCCAGCGCCTTCTGGTACGCCACACCCGCCAGCACCCCGTGTTCCCTGCAAAACGGTTCCGTATCTTCCGGATGCACGCTGACTACAAAACCGGCATTGGCAAATGGAGAATCCCTCCGGGCCAGAGACATACCGTTGACCACCACCTCATCGTTCTCCGTGGCGGCGGGCACGATGAAGCCGCCGGGACACATGCAGAAGGAATGGACACCGCGGTCCTGAATGGTGGTCGTCACGGAATAACGGGCCGCCGGAAGCTGCTCCGGACGCCTCTGCTCCGGATTCAGATGGTACTGACGTGCGTCCACAAACGCCTGGGGGTGCTCAATGCGCACCCCTACGGCAAAGGATTTCTGTTCCAGAGCCAGCCCCTCCGCCAGCATCATGCGGTACACGTCCCGCGCACTATGCCCGGTAGCCAGCAAAACGGAATCCGCCGCAAATTCCCGGCCATCCGCGCAGGCTACGCCGCGTATGCGGCGGCCGTCCGCAGAACGGAGCAGATGCTCCACACGGGCATTGAAATGAATTTCCCCGCCCGCGCGAAGGATGGATTCCCTGATGGCTTTGACGACATTGGGCAACAGATTGGAGCCGATATGCGGATGAGCGTCCGTTAAAATTTCCCTAGGCGCTCCGTGGGCTACAAAAATCTCGTAAACCTCCCGGACGGGGCCTCTCTTGGTCGCGCGCGTAAACAGCTTTCCGTCGGAAAACGTTCCTGCCCCTCCCTCTCCAAAACAGTAATTGGAATCCTCCATCACCGTGCCGCGGCGCAGGATGGGAGCCAAGTCAAACCGGCGGGAGGAAACGTCCTTCCCCCGTTCCAGAACCACAGGCTTCATTCCCAGCTCCAGACAGCGGAGCGCAGCGAACATCCCGGCCGGTCCGAACCCGATGATCAGCGCCACAGGGGAACCGGGACGGACGGATGGATAATTCCGGGAAGGAAGACATTCCGGCGGCAGCGGGCTATCCACCCCAACCAGCAGGCGAAGCTGGAACAGAATTTTTTTCTGCCGGGAGTCAATGGACTCCTTCACCAGCCGCAAATCCCTGATACGGGAGGGGGAAATACCCAGTTTCCGCGCCACGGCGGCGCGGCGGACGCGCTCGCTGCCAGCCTTTTCCATCGGCAGAATCACATCTACCGTTATTCCTTCCCCTCCGCTCACAGTCCCTCCTTCCCCGGCCTGGGCTGCTGCTGGGTGATGCAGTGGATGGCGCCGCCTTCCAGCACCAGCTTGCGGGCATCCACCCCTATTACCTGTTTTCCGCTGAAACATTCACGCAGAATGCCCAGGGCGCGATCATCATTCCGGGGCTGGTTGAATACGGGAACAATGACGGCATCATTCACAATGAGGAAATTGGCGTAACTGGCAGGGAGCTGATCCAGCCGCCAGTCCTCCGCATGGAGGGGATCCGGCATCGGCAGGGGAATCACCTCCACCCCGGAACCGTCCACGCATCTCAAATCCTGAAGGCGTTCATTATTCTCCGCCAGAGCGCGGTAATGGGGAGAGGAAGAATCCTTCTCCACGATGGAAACTACGGCATCCCGGCACACAAAACGCACCATGTCGTCAATGTGGCCGTCCGTATCATCCCCTTCAATGCCGGAACCGAGCCAGAAAACGGCTCTGACGCCCAGCATGCGCCCCAACTCCTCCTCAATCATGGCCCGGCTCCAATCCGGATTGCGGTTGGGGTTCAGCAGCACAGACTCCGTCGTCACCAGCAAGCCGTCCCCATTGCCCTCAATCGCCCCTCCTTCCAGAATCATGGAAGAACTGCGCACGGGAAGATCCAGCGCCGCCCCAATCAGGGAGGGAACGCCGTTGTCCAGGTCCCACGGAGCAAATTTGCCGCCCCACGCATTAAATTGCCAGTCCGCCAGCATCAGGGAACCGTCCTTCACATCCTGAACGAAAACGGGGCCATGGTCCCGGCACCACACGTCGTTGGTCGGGTGGTCAAACAGACGGAATTGCTCCTCCCGCACTCCGGAAACCTGCATCGCCTGCCTGATGCCGGGATGAAGGGGCGCTGCGGCATTCACGCACACAAGGGCATGCGGGGCAATGGCAGCGGCCACGCTCCCATAAGTCCTCTGCAATTCATCCAGCCCTCCTTGCCACAAATCCCTGCGGTGGGGCCAGGACAGCCAGACAGCATCCTGGGGCTCCCATTCAGCGGGCCAGCGTACATCGGGTTCCTTGTTCATGGCGGTATCGGGCGGTTCAACTGGGCTGATCCTGGAATTCATAAGGTTCTTCAAAAGCCTTGCGGAAACTCATGAACCCTTTGAAATCATCCAGAGAGTCCTCCGGCTGTTTGGAAAAAACATCTTCCTCAATCAGTAAAAAAACCATTTCCCCCACATTCTTTCCGTTCCTGAGCCCCCATTCCTTCATCACAGTAGAAGCCATAGGCCCGAACTGGGCGAGGGCGTAATCCCGGAAGCCTTCCAGCAGTTCCTGGCCGCTGACATGCCTCTGAGAGCCGTTTTCCCGCTCTTCAACACGCTGCATGGTAAAATCCAGCGCATCTTTCAGAAAAGAATACGCCCGTTCCGCAAAACGGGGATCCTTCCGTACGATACGGCTCACGGCATCTTCAAACGTAGGGGTGGTCATAGCGGCTCGCCACTACCCTATACGGCCCCTTGTGAAAATCAAGATTTTTGGGAGCGCTCCAGCTTCAGCGCATCCCTTGGGGAAAGAATGGGGAAAATGAAGGCAGCCGCCCTCTCGCTGGAACGGAACGCCGGACGCGGCAGACGGCAAAATGCCCGTCCATGACATAGAGCCTCAAAAAACGCACGCGCCCGCATTTTGAATATCATGCTTCTGCATGAGCGACCCTCCGGCAAGCAGCGGTTTTTACGTTCTGATGCCGTCAAAAAGCCCTGTAAGCAGGAAGGAAACCTTGCCAGCCTCTGGTCTGTTTGTTATGAACGGAATACTTTATGTTCCGTTCCTCCATCATGCTTCTGGCAACCATGCTGTGCGTTTCCTGCGTACCGCACCGGCCTATCCAGGACAGCAGTTCTCCGCCCATTGACGCGGCCAATCCCCTGGACGGCACTCCCGTGGCGCTGGCGTGGAGTTCCGGAACGCAATTAATGATGGGAGTCGACACGGGGGCAGTCCAGACATCCCTGCTTTTCTCCCCCGCAGTAGAATCCATCGGCGCCCGCCTTCGCGGCAGGGGAGCCATGCGCACGGCCAGCGTGCCCGTTTCCCTGAAGGATGACGGAGAACCCATTTCCCGAAAACAGGACGTGGTGATGGCAGACCAGGCTCCGTATGACGGTTTGCTGGGCTGGGAATGCATCCGGAAATATGTGTGGAACATCAACTACCCCAAACGTTCCCACCGTTTTTTCAACAAACTTCCCTCCAGGATAAAAAGCTGGAACAAGCTTTCCCTGATTCCCGGGTCCGACTACCCGCAAATTGCGGACAAGCACGGAAGGCGCATCATTCTGGACACGGGAGCCCCCCACGCCGTCTATATCTCCAAAAAACGCTGGAATGCCATTAAGCAGGCCTATCCGGATGCGTTCGTCAGCGTCTATTCCGGCTACAGCCCCGCTGCAGGCGGCTTTTACGCCCACGAATGCATGCACGTAAGCTCCTTCCAGCTCGGTCCCCTGGAATTAAAAAACATCCTGCTCTGTGAAAGCTTCGCCAACCCGGAAGTAATGGGCATCCCCGATGACATCGATATCATCCTGGGATACGGCGCTCTGGCCGCGCGCCAGTTCTGGCTGGACGGCCCGGGGAACGCCCTTTATTTCAGCTCCACCAGCCACCGGATGCCCGCCCCCGCCTCCTTCAACCTGATGGGAGGAACCTTTATCCAGGACCGCAATGGGAATGGCCCCATGAAGGCCTACGTGGCCGAGTGGTCGCCCGCATGGGACGCCGGCCTCAGAACGGGAGACGTGCTTATTTCCATCAATGGAAGAAAGAATCCCTATCCGGACCTCGTAGAATATGTTACCACCCAGCGGGGGGCCCAGGCCAGCGTGGTGGTCCAGCGCAGAAACAGGCTGGTGCGCATCCAATGGGAAGTTCCGGCCGCGCCCCCTGCCGGGGACTATTACCCTACGCCCCAGGCCATTACGGAACAGGAATTCGAAAACCACGTCAGGCAGCAGGAAGAAAAAGAACAGACCAAGCCCCCCGCAGACAGCCAGCAGCCCCCGGCTACTGCCGGAGAAACTCCGGATGAAGCCTCTCCCGCACCTGACGGGAAAACGGACAAGGCATCCGCTGCCTGAGCCAGGCCAGCAACCATCCCACTCTCTACACCGGCATGAATAACGCACAACATCAGAATACACAGGTTTCCTCCGTCTCCGCCATTCCCTCCCCCTTCCAGAGGAAAACCTGCTGGCATGCCCTGACGGGAGCCTCCATTCTGGTGATGCTGTGCATCGCGGCTTTCGTCATTTTTGAAGTGGTGGAAGTTCTGGGGTTCCTGGAACCGGTGCTCCTGCCTATCCTGATTGCCGCCGTCGTGGCGTATTTGCTGGAACCTATCGTTTCCTGGCTGGTGCATTTCAAATTCTCCCGCCCCTGGGCCGTAGTCACAGTCATGTTTGCGGCGCTGGCTGTCCTGGTAGGCTTTGGAGCCACGATTCTTCCTCCCCTGATCAGGCAAACGGATGAACTGATCGACAACCGGATGGAGCTATGGAACAAAACCTCCGAACTGATTGACTCCACCATTGAAATACCCTTTATTTCCCGCACCATTGACAGCGTTTACAGAACCAGTCTGCGGGAACTGAATACCAGCCATTATACGGAGGCGGAAATCCATGACCTGAGAAACGCCCAAACCGCGAGGGAAAAACTGGGGGCCTACATGACCATCAATTCCTCCTTTTACCAGGACAAGCTGATGAGCTGGCTCACTTCCGGAGGACGAGCCCTGTACAGCACCATAGGAATCATGGTCAGTATCCTGATCACGCCCATTTTCGCTTTTTATTTTCTGCTGGAGGCGGACAAAATCAGAGAAAAATGGCCCAGCATCCTGCCCTTGAAAGTCTCCAAATTCAGAAAGGACGTGGTGGAGACCATGGAGGAAATCAACGGCTACCTGATTTCTTTCTTCCGCGGCCAGATGCTGGTAAGCATCATTGAAGGCATTCTGATCGCCATCTGCCTGAAACTGATCGGCCTGCCATACGCCATCACCATCGGCGCCGCGGTCTGCGTGCTGGGCATCGTTCCCTACCTGGGCATCATCACCGCCTTTATCCCTGCGGTGCTGCTGGCCTGGTTCACATGGGGAGATTTCCAGCACGTGCTGATTGTTTCCGGAATCTTCCTGGCCGTCAACCAATTTGACGGATGGGTCATCCAGCCGAAAATCGTGGGGGATTCCGTAGAACTCCATCCGCTCACGGTCATGTTTTCCGTGCTGATCTGGACACTTATCCTGGGCGGTTTAATCGGCGCCCTGCTGGCTGTTCCCCTGACAGCCGCCATCAAGGTCCTCTACAAACGGTACATCTGGCAGAATGCCAGCATGCGCCCCATGACGGAACCCGTGCTTCCGCCGGAACATCCCGGCGAGCAGCCTCCGGACAATCCCGAAGGTCCGGCCCGCGCCTAAACAGCGGCATCCTTCCAACCGTCCTTTCCGGAAAATATCATCACACACACCTGACAACATGAATAAACCCGCATTACACCTGATGCTTGCCCTGGCGGCGGCAGCGGCCTGCCCGGCCGCAGTCACGCCAAAGGTCAAGCCCCCCAAGGCCATCGTCATGATTTACGCTGACGACCTCGGCTACGGAGACGTAGGCTGCTATGGAGCCAAGGGAATTCCCACCCCCTCCATCGACAAGCTTGCCGAACAGGGCTGCCGCTTCACGGACGCCTATTCCACCACATCCGTCTGCACCCCTTCCCGCTACGCCCTGTTCACCGGGGAATATCCGTGGCGCAAGGAAGGCACGGGCATCCTGCCGGGAGACGCCGCCCTCATTATCGATACCAAGAAGCCCACCCTGCCCAAAATGCTCCAATCCCACGGTTACAAAACCTACATGATAGGCAAATGGCATCTGGGCCTGGGGGAAAAAGGAAAGAAGATTGACTGGAACAAACATATCTCTCCCAGCCCGAACGAAATCGGATTTGACGAGAGCTTTATCTTCGCCGCTACGGGCGACCGCGTTCCCTGCGTGATTCTGGAAAACGGCAATGTCCGCAACCTTGATCCGAACGACCCCATTGAAGTATCCTACAAGCACAACTTCCCCGGGCTTCCCAATGGCAAGGACAATAAGGACCAGCTCAAACTCATGTGGAGCCACGGACATAATCAGGCCATTATCAACGGCATTGGACGCCTCGGCTTCATGAAGGGCGGCAAAAGCGCCTTGTGGAAGGATGAGGAAAACGCCGATGTAATTACGGATAAGGCCATTGAATACATCCAGAAGAGCGCCAAGGCCAAGGAACCGTTTTTCCTGATGTTCGCCACACATGACATCCACGTGCCGCGCTGCCCGGAAAAACGCTTTGTGGGCAAGAGCCGGCACGGCGTGCGCGGTGACGTGACCGTGGAACTGGATGACTGCGTGCGCCGCATTACGGACGCTCTGCAACAGGCCGGTCTGGAAAAAGACGCCCTGGTGATCTTCTCCAGCGACAACGGTCCCGTGCTGGATGACGGCTACAGGGATTTCGCCGTCCGGGACAATGCCACCCATTCCCCCGCCGGACCCTTCCGCGCAGGCAAATACAGCATTCTGGAAGGAGGTTCCCGCATTCCGTTCATCGTCAAATGGCCCGGCGTGATCAAACCCGGAACCACGAGCAAGGCCCTGCTCAACCAGATGGATCTGGGTGCCTCCCTGGAACAACTGCTGGAACCCGGCAAGGCCAATTCCTTCCGTGACTCCGAAAACGTGATGCCCGCCCTTCTGGGCAAATCCGCCAAGGGGCGCGACTACCACGTCATCAACAGCACCGGCAAGGCGTTGGCGATTCGCCACGGCAAATGGAAATTCATTCCCGCCGGAGTGGCCATTCGCGACGGCATCAACGGAGCCTCCGCCAAAATGAGCAAGTCCCCGGAAGGAGGAAGCCTCTTTGACCTGGAAAACGACCCGAAGGAACTTGACAACGTAGCCGCCCGGCATCCGGACATTTGCGAACAAATGAAAGCCAAGCTTGAGGAAATCCGCCAGAGGCCCGAAACCAGGGCTGACCGGGAAGACCTGCTTCCCCTGGACGACTAATATCCATTCTGGCCAGACCATGAGAAAATCCGCCACATGCTCCCAATGCGGCCACGGGTACACCTACCCGGCCGGTCTGGACGCCAAAACCGGCATGCGCTGCAAGGCGTGCGGCATTCTGATTCACGCTACAACGGGGCTTCCCTTCGGGGAAGCCCCCTCTTCGCCATCCGGCTGCAAACCGGAAAATGCCATAAAACCGCCGCCCACCCTGCCCCCTGTCAAGAAAAAACGGCCGTCCTCCTCCGGACGCGATACTGACGAACGCGGCATCCGGCAGGAAAATCTGCCGCAGCTGCCAGCAGCATCCGTCCGCCGGATTCCCGCTACATCATGGCTGGCGTGGGGACTGTCCGTGACCGCGTTGATTCTGGCCTTTATTTTTCCCTCCTACGGAAACGGCTCCACAGATCCGCTGTTCATGCTTCAGTGCCTGCCCTCCATGGTCTTCGGCTGCTCTGCGGCCATCCTTTTCATCCAGGGCCTGGCGGCCTTGCGCCGCTGAAAAGGGGCAATACCTCCGGAACCATCCGGAAATACATCAGTCCTCCATCCCGAAAACGGTCTGCCGCCCCCCCGGCTTCCATACCGCCTTCCGCAAAACCGGGCTTTTAGGCTTGCCTGTCAAATTGACAGATTTTAAGTTATGTTCCGGTAAACGTTATGGAACGGGAGGCAGAGGAGAAGGAAAACCTGTGGAGAACCAGACTGGATGCCATCCTGATGCACAGGATATGGGGTTCCCTTATTTTCCTGTGCATTGTTTATATTATTTTCTTTCTGAGCTTCGCTATCGGGGATCCGCTGGTCAGGCTCATCCAGACGGGCACCCAGATGTTCAGCGTCTGGGCCTGCCGCATGCTGGAACCGTGGCCCCGTCTGCAATCCCTGCTGGGGGAAGGCGTGGTAGGCGGCGTGGGCGGCGTACTGGCCTTTCTGCCCAACGTTGTTCTCCTCTTCGGGGCCATTACTGTGTTGGAAAACAGCGGATACATGATGAGGGTTTCCCGCCTGATGAGCCGCATCATGAAAATCATGGGATTGAACGGCAGCAGCTTTGCCCCCCTCCTGCTGGGATTCGGCTGCTCGGTTCCCGCCATCCTGTCCACCAGGAGAATTGAAACGCGCAGCGACCGTCTGGTCACCATCGCCGTGCTGCCCATGATGAGCTGTGCAGGCCGTCTGCCGATCTACATGATGTTTGTCTCCGCCCTGTTTCCCTCCCGCCTGCAGGCCCCCGTGCTGTTCGGGATTTACGCCAGCGGCGTCCTGCTGGCGCTGTGCTGTGCCCGGCTTCTGAAAAACACGCTTTTCAAGGCTCCCCAGAGGGACTCCCTTCACCACATGAAGCGCCTGCGCCTCCCCTCCCTGCGGAAGGTGGGCATCCTGATGTGGTCGCGGGCCTTCATGTATGTCCGGAAAGCGGGAACCTTCATTCTTGGGGCCTCCATCATCCTGTGGTTCCTGAACACCTATCCCAGACCGGAAGCAGACACGGCGCCGACAAACGCAGCGGCCATGGAACACTCCTACGCCGGGCAAATCGGCCATTGGATGGAACCCGTCACGCAGGTGGCCGGATTTGACTGGAAAATCAATTCCGCCCTGGTGGGGGCCTTTGCAGCCAAGGAAATCTTCGTCACCCAGATGGGCATTCTCTATGCGGTGGAAGACGGGAATTCGGGCCCGGCGGCCCAGCAGACATTGAACGCCCGTCTTAAAGCCAGCTATACCCCGCTCCAGGGCATCAGCATCATGATATTTTGCCTGATCGCCCTGCCCTGCATCGGCACCGTCACTGTCGCCAAGAGGGAAGCGGGCACCTGGTGGTTCGCTCTGGCTCAATTCGGAGGATTGACCCTCCTGGGGTTTGCAACGGCTACGCTGATCTACCAGACGGGGCTCCTTCTGTAAACACCAGCCATAAAAAACGGAAGCAAGAGATATCCCCGGAAAAAGGAATCTCCCGGGAAAAAGAGGCACTTACGCTAAATTACAGCAGGTTTGCCCGCTCTACGGTCAAATCACCACGCTTTTTCCATCCCCCGTTCAAGAAAATATATGGATATAAACAGTCTGCAAAAACATACACCCTTATCCGGCCATGAAAGCCGCAGCATAACACCATGCACAGCCGAGGAAGTCTCCCCTCCGCAACAATCCGTAACCAGTATGCACCGCTGAAGGCTTCCCTGTTTTTTCAAGCCGCCCGGGAATCCTTTTCCGTTTGCAGGAGGGCAACCCGCAGCAAAAAAGATCACGCAGCCATTCCCGGAAAATCAACGCTCTTTTGACAGGGAATAATCAAAAAAGGGGCACCAGTTATCCATTCGGTAATCTTTTCCCTGAATACGGGCCTTAACCCCATCTCCCTGGGAATCCCTCAGGCATCCCCGCGCCCCCGTCCGCGGACCGGAAGGACGGTGTTCATTAATCGTCATCCCATAGCGTAGCCGGCCTTTCCTCGGATCCTTCTCCGTCAACAGCCGTACCGTATTCTTCCCCACCAGCTGGACAGACTTGATGGAGAGATCCTCCCCCGCAGCCCCCACAAGGGAAAAACCATAATTTCCAGGGTCGTCAACCATCTTCGTGTCCAGAACCAGAGGGGGACAGGGAGCATAAAATGTAACTTCCACCGTCCAATCCTTTCCGGACTTCCTGATTTTATGGTTCAGGGGATGCACGGGTTTCCAGTCCACCCCATCCAACAGGACTTTCTTCATGACATATCCCACATACTCTCCATAAAGACGGGACATGGGCGCCGTCAAATGAACTCCGTCGCTATACTCGAAATGGTACATCGGAGTCGTCATCACATACAGGCTGTCCTTTTCCAAAGCCATTTCCAGCTGTTCCAGGGCAATAGCCGGATAATCCGTAGGATTAAACTGATAATAATTCAAATGGGAACCAACCTGATAGCCGAAACAGACCACATCGTCTTTCTGCCCAGTCACGGCCTTGGCATCATGATTCACGTCCCTGATCAGCTTTTCCATCTTTTCCCGATACCATTCCCTCGTCTTTCTGCCCTGGTGATCCGTTTCTCCCTGAGTCCAGATAAACGCTGGCATGGAAAGGGTCTTCCCTTCCCGGTCAGCCAGTATTTTGGCAGACTTCAAATCATCCAGAATACGGCTGTAGGCACCGGTTCCCTTTCCCAGGGAACCAATGCTCGCCCCACCCACTCCCGTAGCCGAACAAATCAACCGGATACGGGAAGCCGTAGCGGGAGAATAACACTGCATCAGGCGGAACAGACGACAGGCCGCCCCGGATACGGGAGTTTCTCCGCGCGGACCATTCACCCCTTCCTCCAGAGGAGCCAGCATCCTGCGGTCACTGCCGTTCTCATACGCTCTCACCCCTCCCCTGAACATGTACAAGCCCCCTTCCCCCTGCTTTTCCGTTACAACAGGTTTGGCCGTCCAGCCCACAGAAAGGGATTGGCCGTAAGAAGTCAGATAATTCCAATCCGCCCACTCTGTTTTCCGGGAGGCACAGATTGTTGCCGAAGCCGCCGCAACCATGTGGAAGGCAAGCAAAATCATGGTAACAGGAATATTATTCATCAGATAATTCAACGGGTTCTATCCGTGAAAGTACGTTTGCCTTTCCTTGTTTTTATCAATACTTAAACAGATATCCATATATCGGCGACCATATCATTCCACCATGAAATACGACATGCCATACCATGCCGGCAGGAAAACACATCCGCATATCCGCCCTGCATTATTTCCCTTCGCAAGAAAGGCGGCAAAACCATTTCCCGTAGTTTATCACAGCCTACTAAAACATATGAGAATTCTCCATCTAAACGCCATATCCGCCTCCATCTGCCTTCTGGGATGCGGACTCGCCCTGCCGGTTTTCTCCCAACAGCCGGGAAAAGGGAAACCCGATGCCGCCCATATTTCCAAAACAAAAGCTGACTGGTGGAGTCAGAGGCACGCCCTGTTGAAGCAGACCCTGGCGGAAACTCCATGCCAACTGCTGTTCATCGGCGATTCCATCACCCACCGCTGGGAAACCGACGGCAAAAAAATATGGTCTCAATATTTTTCCTCCTATGCCCCTGTCAATTTCGGAATAGGAGGCGACAGAACGGAACATATATTATGGCGCATTGACGATTCTGCCCTTAAAACGCCGCATTCACCCCAAGTATGCGTTATCATGGCAGGCACCAATAACACGGGACAATACAAAGGCAGCCAAACCCCGCAGGAAACGGCGGAGGGTATCCGGGAAATAGCTTCCCGGGTCCATCAGCTCCACCCTGCCACAGAAATCATTCTTCTGCACATCTTTCCCCGGGGGAAAACGGCGGAAGACCCCCTGCGCATCCAAAACGAAATGGTCAACAGGGAACTGGACAAAACAGATATGCCGAGAGTCCATGTCGTCAACATTAATTCCGCATTCCTGAACAAGGACGGCACATTCCTGCCGGGAATTACCGGGGACCTCGTCCACCTTACAGAAAAAGGCTATCGCCTCTGGGCGGACGCACTGCTGCCGGAAATTAAAAAATACATGAAGTAAGTCCGCTACCCCTTTCCGCCCGGCTCAACGGACAATCCAGCCTCATCTGCGCAGAAGCGGCAAGCCAATCATGGTTGTCACTCCCGCACATAAAAAAACCGGAGGGATTATTTTCCCTCCGGTTTTCGGATACGGCCGTTGAAACCGTTTAAATTGTCTTAATCACGGAAGACTCGTCATCATCCCTGTCCTCGGCAGAAGCGGCCTTCCTGGCGGGAACAGGCGTCTTCCTGACCTTTTCCAGAGCCTTGTCCACCGCCGCAATCACCTTGTCTTCCCCGGTCTTCTGACTGGACAACTCATTATAAACCTTTTCCTTGGCCTCATAATCGGCCTTGGCCGCCGCATCGCCGGGATTGGCCTTGAACTTGTCCTCCGCCTTGAACAAGGCTTCCTCCGCAGCCTGGAACTTTGGTTCCACCGCGTTTCTCTGGTCTTCCGCCGTCTGCTTGATGCGGCCCAGCAGGCGAATCACATACGGGCGGTTGCTGAGCCTCTTGAATGCGGAAACCAGAAACTGGCGGCGTTCGCTGGTTTTGGCATCCGCAATAAGGGGGTCAAACAACTTGAGCGTGGCGTTGTCATCCCGGTCACGGTCCACGGAGAGTACGCGGAGAATGGAATCATGGGCCTGGGAACGCACGCGTTCATGCAGGGATTCGTCTTTCCAGGCCTTGAACAGGTATGGAACGGCGTCATCCGTATTCCAGTCCCCCCAGGCAGTAATGATGGCAAGCGCCTTTTTGGGATCCTCCTTATAGCTCTTTTCCATCATATCCAGCACCTTGGGGTCACCGGTGCGGGCCAGCAGCTTGTAGAGCATTTTGACATTTTCCTCCGGCATGTTTTTTTGATACTGGAGCAATTTGGAGGAAAGCGCCTTGCGCTTGGCTGGGGGAGCTTCGTCAATCAGGTAGCGGGCCGTACGGAAAGCGGAGGAAATCAAATCCGAGGAAGCATCTTTCTTCTGGAGGATTTCCATAACGTCGTCAAGGTCGTTCAGCTTCATGGCGAAACGCATGTACTTGAGCACCACGGCCTGCTTGTCCTGGATCTTCTTGTTTTTGCTTTCACTGATGGAAGCGTACAGGTCTTTCAGCATGTCGCGCATGGCGGGGCTGGAAGACTTGGCCAAAAGAGTCACCATCATGGAATACTTTTCCTTACTGTACCTGCCGACATTTTTTTTCATGTCTTCCACCACCTGGCGGGCAATATTGTCATCCATCTGGGCCATGATGGAAACCAGGTGGGCGGCTCCGGGCCAGTTTTCCCTGTTGCCCTTCACTCCCCTCACATTGGCGAGCAGCAAAGCGGCATCCCCGGCATCGGGAACGACTTTCACATCCGGAACGCGGCTGAGATTTTTGGAATCAAACAGACGGCTGCGGCCTAGTTTTCCGCCTTCCACTACCAGCGCATTCAGTCTGGCGTTCTCTCCTTCCACTTTTTCTTTCTTGCTGTTGGTGCTCCATGCATAAATTCCTACGCCGGCAGCAATGACAACCAGGGCGCATACCCCATAAATGACGCCCCGCAGCAGGGATCTGGATTTATCCACGGAAGCGGCCACATCCCGGGCGGATTCCGTTCCGTCGGGAGGCTGCATACCGCCGTCGCCCGCCGGAGGGGCGCCAGCGGCGGGGGAAACTCCTGCGGCGGCTACTGGCTGGGGGGAGGGAGCAGCGGCAGGGGCTACGGAAGAAGCGGAAGCGGCCGCCACAGGTTTCTTTAATACTTTCAGCTTGGGGACGGCGTTTTCCGGAGCGGCTACTGGGGATTTCTCCGCCGCAGCGGGAGTCGCGGCCGTCTTGAAAACTTTCAGTTTGGGAGCGGAACCCGCAGGAGCAGGTTCCGGAACAGACGGTTCCGGAGTCTGCACAGCCGAGCCCCCCCCTGCAACCTGGGCCAAGGCAGCAGCCTGAGCTTCCGCCAGGGCTTTCTGGGCCTCCGCCACCTTGGCGAGGGCATCCTGAATCTGGGCATCCACGGAGGGGTCGGGCAACGGGGAGGAAGCGGCTTCCTTTTCCTCCTGCTCCGCCGCAAGGCGTGCTCTTTCCTCTTCGGCTGCTACACGGGCGGCTTCCTTTTCCGCGGCAATGCGCGCGGCTTCGGCAGCTTCCTGTTCCGCCTTGATTCTGGCGGCTTCCTCCTCGGCAGCTATTCTTGCCGCCTCTTTTTCGGCAGCAATACGGGCGGCCTCCTGCTCGGCAGCCGCTTTTTCCGCAGCAATCCTGTCCGCCTCCGCCTGTTCCGCAGCACGGCGGGCGGCTTCCTCCTGTTCCTGAGCCAGCTTGGCCTGCAACTCAGGAGTGAGAAAACGCGGCTTGACAACCTCCACGCCTTCCGCGGCGGGAGAAACAAATTTTACCCTGGGCGCAGCTGCAGGGGCTGCCGTTACCAAACGGCGTCGCAATTTGGGAGGTTCTGGCGAAGACGGAGTTCCTGTCTGATCGGTCATCATGATAAAATGGCTGGGAAATTAGAGCGATTTTATACGATTCCGCGTCCCCCTGCAACCTCAAAATCCCGGCTGGAGAACGGGTGCGGAAACAGCCGCCGCCACCGGCTCAACAGGCAAATTGCGGAAAAAGCCTCACCCAGGACAGGACATGGAAAAGCGTTTAAATATCCTGCAAAATCTTCCGCAAAATCATAAAAAACACAATCTGTTAACAATAAAAATCATGAATAAAATAAAGAGGCCGCAACAGAACTTCAAGAACATGCGCCCGCCATTTAAAAATTCTCTTAAAAAATATTAAAATACATATATTTTTTCCTTGTCAGCCCAGGAATGATTGGTTAAATAAATAACCACTCGTCAACATCATCATGAATTCCAACAACAGTACCAAAAACAAGAGGCGCTACACGCCCGAAGAAAAACAATCCGTTCTTGATTTCATTGCTGAACGGAAAACCCAGAACAAAAGGGGGGCCCAGAAAGAAGCCTCCGAACGGTTCGGCATCAGCACGGTAACCATTTCAAGCTGGATGAAAGCATCCAAGGCCAAGCGCGGCCGCAAACCCGGCACCAAAAATGCTGCTTCTCCCAAAACACAGCCTCTCGCTGCCGCCCAGCCCGCCGATCTGCGCCGCCTGGCGGCCGTTCTGGAAGAAATCGCCGACCTTGAAGCTCAGACAGCCAAACTCGACACCCTGCGCGCTGAGGCGGAGGAACTCAAAAACAGGCTGACTGCCAAGCAGGCCTGATTGCCTTTACGCCTTCCCTTTCCGGAAAACCGGCTTTCCCCAAAACGGGAAGCCGGTTATTTTCTTTACGGAGATCGCACTTGCCCCCCCGGAACAATTCCTTTAATATCCGCCGTCGTGACTCAACCCGCCCACATTGTTCCCGCGAGTCAGTCTGTAGAAGGCATGTATGCCGACTACTTTCTGGATTACGCCTCGTATGTCATCCTGGAACGGGCCGTACCCAAGATTAATGACGGGTTTAAACCTGTGCAGCGCCGTATTCTGCACGCCATGGATCGCCTGGATGACGGGCGTTATAATAAAGTGGCCAATATTGTGGGAGACACGATGAAATTCCACCCGCACGGCGACCGTTCCATAGCAGACGCGCTGGTGGGGCTGGGACAAAAAGGGTTGCTTATCGACACGCAGGGAAACTGGGGCAATATACTGACAGGCGACCCCGCAGCGGCCTCCCGCTATATTGAAGCACGCTTCACCTCCTTTGCACGTGACGTAGTATTCAGCCCCAAAGTCACGGAATGGCAGCTTTCCTATGACGGCAGAAACAAGGAACCGGTCAGCCTTCCCGTCAAATTCCCCCTTCTTCTCGCTCAGGGAGCGGAAGGCATCGCTGTGGGACTTTCCAGTAAAATTCTTCCCCACAATTTCAACGAACTGATTGAAGCCTCCATCGCCTACTTGCGCGGCCAGCCCTTCCAGCTTCTGCCGGACTTCCCGACCGGAGGCGTGATGGATGCCACCAACTATCGTGACGGAGAACGCGGCACAGGCCGCGTCCGCATCAGGGCGCGCATCCTTACGGAATCGAAAAAACTTCTCCGCATCACGGAAATCCCGTTCGGCGTCACCACGGAAATTTTAATTGATTCCATTGTCTCCGCGGCGGAAAAGGGAAAAATTAAAATCGCCCGCATTGAGGACAATACAGCCCAGCATGTGGACATTCTGGTCCATCTCCCGGCCGGAACGGATCCGGAGCAGACGAGGAAAGCCCTGTTCGCCTTCTCCGCCTGTGAAGTCAGCATCTCCCCGAATGCCTGCGTCATTGTGGAGGAAAAACCCAGGTTCATGTGTGTCAGCGATATCCTGCGCTACAACACGGACTCCACCAAGGAAATCCTGCGCCAGGAGCAGGAAATCCGCCTCAGGGAACTGAACGAGGCGTGGCACCAGGCAAGCCTGGAAAAAATATTCATTGAAAACAGAATCTACCTCTCCATTGAAAATTCCGAAACGTGGGAAGAAGTACTCGGCACCATTGACCGGGAATTGCAGCCGTTTGCATCCCAACTGCGCGCCCCCATTACCAGGGACGACCTGGTAAGGCTGACGGAAATTAAAATCAAGCGTATTTCCAAATTTGACTCCTTCAAAGCGGACCAGCACATCCGCCAGCTTGAAGAGGACATCGAACAAACGCAAAAGAATCTCAACCAGCTTACCAAATTCACTATCCGCTGGTTTGAAGCCCTGCGTAAAAAATACGGCGCCGCTTACCCGCGGAAAACGGAAATTTCCTCCTTCGGTTCCGTAAACCGCGCGCAGGTGGCCGTGGCCAATGAAACGCTCTATATTGACGAAGAAGGCTTCGCGGGTTACGGCGTCAAGAAGGGGAATCCCGTCTGCAAATGCTCCACGCTGGATGACGTGTTGATCATTGACAATGCGGGAGTGCTCAAAATCGTGCGGATTCAGGACAAATTTTTCGCCGGTAAAAACCCCCTTTATATTTCCGTCATCAAAAAAGGGGACGACCCCGTGTTCAACCTGATCTACCGGGACGGAAAAGACGGCCCCGTGTACGCCAAGCGCTTCCGCATAGGAGGGTTCACGAGGGACAAGGAATATCCGCTCACCCGGGGCGCGAAGGGAACGCGCATCTTCCACTTCTCCGTGCATGAAACGGAGGAAAACAGTTCCCAGATAAGCGTAAACGTTTACCTGAAAGCTGTTCTGAAACTCCGCAACCTGATCAGGCCCTTCCACTTCGCGGACCTGAGAATCAAAAACCGTGGAGCCCAGGGAAATATCATTACCAGGCATCCTGTGGAACGCGTCTCCCGCATCATGCCTCCGCCCAAGTCCGGAAATGAGGAAACGGAGGGAGAAACACCCCTGCCTCCCGCAACAGCGGAACAGCCGGAAGGCTCTCCCTCCTCCACGGGAACGCAGTATACCGCTTCCCCCCATTTGGAAGAGCCTCCTTCCAATCCTCCGCTGGAACAGGGCTCCCTGTTCGACTCCTGAAGCATTCTGAACAGCTTAAAATGGGAATATCCATGCATGCCGATCCATTTTCGGCTTGCCACAAAGGGCCATCTTCTGTAGATATGGGCACCTCATTACCAATGCCGCTTTAGCTCAGTGGTAGAGCACCCGCCTTGTAAGCGGACGGTCGTCAGTTCAAATCTGACAAGCGGCTCCATCATAACCCGCTCAAGGTCAACCCTTGAGCGGGTTGCTTTTTAGCAGGCGGGTGCCATTGCCCGTTCCCGTGAATTTCCGGCGTGCTGCTTTTAACATTCATCATCCATTAAAATCACCAGCGGAATGCAGCAGCCGCTGAAACAAAGCAGATGCAACATCTGAAAAGAGATCCATTCCACCCACGGGCATCCCCGTCAACTTCCAACAGCGAAACGCCACTTTTGGAGCGAAAAAGAGGTTCCGCTGGCAATAACGCCGCTTCAGCAAGCCGTTTCCCTCCTTGAATACGCCTTTATTGCCGTTCCACCCATCTGAAACCATGATTCGAACCAATGAACACTACAGAAAGAAAGATGGCCGCGGCCATCCTCCGGTTTGAAGACAGCCGCGTCACCGGGCCGGATTCCCTGCGCGTTTCCCGCCTTCCCGCCGCCGACAAGGGCGGCAAGTGGGAGATTTGCGGCATTTGCGACGGTATTGAACCGGCCGTGTTTAACAGATTGAAGGCCCTGCTGGATGCCGGAAGACGTGAAGAGGCCTGGGAAGGATGTCTCCAGTACGTCCTGGATAATACCGCCGCCGTGCGTTCCTGGCTGGGTTCCGACGTTTTTCCTGGCGTTGAATTCATCCTGCGGGATCATTTTTTTAATTCCGGGAGCAGGAATACCGGGAAGATTTTGCAGCGCGCGCTGAATATTCACGGCGCCGGGCTTGTGGTGGATGGGATTCCGGGAAAACAAACCCGTCAGATGCTGCAAACCGTTCTCGCCCGGACTGGAGAGTCCGGGTTTCTTTCCACTCTCAACGAACGGCGCAAGTCATTTTACCATTCTTGCAAACAATTTCCCGTGTTCGGCACAGGCTGGCTGAACCGCAGCAATGAAGCGTATCGGTTCGCACACTCCCTGGTTTAGGAGAGGCCTGCAAAAAAACTCCCGAAAAAGGGGGCAGGAGAATCCAACCATCATTGCAGCAACCTGTTCCCATGCTCCGGATGTCATGAAAAAGCCTCCGTGCGGACATCCGCACGGAGGCTCCCTTTTCATCAACAGAATCAGGAAAACGCCCCGTCTCCCACAAACACTCCCAGCAGACGACAAAACCGGGAAGCAGGTAATTTTACCAATCTCCCGTCCCCCCGCTTGCCATGCTGGGTCAGAATCCAGGGCAGGGAAAGAATCTCCCGTTCATAAGCCAGCAACTCCCGCACATCTCCCGCCAGGAAATGGAGATGCCAGGCATCACACCGGCCCGGTTCAAACCGGAAGCGGACATCGACAATCTTTCCGAAAGGCGCGGAAGAATCCACTCTGCGCGCCATCAGGACAAGCTTCGGAGTACGGATATAGACATCCTGAAGGAGTCCGTCCTCCTCCATTTCCTCCACCTTCCGGCCTGCAGCCAGATAATAGGAAACGGCGGCAAATAAAGCGTTCATAACCAGATTTTATACCATCACAACGGCCCGTAGCGCCGAATGATTCCCGTCGGAACGGCTCCCGAAGAGCCGTTTTTCCTGAAACCTCCGGGGAAAAAGATCGGACGGCGCCCAGTCACTTGCCCTGCCGGACTTTCTGGATAACCGGAGGGATCTCCTTTTTCGGCTGTTTCTGGGAGTAGGACAGATGCCCCGGTTCCAGCACCAGGTAGGAGCCAGCCCCGCATATCTGCGCCCGCTCCGCAGTCACGTCTACGGTATGTCCGCAGCCGGAGAGGAGGGAAGACGCCGCATAAGCCGTTCCGGCCAGAACCACCCACAAGAGCCGTTCCCACCAGGTCAATCCGGGTCGGGTTCCACTTTTTTCATAAGCGTTTTTCATGCCCTGTTTTCCTGCCTCCAGAGCTGCTTTCTTTTGTTCTTCCGTCAAATTGAGTTTCATTTGAAAGCGGGGGTGAGAGATTCCAGGAATTCCCGCGCGTATTGAGCCGCAACGGCTCCGCGGGAAAAAATGGCGTCACGGCCGGAATGTTTATTACTATTCATATTGTTCATTTTTTGTTCATTGCCCGGAAACAGGCCTTACCGGAATGGAACCGGAACGACGGCATCAGGTCACTCCCGGACACAAGCCATCCTTGCCCTGCCCCAGGCACGGAAGCAACACGCCTGACACGTCCGGAAACAGGGAATATCCCGCCAGATGCAAACGCCGGAATTTCCGCCGCGGATAATAAATACCCTGTTGAAAACGGACCCGGTTCATGCTAGTCTCTTCCCTGCTATGGCAAAACCGGCTCTGGGGAAAGGCTTTGACGCCCTTATTAATCAAAATCTGTCTCGTGAATCCTTGGCGGCTCCCCAGGCGGGAGACGTTGTGCATCAGCTATCCCATGCCGCCATTATTCCCAGCTCTCTGCAGCCGCGCGCCATCTTCACGCCGGAACAACTGGCGGAACTTGTAGATTCCATCAAGGAACACGGCATCATCCAGCCTCTGATTGTCCGTGAAACGCAAAGCGGCAAATATGAACTGATTGCCGGGGAAAGGCGCTGGCGCGCCTCCGGCATCCTGGGGCTGTCCACCGTGCCCGCCATCATCCGGGAAGCTTCCGACAAGGACGTGCTGGAACTGGCCCTGATTGAAAACCTCCAGCGGGAAAACCTCAGCCCGCTGGAAGAAGCCGCCGGCTACATGCGCCTGAAAACGGAGTTCCGCATGAAGCAGGGAGATATCGCCAAGCGCGTAGGCAAATCCCGCGCCGCCGTGGCCAACAGCATGCGGCTGCTCGACTTGCCTCAGCCGGTTCAGGACATGCTGGGCAATACCTTTATCAGCGTAGGGCATGCCAAGGTACTTCTCTCCCTCAAAAACAAGGACCAGCAAATCCAGCTTGGGCGCGACATCGTCAACAAGGGCTACACCGTCCGCCAGACGGAAAAAGCCATTCAGAAGATACTTAACCCGCCGGAGCCGGCTCCCGCTAAAAAGCCGTCTTCCCCTCAGTACAAGAAAATTTCCAGCATCCTCGCCAAACAATTCGGAACCCCGGTGAACATCTCCGGCCAGGGGAGCCGGGGCTCTATTGAGATCACTTTCTCCAGCAAAGCGGAATTCATCCGCATTCTTGAGCTTCTGGGCCAGGACGAATGGCCTGATTCCAAGTAAATTTCCTTCCCCCCTTTTTTCATGACGCCCCGCATCGGACTTATCCTGTTCACGGCCCTGCTGATGCAGTGCGAAAATCCCGTGGAAACGCCCCTGCCCGGCGCGGAAACCATTCCCGCTCAAATCCGGCAAACGGACTGCTTCAATGGAGGAAACGCTCTGTTACACGCCGTGCGGATAACGGAAATGGGGAACCGCGCTTCAGGCACCCCCGGTTACCGCAGGCAGATGGACTATCTGAAGAAGGAACTGGCCAAATACGGCTGGACCTGCCAGGAACAGGCTTTTGAGAAGGAAACGCCCCAAGGCCCCGTCCGGTTCGTCAACCTGAGGGCCCGTTTTGGCAAGACGCCAAACTTCCAAGATCCGGTGCAGGGTCTGCTGACCTGCCATATTGACACCAAACAGGGCATTGACGGATTCACCGGAGCCAATGACGGTGCATCGGGAGCGGCGGCCATTCTGGAAACAGCCCGCATCCTGTCCGGAGAACCCTCGCGCGCCGGAAATCTGGAGCTTGTGTTTTTTGACGGGGAAGAAAGTTTTGCGGAACACATGGACAGCAACGACGGGCTGTACGGTTCCAGGCATTACGCTTCCGCCATGAAACAGCCGCTCCCCAAATGGATGATCAATCTGGACATGGTGGGGCGGCAGGGTAAAAAGATACGCATCCCGGCCATAACGTCCCAATCCATGTACCGAGTCTATTCCCGTGCCATCCGTGGCCTGGGCTATTCTGCAGAGGAATGGGGAATATCCGGCTATGCCATCCTGGATGACCACGTTCCTTTTATGGAACGCGGCGTGGACACGCTGAACCTGATTGACGACTTCCAGGACGGCAACTGGTGGCACACTTCCAAAGATAACATTGACATTCTGGGAGAAAAATCCTTCCAGCAAACCGGGGAAATGACCCTTCATATCCTCCGGCAACTGCTGCCCGACCCGCCCTCCACCTGACAAGGCAGCTCTGACTCTCCAATTATCCCTGTCCCGCCATGTCCTTTAACTCTCCCTGGCTGCTGTGGGCTCTCTTTGCAGCCTCCATTCCCATCATCATCCACCTGGTCAACCGGTGGCGGCATCGTTCCATCCCCTGGGCGGCTATGGAATTCCTGCTCCGAGCGGCCAGGGAAACACGCGGAACAAAAAAACTGCTGCACTACCTGATTCTAGCGTTGCGCGTGATGGCCGTAGCTGCACTGGTAACGGCCTTTGCGCGGCCCCTGCTCGGAAACTTCTTCGGTTGGGGAAGCTCCGGATTGAATGAAGTCCTGCTGGTTCTGGACCGTTCCGCCTCCATGGACGCCCGTCCGGACAAAACCAGCTCCCTGCGGGATGCCATCCCCCCTCTGGTGGAATCCACCTTCGCGAAGCTCGGCCACTGCCGCCTGTCCCTGCTTGATTCCGCCACCGGAACCGTTACCCAGATTCCCGTTCCGGAAGCCCTAGCGGATCTGACTGTAAGCAAAACGACGGATGGAGGCGCAGATATTCCGTCACTTCTGCAAAAAGCCATCCCGTACCTGGAAGAATCCGGTGCCGGAAAGACGGAAATCTGGATTGCCTCGGACATGCAGGCCTCTTCCTGGAAGCCAGACTCCCCGCTCTGGCCCGGCGTGCGCCAGAGACTGGCCGCTCTGCCCCTGCCTCCTTCCATACGCATCATGGCCTTACGCGAGAGACCGGAAAGCAACCGCGGCATCAAAGTCAGGCAGGCTCAGGTAAACAACGGGAAACTGGTGTTGGACATGGAAGTGCTGCGCCAGGGATTCAACCCCAACCAGCCAGAGGATGTGCCGGTGCAGCTTTCCGTGGACAACGCATCCGCTTCCTCCACGTTGCAACTGGCTGGGGAAAGCACCTCCATCCGGAAAGAGATTCCCCTGCCGCAGGGCAAGGAATCCGGCTTCGGTTTCGTTGCTCTGCCTCATGACGATTTCATCAGGGATGACATTTCCTTCTTCACTTTCGCCCCCAGGCCTCTCGCCAACATCCTGATCTTCGGTCCTTCGGGGGAAGTGGGGAAAACCCTTTCCCTGATGTCTTCCCCGCCCGGTCTTCCCAACAGAAAAGCCACGATGCCCGGCAATACACGGGAAGTCCAGTCTCATCTGGCCTCCCAGTCCATAGTCGTCTGGTATGGGCCGCCGCCGCGCGCGGAAATGGAGAAAAAACTCCAGACCTTCATTGAAGAAGGGGGATTAGTCCTCTTCCTGCCTGACGACACGGAACACGGAACACGGCATTCCTTCCTGGGCGTTTCCTGGGGCGCCACGGAGGCGGCTCCGCCCGAACAATACTACCGCCTGGAAACGTGGGACCGGCAACGGGGATTCCTCCGCGACGGTTCCGATCAGACGCCCATCCCCGCCAACCGCCTCCGCGCCATACGCAGAAAACCCCTGCTGGGCAAATACCGCACCCTGGCCTCCTGGGATGACGGTTCCAGCGCCCTGGCCCAGGTCAGGGCCGGGACAGGTTCTGCCCTGTTCCTGGGTACTCTGCCCAGATATTCCTGGTCCAACCTGGCGGACGGCCACCTGCTTCTCCCCCTGCTCCAGCGTATGGCGGACCGGGGGGCGGAACGTTTTTCCTCCTCCATTTCCCTCCGGGTGAATGACGCTTCCCTGCCGCAATCCGCCACGGACACCCCCGTGCGCCTGGATAATGCCCAGGGAAGCCACCCCTCCGGCTCTCCGGCTGATACGGCGGGCGTGTACCGCCTGGGAGCGCAGACCTACGCCGTGAACCGCCCCTGGACGGAAGACATGCCTGACCAGATTACGGATGAAAAACTCCACCTCCTTTTGCCGGAAGCTTCCATCAGTTCCATGCAGAGTGCGGCGGAAGCCCCCTCCCTGGTGCAGGAAGCTTGGAAGCTTTTCCTGTTCTTCTCCCTCTCCTGCCTGCTGCTGGAAGCCCTCCTGTGCCTGCCCGGCCATACGGCCAAACTCCCCTCCCCCACCACCCGCCCATGAACCTGAGTTTTCAACCTACTGTGTCAAGCGTCATCCTGACCGTCCTGGTTATGGCGGCCGGCGTCTGGATGAGCCATATCGCCTGCAAGCGCAACCGCCGGCCGCTGACATTCAAACTGGAAATCCTCCGCCTGGCAATTCTTGGCTTCATCTGCTTCCTGCTCTTCCAGCCGGAATGGATCATCACCTCCACCCCGCAGGAAAAACCCAAGGTTTCCATTCTGGAGGACCGCTCCGGCTCCATGGAAACGCAGGATGTTGAAATCTCCCCCCAGCATGTCGTCACACGCACGGCCTATGTGCAGGAACTGCTCAAGAGCAACAGTACGGAACCTCTTAACGACACACATGTAGTGGAATACGCCTCCTTCAGCCCATCTCCTGCGCCGGACTCCCCTGATTACGCCATGGCCGGCACAGACCTGGCCAAACCGCTGGAAGATGCCATGCAATCCTCCGACAATCTCCGGGCAGTCATCATGTTCACGGACGGCAGCCACAACGCATCCTCCTCCGTGCTGACGCAGGCCCAGCGCATGCGCACCAGAGGCATCCCCCTGTTCATCATTTCCGCAGGCAGCCCATACCCCCTGCCGGACCTGGCCCTTCAGGACGTAAAAGCCCCCACTTACGGCATCATCGGGGAAACAGTGCAAATACCTTTTACCATTAAAAGCACGCTGGGCAAGGAAACGCGCGCCACGCTTGCCATGACTTCCAGGGATACGGGAAAAACCGCCACCCGCACGGTCACCATTCCGGCCCAGGGGGAGGTATCCGATGCCATTCTGTGGAAAATAGAAAAAGAAGGGGCGGAAACGCTGGAACTCAAACTCCCCGTTCAGCCCCAGGAACGGATACACAATAATAACGCCTCCTCCTTCAGCATCTCCGGCAGGAGGGAATCCATCAAAGCACTGGTTATCGATACCCTGCCGCGCTGGGAATACCGCTTCATCCGGAATGCCCTGTACCGGGATCCCGGCGTAGACGTGCATACCCTTCTTTTCCATCCGAAACTGGAAGAAATGGGAGAAGGCCCCGGTTACCTGGTCAAATTCCCGGACAAGATGGAAGACCTGGCCCGGTATGACGTTATCTTCATCGGCGACGTGGGCCTGGGCTCCAAAGGCCTGACGGCAGAACAGGCATCACTGCTCAAAGGCATGGTAAAAAACCAGGCCAGCGGCATCGTTTTCCTCCCCGGCTATCAGGGCAGGCAAATGGAACTCCTGAAATCCGAGCTGGGAGACCTGATGCCCGTTACATTCCTCAGCTCCAAACCGGAGGGGACACCCCAGCCCTCTCCCTCCCCTCTCATTCTGACGCCGGAAGGCCGCGGCTCCCTGCTCACCATGCTGGCGGATACGGAGGACGAAAACGAAGAAGTATGGCGCAATCTGCCGGGCTTCAACTGGTACGCCCCTGTGGAACGGCCCAAAGCGGGAACTACTGTTCTGGCCGTGCATGCGGCGGATAAGAATGCCTATGGCCGCATTCCCCTTATTGTCACCCAGTCCTACGGCAATGGAAAAGTCCTCTTCATGGGAACGGATTCCGCATGGCGATGGCGGCGCGGGGTGGAAGACAAATATCATTACCGTTTCTGGAGCCAAGTGGCCCGCTGGATGAGTTACCAGCGCAACATGGCCGCCGGGGAAAGAATACGTCTGATTCCCACCCCTGAACGCCCCCGGCTGGGAGATACGCTGACCGTCACCGCCATGGTCTCCGACAAACTGGGAGCCCCCCTCCAGAATGGAGAGGTTTTCCTGGATATTACAGCTCCGGAAGGGAGCTCCAGCCGTGTTCAAATGGACACTATGGACCATACATGGGGCTCCTTTACCGCCTCCGTCAAAATCAACCGTCCCGGCACCTGGAAACTCACCGCTTCATCCTCTGCGGAACCGGATAAATCCGTTACGCTTCCCGTCATCACCATGAGTGAAACACTGGAAAAAATCGGCAGCCCCGTCAATACCGCGCTCATGGAGGAAATGGCCTCCATCACACGCGGACGCATGGTGAAAGCTGAGGAAATACAACGGCTCATTAAGGAAATAAAGGATCTCCCCGTGCCACCGCCCATGGAAACGCGCATTCTGCTCTGGTGCAGCCCGTATGCGCTTTCAATCCTTCTCCTTCTGCTTACCCTGTTCTGGATAGGGAGAAAACTCAACGGCACCATTTGAGCCGCAGGTTGCCCGCATCTGCCCGACAGGAGTTTCTCCCTTCTTTCCCGTTATTTTTCTACCGACTTCCCGTCCGCGGCAACAGAAGACGGCTGAGAAAATTTCAGCCTCAATCCCATTTTTCTCCAGGCGCCCGCCATTTCCCCCTGTACATCTTCCGGAGTCTTTCCATCCAGCAAAACAGCACGCGCCCTGCCGCCCCCCTCCGCATCACGGACCTTCAAGTAGCTTCTGAGGCGCTCCGCCTTTCCGTTCCCTTCCAAATGGCTCCAGTAAACCATCCATAACAAATCGGCCCAATACTGAAGCGTTCCTCCTCTGGAGGCAACACCATGCTCCGTGGCAGAATGAGCGGAATCCCTGTCCAGCATGTCCGCCAGGGAGGGCAGGGCCTCTCTGCCCGTGCGGACGGCGCGCGGGATCATCGTGGCCAGCCTTTCCGGAATCTTCCGGAATACCAGAGCTTCCTTCTCCATGGGAAGAAAAGCCATGTACGCGGAAAATCCGTCCACCAGCCAGTGTTCCCAATCCATAGACTGCGCCGCCCAGTGCGTGACGGCAAAGCGCGGATCCAGTTCATCCGGCTTCAGCAGCCTTCCCTTTTTATCGCGCAACAGCAGGGTCGTAAAACTGGTAGGGGAAAACTTGAGATACCCGTTCCGCAGGCCGGGAGCCCTGTTGAAGTCCTCTTCCCGAAAACATACCCTCACCAGATACTTACGGGAAGGCCGGCGAGCCACCGCCAGGTTCAACGGAACAGATGCCAGGGCTGACAGAATAGTTTCAAAGCGCCGGGCCAGGGCCATACGCTCCGCTTCCGACAGCTTTCCAGGAGACTCCATGATGAAATGATCCGTTTCATACACGCTCAAGTCCTCCGTCTCCTGTACTGTTTTTACCAGCAGGAAATCGGGACCGGCCACCCTCTCCGGCCAGGGAGCACCCCAATTCGGCTCCAGAGGAACGTATCGGTTGCCGGAATCCCCCTGAACAGGAGGATTCTCAGCCCCCACATCCGTATCCGGGAGCGTCCCGCCAGACTTTGCCCATTCCAGAATATATTCCTGATCAGCCCCGGAAAAAATATTTCTGGGAACAGCCACCACGCGACCGTCCTGAAGCTTCAAATCCACCTCCGCATCACGGACGGCCACCAGCACGGCTACGACGGTAGCGCCCCGGTCATTCGTCCAAATACGCGCCCGGGCGCTTCCAGCCAGGCTCAGCCCTGCCAATACGGACAGTATCTTTACAGGTACGGTCATAGGGTTCCCTTTGCCCGCACAAGCTATCACATTGTCCCGCAGACGCAACCCTTTTTCCATTCCCCTTTCTTCCGGAACCTGTTCCTTTAAAAGAATATGGAAAAGGAATCCTCCGCAGCCTGTCCCCCGGAGGGGTTGACACGCTCCAGCAAAACCCATAATCTTATGGAAGAAAGGAAAAGAAAGCATGCATATCAGTCCCCTAAGAAAAAATATTCCGTTGACTGTCGTCACCCTGGCGGCCCTGGGCATCATGTTCTTCCTGTTCTTCATGCATCCCACCTCTCCGGAAGAATCGCTGGAATTCTATGCGCCGAACGGAAACGTCGCAGGCTCCTTCCGGGTGGAAATCACGCATGCGCCCACCAACCCCGCCTATACGGAAGTAAAAATCATTCCGGAAGATATGGAATCTTTCCAGCGGTTTTTAACCCAGTTCCGCAATAAACCCGTTACTGCAAAAATTCCCTCCTGCGGCAGCCACATCATTGTTCCGGGCCGGGACATGCAATACGACGGCGTCCTGCGCCTGACCGGACATTGAGAAGGCAGGCAAACAGAGGCCATCTTAAAGCTGTTCTCCTTTTCCCACATCCTTCGCCCACTTCCGGGCCAGGAAAGAACAGACCATTAACTGGAGCTGGTGGAACACCATAATGGGAATCACCAGCAGCCCGATGGGGGCTCCGGCAAAAATCACGTTCATCATCGGAATGCCGGTAGCCAGGCTCTTTTTGGAGCCGCAGAAAATAATCGCAATGCGGTCCTCTCGGGGAAAACGGAGTCTGCGTGAGAGGAAAGCCGTCAGCCACAGAGCCGCGGCCAGCAGGAGGCCGCAAAAAGCCAGAACCTCCACCAGGGAAAGCCATGGCAGATTTTTCCATACGCCGTTAATCATCGCATGGCTGAATGCCGTGTAAATAACCAGCCAGATGGTGCTGTGGTCTGTCCAGGAAGTAAGGTTCCGGTGAGTGGCTACCCATTTGCCAATCCAGCGCTGGGCGAACTGGCCGGCCACAAAAGGCACCAGAATAATATAGCAGATGTTCAGGAATGTGGAAAAATCCACGCCACCTTCCCCTCCGCGGGACCACACCAACCCCACCAGCAAGGGGGTGATGAACACCCCCAGCAGGCTGGAAACGGAGGCGGAGCAAATGGCCGCGGCCACATTGCCGCCCGCCATGGAAGTGAACGCTATGCTGGACTGCACGGTGGAAGGAAGCATGCACACGTACAGCATACCCATGCACAAATCCGGCCCCAGCACACTATTCCACAAGGGCATGCTGAACATGCCCAGCAGAGGGAAAATAACAAAGGTGCTCGCAGCCACCAGCCCTTGAAGACGCCAGTGCATCAACCCCTCCCATACGGAGCGGCGGGAAAGCTTGGCCCCGTACAGGAAAAAAAGCAGAATGATGGCTGCATCGCTCAGGCGGCTGAATACTGTATCCCATGTGCCGGAACAGGGAACCAGAAGCCCCGCGCCCACACTGACGATGAGGCCGATGGTGAAGCGATCCAATTTGGCAAGGAATCCCGGCATGGATAAGGGTAAAGGGTAAATACCGCCTCCGGCGCTCTATTTGAAACGCACAGCATGCTTCTTGCTCAGGCGCAGGACGCTGCCCGGAGCTAGTTCCAACAAGGCCGAAGGGTCTGTCATTTTCACATCATTCAACTGGATGGCGCCGGGCGTGAAATGCTCCTTGCGGAGAACGCCATTGGATTTTTTCACCTGGAAAACGTTGTCAAACAGGAAGGAAACCAGGGCCAGGGCATTCACGCCGGCAGGCAGGGAGGCAATCTCCACTTCCGGCAAATCCGCAGCGGCCAAGTCTCTCTTGGAAAAACGGGTTTCCCAGTCAGAGCGCGAGGCATCCGCAGCGGCGGAGTCATGATAGCGGGCCGTGATTTTCCAGGCCAGAAGCTTCTTGGCTTCCATCGGATGCAATCCCATGTCCCGCTTCTCACCCAGCAGCACCAGGTAATAGCGATCCATCAGCTCGTCGCTGGCGCTCATCATCTTGCCGAACATCATCTCCGGAGCCTCATCCACGCCCACGTAATTCCCGTAGGACTTGGACATCTTCCGCACGCCGTCCAGTCCCTCCAGAAGAGGCATCGTCATGGCGATCTGCGGCAGCATGCCTTCCTCCTTCTGGAGGTCGCGGCCCACCAAGATATTGAAAAGCTGGTCCGTCCCGCCCAGTTCCACGTCCGCACGGATTTCCACGGAATCCCAGCCCTGCATAATCGGATACTGCATCTCATGCAGGCGCACCTCCTTACCGCCCTCCACACGGGCCTTGAAATCCTCCCGGGCCAGCATCTGCTGCATGGTCACGCGGGAATTAAGCTTCAGCACCTCCTCATACGTCATCTTGCGGAACCAGTCCCCATTGTACACAATCTCCGTCTTGTCACGGTCCAGAATCTTGAACGCCTGCTTGGTATATGTCTCCGCATTCTCCAGCACCTGTTCACGGGAAAGGGGGGGGCGGGTCACGGAACGGCCGGAAGGGTCGCCGATCGTGGCGGTGAAATCTCCGATGAGCAAAATAGCCTGGTGGCCAAGTTCCTGGAACTGACGCAATTTCTCAATAGCCACGGTATGGCCCAGGTGGATGTCCGGCGCAGTAGGGTCCACGCCCAGCTTCACGCGCAGGGGGCGGCCCAGCTTGAGGCGCTCCTTCAGCTCTTCGCGGCTGATCACGACGGCGGTACCGCCCATCAATATGTCTAATTGCTCATCTATAGTCATTGATCTGGCGCATAGAGTGCCGGGGGCACCGCGCCTTTTCAAGCCTATATCCTGTGCGCGGCTCTTCGAACGCGGCCAAGAGGCCCCCTGCTACCGGTCCCGACGTGAGGGAACAGGCACGAAATCCATTCCGGAGAGTGGAATAAACGGCACGCCGGCGCAGGATTTTTCCCCGTGTGGCGCTTCCGCCTGTTCCATGTCACGAACCAGCCCTGCTCCCTTCCGGATGCAGAGAAACGTCCCCGCGAATCTACAGAAGCTGGTACAGGCGGGGATAGGAAGCGTGGTTGGCGGTTATGTAATGCGGGCGCGGCTTGGGAACCGGCCTTGTCCGCCTTTGATCCCAGCCGTCACGGTCATGATGATAATTATCATGGCGCGGCGGCCCGGAACGGTAATCATCACGATCGTGGTGGCGGTGGTGGCAGCCTGCGGCCAGAACGATTGAGGCTGCTGCGGCAAAAACAGGAATTATGTTCATCTTCATCTTTCTTCAGGGTAAGACAGTCCGGAGGGAGGAATGCGAACGGAAAAAGTCTGTCACCCGAACAAACGCTCCCTGTTGACGAAGAAAACGGCTCCCAATACACATAAAAACGCCCACAGGTAATCCCACTTCCATTTTTCTCCGATGTAGAACAGGGCGAAAGGAATAAACACGCACAGGGTAATCACCTCCTGCATAATCTTGAGCTGGGCCACGTTAAGCCCGCCCGCACTGCCCAGGCGGTTGGCGGGAATCATGAAGCAATATTCAAAAAACGCCAATCCCCAGCTCATCAGGATAATCATCAGCAGGGGCTTGCCATCCGCCCCGGAATCCTTCTTCAGATGGCCGTACCACGCCCACGTCATAAAAACGTTGGAGACCACCAGCATGGAAATCGTTAACGCAATCTTCATGATTTTTACTTAAAAACATCAGTCCTTGGAGGACTTGGGATCCAGGGCGTCCCGCAGGCCGTCCCCCAGGAAATTCAGCGCCAGCAGGGTAACCGAAAACAGGAGAGCCGGGAACAAAAGCAATTCCGGACTGACCTCCATGCGGTCCGCCCCTTCCTTGATCAGCGTTCCCCATGAGGAATTGGGAGCCTTCACGCCCAGCCCCAGAAAGGACAGGACGGCTTCCAGCAACATGATGCCGGGAACGGCCAGAGTCGTGTATACGATGACGGTCCCGAACAAATTCGGAGCAATATGGCGGAACAGAATTTTCATGTGACCAATGCCCAGGGAACGGGCAGCTTCCACGAACTCCTGCCCTTTCAGCTCCATCGTCTGCGTGCGGACAATGCGCGCCAGCGTCAGCCAGCCCAAAGCGCCGATGGCGATGAACAGGGGAATCAGCCCGGTCATGGGGCTCACCATTTCCACAGACCAGCCCGTCACGCCGGAAACCCATTGCGTCAGCCTCCGGGCAGGCTCCTCCACGGACAAGGAAAAAATAATCACCAGCACAATGAACGGCAGGGCAAAAAGCACATCCACCAGGCGCATCATCAGGGCGTCCAGCCTGCCTCCGGCATAACCGGAGACCAGTCCGTACGCCACGCCAATCACCAGGGAAACGCCCGTAGCGACCACTCCCACCAGCAGGGAAATGCGGCCGCCGTACAGGACACGCGCCAGCAGATCCCTCCCAAGCTGGTCCGTGCCGAACCAATGCCCCCAGGAAGGACTTTCCGCAATCCGGGACAAATCCTGCACATTAGGATGCGGAAGCCACGGCAGCAGGGGCCCCAGAAAACAGGCCGCCGCAATCAGCGCCAGCGCCAGCAGGGAAAACATGGCCGCACGGTTGCGGGAAAGACGCAGAAAGGCGTCCTTCCACAGGGAGGAGCCCTGTTCCTCCGTCCTGTTCCATCCTCTTTTTCTCATGATTCCTTTCTCAATCTCGGGTTGACGGCCATTTGCACCAGATCCACACCCAGGTTGGCCGCGACGATCAGAATGCCGTAAAACAGGACAAGGCCCTGGATGAGAAAATAATCCCGGTCCGTTGTCGCGTTCACGAAATGCTGGCCCATGCCGGGAACCTGGAAACAGGTCTCCACCACAAAAGAACCGGTAATCATGGCGGCAAAAGCAGGCCCCAGATAGGACAGGGCCGGAATCAGGCCGCCACGCAAAGCGTGCTTCCAAACCGTACGGAAAAGCCCCGCCCCCTTGGCTCGAGCCGTCCGGATGAAATCCTGCCCCAGCACTTCAAGCATGCCGCCGCGCGTCAGGCGCGCCAGATACGCGGCATTCACCAGCCCCAGCGTCAAAGCCGGGAGCACCACACAACCGGGAGAATCCCATCCGGCCACGCTCAAGCCGGGCACATGCATGCCCAGCGCCACGCCAAGCAGCGGAGCCACGACGAAAGCGGGAATGCAAATGCCGGCCATGGAAACGAGCATCACCCACCAGTCCATCCACCGGTTCTTGTACAGCGCCGCCACAATTCCGGCGGGAATCCCCGCCAGAATGGAAATAGCCATGCCTATGACTCCAAGCTGGAGGGAAACAGGGAATGACTGGCCGATCATATCCGCCACGCTGACGCCTTCCTTCACCAAAGACGGCCCCAGGTCGCCATGAACCAGCATGTTCCACCAGTAACGCCCGTACTGGACCAGGGGAGCCTGATCCAGCCCGTAACTGGCCTGGAGCTGCTGAAGGACATGCTCCGGAAGTTTCTTTTCCCCCATGAAGGGGTGCCCCGGCAACAGGCGTATCAGGAAAAACGTCACAGTTTCCAGCACCAGCAGGACCAGAAGCCCCTGCCCCAGGCGTTTCAAAATCATCCTGGTCAAGGCGCGGCCTCCTTCCCATGTTCCCGGGCGTCGTCCAGGCTGATATCCTCAAACAAATGGTTATCCAGCAGCAGGGGGTGCCACCCCCGCACCTCCGGCCTCTTCAAATAGGACCGTTTGGCCCAATACAGGGGAATCACCGGGGATTCGGAAAGCATCAGCGCTTCCGCACGGGCCAGCAGGGCCATGCGCTTCTCCTGGTTTCCCGTGGCGCGGCTCTCCGCCAGCAGGCGTTCATACTCCGGATGAACCCAGCCCGTATTATTGTTCCCGGAGGCGGAACCCCACAAATCCAGAAAACTGGAAGGGTCCAGATAATCTCCGGACCATGAGGAGGAACTAAAATCATACTGCATGGAATTCTGCGCGAACTTGTAGGCCGTCCACTCACAGGAACGGATATCCACATGAATCCCCAGATGCTTTTTCCACATGCCCTGGATGGCTTCCGCCATCGTCTTCTGAACTTCGCGGGATGTAGTCATCAGCTCCAGCCGGGGGAACCCCTTCCCGCCGGGAAAACCGGCCTGGGCCAGCAGGGAACGCGCTTTCTCCGGATTGAACTCCACCCCATGCGGCGTCTTGTATCCGGCGCCGTCCGGCGTAAAGCCGAAGCACGGCTGGCCGCCGCCGCACACCACGTCCCGCACCAGGGCCTCCCGGTCCACCGCCAGGGAAAGGGCCCGCCTGACCCGGGCGTCATTCAGCGGCGCACGCGACGTATTCAAACGGTAAAAAATAGTCACGTAATAATCATCCTGGCAAAAATCATCGCCGCCGCGCTCCCGGGCGTAAGCCGTCATCTCCGGAGGCACGTTGTTGGTGACATGAAGCTTGCCGTTGAAAAACATGCGGGTTTCCGTAAAGCCGTTCACGGTGGGAAGAAAACGGACTCCATTCAACCGGACGGCGGAAGCGTTCCGGTACCGGGGATTGCGGCGCACCTCCACATAATCATTGAAACGGTGCTCCGCCATGAGAAAAGGCCCGTTCCCTACGGCAGCTCCGGGCCGCGTCCATTTCCCCGTCCTGTCCAGCATGCCGCCGTGGGCTTCCACGGCATGGCGTGGAACCGGAAACCAGGTGCAGTGAAGCAACAGCAGGGGAAGCTGGGGCATTGGAGAACGCAGCTCCATCTCCAGGGTATAATCATCCGCGGCGCGCACGCCCACGCGGGCTTCCTCCCATAAATCCGGCTTTCCGGCCCGGACATCCTCCAACATCCGGGCCGCAATCTTCCGCGCTCCTTCCTCCGGCATCCCGTCCGGCCACTCCATCAGGGAAGGATCATCCCGCAGAGCCTCCAGCTCACCGGCTCCCATGCCGTCCAGCCTCTCCCAATCCACCCGGGCCAGAACCATCTCTTCCAGCCCCTCTTCCCCGGCCAGCCGGGAACCGGGACCGCACAGCAGCAGGCTGCGCCTGTTCCGGTTATAGGCTTCCGCGTTCTTCAGCGGATAAAGCATGTCCGCGTACCTCCCTCCAAACCCCGGATGAAGCAGGCGGTGATAGGCATACACGAAATCATGGGCCGTCACAGGAACGCCGTCGCTCCACACGGCGTCCTTCCGCAGGGAAAAACGCCACTTATCCGCCTCCGGACTGTGCGTCCACGACTCCGCCACAGCGGGATGAAAAACGGCGTCATCCCTGGAATCCCCGCGCAGCAGCCCCTCCATGACGGCATTGATCATCTTGAAATCGGAAACGGAAGTGGCGATGTGGGGGTCAAAGCTCTGGGGCTCCGCATTATTGCCCACGATGAGCACCCCTGCCTCCTGTGCCCGTTCCACGCTCGTACGCGTATCGCATCCGGCGAGCAAAAGCATCACACAGAACATCATGAACAGGCGCATGGCGGGATTCTGTCAGGTTTCCTTCCCGTGCGCAAGGCTTCACGTCAAGAAACGGCAATAACTCCTGCCTTTCACCATTCCCGCAGCAAAACACGCCGAAAACACGCTCCACAAGAGAACAGCGCCCCTCCCATAAGCCACAATGCCTCCTTTCCATCATCCCTTTTGAGTAACCGGAGAAACAGAGAGAAAGCAAAAACCCCGCAACGGAAGAAAACCGTCGCGGGGCCGTTTCCCAAATCAGGGGAAAAGAAAAAGCAGCTTTAGTTATTTGCTCTGCGCCTTTTTGGCGGCGTCAATCTGGGCCTTGATCTTATCCTTGTTGGCAAGAATGCCGGCCTTGATGCGGGGGGCCTGCATCCCGGCTTCCGTTCCCGGCTTCAACTCGGCCACCTTATCCAGAATCAGAACGGCGCCGTCCACGTCACCGGTGGAATTCAGATAGGTCCCGAACTCCATCATCAGCAACTGCTGCTGTGTTTCCGGAAGAAGCTTGTCGCGGTCGGGATATGCCTTAACCACCTGAAGGGCTTCCGCAGGCGTAGTCTTGTCCGTCAGCTTGCCGGCAAGATAATTTTGAACGTCCTTCCGTTCCTTCTTAAGCTGGTCGGAAAGGGCGTCTGCGGCTTTCAGACCGGACTTATCATCCTTGTCCAGCTTCTTGATTTCCGCTTTCACGTCGCCATAAAAATTGTCTACATATTCCTGAGGAGCCAGCTTGAGCACTTCCATCAGAGCGGCAACCTTCGCCTCATCCGTAGCAGCCTTGGCGACATTCGCTTCCGCGGCATTAAGAGCTTCCTTGTTTTTCAGGGCATCCTGCATGGCTTTCATGACATCATCCCCGGAGCGCCCTCCAACAAATCCCCCGAAAGGCTTGCCGGAAGCGTCCGCAAACACAACTGTCGGGAATCCCCGCACGCCGTACTGCTGGGCAAGCTTTTCATTGGCGGCTTTCATTTCCTTGGACTGTTCCTTGCCGCGCGGATAATCCAGCTCCACCAGCACGAAATTTTTCTGCGCTTCCTTCTGGAAATCAGGCTTGCTGAATACGTTGGCGCGGAGCTGCATGCAAGGGGGGCACCAGTCGGAACCGGTGAACTCGATCATTAAATCCTTTTTCTGTTCGGCGGCCTGTTTTTTGGCGGCATCCATATCGGCAATCCACCCTTCCGCGGCAAAGCAGGGAGCGACGCAGGCGGCAACAACAATTGGCAGAATTTGTTTAATCATATCTACAATTCAATATTGTAGAATCGGACAGCCCGCGTCAATCCCCTGTTCAATCATTTTTAGAAAATCTCCAAAAGGACGCGTCTTCCGCAGGAAAGTCCGCAACCGGCTGATACCGGAAAAACTGATGCCCCATGGGAAGACGGTGTCATTATTGAAGCAAATCGGGAGTTGCCTTTCAGCCTGTTTTCACTTATGTACTGAACCTATCATGAACACGGTTTTAATCATTGGAGCAGGCGGCGTTGGGCATGTGGTAGCCAACAAATGCGCCCAGCTGCCGGATATTTTTCAAAACATTCATCTGGCCTCCCGAACGAAAAGCAAATGCGATGCCGTTGCGGAGGACGTGCGCTCCAGAACGGGCGTCAGCATCACTACCCATTCCGTAGATGCGGACGACGTGCCCGCCACCGTAGCCCTCATCCGGGAAATCAAGCCGCAGCTGCTGATCAACGTAGCCCTGCCCTACCAGGATCTCACCCTGATGGAAGCCTGCCTGGAAACCGGCGTCAACTACCTGGATACCGCCAACTATGAACCCCGTGACGTAGCCAAATTCGAATACTCCTGGCAATGGGCGTACCAGGAGCAATTCCGCAAAGCCGGACTTTTTGCCCTGCTGGGTTCCGGCTTTGACCCCGGCGTTACCAATGTCTTCACGGCGTGGGCTCTCAAGCATCACTTTGACGAAATCCATACGCTGGACATCATTGACGTCAATGGCGGCAACCATGGCAAGGCTTTCGCCACCAACTTCAACCCGGAAATCAACATCCGGGAAGTAACGGCGCCCTGCCGCCATTGGGAAGACGGAGCCTTCCGGGAAACCGCCCCCATGAGCATGCACCAAAGTTTCACCTGCCCGCAGGAAGTGGGCACCTATGAAATCTACCGCATGTACCATGAAGAAATGGAAAGCCTGGTCAAGCACATCCCCACCATCCGCCGGGCGCAATTCTGGATGTCCTTCTCACCGAACTACCTCAAGCACCTGGAAGTGCTTCAAAACGTGGGCATGACCCGCATTGACCCGGTCATGTACAACGGAGTTGAAATCATCCCGCTGCAATTCCTCAAGGCCGTTCTGCCGGACCCCGGGGACCTGGGCAAGACGACCAGGGGAAAAACCTGCATCGGCAACGTCATCACCGGAATCAAGGACGGCCAATTCAAGGCTGTGTACATTTACAACATTTGCGACCATGAACAATGCTTTAAAGAAGTAGGTTCCCAGGCCATTTCCTATACTACGGGGGTTCCGGCCATGATCGGCGCGGAAATGATCCTTACGGGCAAATGGACTGGCGCAGGAGTCTTCAATATGGAACAAAATGATCCGGACCCCTTCATGGACGAGCTCAACAGGCGCGGCCTACCCTGGCACTGCGTGGAACTCACGGAAGAACAGGCCAAAACCCTGAAGGTCAACCAGCAATAAATTTCAGCCAGCGCTGTAGGCCCCCTCAAAGCCGGACATTGAATTTCCAATGTCCGGCTTTTCCGTTTTCAGCGGGGAACAGAATTCCCCAGGACAGCACGTCAACGCCCGCCTCCGGGAAAAAGAAAAAGCCCCGGACGGCTTCTTTCCGCCTCAGTCATAATTTTCTGGCGGGAAGAGCAGGCAGGTTGTAAAAATCCAGTGCCATGAAATATCTTGCGTTATTTCTCCTTTTCCTGCTTCAGACGGCACTGGCGGAAGATACAGCCCCATGGAAAATCGCGATCATCGGCGATACGCACGACTCCCCCAAGCGCATGGAAGGAAGCGAGGGAGTAGCAGTCAACTTCATCAAAACCCTCTATGGGGAAATCCTGAAACACAACGTGGACATGGTCGTCCAGGTAGGGGACATGGCGGATATCGAAGGAAGCGCCCCCGTCAAGGGACTCGCCAAACGCAAGGAACTCAACAACATTCTGAGAGAAAAAGGCATCCCCTTTTATGCCGTGCGCGGCAATCATGACTCCCTTCCTTTCCGGGCGGAACAATTCCGGGAACTCTTCCTGCCTACGCGGAGGCAGGGCGTCCAAGGGCTGGCCACCAGAAAACTGAACTACGGTATCCGCCATAAAAACGCTTCCCTGTATTTCATGGATATTGACCTTACTCCTGACCAGCTCGTGGACTTCAGCGCATGGGTTAAACGCAACAGAAGCAAGGCCAACACCGTTCCGCGACACTGCCTGGTTTTCACCCACCGCACCCTGCAGACGCCCATGCAATTCCGGGAATGCCTGTGGGGCCGTTACAATGACAGCGCGGCGGAACAACAGAACATCTTCTACCGCAATCTCCGGGATGCCGGAGTGCGCTTCGTCGTCACCGGGCACCTGCACGCCCATGACCTGTATATAATTACCTCCCCGGACGGGAAAAACACTCTCACCTCCCTGATCTGCGCCCCCGCGGGAAACAAGGTGCTCCCCATTCCCTTTTTGCCGCCGGCAAAATCCCGGGTAAAAACCCTGCAATACCGCTCCGGCATTACGGCCTACTATATCCTGACCATTTACCCGGATTCCATGACCCTGGACACCTACGCCGCCCCCAATAACGGCATTACCGACGAAGGCCCCCAAAGCGGAGAGTTCCACAAATTGAACTCCTACGCAATTCCGATGGATTAGAACATACAGCTTCCCCTGTTTCTTTCATAACGCAGCATCCCGGAATCAGCCTGTTCCCGTCCGCTATGCACCTGGCGTCCCAGGCGAAACAATGAAATTTCCGGGAAGTGCCCAATCCACCATGTTATTTCATATGCCCGGAGCCACGGGACTTGATTTTTCTATCGTGCTGGCGCCCCCGGCCGCCCTTATATAAAAACTCCGTTTTTCCATCGCGGCCTACAGTCCGGTCAATCAAGTCTCCGATTTCCTGATCAGCGTACCCGGCCTTCTTAAGATATTTGACCACTTCACCAGCCTGCCCCGGATAAAAACGGACCAGCATCTCCACAAACGCAGGTTCCAATCTCTTTTCCAGAAAAAATCTGCATAAACTGTTTCTTTTTTCATTAGCCAACAACTTATTATTGTAGTAAAGGCTGCGAGAATCACCTCCTCCGAATAAGCTCAGCTTCCTGGCCTGCACCAACTCCCATGTTCTGGCAGCACTCATTTTATCATATTCCTCCTTCATCTTGGCCTGTTTCCGCTTTAATTCCGGATCATACTGAGTCCTGAATGTTTTCAATACGGCCGCTCCATATTCTGACCATATTCTGCACAACTCCTTTCTCTTTACGCCGCATCGGGAAACGATTCCGGATATATCTCGGGATAAAACGCTCATCCATTCCACAACCCTAACCTTCAGATTATAATCCATGTTGTCGCACAAGCCGTCCTTCGGAGTATTCTCATCATAATTCAGAGGAAATACATCCATTGAAGAGACAGCGTAAAAAATCCATGACAACACCCTGACGTCTTCTGCGTTCACATCTCCAGCTCCCTTGGAACTAAAGGCGCCAAGCCTCTTCCGCGCCTCCCGGTAACAATCCGGCAGCTCTTTTTCATGCAACAGGGAAAGAAACTCCTTCTTTTCCTGAGGAGACGTTTTGAATGCGGAGATGCTGTCGGGCAACGGAAGCCGGAACTGGGCAGGCTTCCCTTCACCACACAGAATGCCGGTGAAACAAACGGTTAACCACACTATTTTAACGAACAGATTCATGATGATAGTAATATTTGTTGCGATAGGTTACGGTATCCCGATCCACACAACAGCCGAATTTGGAAATTGTCACAAGATGATATCGCTGCGGCCCCCAGATTTCCTGCCTGTAAAATTCCGAAAAACTGAAATGGCACCGAACTTCCATGATTTCGCAGCCGTCAAGATGCTCCGTTCCCTCCCCCCCTTCTCCATCATGGATGCGCCACGAACACACCCAATCCCACGACTGGGGGAAATGGGAATGTTCCACGTCTGCGGCAAAAATGCCGGCCATTACATTATCCTGCAGCTGATTTGTTTCTGAAACCTCCGCCGCTTCATTCGCACCATTCCTGGAATGACCGGGATCAAAATCCGTACCGGGAGGCTCCGAGCCCTTGTCCCTCTCTATAATCTTGACATTTTTGAAGCTGACGCTGGTCGGATGCAGCGTCAGCTTCAGGACGGCAGAGGCCCCTATGACGGACGTTTTCCCCTCAGGAAGCCTTTCCGTAGCCATTCCTCCATTTTTGTGTTCGGCTCTGATTGCCGACGGAACAACCACATTTAGTGTCACCTTTACTTTTCTCCCCTCACTGGTAACAGCCAGGACGGTTGCGGAACCATCACGTTGAAGCCGTTTTTTCGCAGTAACCACAATGGATATTTTACCCTTCGTTTCTTCAGGCATTTCTACGTATTTATCTCCATCTTCCACCAAATTCCATTCCAGTTCATCAACATTTCCCAACGGTTTTCCCGTCAGGGTCAATGTTATCCGTTCCCCCACACCTATCGTCTTTCTTTCCCTGTCAGCCTTCCGGTCATCAGTATTTCCCAAATATATATCAGCGGAATATTCCTCTGTTTCCGTTTCAATCCTCAACGCGCCGGAATCCTCTTCCTCCACGTCCGCATAGGAAAGACCGCACAGGAAAACTGCGCAACCTATTAAAAGGATTCTTATATTGTTAACAACAACCGCCATCAGACGCAGATGATATCTTATTGCCATTTCCCATTATTTCATAGCAAAAAGCTCTAACATTCCGCATCCTTTGCCTGCTAAAAGATTCTGATGCTCTTCACGCCATAATACATCGCCGCGCCTCTGTTGACGTAGTCTTCCGGGTTTTGCGACAGATCCACCCAGAAAATGAAAGAACACCACGGGGAGGGAGGAGAGAGGGGAGGAACAATGATTTCCTGCATGCCGGCCTTTTTCTGCTCCAGAATCAGGCAGACGCGCTTTTCATGCTGCCCGAACAGAAGCAGATGATCATGAATGGTTGAAAAAACACATATTCCAGACAACGCCAGAAAAACAGCCACAGTTATCTGCGGACGGGGCACGGCACCGGGGATGCCGTACCACATACGAAGAAGGGCCAGCACGCCGATACCGAACAGCAGGGTGGCGGAAAACATGGCATGATCCGCCGGAATGACGGCGGCGGCGAAAGAAAGAGCCATGGCATAAGACGCCAGAATATATGCCGCCGCTATTCCAAAGGAAATTTTCCATGCCCGGAAAGAGTTCCGGTCTCTGTGGAATTTTTTCCAGAGAACCCAGGCAGCCGCCACGCCCAGCAACACCGGAAGAGCCAAGTATTCATGCATCCGGAGCAGGAGCGAAGGGAGAGCTTCCCATCTGCTCCAAAAACCGGAAAGGGGTTCCGCGCAGCCGGGAGTGGCGGAATGCATCCGGGCGGAAATGCCGGGCGCAAGCAGCATGCACAGGGAACCTGCCACCTGAAACGCAAGACCCGCATAAAACCACAGGGGAAGTTTTTCCTTCCGCACCAGGCGGACAAAGATGAACAAGGCTCCCAGCAACAGCCAGGTTCCCGGAATATTGTTTTCATTGGTCATGCCCGCCGGAAATCCCAGAACAGCCGCAGCGACAAACTTTCCCCAGCTATTGTTTCTTCCGGAATCTCCCTTTCTCCCGGATTCCGCGTCTTCCAGCAAACCGCGGTACAGACACAGAAAGCCCAGCCAGACGGCGGCGCCCCAGGAATAGTTGGTGGCGCCGGAGAGCCAGTAAATCGTGACGCCGGGCCGGGCCGTGCACGTGAACAGCAGGAGAAGCCCCAATCCGAACAGACGCACGTCCGGCCAGGAACGGGGATCCACCCTGCGCCCGGAAGCCAGATAAAACATCATCAGCGCAAGACCGACCTGCACAAAGGGGTTGAGCAGCATGAAGAGCCATTTTCCCGCCGTCGCTACGGCAAAGGCTAAGTATTCCCCTATTCTGGGATTCCAGGTCATGTAGGAGGCTACGCAGCGCTCCCAGACCAGGCTGAAAGAGAAGCAGTGCTCCATGCCCGTCAGGGCATGATGGTACGTATCGGAAGTGAGAGGACTCCACCAGCTGAGCAGCGCCGTATACAATAAGGCGGCTGCGGTCAGCGCCCAAAACCACACCCTGGACGTGCGGGGGGACATCATCAGCTCGGATCCGGTTTCCTTTTCCGCAGTGCGGGAGGCAGATCCAGGTCTTCCCCATCAAGAATGAGGGGGCGCACACGGGCAAATAGGCCGTGGCCCGCACGCTCTTCTTCTCCTTCCTCCGGAGGCAATCCTTCCTCCAGCTCCTTGATGTCAGGCATCGGGACTGACTCCAATTCCGGCTCCGCCTCCGTTTCGGAAATTTGCGCAACAGACGCGGACTCCCGGAGCGTTTCCCCTTCATCCGGAATATCGGAGACAGGCCTTACGGGCACCAGTTCCTCTTCCAATTCACGTTCATCCCTCCTGGAGACGGCAACAGGGGCGGGAAGATCCGGCTCCGGATGCCGTTCCGGTTCGTCAACCGGGGCAGGAGGAGCAGGCTGAATAATGGTTTTCCCCTCTCCGAGGAAAGATTTTTCCTCCGGCACAAGCACTGTCTGCGGCTCCGCTTCCCGCTGAAGCACAACAGACGGGGAAACAGAGGTCTCTGCCACAGGCACGGCGCCCAGCACGGTCAGGGACAGGCGGTCTTCCGGCTGCTGCTCCACGGAAGCGCCGATGTGGAGGCGCACTCCCCTTCCCAGAATTTCCGCCACACCGTCCACCAGGTCTTCCAGACGCTGCAGCGTCAGGGAACCTCCGCCGCGCACCAGAACCAGGACATCGTCCACTTCTCCCAAACGTTTTTCCAGAAAAAGCGGGGAATGCCGAACCTGGTTCAATATATCCGCCACGGAAGCATCCGCAGACGCTTCACCCACGCCAAAGGAGCAAATCCCTTTTCCCGTTCCGGCTACGCTGAGCAGGTCGTCCAATCCCACCCGGAGCAGGTTTCCGGAAGAATTCAACAGAGACGGCACAATAAGCACGGCGCGGGCAATAAGGGCATTAACCACGGAAAAGGCTTCCAGCACCCCCTTGTCGGGATCTATGAGGCTTTCCATGGCGTCATTATCAAACCGCAGCACCATGTCGGAATACAGGGCAAGCCGGGCCAAAGCTTCATCCGCCTGGGCAGAGCGCCGTTCCCCTTCAAACCTGAAAGGACGGATGACAACGCTGACGACATAAGCCCCCTGTTCCTTGGCCAGACGGGCCGCTTCCGGAGCTACGCCGGATCCCGTACCCCCGCCCAGCCCGGCGACAAGAACAGTCAGCGCGCAGCCTTCCAGGGCACGGAGAATGGAAGATTCGCTTTCACAGGCCGCCCGGGCTCCTACGGAGGCGTCTCCGCCGGAGCCGAGTCCTCTGGTAAGCCTGGCGCCCAGATGGACCTTGCACGGAACGGCAGAAGCGTTCAAGAGCCGGGCATCAAGATTCATGGCGCAAACGGAAACCGGCTGAGGGGCCAGCAGAAGCACTTCCTCCATTACCTTGGTGCCTGCGGCCCCTATGCCGCACAGGCAGATTTTTCCGGGCAGGCCGGACGGTCCCTGGGGAGAAATTTCCAGCATGGTTGTTAATTTGGATAAAGGTTGATCAGGAGTTCTTCTTTCCGAAGAAACCCAGCATCCGTCCCAGCCAGCTGCGTTGCTGCGGCAGCTCGGCATCCAGAATCTGGGCATACCGTATCAGGCCTATGGCCGTGCAGTAGCGCGGATCGTCCAGGTAGGAAGGCGCACCGTTTTTAACCAGCGTAGGCCGGCTGATGGCCACGCCGAACACGTGGGAGGCCAGTTCCCCCACGCCGCGCATCAGGCTGGCACCCCCGCACAGATAAACGCCGTGGCAGCGGTTGCCCTTGAAAGTATCCTTAGGCAGGGAAGATTTGACCAGGTTGAAAATTTCCAGCAGGCGGGAACGGATGATTTCATTCAGCACGTTGCGTTCAATGGCGGCATCCTTCATATGCCCCTCTCCGCGCACGCGCACCATCTCGTTGGTTTTCCCGGAAAAGCTGTTGGCGTCCCCTTCCGTCTTCTTGAGCAGTTCCGCCTGGGCCAGAGGAATGCCGGTCATCAGCGTGATGTCATTGGAAATGTGGTCGCCGCCCAGCGGCACGCATCCGGAGGCCACAAGCTGGCCGTCCAGGTAAAGCACATAATCCGTCGTGCCCGCACCCATGTCAATAAGCAGAGCGCCCGCCTGCTTGACCTGCCTGTTGAGCACAAACTGGGCCGTGGCAATGGGGGCGAAAACCACATCCGCAATATCCAGCGGGACTTCCCGCACGCAACGGAAGGAGTTGGTGATGCGGGATTTGATTCCGTGGATGATATGGCAGTCGATGTCCAGGGTTCTTCCGGTCAATCCGGCGGGATTGGTCAGGTTCTCCTGCCCGTCCACGGAAAAGAGGCCGGGCACGCGGTGCAGGACGAATTGTTCCGGCCCCAGGGCGACGTCCCGGGCGATTTCCGTCACCTCGTCCATATGCTCCTGGGAAATAATGCTTTCATCCGGGGGAAGACGGAACGTTCCCCGGTTGTTCTGCCCCACAATATGGGCTCCCGTCACGGACAGATAGACGGTCATGATATCCACGTCCGCATGGTCCTGGGCCATATTCCAAGCATCGTAAATGCACTGGATGACCTTGGAAGTGTCTTCAATCTCTCCGCGAACCACGCCCTCGCTAGGAACCTCACCCACGCCGATGATTGTCACGGTCGCATCGGGCTTCACTTCGCCCACGACCATGCAAGTCTTGCTTGTCCCTATCTCAAGCCCTACGTGAATTTTTGTCTTAGCCATGAAAATCAAGGAACTATCAACGTCCTCGCACCTGATAGCACATTATTTTCCATTATTCAAGAAAGCCTGCGCGAACATACGCAGAAAACGCGGTTTTCCTCCGCGCTGCCCCGGTTCAAAGGCCTGTGGGATGGCGCACCAGGAAGTGCCTGGTATTGCGGCCGTCCACTCTCCAGCGGGGGCCTTCGCCGCGGCGCCCGCTTCCCGTAGTGTCAAACCGGAGGCCGCAGATGACCATGAAGACGTGTCCATTCTTGGCATAAATGGAAATCCAGTCCCCGGCACCTTTCTGCCCGTAATTCAGGAAAAGCCTGGAATGGCGGGTGGACGTAAGAAGGCCGGCTTCCTTCAGCACAAAGGAAGTGCTGCCGGAACAGTCATAATGGGTATCATGATGCCTCCTGTGCCCCCCGCCCAGCCGGTACGGCTTGTTGACCAGGGAATTGGCCGCCGCAATGGCGCGCTTGACCTGCGAAGGGGCATTTCTGGGGGGAATGGCTTTCCCGTTGTGAAGCACGGCCGTCTTGCCGGGCACAAAGTGGTAGGCGGGAAGACGCGCAGGAGCTTCAACTTGTTGCTGGGAGGAGCAGGAAGAGAGAAAAAGGCCGGCCAAAAGGGCGCCAGCCACGGAGAGAGTTTTGTGGGCCGCAAATGTCATGAGAATTATAAACTGCGGAATTCCCGCCTCCTTGGCAAGAAAATAAATTTCCCCCGTCCACATTACATGGTAGACGGGGGAAAGAAATCAGCAATATTTAGCCATTGGAACGGCTGTGGGCATCTTTTTCCACGGCCGTCCACAGGGAATCCAGGGAAGCCTGGACTTTCGCCAATGCTTCCTTAACAGGGGCGCCCGGTTTCCCGTGCCCGAAAAGGTAGTATTTAATCTTGGGTTCCGTTCCGGAGGGGCGCACCGCAAAACTGCGGCCGTCCGCCAGATCTACGAAAATCATTTTTTCCACCGGAATGGGATCGCCTTCCGCATCCACCATGTCTCCCTTGGAAAAGTCCCGGATGCCGCTGACGACTACGCCGTCCACTTCCGTGGGAGGATTGGAGGAATAGGAAGCGGCAAGGGCGGCGATTCTGGCCGCGCCGTCCGCGCCTTCCATAACCAGCGATTTTCCCATTTCCAAATATACACCGAACTGCTCAAAGAGTTCATGCAGCAGTTCCAGAAGGCTCTTGCCGATGCTTTCCGCATACGCGGCCAGTTCCGCAAAGATGATGGCGGCGGAGTTGGCGTCCTTGTCCCGCACGAAGTCCTGGGCCAGGTAGCCGTAGCTTTCCTCCCCGCCGAAGACAAAGTAACGGCTGTATTCCAGACGCAGGGCGCGCGTCTGTTCTTCGCTCATCTTGCGGTAGCCCTCCCGTTTTTCCGCCGGAATGGCCTGTTCATATTTACCGAGTTTCTGGGCAATATACTTGAACCCCGTGAGCACGTTGACCACCTCATAACCGAAGTGGTGGCCGATGGCGTCCTGAAGCCCCGTCGTCACAAAGGTTTTCACCATCACGGCGCGGGAACGGTTGGAGTCATTGATGATGTCAAGATCGGACATGCTCATGCAGCGGTACCACGCCAGCAGGGAGCCGATCTGGTTGCCGGTCAGCAGGTGCATCTTTCCGTCTTCCCCGCGCACGGCCACCCCCATGCGGTCTGCATCCGGGTCCGTGGCGATGACGATATCCGCTCCGGAAGCATCCGCCTGTTCAATAGCCAGGGCCAGAGCCGGCGGATTTTCCGGGTTGGGGGAAGCAACCGTCGGGAAACGTCCGTCCTGCACATCCTGCGCCGCCACGGTCTGCACGTTGCAGCCCAGTTCCTTCAACAGAGGCACGATGATATGGCCGCCCGTCCCGTGGAGGTTGGAATAAACGATTTTAGCCCCCCCCCTGTTGAAAAGCTCCGGACGGAGCAGCACGGTTTTCAAGCGGTCCATGTAAATACGGTCAAAGGAGGAATCCAGCACATGAAGGGTTCCGCGCCGGTCTTCCGGCAACGGTTCATATTCTTCGGAAGTCAGGGAATTGACCTCCCTGATCACGGCCTTGTCATGCGGAGGCACCAGCTGGGCTCCATCATTGAAGTAAGCCTTGAAACCGTTGTCATGGGAGGGGTTGTGGCTGGCGGTCAGCACCACGCCGGAATCCGCATGAAGCTCCCGGATAGCAAAGGAGATCTCAGGAGTGGCGCGAGGACTGTCAAACAGGTAGATGTCACATCCCAGGTCCGTGCCGATTTTTGCGCAGAATTCGGCAAAGTCACGGGAAAAGTGGCGCGTGTCGTGTCCGATGACCAGGCGGGGCTTCCTGCCCGGGTCCGTAGCCTCCACATGCTTGTTCACATAAATAATCAGACCCCGCATGGCCCGCCCCACATTGAAGTAGTTCATACAGGCGGTCCCCACGCAGGGATATTCCGGCCGGCCGTTCACGCCGCCGTTCCCCTGCTCGGCCCGGGTGACGATGCTGCCAATGGTACGTCCTCGCAGCCCCCCCGTGCCGAAGGCCAGAGTTTTGTAAAAACGGTCGTTCAGCTCCTGCCATTCCCCGGCGGCAGCCAATTCTTCTACAGCCTCGCGCGCTATGGGGGATTCGGTACCATCCAGCAGAAGGCGGATATTGGTCCGGGAAGACTCCAAAAGCTTCCCTTCTTTAACGGCATTCATCAGGGATTCGTCCAGTGTATTCATGCTGGCGGAATAGTACATCATGCCCCTTGTTTGACAATAGCTCTTTCCATCATGGCCTGAGAAAAAACGCCATATTCATCCCGGTGCGGGCGCGGGAAACGCTTTCCTCCCCGTCCCCTTGTTATTTAAAGGGTATTTAAAGGGACTGGCGGTCATACAGCTCCCGGTACAACGGGCAAGAGGCATAAAGCTCTGCATGGGAACCGTCCCCGACGATGCGCCCGCCCTCAAACACCAGAATGCGCGTCGCCACGCGGATGGAACTGAAACGGTGGGCCACAATAAGCGCCGTCCTTCCCTCCACCAGCCGGTCCAGTTCCTGCTGGATCAGGGCCTCGCTTTCCGCATCCAGGGACGCGGTGGCTTCATCCAGAATCAGGATGGGAGCATCCTTCAGGAAAGCGCGGGCAATCGCTACACGCTGCCGCTGGCCGCCGGACAATCCGCTGCCTCCGTCGCCAAGCATGGTTTGATAGCCGTCCGGCATGCCCATGATGAAACCGTCCGCAGCCGCGGCGCGCGCCGCGGCCACCACCTCATCATCCGTAGCGTCCTGACGGCCCAAACGGATATTTTCCATAATGGTGCCGTGGAACAGGACGGGGTGCTGGGAGACGAAGGAGATATTCTTGCGCACATCATGCAGGGAAGCGTCCCTCACATCCACGCCATCCACGCGCAGGGCTCCGGAACTAACGTCATAAAACCTGGGAAGGAGGCTGGCAAATGTCGTCTTTCCGGCGCCGCTGGGCCCTACCAGCCCCACTACTTCCCCAGGGCGGATATGCACGTTGATGCCGTCCAGCACCTTGCGGGCGCCGTCATAGGAAAAGGAAATGCCGTCATAATCCAGGCGGCCGGCGGCGCGTCCCATAGGAACGGGATCAACGGCCTCCGGCATGGTATCCGGTTCTTTCAGGAGGTAATTGATGCGCTCCAGGGAAGCATAAGCGCTCTTCAAATTGGTGAGCGTCACGCCCAGCCGTTTGAGAGGGTCGTAACACATGAACAGGGCGGCGGCCAAAGCAGTGAAATCAGCCTTGGTGATGCCCATTTCATGCCCCCTTACCAGCAAAACGCCCAGGCCCAGCGCCGTCACCATTTCCAGCACGGGAACCAGGAAGTGCCTGTACTTCACCGTTCTGAGATTGATTTTGAAAAAACGCCGGATCAGCCCCAGGAAAAGATTTACCTGCTGTTCCTGCATTCCATAGGAACGGATTTCACGCTGGGAGGCCAAATTTTCCTGGGCGGCGGCCGTAATATTGCCCAGTTCGTCCTGAGCCTGTTTGGACTTCTTCATCACGCGGCGGCCGAAAAAGCGGATGGGCCATATGGCCAGCGCAATCAGCCCCAAATTCATCAGGACCAAAGCCGTATTCGGATCAACAAATACCTTGTACACCAGGAAGGCAAGGGCGGTCAGCAGAGTCAGAGGCTGCTTGATGATGTCATTGGCCGCAACCACCAGCCCCCCCTGCACGTTGGCGGCGTCATTGATAAGCCGGCTGATCAGGTCTCCCCGTTTCTGGCGGTCAATGAAGGAAAGGGGCAGCGTCTGCAATTTGGAAAAGGCGTCCAGCCTGATTGCTTCCAGCACTTTCATGCTGACGATGCTGATCCAGTACACGTTGAAGAACGTGCCTATGCCCCGGACGGCGAAGACCAGAGGCAGCAGGGAGCATACGGCCAGCAACACCGCCATGCGCATGTGTTCCGGGGCCACCAGCCGGGCGATCATGTCCTGAAGCTCCGGGGGAATCTGTGTATTGTCGAATACCACCGGAAATACTTTGGCAATCATCAGCGGAAAGCCGAAACCGCTGGCGGCGGCGGCCAGAGCCCCGGCAGCCAGAGCGGCGACGAACAGCTTCATCACGGGCTTCAAATACCGCGCATATTCAAAAAACTGTCTTAACATGAGGCGCCTCCTTCCTCCTCCGCAATCATCTGCTGCTTATTGTAAAGTTCCCGGTACAGGGGAGAAGAAGCCATCAGCTCCTCATGCGTGCCGTCTGCAACCACGCTTCCCTTCTCCAGCACCAGAATGCGGTCCGCCATCCGGATGGTGCTGAAACGGTGGGCAATAATGAACGTCGTGCGGCCGGAAGCCAGTTTCTCAATCTCCTTCTGAATCTGTTCCTCGCTCTTCATATCCAGGGAAGCCGTAGCTTCATCCAGCACCAGGATGGGAGCGTTTTTCAGAAAGGCCCTCGCCAGGGAAACGCGCTGCCGCTGGCCGCCGGAAAGCCCTTCCCCCATTTCCCCGATCATGCGGGAATACCCTTCCCCCGTCTCATGGATAAAACTGTCCACGGCAGACATGCGCCCGGCTTCTTCCACTTCCGCGTCGGAAGCGTCCGGACGGCCGATGCGTATATTATCCGCCACGGAGCCGCGGAACAGAACGGGATACTGGGAAACCAGCGCTATGTGGGAAAGAAGATCCTTTTTGCCCATCTCCCGCACGTCGATGCCGTCCACCTTCACGCTGCCGGAAAGGACATCATAAAAACGGCACAGCAAATTAATAAAAGTCGTCTTCCCCGCTCCGCTGGGACCGACCAGGGCCACCACCTGCCCGGACGGAATGCGGAGATCAATGTTCCTCATGACGGGAGAGTCCTGCTGATAACCGAAACAAACGTTGCGGAACTCCACTTCCCCCTTCCATGCCTCCGGGCTTTTTGGATTTTCCGGTTCGGGCACGTCATCCGGAGCATTCAGCACGTGGTTGATGCGTTCCAGACCGGCATTAAGGGTTTCCGCCTTGTTATGGACAGCCCCCAGCTTCTTGACCGGCTCATAGCAAAGATACATGGCCGTGGCCAGCGCGGCAAAATCCCCCATGTTCATGCCGTTCATGTTGCCAACCAGCAGGGTGGCGGCCATGGCTATGGCGCTGACGAACTCAATCAAGGGGGTCAGCAGGCTCTGCCACCTGACCGCGCCGATAGACGCCTGGATATAACGGCGGATCCTGTCCCTGAACAGCCCTATCTGCTGCTGTTCCAGTTCAAAGGCCCTGATATCCCGCTGGGAAGAGAAATTCTCCTGGAGCGTGGAGGAAAGATCCCCCTGGCTGGACTGCACCACCCGGGCGCGGGCAAGCATTTTTTTGCCGATGTACCGGATGGGAATCACGCAAACGCCTACCAGAAGCATATTCGCCAGCAGAATAAGAAACTGCTCGCTGACGGAGGCCCTGTAAATCAGAAACCCTAACGCGGCCAAAAGAGTCAGGGGCTGGATAATAAGGTCATTGGCAATCTGCACCAGGCCGCCCTGGAGAAACTGGGTATCCTGCATCAGGCGGCTCAGCAGGTCCCCCTTCTGCTGCCGGTCGTGAAAAGCCAGGGACAAATCCTGATACTTTCTGTACACCTTGAGCCGCAATGTCTCCAGCACTCCCAGCCCTATTTTGGAAAGTAAATAGACATTGACAAAAGAAGACAGGCCGCGCACCACCACCACCAGCGGGAGCATGGCCGCCGTGGCCCACACCGTCACCAGGGGCAGGTTTTCCGGGCTCACATACCACAAGAGCACGCGTTCCGCCCAGGGGGGCAGCGGTTTCCCGTCAAAAATCACGGGAAACATCTCCTGTAAAATCACCGGAATGCCGAAACCGCTGGCAACAGCGGCCACAATGCCTCCGACCACAGCCCACGCCAGCGTACCCTTATAAGGAAGAAGATACTCGCGCCACAATGCCCTGGCGCGCTGGATGGAGGATTCCTGCCCCTCTGTTGACTGTTTCCTCATAAGTATTCCGGATGGCCGCGCCCGGGAACGGACGGCGCGCAATCGGCGGGGATCATACCATGAAGACCGTGAATGACAAGCTCCTTGAAATAAAAACTGCATGGGTAAATGCCTGGGGGCGGACCTCCGGGCATCCCGGCTTGCCCGCCGCCCCGTAATGGTTTACCTTTCCGTCGCATGCTGAAAGCAGGATTCATCCAACCGGAAACCATTCCCGGCCACTTTCCCAAAAACCTCAGAACCATCGTGGAACTGTACCGTTCCTGCCTGGACGCAGGTGCGGAGCTCGTCCTCTGTCCGCCGCTGGCCCTCAGCGGCGTGCATACCGGTGAACTGGCTCTGCGCAGCGGCTTCCGGACCCAGCACCGGGCGGCCCTGGCCTACCTGGCACGGGAAATAGCGGATGTCCCCCTGCTGCTGGGAGCGGCGGACGCGGAAGGCATAAGATTCCACCTGTTGAGGAACGGCCTTTCCTTTCCCCGGCAAGCCGTTATCCCTCCCTCCCCGCATGGAAACGAACGAGTCCCCGTCTTTGGCATCCGGAGAACGGGGGATGAAGCCGTTTTCTCCATCGCCCCGTGGGGAGAAATTCCTCCGCCGCACGTTTCCGCCACATGCCTGCTGCTCCGCACGCCTGCCCATGCATGGCATGAGGGATTGCTGGAACAGGATGAAGAAAAAGCCTGCCTGACGGCGCGGGAAACAGGCCTGCCCGTATTCACGGCCCGCCTGGCCGGGGGAGAAGGTTCGTTTCTGCTGCCCGGCGCATCTTCCGTATGGTCCGGCAACGGACATCTTCTCAAACGGCTGCGTCTTTTTGAACGGGATTTCGCCGTCATTTCACCGGAAAATCCCACAGGAACGGACTCCCCCCTGCCCTCCCCGGAAAAACAGCTACGGCATGCCCTACGCAAAGGGATGGAAGACTTCATTTTGAAAAGCGGGTATGGGGCCGTCTGCCTGAATTTGCTGGAAAACTCCGCATCCCTTCTGTTAGCGGAACTATTGAAGGAAACGCTGCCCTCTCTGGCAGTAACGGGGTTTATCCCCTCCCTGCCCGGCATTCCGGAAGAAACAAGGGAAAAGGTTCAAGCCTTCGCCGGCGCGGCTGGCATTGGCGTACGGACGGTTTCTCTCCCTAACAAAACCGAAGGGCTGGACGAAAGAGCCACGGCCGCATGGCTCATGCGCCAATGGGCGGAAGAAGAAGGAGCCCTGCCGCTCTCTTCTCTGACGGGGACGGATATCATGACGGAGCCCCGCTTCCTTCCTGCCGCTTTAGCCGCGGATTTTATGCCGCTGGGGGATTTATACGAGACGGAACTGGCAACCCTGTTCCCCGGTTTTATTTCCCCGGCTCCGGAGGCCGCCATGCGTGACGGGTTTCTCATCCGCCTGCACCGGAAACATGAATCCGCCACGGAGCTGGCGAACCGGTTCCCGGAATCGGAAAGGGAAATACGCCGTTTGCAGCGGCAGGCCCGCGCATCCGAATGGACACGCCTGAAACTGCCGCCCCGCCTCATGCTGCGCTCCATCCCCGGAACGCAGGAAACGCCTTATATCCATCGGCTGGCAGACTGACGCGGAACCTTCCTTTTCCTCCCGTGGCATACATTGCGCTTGCTCTTGAAGTGGAAGAAGTGATTAGTAGAAGCCATGCAATTCCATGTAGCAACCATGATCGGCCGCGCCGCTTTAAGGCTGGTTGACCGGTTGGGGTCAATCGGATTGCTGCTTTACCAAGTGGCTTCATGCATGTGGTCCGGCCAGTTCCGGATGCGCGTGCTTGTGGAGCAAATTGCAAAAATCGGGGTGCAATCCCAGCCGGTGGTCATCATCACCGGCGCGTTCACCGGCGCGGTGCTGGAAGCCCAGACACTGTTCCAGCTTCAAACGGTGAGAATGGAAACCATGGGCGGGGCCGTCGTCGCCGTGGGCATGTTCCGGGAGCTGGGCCCCGTCATTACCGGGCTGATGCTTGCGGGGCGTGTCGGATCCGCCATGGCCGCGGAAATCGGCACCATGAAAGTCACGGAACAGGTGGATGCCCTTAAATCCATGAATGTGGATCCGGTAGACTACCTGGTGAAGCCGCGGATACAGGCCATGCTTATTTCCATGCCCATCCTGATGATGGAAGCCGTTCTGGTGGGCATCGCCTCCGCGTACATCGTCAGCGTCACCGCCTTTAACGTAGATCAGGCCTACTGGATGCACTTCATGAGTAAATTCGTCACTATGGGGGACATCATCGTCGCCCTGGTCAAGGCTCTTGCTTTCGGCCTCATCATTTCCACCATCTCCTGCCGGGAGGGGCTGAACACCACAAACGGAGCCGTGGGCGTAGGCAAATCCACCATGCAGGCCATGGTGTACGCTTCCGTGGCCCTGCTCATCGCCAACTTTATCCTGACCATGATCCTCAACTCGTTCTTCCCCATGGGATTCATGAGATAGCCTTTCCCCGCCGCCATGCAGCCATTCATCCGCGTCCATCAGCTCAGACAAAGCTTCGGCACCCAGGAAGTGCTGAAAGGCGTAAGCTTTGACGTGGGCAAAGGAGAACTGATGGCTTTAATAGGAGGATCCGGAGCCGGGAAAAGCGTCATTCTGAAACATCTGGACGGTCTGTTGGACCCTTTGGACGGTTATGTGGAAATTGACGGCAGGCGCATCAGCGGTGCGCCGGAAAAAATCAAAAAGCAAATCCGCAGCAAAATCGGATTCATGTTCCAGCAGGGAGCCTTATTCGACTCCCTAAGCGTGGGAGAAAACGTAGCTTTCCCTCTGCTGGAGGCAGGGATCAGGGATGAAAACGAGCTGGACGCCCGCATCTCAGCCGCTTTAGACTCCGTAGGGCTGCTGGGACAGCAGGAAAAAATGCCGTCCAGCCTCTCCGGCGGCATGATCAAGCGCGTCGCCGTAGCTAGGGCAATCATTACCACTCCGGAATGCCTGCTCTATGACGAACCCACCGCGGGACTGGATCCCATCGTCACGGACAGCATCAGCTTCCTCATCCGGCAAATCTGCAAGGACAAAGGCATCACCACCGTCATTGTCTCCCATGACATGCCCAGCGTGATCCGCATCGCGGATAAAATCGTCTATCTCAGAAACGGTGAAGTTTACTGGACGGGAACTCCGGAAGAACTGCTGCACTCCAGAGACGAAATACTGCAAAAGTTCCTCTACGGGGACTCCGGGGAAAACTGGGCAGCCCTGTCCGGCAAAAATGAAAATTTCCAACGGGTTCTGCTGGAACGGGCGGAACGGGAACGCAAACAATAACCATCTTGCCACAGAGCCATGAAACAGAAACTTAAACCGGAAACATGGGTAGGCATCTTTCTGATCGCCGGAATCCTGATGATTATCGGAGTCATCCTGGGATTCGGCAACATCAAAACATCCAAAGAGCAAACCTACCCCATCAACATCATTTTCAAAGATGCGGCGGGACTCATCAAGGACTCCCAGATCCGTCTGGGCGGCGTCACGGTGGGGAAAGTCACCAAAGCCCCTGAACTCCTGCCTTCCGGCAATGAAGTCATGCTGGAAGCCAGCATCCAGAGCGACGTGAAAATCCAGCAAGGGTCCGTCTTCCGGGTGGACATGCAGAACATCCTGGGCGACAAATACATCGATATCGTCCCTCCGGCCCAGCCCACGCATGAATACATCCCTCCCCATGCCACCATCATCGGCCAGCCGGAAAGCGATTTCAGCAAAATCAAAAACAATGCCGTGGGCGCCACAGAAGAAATCCTGAAAATCCTCAAGCAAATCGAAAAAAATTCGGATAACATTGACGTCGCTATCCTCAACATCGGAGAGGCGGCCAAAGGGCTGGCCCAGACGACCAGGCTGATCAACGATGGCGTCCTGAATCAGGAAAACCTCAAGCACCTCGGCAGCGTATTGTCACAAATAAACCGGGCAGGAGAACAACTTCCCGGTCTCATGGAAGAAACACGGTCCTCGGTCGCGGTCATGAAAGATACCGTCCGGGATGCCCGCAAACTCATTGCCGGAGCCGAAGAAAAATTCAGCACTCTGGACCCTGCAATCAAGGAAATCCCCCCCACGCTGTCCGCTCTGAGGAAAGCATCTGAACAAATCTCCTCCATCACGGCTGATGCACGTAAAAACCAGGGCTTTCTGGGACTGCTCATGTACGACGCGCGCTTCCGGGCCAACGCCCAGGAATTCATCCGCAACCTGAGGGATTACGGCATTCTGCGGTACCGGAATCCTAACGAACCCCAAGTCAAACCGGACCCCCGCGGCGGTTTTTCAGGAAGCCGCCGCTGACAGGCCGCACAATTCCGGATGAAGCCGCTTTACACACTTGCCAATAGTGGGAAGCGTGCTAAATAATTTCCAATGTGAGAGGCGAAAACATGTAAGCCGACATGTTTTTCAACAGAAACCAACCCTTAATACTCTAATCAACCATGCAAGAAAACCAAACCGAACTTGAAAAGCCCGCAACAGCAAATGACACTTCCTGCTCCTGCCCTTCCGCCCGCGAGCTTGCCGTCACCAGATTTCAACAGGCCAGGGCCTTCGCCGCAGCTAAAGTAAACCAAATCCGCAAAGCGGCTACGGAACAGGCCAGCACCATCTGCGACTACGCCCAGGAAAAGGGAGAAGTCATCCGCGACAAGGCCAAGAAATTTCACGAAGCAGGCGAAGAATACGTGAAGGAAAAACCCACCCAGTCCGTGCTGATTGCCATGGGCGTGGGCCTTCTCATCGGTCTGCTTATCCGCCGTCGTTAACCCTCTCCCTTCATTCCGCGCCATGCGTGCCATGCGCATGGCGTCCTCCCTCCCCTTTCAAACCGAACCATGGGACTGATCGACAAACTCAAGCGAACCTTCGTCACCCCCCTTGTGGAGGAAAAGGAAGAAGGGATGGCCATGGTCCGGTCCCTCCGGGAAACCGGGACGGCAGCCCTGGCTCATGCGGAAGCCTTAGCCGCACTGCTCAAACTGGAACTGAAGGAAGCGTCCAACAGGCTGGGCAAAAAAACGGCCTTTCTCCTGATGGGCGCCTTCATGGCCTTCTTCGGCTATCTTTTTCTGTGGTGCCTGCTGACCGTGGTCATGGCGTACTTCTGGGGAATCATTGCCGGACTTGCCGTAACCACGGGCCTTCATCTCCTGGCAGCGGCCGCAGGATTTATCCTTTTCAGCCGAACCCATGTAACGCCTATCGCTCCGGCGACGGCGGAAGAACTTAAAACGGATTTATCATGTCTGCAAATGGCTCTCAAGAAAAGCTCGCACTCCTGATGCGGGTAGCTTCCTCCCGGCTGGACATCGTCAATGAGGCGGACAGCCTGGTACAAAAGACGCAGCAGCAGGCCGACCACTTCCGTAAATTGAAAAAAAAGGCCATGTCCCTGCCTGTGATCGGCTCTATTGTCGGAACGGTGGGAGGTGTTCTTCTCATCCGCATGTTTACGGGGAAAAAAAGCAATCCGGTCCCTCCCCCGCAGCCGCGCACTTCCGGAAGCTGGGTTCATTCCTCTATTTTCCGTTTCATCGTTGAAATCCTGATCACCCTGGCTTTTCCTTCCCTGAAAAAAATGGGAATCGGCCTGGCCGGGAAAAAATTCCTCAATCTGTTTAAATAACAGGGTTTTCCGGTTAATGCAGCGACTTTTGCCGCTTCCTGAAAAAGGTTTGGGAATTCCGCTGTCGCAAAAAATAGAGGTATTCCCCTGCGGCATTAGACGAGAACCGTCCCATGCCCTTCCTGTCTTCCAGGGAACACTAAATCATGTCTGGAGGAAAAAGGCCATTTCCCGCGTCAGCTCCCTTCGCCATCCTCCTTCCCATTCCCGGAAACAAACGTCCGCGGCTCTTCCGGTAAAGCCTCATCCTCAAAATTCCGCCTCTGCCGCGGAACGGTGCGAAGCCGCTTTCACAGAAATCGATTCCCATATATTTTTTGCTGGTCAAAAAAGCTCTGTTTTCGTTAGTATGTAGCTTCATCAGTTTGCTGCATTCACAACATGAGCGAATACATTTTGCCCCACGTCGACGGATATCTTAAACTTGGACAGGATTACGACTGTTCCGATATCCACCTTGCCGTCAACAGCCGTCCCACCTGGCGCCGGTTCGGCCAGCTTCTCCCCATCTGGGAGGAAGCGCCCAATCTCACGCCCCAGGACACGGAAGTGCTGGCGAGGGGCTTTCTGGAAGACCCGGAATGGAACCGCCTTCAGCAACGGGGGGACGTGGACTTCGCCTACGCCAATGACTTTGGCCGTTACCGCGCATCCGTGGTTAAACAGCGTCTGGGTTATGATATCTGCTTCCGCATCATCAACACGCGGGTGCGCACCATGGAGGAAATAGGCCTGCCGACGGAATACGTGGTGCCCCTCACCCGTTACACCAACGGTCTCATTCTCGTCACGGGTTCCGTAGGTTCCGGTAAATCCACCACGCTGGCCTCCATCGTGGACTTCATCAACCAGGACCGCCACGACCACATCATCACGCTTGAAGACCCCATCGAATACCTGATTCCCTCCAAAAACTGCCACGTCAACCAGCGTGAAGTGCATAAACACACGGAATCTTTCGCCCGCGCCCTCCGCGGCGCCCTCCGTGAAGACCCAGACGTCATCATGGTGGGTGAAATGCGCGACCTGGAAACCATCTCCCTGGCGCTCACGGCCGCAGAAACCGGCCACCTGGTGCTCGGCACCCTTCATACGGGCTCTGCAGCCCGTACGGTGGACCGCGTGCTGGACGTCTTCCCGGTGGAGCAACGCGACCAGATCCGCATCATGGTCAGCGAATCCCTGCGCGGCATCATCTCCCAGCAGCTGGTTCCCAGAGCAGACGGCAACGGCCGCGCTCTGGCCATTGAAATGCTGGTTAATACGCCCGCCATCGCCAACTGCATCCGTGAAGGCAAGACATTCATGATTCCCGGCTGCATTCAGACAGGGAAAGCCCAGGGCATGATCCTGATGGACGACTCGCTCCGGGCCCTGCACCAGGCAGGCCTCATCACCACGGAAGACTGCATCTTCCGCGCGGAAGACAAAACCATCATGAAATCCTTCCTGGGAATCAAGTAACCTTTAATTTTGAAACACTCCTGTTATGGCTGTCATCGACCAATACTTCAAATATCTCGTAGAAGCGGGAGGCTCTGACCTTCACCTCAGCGAAGGTCAGCCTCCTAAAATCCGCGTCAACGGGACCATCTCCGCCATCTCCGACGAAAACCTGGAAGGCCAGGCATTCAAAAACCTCCTTGCGGAAATATGTGATCCCCAGGCCTTCCAGAAATATCTGGAAGAAGGGGACCTGGACTTTGCCTATGAAATGGATGAAACATCCCGTTTCCGCTGCAACTATTTCAAGCAGCAGCACGGCCTGGGGGCAGTTTTCCGTCTCATTCCCACCAAAATAGCCACGCTGGAAGAACTGGGCGTGCCTACGGTCGTCAAGGAATTCGCCCACATGAGATCCGGCCTTGTGCTGGTCACGGGCCCCACCGGTTCCGGTAAATCCACCACGCTGGCCGCCATCATCGACTACATCAACAGCAACCAGGCGCGGCACATCATCACCGTGGAGGAACCTATCGAATTCGTCCATCCCAATAAAAAATCCATCGTCACCCAAAGAGAAGTGCCTCTCCAGACGCCTTCCTTCGCAGACGGCCTCCGGGCCTCCCTTCGTGAAGACTCCGACATCGTGCTGGTGGGTGAAATGCGCGACCTGGAAACCATCTCCCTGGCGCTCACGGCGGCTGAAACCGGCCTTCTGGTATTCGGCACCCTGCACACGAACAACGCCAGCAAAACCATTGACCGTATCATTGACGTATTCCCATCTGACCAGCAATCCCAGGTACGCACCATGCTTGCGGGCTCCCTCCGCGGCGTCGTAGCGCAGCTCCTGATGAAGCGCAGCGACAAACCGGGCCGCGTGGCCGTCAATGAAATCCTCTTTGCCACGCCGGCCGTGGCTGCCATCATCCGTGAAGGCGCCACGCAGAAAATTCCTGACGTCATTGTCGGCGGCAAGGCCATGGGCATGCAATTCATGGATGACGCCATCTGGCAGAAACTCCAGCAGGGCATCGTCTCCCCGGAAGAAGCCTACATGAAGTGTATTGAAAAGAAGAGATTCCGCAACTTCCTTCCTCCGGAATCCGCCCGCCTGGCAGACTCCGGCGGCGGAAACTAAACTCTTTGCCCTTTTTCTCCCGCCATGTCCCCCACTGGAAAATTCACGCTCAAGCTTGTGATTTATGGAGCATTCCTGCTCTATCTGGTGGGGGACTTGTTTGTCTGGCACGGCTTTCTGGCCGGCAGAATGGACGCATACCTGAAACCGATGCCGGGGCCGCCAGGAGACAGCTCCGCCCGGATAGCGGAAGTATATGGAGAACCCGTCACCGCCAACCAGCTTTCCCGAAGGATTACGGAACTGAAAATACTGCGCCAGCCTCCCGTGCTGGACATGGACGGAGGGATCAAACTTACTCATGAACTGGACATCCCCGGTGACCTGTCTCCTCGGGCCAGGTATGACCTGATCAGCTCCTCCCTTCTGCGCCTGAAAACCAGCGTCAATGATCTCCAGCTGCCCAACCGCAATGCGGAAGCGGCCCGCGCCGCGGAACAAATCCGGTCCCGTTTTGACGGAAACACGGAACAATACCTGAAAACCCTGCACGACCAGAAACTGACGCAGGAACAATTTCAAAAAAAAATAGCGGCCAGGCTCAAACAGACGGAACAGCTCTACCGGGCAACCGCCCAAGCGGCGGAACCGTCCGGCGAAGACCTGAAAACCTACTACAATCTAATCCGGGATCAACTCGCTTCTCCTGACCTGCGGAAAACCAGGCATATTTTCCTGGCTACCTTGAACAGGGAAGAAGCCCAGGTCCGGCAAACCGCGGAAACGCTGCTGGAGCGGCTGAAGGCAGGGGAATCCTTCTCCCGGCTCGCCAGGGAATTCAGTGAAGACGAACGTTCCGCTCCCGCAGGCGGGGAACTCGGCTGGATAAGCCCCGCCCGCGCCAAGGAAACCCTGGGTCTGGCGTTGGCAGACGTTCCGGACAACAGGCCGGTACTTCTCAAAAGCCGGTGGGGGTGGCACCTTGTGGAAGCATCCCCTGTCAAAAAAGGAAAAACGCCATCCTATGAAGAAGCTCTTCCGGCCCTGAGGGATGCAGCCCGGAGCCTCAGAAAAGCTCAAGCCGTGGGATTGTACATGGACGGCCTTTTTGAAGATGCCCATCTCAGAAACCGCATTAAAAACAAGCAGGGCCGCTGACGCTCCAATTCCGGCAAACGGGCCTTCGCAAAAATCGGAAACATCAGGCCCGGCTGCCTTTACACCTGAACATTCCCGCAGGCCCTCCGGCTTCCGGACCGGGTCGTTCCTCCTTTCCCGAAAAAGCCGGGTATTCCGGGAAATAACCATCTTCCCTGCGGCCGGCTTCCGGCAGGCAGGAAACACCCGCACGAGATGAGGAAAGGCGGCATCTTCCTTCTTATTTGCCTTTCCTGACGAATTCCGCTTGCTTTCAAACGCGGGATGAACTAAATTCTTTCCGGTATTTCCCACGGGGTATTAGCTCAGTTGGTAGAGCGTCTCGTTCGCAATGAGAAGGTCAGGGGTTCGAATCCCCTATACTCCACCATCCATCTCTCTTTCCCGTCACTGTTTTTTATTCGGGAACAACGGGTAGCCCTATGAATGGTAACTTATTTAAAATTGTACTGGTTTCAGTCGTTGCCATTCTTCTGGCCATCATAGGCGGCATCATGTCGGCGGACGGTGATCCCCTTTCCATAGTTCTGGCTGTTTCCCCCTTTATCCTGGCCGCCTTATTCCTGATGAAGGGAAAAGTGTGGTATCTGTGGATACTGATACCCATTCTTTTCCTCCCCATCCCCTCCTTAAGGGATTACGCTCCCCTCCTTGCTTACGGAATAACCCTTCCTTGTTACTTGTGGAACGCCATGCTCAGGCGTTCAAGCTTGACGTGGAATTCCGCCCCCCTTCTGGACGCTGTCGTCCTCGTGCTGTTCATGCATGTGGGCTACATCTTCCTGAGCCACCCTTTCGCTCTGGGGCTGGATGTGCTGGAAGACTACTACGGAGGCAAGGGCTACATCCTTTTCCTCCAGGCCCTCTTGGCCTATCTCTGCCTGTCCTCGTTAAAAACGACCAGCCATGAACTGGGCAAGGTGCTTCAATGGGCTGTTTTCCTGACCATCGTTTTTACTCTTATCTCAACTGCCCGGAATCTCCTTTCACCGGATAGCGCCGGGGCGGATCTTGCCGCGAACGCGGGCGCCGCAGGCACGCTCTCCGAAGGCTCCCGAAACTCTTCTTTCCTCAGAATTTCTATCTTGGTGATGCAGCTGCTCATCATCAACTACTCCGTGTGGCAGATGATCAAGCGTCCCTGGTGGGGGGCGTTGCTTCTTCTTGGAACCGTTGGCATCCTGTTAAGCGGATTTCGCTCCGCCATGGCCCAGGTTCTGTTCCTGTTCTTCACCATATCCCTAATTTACAGAAGATGGTTCTTCTGCCTTCTGGTTCCCGTCCTCGGAGTGCTTTTGCTCTTGCTGCTCTCCTCTGCGGGAATGCTCCATTCTTTGCCTTTCGGCATCCAACGCACCCTCTCAGCCGTTCCTTTCCTGGACGTCAGCGCGCAAGCCAAGGCAAACGCCGAAGACTCCATCAACTGGCGCTTTGAAATGTGGAGCTGGGCGCTGGATGACCGTGAACACTTTATTCAGGACAAAATATTCGGAGACGGCTTTTCACGGGATATCAGCATCGTGAAAGCCAACGTGTATGAAGAAGCCTACAACCTGAGCAAAGACCAAAGCGCCTTTGCGTGGAACGGCCAATGGCACAGCGGCCCCATTTCCACGATTCAAACGCTCGGCTACATAGGGATTTCCCTGTACCTCATCCTGTCCGTCGTTGGCATGACCTACGCATGGATCGTCAGTAAAATTTACCGCAACCATCAATACAAGCTCGGCATCCTGTATGTTTCCGCCGTCTACTTCACTAAACCAATCTTCTTTTTCCTGATCTTTGGGGAAAGCATCACCATTGCGATGGACATCATATCCCTGGCCATCATCAAAGTACTCTACTCCTGCGCCAAGAGGGAGGGCCTCTATGTATCCCTCCATGTCCGCAAGGAATACATGCCGCTCATGATCCGGAAAACGCAGGAAAAACGGCAAGCCGCCGCAACGGCATCCATTTCCGTCTGACTGCGCCTTTCCTTCCCCCGGAAAAACAGGCGCTCCTGATGCTTGAGGCTGGACTAATTCAAAGGGAGTTGCTACCTTTCGGGGCGGTTCCTTTTCCCATGGCAGCAGATACTTCCCACCATATCATCGGCCTCATTCCGTCACGCTGGGGTTCCTCCAGATTTCCGGGCAAGCCCCTCCACCTCATTGCAGGAAAACCTCTCGTCCAGCATGTATGGGAACGCGTCTGCCGCTGTTCCCGCCTGGACGCCATCGCCATCGCCACGGATGACCAGCGCATTTTTGATGCTGCCGTATCCTTTGGAGCCAAGGCCATCATGACATCTCCGGACCATCCCAGCGGCAGTGACCGCCTGGCGGAAGCGGTACGTTCCTTCCCTGCCGCCACGCACGTCGTCAATATCCAGGGGGACGAACCCCTCATTGACCCGTCCCTGATCGACCGGCTGGCGGATGCCCTGGTCTCGGACGAAGCCCTCTCCATGGCCACCGTCGCCTGTCCCATCAGCGCTCAGGAGGATCTGGACAACCCGAACATCGTCAAAGTGGCCCTGGCCTGCAACGGAGATGCCCTGTACTTTTCCCGTTCCGTCATTCCCTACGCCCGACATCCCCGCATAGCGCCTCCCTTGCGCCATCTGGGCATTTACGCCTACCGCCGCGACTTCCTTGAAAACTATGTTCGCTGGGAGCCAACTCCCCTTGAACAAACGGAATCCCTGGAACAGTTGCGCGCACTGGAAAACGGGGCCAGAATCCGGGTCATCCTGACGGATCACGTCAGTGTGGGCGTGGATACGCCGGAACAGGCGCAACAGGTGGAACAAATCTTATTAAACATACACTAGGAACCAAATCATGAAATACATCTTCGTCACAGGCGGTGTTGTCTCCTCTCTCGGCAAAGGGCTGGCAGCGGCATCCATCGGCACGCTTCTGGAACGCTGCGGACTCAAGGTAACCCTCCAAAAATTCGACCCCTACCTGAATGTGGACCCCGGAACGATGAGCCCTTTCCAGCACGGGGAAGTGTACGTCTTGAACGACGGAGCGGAAACGGACCTGGACTTGGGCCATTACGAACGCTTCGTCCATTGCAGCCTCTCCCGGCTCAACAACCTCACTTCCGGACAGGTCTTCGAAAGCGTGCTGCGGAAAGAACGCCGGGGAGACTATCTGGGAAAAACGGTTCAATACATTCCGCATGTTACGGATGAAATCAAAAACCGCCTCTATGAAGTCACGGAAAAATCAGACGTGGACATCATCATCACGGAAATCGGAGGCACGGTTGGGGACATGGAAGGCCACATTTTTCTGGAAGCCCTGCGCCAATTCGCTCTGGAAGTGGGACGTGACAACGTCTGCTTCATTCATGTCACCCTGCTCCCCTATATCAAGGCCGCCGGGGAAATGAAAACGAAACCCACCCAGCAATCCGTTGCCAAGCTCCGGGAAATCGGCATCCAGCCGGACGTAATCATCTGCCGGACGGAGTACGACATGAGTGAAGACGAACGCCGCAAAATCGCCATGTTCTGCAATGTGGAAGCCAAAAACGTCATTGCCTTCCGCGACGTTAAAAACACCATCTACGAATGCCCTCTGGATCTCAGCCAGGATAAAATAGACCGCATTGTCACCAGGCGCCTCGGGCTGGATGTTCCGGCTCCCAATCTGGCGGACTGGCAGCGTTACGTTGGCCGGGTCATCAGCCCCAGCCACTCAATAAAGATTGCCGTAGTAGGCAAATACATCGCCCTCCAGGACGCCTACAAATCCATCTATGAATCCTTCACTCACGCCGGAGCGGAAAATGACGCCCGTGTGGAAATTCTCCGGATAGACGCGGAAGAAATTGAGGAAAAGGGAGCGGATGCCATGATTGGCTCCGTGGACGGTATTCTGGTGCCGGGCGGCTTTGGTGACCGCGGTATTGAAGGAAAAATCCAGACGGTGGAATACGCACGCACCAAAGGAATCCCGTTCCTGGGCATTTGCCTGGGCATGCAGGTGGCCGTCATTGAGTACGCACGCCACATCTGCGGCATGGATGACGCCAACTCCACGGAATTCGACCAGAAAACCACCCACCCCGTCATCAGCCTCCAGGAAGAACAAAAAGGCATCAAAGCCATGGGAGCCACCATGCGCCTGGGCGCCTACAAAGCCCTGATCCGGCCCGGAACGCTGGCGCACAAACTTTACGGCAAGGACAGCGTCACGGAACGCCACCGTCACCGGTACGAATTCAACCCGGCCTACCGCGACGAACTGGAAAACGCAGGGCTGGTCATCAGCGCCGTCAATGACGAACACGGACTGGTGGAAGTCGTGGAACTTCCCGAACATCCCTTCTTCATCGCCTGCCAGTACCATCCGGAATTCCAGTCTGCTCCCAACCGGGCCCACCCGCTCTTTTCCGGCCTGGTTTCAGCTGCGCTGGAATACAAGAGCCACTCTTGATCCCTTCATCAAGCCCGGGGCCTTTTCCGGAATCTTTATTCCGGAAAAGGCCTTCTCTTTCCAGGCATGCTCACGGACCTTTTCGTCATCGTCATCTACTTTCTGGCTATCTTCTGCATTGGCATTTATGCGGGACGAAAGCAAAACTCCCTGACAGACTATGCCCTGGGCAACCGTTCCCTGCCCTGGTGGGCTATTCTGGCCTCTATCCTGGCGGCGGAAATCAGCGCGGCCACCTTCCTGGGGGCTCCCGGAGAAGGATACCATACCCGCAACTTCACGTACGCCCAGCTCTGCATCGGCACCATCCTGGGCCGTATCATCGTCGGCAGGCTCTTTCTCAAGCCCTACTATGACTACAAGGTTGTTTCCATCTATGAATACCTGGAAAAAAGATTCGGGCTCCTGACACGGCGGACAGCCTCCATGGTCTTCCTGGTCAGCCGGGTACTTGCCAGCGGAACCAGGCTTTATTTTGCGGGCATTCTGCTGGTCATCGCCTACCAATTCCTGACAGGCGCCACGGCAGACGCCAACCAGATTGTCCTGCTCTACATTGCCGCCCTGGTTGCCATATCCGTCGCCACGACCATTTACACGGCGATCGGCGGATTGAAAGCCGTCGTCTGGACGGACGTCCTTCAGGCCGTCGTACTGGGAGTCTCCATGCTTTCCGCCCTGTGGGTACTGTTTTCCCATATCCCCGGAGGGTGGAACTCCATCTCCGCAGCCATGAATGGTGGAGACGATTGGAAATTTTTCTCCTGGGGAACCGGAGAAGGGCTGGACTTCCGCCAACAATGCGCCCACGTGCTGGGCCAGGAATACACGGTATGGGCAGCCTTCCTGGGAGCAACCTTCATCACCATGGCTACGCATGGCACGGACCAGGACATGGTGCAGCGCATGCTGGCGGCAAAAAACAGCAAGGCGGGAACGCGTGCAGTCATCGTATCCGGCTTGCTGGACTTCCCCATCGTCATCATTTTCCTCTTCACGGGCATTCTTCTCTATGTCTTCTACCAATACAACCCGTCAAACCTCCCCGCAGACACGCCGCAACTGCATGTGTTCCCCTACTTCATCATCCATGAACTGCCCAACGGTATCCGCGGCCTGCTGATCGCCGGACTGCTGGCTACGGCCATGGGTTCCCTTTCCACGGCTCTAAACTCCCTGGCTACTACCGCCACCAAGGACTGGTACCAGGGGATATTCAAACCGGAAGCCACGGAACGGCAGCTGCTCCGGTGCGTGCGCTGGGGAACGGCCGGGTTCTCCCTGCTACTCATCCTCGTAGGCTCCGTCACGGCATGGTATGTGGTCCATCATCCGGAAATCCGTATCATCCAAATAGCCCTGGGCATTTTCGGCTATACCTATGGCTCCCTGCTTGGCATCTTCCTGTTGGGAATGCTGACCCGCACCAGAGGAAACGATTTAGGAAACATCATTGCCATGGCGGCAGGATTCTTTGTCATCGCTTTACTGACGGGACTTATCCCCCTGCCCTCAGGCTGGCAACAATATATCCCGGAAATAGCCTTTCCGTGGCGCGTGACCATTGGAACACTGGTTACTTTCATCACCGGGTTCTGTTTCAGGAATCGCCGGCTCTCCGCACGCTGAACGGAGGACTGCCGGCACCCCGCCGATTCACAGGCATCAGTTCTCCTCCAAACTTCCTGCGAAAGAGAATAAACGTGCAAGCGAAAAATAGGGGATCGGAAGATAAAAATCCTTAAGGGGAAATCCTGATTAAATGGGAGCGT
>ENA-UPWK01000173-UPWK01000173.1-human-gut-metagenome-genome-assembly--contig:-NODE-173-length-72210-cov-21.450155_pt1 | contig 72210 bp, 56 predicted proteins | sample MGYA00250048_ERZ773373 | MGnify/ENA primary metagenome ERZ773373 (study PRJEB29103, sample SAMN06112059) | human gut metagenome | biome: human gut; feature: ankylosing spondylitis patient; material... | reverse complement strand
GATAAAGACGGCCTGACAGGAAAATTTAAAGCTGGAAAAACAGGGAGAGCAGAGTTTTCAGACGGCACGTATTTGCAATTTTCTGGCGGTGTCTGTGTAGGCGGGAATACGAAAGAAGGGACATTTTAAGGAGACAAAAATATGGCACTTATAATAAGCAATGCATATCTGTCTCAATCGCAAATGACAGATAATGCACAGTATATCGCTGATTATCTCATCAATAAGGGCTGGACCAGGAATGCTATTGCGGGAATACTCGGAAATATGCAGCGTGAGTCCACACTCAACCCTGGCTTATGGGAATCCCTTATTTACGGCAACATGTCAGGCGGATATGGCCTGGTGCAGTGGACACCGGCAACGGGTTACACATCATGGGCGGATGCCAGGGGATATCCCTGGGGTAACAATTACGGCAATACAACGGCATATTTTAATGGGCAGTTGGAATGTATTTTGTGGGAAGTGGCAAACAACCAGCAATGGATCGCCACTTCCTCTTTTAATTTCTCGTTTTCTGCGTTTACAAAATCTGTAGAGAGTCCGGAATACCTGGCGGAAGCGTTCATGCGGAACTATGAAAGACCGGGAGTGCTGGCACTAGAGGAAAGAAGTCAGAATGCACGGTACTGGTTTGAAAACCTGACTTACGGAAGCTCGACGGTTATCAAAAATGCTGTGGAGTGGGCGGTCGCAATCGCGAATGATAATTCCCACGGATATTCACAGGACAATCGCTGGGGGCCGGATTACGACTGCTCATCACTTTTGATCTCGGCGTGGCAACAGGCTGGTGTCCCGGTTAAAGATAAGGGGGCATCATACACCGGAAATATGTATGACGCGTTTATTGCCTGCGGATTCCAGGACGTGACAAACAGCGTAGATATGGCATCCGGAAGTGGCATCATATATGGTGATGTGCTCCTTAATCATGTGAACCATACACTATCTCTCGCCTTTTCCCACGCCTGCCGACGAACATATAGCCTTGCCAATAAAGCTTTCGCCAGATCGATATCCGGAATGGATAGTTGTTCGATCGCCTCCTCTACACGTTCTCTTCCAGCCAACCAAGTCCCATAGTGGAATTGCCAATAATCCCGTTCCGGCCGGGGAGATATTTGGATCGCCCAACGAAAAGCATCGTCCAGATCTTCCATGCCGGATGGAGCCCACTGCCCGTCTTCCGGATAGGGGGCGGCGGGAAGCGTGGACTTATTCTTATAGGCATCGGCTAAGGCGATCCAGATGGAAGATTCATTCTTCCGGGCCCAGTCGAATAGCGGGATGCGATCGATCGGGCGAAGCCTTAATGCCGGAACCTTTAAGGAATAGATATCCAAAGGATGATCTGTCGGTATCCAATATTCTACGTGATTCTTTTTCTCGCCGGGACGCAATTCGAGCTTGATGGACTGGTCGCTGATCGGGCCACCTTGGATTTCTACGTAAGGCTGCCGGTCGGGGGTACTGAGCATGGACCATTCCTTGTCGCCGGCTACGCCATAACTCCATAGCTTGATACCGGGCGTACTGGATTCGTCGGCGATATGATAGAGCCCGCTGCCCAAGGAGGGAGTGTAGGCCCCGAAAGCATTCACGTCTTTCGTTTTCCAGAAGTAGCCGGTCATCTCTTTGATATCCCGTTCATGATGGGTTCCTTCGGTTTTCCAGTCGATCGTGTCCAACGTGGAGGCATGGGATAATACGGTCCCGTTCGGGAAATCGTATTGGGTATCCGGTGCGCAAGGAAGGGCGGCGTTGGACCATGACATCCATGGATAGGCTTGCTTTCCCGGGTTGTAGTAAACAACCCTTTGGGTAAGGCATTCGTCTTTATCTCCTAAGGAATATTCTACAGACCATTGCATACCGTAATGAGATTCCCGTTCTCCGCATGTTACATATGTGCGGTCTCCCGTATGATCGATCTGATAAAGCACCGGCTCATTTTGCGTGGGAGAGTGGGAGATCGGGAAACTGACCTCGATCCCCCCGGCCACGAAATAGAAACGGGGTAATATCCGTGTGTATTTGATTACGTCTGGCCTGTACAAGACCTCCTTGCCGCTCTCCTTATGGGTGAGGGATATTACTTTCCCGCAAAGATCGGGGCAGATGATAGCCTTGACTTTCTCGTTCTCTAGCGAGATCATCCGGTACCTTTTAGGCACCGGACGATTTGAGGTCTCGCTATAACTCATATAGGGGTATACGCCATTCGGGTCCAAGGCGGTCGGTAGCGGGCCGGTGGGCGTCAATACGTGCGTCAGCTGTATCTGGTCGAACTCCTCGCAAACAACACCTGTTGTCTGCGAGAAGGCCGGCCCTGCGGCTACGCTTGCCATGAGTGATAGGATTAAACGATATGCTTTCATGTCTTTCCTGCTATATAAGCCCATTATTTCGCCAATAGATCGGACAGTTGACGGATGATGAGGTTGCCCTTACGTACATCCGCCGAGATCTTGTTCTCATCGAACTCTTTCTCTTTCGGGAAAATAGACAAATGTTGGTCTAGCTGTTTCAATAAGCCTTGGGCTTGAGCGTTACCCGATTGGGCGGTCAGTTCCCGTAAGATACGGACCTTCTCGAAATCCACGATACCTTCTCTCATCTTCTCGAAGCGGATGCAACTCTTGCCTCCCGGATATACCATGTAGCAATCGCCTGCAGCCCAAGAGCCATGACGTGCGTCGCGATCGGCGTCTTCTGGCCAAGCATCGTAAGCCCATCGCAAGAAGCCGTCGTACCCGTATGCCATTACGTACCAACTGATCCAACGCCCCTCGATAGGAGGAGAGAAGACGAAGTTGTTCGGGATCGGCGGGTTACAGCATACGTATACGGTGGACGTGCGTCCGGTGGCGACCCGTGCCTTTTGCTCGGCGATAGTCGGTTCTTCCCCGTAGAGGAAAGAATAATCGTCCAGCAGTCCGTCCAATTCCTTATGCCAATTGCCGGCGTAAGTGATCTTCCAGCATGTATCATGGTTACGCACGACATTGATCGCCGCCAAGGTCTCTTCCATCGGATTTTCGTTGATTCCGATATAGGTGATGTCCAACCAGCTTTTAGCCTCCAGATGGAACTTGAAATCCGTGAGGAAGATATTCCACATCTTCTTGAATTCCTCTGAGCTTGGCGCCCAGTTGATATAGGAATAATCGCCCGTAGCCTCGTCCTTATAGCGGTGACGGAATCCCCAAGGAATCGGGGTGTAGAGGGTGATTGCCTCGTCGATGCCACATTCCATCGCTAATTCTACGTACTCGTCGAAGATCTTGTAGTCGAAGGCCCATGTGCCGTCCGCTTTCTTGATCCACTCGATCATACCGCCCTCGATCATATAGGAGTTATCAGACCAAGGAGAATGTACTCCATAGGTCGTGATGTAGGTACCACCTGCGTTGGCATAATGTTTTAAATGCTGTTTGAGAAGCATCTTATGCTCCGGCGACCACGGTTCCACGTGATTGTACCATGCCACGGCCCACGGGTTCTGCCATAGGTCCAGACGGTATTTCCAGTCTTTCGGATAGGGGAGCAGCTGGTTTTGCACCACGATCTCCAGATTCAAGAATTGAGGAGCCTTGCCTTTCGCCCGCACCTCCACCTGTCCTTTATACGTGCCGGGAACGGTCCCTCTCGGCACGTCCACCATCATCCATACCGGACGGGTTGTTTGGGAAGGGAGGTCGAAGCGATCCAATGTCTCGAAACGATCGGGCATCAAGAAGCCGGATTTGTAGGGAGATTCCCCGCAGATCGCTTTTTTCTCGGCATATGGATAGTTAGACAATACGTAACGCACCAGCTCGAAGGTAATCTGGTCTTTCGGGATGATGTTTCCCTCTGCGCTCCTCAAGTCCTGCGTAGATACACGTACTTGCTCCAACGCTTCCGATGACCATACCAATATCTGGGCATTCGCTCTTTCTCCCCTCCAAACGGTCGTAGAGTAGGAAGATGATAAATCGTTGTCATGGTTTACGGGTACTTCCTTCCGGAAATAAAGCCGGTCGGTCGATCCGAAGGCGGAATGGATACCCGCTTGATTGCTCCAAGCGGGTTCATTCACGCAAAAATCAAATGTTAACTCCGGGTCATAGTGATGACTCCGTACAGGGACAAACGTGGAATCCATCTGCCCCGGATACACTTGGCCTAGACTGATATGAGAATAAATAAAAAAACTAGCTATCGCTAAAAAGTATTTCTTCATGCTATAAAAATTTAAGATAATTCATATTTAAATGGGATTCCCCTCCCTGATAGGTAGGCCCTCCCTTCTCGTATAGGTTGGCCTACTCTCATATATATAGTCGCTTATTCTTGGAAAAACCCTTACCAACCCGGGTTCTGTTCCAAGGTTCCATTCGACAATTGTACCTGTTGCAAAGGGATCGGTGACAGCCAATGCTTCGGTGTCTGGAACTTACGGGCGGACGTAGGTTGGGCGATGATAAAACCTTCGCTATCCACCTGTATATCCTGCCCGATCACCAACTCTGGGAATTTTTGTTGATACTCCGTACCCACGAATTTCACGCCACGGATCGCCCGGGGAAGAACTGTTTCCGCCGTGCCCCAACGACGTAGGTCGTCCCGGCGGTATCCTTCGAATGCCAGTTCCACGGTTCTCTCACGCCGGATCTCTTCCAGCATATTCAGTCCGTTGGCAGAGACAAAAGCGTTGGTCAGGCGAGGCATATTCGCCCGGTTTCTCAGATCGTTGATGGTGATGTCTAACTGATCGTCCGTGATTTGTCCGTTCTTCTCGTATAAAGCCTCGACGAGGATCAGTAGTACTTCGGCGTAACGGAACTCCTTGAAATCGTATTCGCCGATGAATTGAGCGGCATCCAATGTCTCATCCAAGAACTTACGGATCATATAGCCCGTGCGTGTAGCGCTATTCCCTACAAATCCCGGATAGGTAGGTGTCCAAAGACCGCCCTCGAAAAATACCTCGCTACCGGGAACGATAAACGTCTGCTCCATACGGGAGTCCCGGTTCTCGAATTCACTCGTCTGGTATTGGAATCCCTTAAATAAAGGGGATTTGTCGATGGGCAGACCATCGTTACATAAATACATATCCGCAAGGTTTTTTGTAGGAACCATGGCACCGAACCAAAGTTCCCGTGTCCAGTTATGGGTCACTCTCAATTTATAATAACGCCTTGCCAATAAGACCTCCTTGCTATCATCCCCCTCTAAGATATGTAGATATTTATAGCTTTCCTTCCCTTTATCCCGGAACAAGGCGTATTCCTTGGAATCCACTAGGGCTTGGGCGGCATCGATAGCCGATTGGATATACATATCGGCATTGGAGCCTTGATGGTATTTCTCCCAAGTTCCCTCGTACAAGGATACGCGGGCTTTTAACGCTAAGGCGGCCCCTTGCGTGGTACGGCCCAATTCCTCGGTAGTCAACTGGCTTTGCTTGGGAAGCAAAGGAATCGCCTTATCGAGATCGTCGATGATAAAATCAATGATCTCCTGTTGGGAGGAGCGAGGCGTGTAAAGCTGTTCCGAGGAGGTATTCAAGGGAATCTCTATCTTGGGAACCCCTCCGTAGAACTTGACCAGTTTCCAGTAGTTGTAGGCCCGGAAGAAATAAGCCTCCGCCTTCCAGCGTCCGATCTCGTCATCGGTCAATCCAGACTCCTCCGCTTTCTTGAGCAGATAGGAAGTGGATTGGATGAATTTCCAAGGCTCATCCCAATCATCCGAATTGACCGGTGCTAAATAAGAACCATCGCTTACGTCGTCCGCCCCCGAACCGAAAGCGATATCCGAGTTCTTATCTATATATTGGGAGGCCTCCATCAGGCTGAAGTAGAAATCATTGGCGGCCAACTCGAAATCGGAAGGCTTTTGCCAAAATACGGCGTCGGACACTTGATCCATAGGTGTCATATCCAAGTCGCAACTAGATAGCCCGAGTGTGGCCGATAGCGCTATAATTATATTAAATCGTCTCATACTGCTAATTTGTTTTTTCGTGGAACCTTAGAAAGTTAAGTCAATACCGAAAGAATAATAACGTTGGAACGGATAATTGAATCCGGCTTTGTCCGACTCGGGGTCCCATCCTCCTTTTACGTTATGTATCTCGAATAGATCCTGTCCGCTTACGTAAAAGCGTGTCCGTTCGATGCCTAGTTTCTGTAACGCACCTTTGGGGAGCGTGTAGCCTATCTGGATATTCTTTAGGCGAACATAGGCGGCGTTGATCTTTTGCAGGGTGGATGCCTGATAATTCCAGTGCCGGATCTCTCCATGCGTCAAGCGGGGATAATAGGCGTCCGGGCGATCCTCGTTCCATGTCTGGCCGTAGTAGAACTGGGGCGGGTATCTCCACCAGTCGCTCCAAGGCATGGCGAAGTCTCCTTCACGGAACAAGGTGCGCTTGGCAACTCCTTGGAAGAATACGCTGATATCTAAGTTGTTCCATTTAGCGCCCAGATTCAATCCGAAGGAATAGCGGGGAGTGGTGGAGCCAACGTACTCGGCATCGCCGTCATCCCCATCTTTGTCACCGTAGGTGGAGATCTTACCGTCGCCGTTCAAATCCTTGAACTTCGCGTCTCCGATGCCGATATTGGAAGGTACGCCCTCTAGTTTCTTATAAGCGTCGAGATCCGCTTGGTCCTTGATTACGCCATCGTATACGTAAGCGAAATAGGAGTTCATGGGATAACCTTCCCGGGTCTCGTTCAATCCTAGTTTGTAGGTATCGGCACCTCCGTATTCAACTAATTTGTTCACGGCGTCGGTCAACTGGAATTGGGCTGAGTATTCAACGTTGCCGATCTTGTCGGTCCAGTTGAATGTCAACTCGAAGCCGTTCGTACGTAATTTACCCGAGTTCGAGTAGGGTGCCTCCGCACCTAACATGCTGGGATAAGTTACCGGAATTAACATATTATTATTCATTTTTACGAAATAATCAAACGAGAAGCCGAGGCGGGAATCAAGGAAAGCGGCATCGACACCCACGTTGACATTCTCCAGAATTTCCCATGTCCGGTCTACCCCGGCCAATACGTCTAAGCCCATGGCTTGGCTTTGGGAACCGTTTCCGAACGGATAGATTAATTTAGTTCCCCAGCCATCGTCCCTAAACTTTAGCAACTGGATATAGTCATACAGGCGGATACCTTCTTGGTTTCCGGTCTGTCCGTATGATGCTCTTAACTTCAGCTCATTGAATACCTTGGAGTTTTTCAAGAAGTTTTCTTGCGAGATACGCCAGCTGGCGGAGACTCCGGGAAACATTCTCCACCGGTTGCCGGGGGCGAAACGGGAACTACCGTCATAACGGAAGTTTGTCTCCAGAATGTACTTGTTCTTAAAGCTGTAGCCTAGGCGGGCGAAGGTAGAGCCGGTAGCCCAATGCTCGGCTTTGGCATCGTTCTTCATATTTCCCGTACCTCCGAGGTTAAGCTCCCACAGCTCATCCGAGATGAAGTTATCACGGCGTGCCATGAACATGCGGACTTCCTCCGTCTCGTAGGCCATACCTAACATGGCGTCCAGATGGTGGTTCGGGCCGAAGTTCTTATCGTAATTCAAGTAGGCCGTGTAATTTTGGTAAACAGTCTCTTCCGTCGTACGATCCACGGCAGACTGCTCCGGGCTTCCCGCTCCGGTGTAGTAGGTGATATTATTGTCCCATGTATAAAGAGGGATCGCTTTCGCTATGTCCTCATTGTTCTTGTTCTTATAATTAACACCGGCTTGGGCGGTTAAGGTCAGTCCGTCGATAATGTTGGCGATTAACCTGAAATTACCATTCATCTCCCGGGTCTTGAACGTGGCGGTCTCGCTCTCTTTGGCCAACGCTACGGCATTGCTCCAGCCTCCTTGGGTGAAGAAGTTACCATCGGCATTATAGACCGGGTGGTTAGGCATATCCAGAATCGCCTCGCCGATTACCCACGCTCCGTTGCTACCTACATCGGTACGTTTATTATTGTCCAAGGCTACTTTGGTCTCCAGCTTTAACCAATCCGTGATCCTATAATCGTAGTTCATACGTAGATTATACTTGGTGTTATTGTCGTCGGCATATTTTACGACTCCGAATTGCTTGCTATAACCGGCGGATAAATAATAATTGGATTTCTCGCCGCCACCGGAGATAGTGAGATTGTGCTTATGCTGAACGCCGTTGTTCAACAGCTCGTCCATCCAGTCCGTGTTCGTAAAGAACAATTTCCATCCTCCATACAACGGGTGATCGATCGGATTCGGGTCGTTGGACAAGATCCTATCCAGAAGCTCTTGCGTATACATAGGGGCGGAGCCGTTATGGATATTGGCCTCGTTGTCCATGATCGCCATCTCATAATTGGTTGGCGCTTTCATCATACCGGTCATCTTGGAGATCGACAAGTTTCCATTGTAAGTGATCTTAGGTGCGCCGGTCGCTCCCTTCTTGGTCGTAATCAAGACAACGCCGCCTGCGGCCCGTGCTCCGTAAATAGAGGCGGAGGCATCTTTTAAGACGGAGATGGCATCGATATCCTGCGGATTGATCATATTGATATCACCGGGAATACCATCTACTAAAACCAGCGGGGCACTGTCTCCGTTAGCGGATGAGACTCCACGTATGTTCATCTTAAAGTCCTCGTTACCCGGCTGGCCGGAGCTTCGTTGGATAACCATCCCCGGTATTTCTCCCTGCAAGGCGGATAGCACGTTGGTCACGGGCTTAGATTCGATAACCTCGGAGGTGACTTTCGAGATCGCTCCGGAAAGATTGCTTCGTTTCTGTGTTCCGTAACCAATCACGACTACCTCGTCAAGCTTTTGGGCGTCTTCCTTTAGCTGGATATTAAGGGTCTTGTTGTTGCCTACGGCCACTTCTTCCGATAAATAGCCGATGTAAGATATGAGCAGGATCGATTTACCGTTCGCCTCGATGCTATACTCACCGTTCAGGTCGGTAACTGTCCCTTTGGACGTACCTTTTACCACGACATTCGCCCCGATGATCGGTTCGCCCCGTTCATCTGTAATGATACCGGTCACTTTCCGGTCTTGCGTCACTGGAACGGAGGCGTTGCCCGCGTTTCCGAGACTGACGGCTATCGTGTTATTCTCTCGCTTAAAATAAAGATTGGCTTGCCGGGTGATCTCGTTCAATACGCTGTTGATGGGAGCGTTCTTGAACTTTAGGTTAACTTGTACGTTCCGGTTCGCGATGGCTTCTCCATAGAAAAACTTTAATCCTGTCTGCTTCGACAAATCATCGAAGACTTTTTGTATGGATTGGTTTTTTACTTGAATCGTTATTCTTTCTTTTTGATTTTCTTGGGCTTGCAGAGGCTTAGGGGAGCTTAACGCTAAAAAAACTAAAATAAACACAAAAGAAAAAAGCGAAATATTGCGATAAGGAGAAAGTATCCTGATTGTCTGCGAGTTATGTTTGGAGTTCAGTGCATTGCTTAGGTTGAAAAAATACCTTTTGGCAAAACTAAGCACAAGTTGAGTTCCCATATCGTTACCGGACAGTCAGTATGCTTTTATTGGTAAAGTTTTAATATTCAGCGATTTGCAATATTTTGCATACCCTCAGATAACTCACTAAGAAGTAATTTTGCAAACAAAAAAATTAGTGAGTATGAGAAGTACATTTAAGATTCTCTTCTACGTGAAGAAAGGCAGCGAGAAGCCCAATGGCAATCTTCCGCTGATGTGCCGTCTGACCGTTGATGGCGAAGTAAAGCAATTCAGTTGCAAGATGGATGTTCCACCACGATTGTGGGATGTGAAAAATGGTCGTGCTACGGGCAAGAGCCTCGAAGCACAGAAGATCAACGCTGCGGTTGATAGAATACGTGTGGATGTAAACCGCCACTATCAGGAGCTGATGCGTAGCGATGGTTATGTTACAGCCGCCAAACTCAAAGATGCCTATCTCGGTATCGGAGTAAAGCAGGAGACATTGGTTAAACTCTTTGAACAGCATAATGTTGAGTTTGCAAAGAAGGTAGGACACAGCAGAACCAAAGGTACATACTCCCGTTATTGTACCGTATGTAATCACATCAGGGAGTTTCTGCAACATACCTATCGCAGAACGGATATTCCGTTGAAGGAGTTGAATCTCACATTTATCAACGACTTCGAGTATTTCCTCCGCACCGAGAAGAGTTGTCGCACCAATACAGTTTGGGGCTATATGATAGTGCTTAAACATATCATTGCCATAGCCCGTAATTCGGGACAACTGCCATTCAACCCCTTTGCAGGATATATCAACAGCCCCGAAAGCGTTGATAGAGGCTACCTCACCCGTGATGAGATACAACGGATGATGGATGCTCCGATGAAGAGCAAGACACACGAACTTGTGCGAGACCTCTTTATCTTCTCGGTGTTTACGGGATTGGCATATTCTGATGTCAAGAACCTCACCAATGACAACCTGCAAACATTCTTCGATGGCAATCTGTGGATTATCACGCGAAGAAAGAAGACCAACACAGAATCCAATATCCGACTGCTCGATGTTCCAAAACGCATCGTCGAGAAATATAAGGGTATGGGCAGGGATAACCACGTTTTCAAAGTTCCTAGCAATAGTGCGTGCAATGAGAAACTCAAAGACATAGCTAAGCAATGCGGTATCAAGACTCGTGTTACCTATCACGTTGCGAGGCACTCAGCAGCCACGACCATACTCCTCTCCAATGGAGTACCCATCGAGACCGTCAGCCGATTGTTGGGACATACGAACATCAAGACCACGCAGATATACGCCAAAATCACCAATCAGAAGATTAGTCAAGATATGGCTGAGTTGTCTGCAAAATTGGAGAATATGGAAAAGAGTATCTGTAATGCAATATAATATTAGGAGTATGAAACGAGCAATAATCACAATAGACGAACAAGGACGAGTACATTTCCCAAATGCCAACGCTGATGATATATGGATGAGCACGCAAGAACTTGTAGAGTTATTGGGAGTAACATTCCCGACATTAAGGAGCAATATCAGAGCCATATATAAAAGTGGTATCGTCAAGGAGTATGAGTCGGAGCGATATATTACCCTGCCGAATGGCAACGGCATTGATATATATTCGCTGCAAATGATAATTGCACTTGTATTCCGCATTGATACCCACGAAGCATACAGATTTAGGGAGTCTATAATCAACCGACTATATCAGAGGAGAACACAGCCTGATAATCTGATGATGTATATAGCACCACGCAATGCTAAATATTCCTGCTGAAATGAAAGAACGGTTGCCCGTTCCTCTACGGGTACAAAGGTAGTGCGGACTCTGTTTGAAAGTGGCAAGTTCAGGCGGCCTGCCGTTTTCGGGATAATCTTCCTCTCATACTTAGAGCGTATTATCCCGAAAAAACCTGCCCCTTTCAAGCCCGCACAAGAGAAGTACCCGCAGCGGAGACGACCGACCGACAGGAACGGTAAATCAATGGAAATCGGATAATGAAGCCAATTTTTGACTCCATTATCCGATTTTCTTTTTCACAGACGGAAGACTCCCTCCCTCTAAGAAACAGTTTAGTTTGTCCGTTGTTGCTATCTGAACTTCTCGCGGTAGTTCTCGTCCAATAGTTTATCGATATCCGATGCTCGGTAAAGCACTTTGCCACCAAGACGGATAAAAGGAATACGCCCCTCGTTGCGATAATCTTGAAGACTGCGACGACTGATTTTCAGTTTCTCGGATAAATCCCTGTCGGTATAGAAACTCTCTCCTGCTATGGATGGCTTCTTTAATGAAAAGAGTTTTTCCATTGCACCCGATATTCGCTCCAAAGCTGTGAAATACCTCTTTAATCGCTCGTTGTTCTCCGGTGTCTGCACGTGATTTGTCATAAGTATTTGGTTTAGGGTTATTCACTGTTAAAATTCTTGTCATATATCTCTCGCTTGCGTCTATCCTCCACAACCGATACTATACGCTCCACATCTTCGGGCTTGTAGTATGTCTTGTGGCAGATTTGTGAATAGGGCAATGTGCCGTTATCACGCAAGGTCTGCAATGTTCGTGGGCTGATGTTGAGCATAAGGCACACATCCTGATTATCCAACCACGTTCTTTGGCTCATATCACCATAAAGGGTGCAGAGCTTTTCCATACGGTCTGCAAAGACCTCAAACTTCGAGAGCATAGCCTCAAATGTTCTTGCTTCAATGTTTACAATTTCCATAAGTCTATATTCTTTAATTATACATAATTTTCTTGTTCGCTCTGCTAAGATAGAGTAGGCTAAAGCACCCATCCAAGCATTTTGAAGATGTGGCAGTATGTGGCGTTCATTTGGCACTCTCTGGCGTCATTCTCCACTTCGCCCACATCGTTAATCTTAGCCATTCTCATTATTCGTTGTCATATCTTCACTGCAAATAAAAGCACGAAAAAGCATACTGCAATGGGTGTGTCCTCACGTGTCATAGGCTGACATATCGTTACATATTCGGTGCGGTAAATCGCCCCACTAAATCCAATCATATCCATCATTACAATCATTTTTCTTTTCGCTGTCATTCTGTTTTGTTGGTGCAAAGAAATATAGGAGTTATCACACTCCAATGGCTCATCGGACTTGTTGCAGTATATGGCGTAGTTCGTGGCACTTTAACAGCCTATTTCAATACTTATACTCATATATTCAGTAGAGTTATCACACTTACACACAACATTCACTAACTAAGCAACTACTGAAATAGGTCTCGCTTGCCAAAGAAAAAAATGGGGTTGGATGTAGGGATTCCCGACTTCTCGGACACCCTCTATCCAATCTCTTATTTGAACAGATTTTTCCACAAGACAAATTCAAATTAAGCCCTTATCTGAATCGGGTATAGGTGGCGAATCGAAGAACTTTTCACCGTCAATGCACAGCAACAAATAGCAAAACATTTCAAAGCTATTCAATAGAATCCAATTGCTTGACCTACCGAACTATACACACTTACTTTGCTCACGACAATTGGTCAATGTGCGCACTGAGACCTGAGTGATAACATCAAAAATTGCAGATATGAAAAAGACCGAAACAATTGAAAAGAATGCTTCGACTGAAATGTTCAGTCCAAGCGTATCGCCATCGGCAGCGAGAGATGCCGAAATTAAAAAGAGTGTTGAATTGGAGTTGGCTAACTTCTCTCCTGAGACAAGTATTCTTGACCCTGTAATGGTGGATGAGATAGAGGGAACTCAACCATCGACTATAGTAGAGTCACCCGCCATTCAACGCAGAGTAAGTGGCAAGCAACGTAGGCTCTCATTGGAGGAGTACCGCAATGCCTATCTGAAAGTACCCGTCATTATCGACCGCAAACCTGTATTTGTCAGTTGCGAGGTAAGGGATAGACTTGAAGATTATGTACGCAAACTCGGAGGTCGAAAGATGAGTGTTTCGGGCTTGCTTGAGAACATAGCCCGTCAGCACCTCGACACCTACGATGCCGACTTTGAGCAGTGGAGAAAGTTGTAGCCAAGTACCTGTTTTCTCGCAATCTTGAAAGCGAGAATCATGGAAGCATTAGGTTGTGGTCATATATGATTGTGAACTCCTCTGAAATTCCAATTCAAGTGAATCAAGAAGCAGTCTGAACCATCGAAAACTGTCAATGACGGTGAAAGAAGCAAGACCACAGTCTTGGGGTGTAGCAAGGTTATCTTTCGGGATGCCGAAAAATGTCGGACGAGCCGCCATTGCACCCGAAAAACCTCGCTCCACTCCCAAGTGGAGGCAATCTGCTCCCGATGGTCGCAGATTGTGAAAAGCCAATTTGAAGAATCAAAAATCAAGTAAAAAGAACAATGATGAATCATAAGAAAACAAGTAAATCCAAGCCCAGAGGCAGACCTCAGGTTAGCACCTTGAAACGCCTAACAAAGTCGGTAACGGTGAAGTTCTCAAAGCCCGACTATGAGAAACTACGCCACCGCAGCAAGAATGCCAATCGCACACTTGCCGAGTACATACGAGACGCTGCTTTCGAATCACGAATAGTAGCCAAACATTCGGCTGAGGATGCCGCCGTAATCCGTAATCTTACTGGAATGGCAAACAACCTTAATCAGCTAACCAAGCTGTCGCATCAGACGGGATTCTATAGAACAAAGAATATAGTGATGGAAGTTCTTGAAAAACTCAAGTCGATAATGAGCGACTACAAAGCCGAAGAAAGGAGGTGCAGATGATTGGAAAAATTAAGAAGGGAAAATCCTTTGGCGGATGCATACGCTATGTGATGGGTAAAGACAATGCAAATATCATTGCATCGGATGGTGTTTTGCTCGGAACGAACAAGGAGATGATTGATAGTTTCAACTGTCAGTATCTCTTAAATCCGAAGATTAAGCAACCGTTAGGACATATTGCACTCAGCTTTAAGAGAGAAGATGCACCACGATTAACCGATGAGTTTATGGCTAAAATCGCATTAGAGTATGCAGAACTAATGGGAATTAGAAACACCCAATTCCTCTTGGTAAGGCATCATAATACCGACAATCCGCATTGTCATTTGGTCTATAATCGCATCAACTACGATGGCAAAGTAATCTCCTCGCAGAACGATTTTAAGCGTAATGAGATTGCAACAAAGAAGTTAAAAGACAAATACGGATTGACCTACGCGGAGGATAAGAGCAAGACCAATGTGAAGAAACTCCACGATCCTGAACGGGTGAAGTACGAGATTCATAATGCTGTTAAGGCTGCATTGAAACGGAGTCGGACATGGTGGAACTTGGGTAACCTACTACAAAAGCAAGGCATTGGAATGACCTTCAAGATTAACCGCAGAACAGGTAAGAATGAGGGCTTGAGTTTCACCAAAGACGGCTACACTTTCAAGGCTTCCGATGTGAGCAGACAGTTCAGTTATTCAAAACTTGATAAGCAATTAAGTTGGGAAATGCCGAAAAATCATACCGAAATAGAACCTATACAGCAATCGATAAGGCAAGAAGCAGAGCAAAATTACAGTGTTACTAATAGCCTTATTGAAAGCAATGGATTGGGCTTGCTGAATGTCCCAGATGCTCCACCAGAGGAAGAGCAACCACCTTCTTGGCAGAAACAAAAGAAGAAGGAGCGAAAGAAGAATCGAGGAATAAGATTCTAAGCAAACAATTTTTTCACACTTAAAACAAATTGATATGAGTAATAAAAACTTTAACCACAACGACAATGAGTCGTTTATGGAAGGCATCTACGGATGCTTGGAGAGAATCGAAACCGGTATAATCGAATTGCAGAAAACTAAACCAAGTGATAGTAATTCGGTAGTTGATAACGAGTCTAATGAAACATTATTGGAGGATATTAAAACTCTTATTGCCAATGCCACAGGGCTTAACTGCCGACACACCGACCGCAAACTTGATGAACAGACTAAGGTTCTCAATTCAAATTTTAGTGCCATTAGTGAGAGTGTTAGGGATGTAAAAGCGATTGTCAATAAATCGCAATCATTGGGCGGTATACAAAATTCTTTGGCCGAGATTAAGATCATTCAAGAGCAAAAATCCGATGAGGTCAAGACGCTTGTTCAGACACTAAGGAGAACAATTGAGGATGGTGTTCACAATTTCAAGCACCATAGAATTGGTTTTGAGACCCCGTTTGTCATTTGGACCATTGTAATAGAAACAGTTTTGATTTTGGGATTATTTACTTGGATAATTATATCAGAGAAACCCAACCAAGACCGCATCGATAACGACCTCAAATATCGCTATATCAAGATGAAAGGCGATGCTTCGGCAGAGCAGATAGCTACATTGGAGGATATCTTTGAACTCAACCGAGACGACCAAAAGATTGAGCAAATGCGCGAGGATGTGGAGACCTACGAAGAGGCAGTACGCAAACAAGTCGCCCTTGCTGAGCAAGCACGATTGAAAGAGCAGGCTGCAAAGGAACAGGAAAGCAGAGCAAAATCTATCAAGGATAAGCAACAGCCAAAGGATAACCCAAACAAGAAATCATAACCGTGAGCCTATGGCAAGTATCAAGGTAAAGTTTCGACCCTCGATAAATGAAAATAAGGAGGGTACAATCTATTATCAAATCATTCAGAATCGTGTAATCCGTCAGTTAAAGACGGATTACCGACTCTTTATGAACGAGTGGAATGAGGATAACAATGCTGTAATCGCCACCAATGACAGCCGCCAGAACTATCTACAATCCATTGAAGAACGCATCGATTGGGATATTAAACGCCTACATAGTATCATCGCCCATTTGGAAAATAAGCGAGTAAAATACACTGCCGATGATATAATCTCAACATTCCAAAAGCAAGCCAATGAGCAATCGTTATTCAACTTTATGCAGGGTGTTATTGCCCAGTTACAGCAAATGGGCAAGCAACGCACATCGGAAACATATCGTTGTACGCTCAAAAGTTTTATGCAGTTTCGAGAGGATAAAGATGTGCTATTAGAGGATATTGACTCGGATTTAATGCTGATGTATGAGGCTTATTTACGCAATAAAGGATTGACCAAGAACAGCACTTCGTTCTATATGCGAATACTCCGAGCTGTCTATAATCGTGCAGTTGAAAAGGAATTGACCACCAATCGAAACCCTTTCAAACACGTTTATACGGGCATTGACAAGACTATTAAGCGAGCCATTCCATTAAAGGCAATCAAGCAGATTAAGAACCTCGACTTGTCATTGCAACCATCGTTGGATTTTGCAAGGGATATGTTTCTCTTCTCGTTCTACACTCGTGGAATGTCTTTTATTGATATGGCATATCTCAAAAAGAAAGACCTTGCGAATGGCATACTATCATACCGCAGGCGCAAGAAGGGGCAACAACTCTTTATCCGTTGGGAGAAGTGTATGCAGGAGATTGTAGAGAAATATGAAAACCCTCTATCTGAATACCTGTTACCCATCATAAAACCGATGAATGGTGATGAGCGCACGCAATATCAAAATGCGATGTATCTCATCAATCGCAAACTCAAAGAGATTGGTAAGATGATAGGTGTTCAACTGCCATTGACAATGTATGTAGCAAGGCATTCGTGGGCAAGTGTAGCGAAGAATAAGAATGTGCCTATTTCAGTAATAAGCGAGGGAATGGGGCACGATTCAGAAATGACAACGCAGATTTATTTGACTTCGCTTGATACGGCAGTAGTGGATAAGGCCAATAGCATGATTCTTAATTCGCTATGAGATGTTTAGCGAAATCAACAATCTCTTGATAAGAGACAAAACAGAAAGCATTAGATGCTGTATTTCAATAGTATAATTATAGAAACTCTGTGTATTTGCTAAACAATTCGATATTATTTTCTTATACCCGAAACTTTCTTCTTGATAAATTAGCCTTTGATTGCGATATTTTGCGTAACTTTGCAATTGGAGGTTTGTCTCTTATCAAGAGATGGACTGCACATAACTATTTGGACTGGATAGATATGGCAGAAAACAAATATATAAAAGCATTTATAGAAAATTTTGTAGCAACCTTTCGCCGTTATAATGCGGATAAGTTTGTTATGACTATTAATGGGCTAAATTGTTTCATAGAGAAAAATAAAGATGAGATTTATTCCTTAACACACCAATTGGCATTATATGGAATAGACATCAAGTTTGAAGGAAACTTTGAGAACATTGATGGGATAGATGTCACTTGTACTAATCTATCATCTGGTGGGCGTTCAACTAGTATTGGATTTAGAATACAAGATATATCTACTCTAATTGTTCAATCAAGCAAAACAGATATACCGCTAACCTGTCTAATTATTCTAAAGTCAGTAGCCACATTGATATGTAAGATTAAAACATTATATAAAGCAATTGTTTTAGATTTGGATGATACGATATGGAGTGGAACTTTGTCCGAAGTAGGAATTGAACAAATCAAAACTGATTTAAAATCGGATAAAGGAAAACCTTTTATTGATTTTATGAAATTTGTAAAAGGTCTAGCTGAAGAACTTGGAGTTTATGTCGCAATTTGTTCTAGGAATAAAACAAAGGATGTAGAAAACGCGATAGAGGAACTGGATAATAACATATTTCCAATAAAAAATTACATAGACTGTATTATTGCAAACAATAACGATAAGAGTTTGAATATAAGTTTGATAGCTAAAGAATTATCAATACTTCCAGACGCTATTGTTTTTGTTGATGATAATAGTATAATCAGGAATGAAGTTAGAAATAATTTGCCAAGAGTCTTTGTTCCAGAGTGGGATAATCATGATGAACTCACAACAATATTAACTATGGCGTGTTGCTTTGACCGAAATACTCTTTCTATTAATTCTCAAAAAAGAAGATATCAATTTAAGGTGCTTCAAACTGCACGTATGCAAAATTCTTTGCCACAATTGTTTATTAAGGTTAATCACGATGATGCTAATCATACTCAAGCAAAGGAACTATATAATAAATCCAATCAATTCAAACTCATATCTGAGTTAATTGATTTTGAACATACGCAATCTTTATTCTTTGAAATTTATAGGAGCAATGGCGAGAATTTAGGTATATGTTCAACACTAACATATACCATATTGGATAACTCCACCTGTGGTATCTTGAATTGGGCTATTAGTTGCAGATACTTTGAGATAGGATTGGAAGAGTTTATCATTCTGTATTTGTTGGAATCAATGGGTTTTAAAGAAGTCCACTTTGCTTGTCAAAATAATACAAAGAATTTAAAGGCTCATACATTTATAGAAAAGTATTATGGTGTGGTATTCCTTGATAGCAGTGATAGCATTCCTGATGATGATGACATTGCAATTAATCATTTTGAGTATGATAAAAATTTCAAGAATCTACTATTAAGATTGAGGGATAATGGTAATGGTTTCAACTTATATGGGGTATATGAAGATATTGATTGCAGAAATATATTAAGACAGAATACTAACTTAAAAATGATATAGTATGGTTGATGATATTCAAAATATATATACAATAGGTTATACCTTGTTTCATACAACAAATGGAGTTAATATTGATTCAATGTTTGATACACTCCGAAAATATCACATTACACACTTGGTTGATGTGCGTTCTGTTCCATACTCTAAACAATATCCACAATGTAACGCAGATGCGTTAAAAATGTGTGGTAAAAGATATAATATTCCTTATATTCATATCCCAGAACTCGGAGCAAAATCATCTTCAGAACAAGATGTTTTCTCCAAAGCATCTGACATTTTTTTTACTGACATTTTTCCAATATCAAAAAGCAATAGACCCGAGAAAACCGAGTTGCAAGCCTGTGATGAAATTGTCGATTTCCAAAAGTTTAGAACTGATGAATACTTTTCTGATGGACTCAAAAGAATTGAAATGGCATATGACAAAGGATTTACAATAGCTTTAATGTGTAGCGAAAAAGACCCTATGAATTGTCATCGTTACTTCTTAGTAAGTAAAGGTTTAGAGCAAAAGTATGGTAGCTGGTTAAAAGTTGAACATATTGTTCACAATCAGTCTGGCAATATTTCAACTATCACAAATAAGGAGTTGGATAAAAAGTTGGTTGAAACCGTTTTGAACAGAACAGAAATTAAAAAACTTGACATATTAAGTTCTTCAATTTTTGGAGATGCGATAATTGAAAATTACTTCGGCGAAACACAACAAGACAAAATTGATGATTTCTGTGATCGATATTGGAATCTAATGCATGGATGGAAGAAGCATAATGTTACAAACAATAATATAGAAGATTATGATAACTTTATTTAACATCGGTTTTACGCAAAAGACAGCAGAAGAGTTTTTCGAGAAATTAAGAGTTAATAAAATTGAGTGTTTGATTGATATAAGACTTAATCCAAATGGTCAATTATCTCGTTTCGCTTTTGAAAAAGATTTACCATATTTTCTGGATAAATTGGTTGGTGGTTGCAAATATGCACATAGAATAGACTTTGCACCAAAGAAAGAACTTCTGATGCAGGTTAGAGATAAAGCAAATCCAATGAGTAAGGATTATAAATTATTTGAGGTAGCTTTTAATAAACAACTTAAAACTGAGTCGCATATAAATGATTTCGTAACAAAATTTGGCAAATATAGTAGAGTCGTATTATTATGTTCAGAACCAACAACTGAAAAATGTCATAGGCGTTTGGTTAGTGATATGTTGCTCAAGATATTTGGAACCGAAATTAAATTTGGAGGGAATTTGTAATGAAAAAGAGAGTTCTTTTATTAGCTGTTAGTTGCAAAAATGGTGGGCTATGTCCTGGAGGTATAGATATGGATAATCCTAGAGAATGGATACGCATTGTCAAAGATGATGGTTGTGCAGGGGCAGTTCAGGGACATGAGATTGATTTTGCAAAACCTCTTGATGTCATAGAATTTGATGGTCGTCCAATGCCTCAGGGCAAACAACGGGAAAATTGGGTAATAGATAATCATTCGTGTCGAATAGTAGAAACAAAGGATATGAGTGTATTGAAAGATGTTTTTCGACAATATGGCTATCATGGATTTTGGGGAAATTACCGTTCCTCTCTCAATGAAAGTGAATTTGAGGCAATCACAGTTCCATCAGAATCAATATTGCTTGTCACAAACGTAAAGGTATATATGAACGAGAATGATAAAGCTAAGATTGATTTTGAATGGGGAGGTTCACTATATCCTATAAAATGGATTGCGATGACAGATCAAGAATATTATCCGAGAATAAATAGCGGAGAAACTATAAATATTGAAAAGGCACTTATCGTTATATCTATTCCTAAAGAATGTGATTATATTGTTCCTCAAACGGGAGAAAGAAAGGCATTTAAGTTCGTAAGTAAAATATTTCCTTTGCCAATTCAAGGATAGCACAGACAAACTATTCCATTCTCTTTTTGCTCCAATTTGTTAAAAAGCAGTATCTTTGCACTATGAAACAGATGCAGATTCATAATAGCACAGATATTATTGCCGATATTAAGCAGATTATCGAGCAAGCAAGAAAACAAGCATACGCTTCTATCAACACATTGATGATTCAATCGAATTGGTTGGTAGGTCGTCGTATTGTGGAGGAAGAACAAGGAGGTGCTTCAAGAGCTGAATATGGCAAGGCTCTGCTGAAGAATCTTGCAACTGAGTTAATGCCGATATATGGCAACTCGTATTCTGCCCGTCGCTTGCAGGATTATCGTCAATTCTACCTCTATTTCAAGGATATAGAGATTTGGCACTCGCGAGTGCCAAATCTTACTTGGACTCATTATCGTGAATTGCTTACGGTTAGTGATGAGACGGCTCGCCACTGGTATATGCAAGAAGCAGCCAAAGAAATGTGGAGTGTTCGCACTCTTCACCGTAATATATCATCGCAATACTACTATCGTCTGTTACAGTCGCAAGCAAAGGATGTTGTAATAGATGAGATGAAACAGATTACAGCACCTATGCAGGGCGACAAGTTGGAGTTTATCAAGAATCCCGTAGTTGCAGAGTTTTTAGGCTTGGCTCATAATAGCAAGTTCTCGGAAACAGAATTGGAGAGTACGATAATCACCCACCTTCAAAAATTCATTATGGAGTTGGGAAAGGGTTATGCATTTGTTGCCCGTCAGCAAGATATCCGAACCGATATGGGCGACTTTTACATCGACCTCGTGTTCTATAACTACATTCTCAAATGCTTTATGCTTGTCGATTTGAAAACAGAGCAAATCAGCCATCAAGATGTAGGGCAAATGGATATGTATATCCGAATGTACGATGAACTAAAGCGAACAGAGGGAGATAATCCGACAATTGGGCTTATACTCTGTTCTCGTGCAAGTGAAGATATGGCACGATACTCTATGCTCAAAGACAATGACCGATTATTCCAAGCAAAGTACCTAACATTCTTGCCAACGAAAGAAGAGTTGACAACTGAGATAGAGCGTCAAAAAATGATATTTAGATTGCACCAAGAAAACAACACTCCCGAAGAATAATCAATCGGGAGTGTTTCTGTATATGCAAAATAAATTTGAAGCGAATTAGCTCTATTTCAGAAAAATGTTATACCTTTGTGATACAAGAGTTATTTGAGAGTATTGCTACCGCAAACCGCAGAAATTCGCACGATTCCCAAATCGTTACCACGCTCTTTTCAAAATAACTTCAAGTGTTTATTCTTCAAACGATTATATCAAATCGATGAAATATTAAAATAATAGAACAACACATCCAATTATACCTAGTAATAGTTGGAAAGTTCATAATTTTGTATGTTTAAAGGTTGTTTTTATACACTTTTAAAAACGGTCCGATTTATGTAATCTCCAAGGGGGTCCAATCCAAGGGTGTACATATCGGGAAAGATAAAGGGAGATCGAAGGTCAGAGGTCGGTTTCCCTTTTTTATGTGGCTATGCTTAGGTCGTATCTTTCATGGCAAATCGATTTTAAGGTTAATAACTCGTTTTGTATAACACGATCCGGTTTCCTTCCGTCCGGTATCGGATGCCGGTTGAATATTGAATCGCGTTCAGTACGGCTTTCAGACTTTTATTGTCGTGCTCGCCATAGATGTAATCGTCGAATACGCTATTCGGATCGAGTACGATCGCTTGATTATACATGCGTTCCAGATCATGTACAACGCTACTAATAGGTGTCCGGTTAAAATAAAGGCCGCCTTGCAACCATGCCGTTACTTTTTGGACGTCCTCGTTCTTTTTAAGGATCTCTCCATTCGCGTTATTCACGATTACTTGCTCGTTCGGTAATAGGCGCATTACGCTTTCGGGCATATCCACCTCAACTTTTCCGGTCCGAACGCTGACGGCCATCAACTCATCCTCTTGATAGGCTTTTACGTTGAAAGAGGTTCCGAGTACTTTTACGTCGGCTTGTTGGGTACGGACGATGAAGGGCTTGCCCTCGTCTCTCATGACATTGAAAAAAGCTTCTCCTTCCATTTCTACCAAACGGATGTCAGAGGTAAATTCCGTTGGGTATCGCATGACGGTACCGGCGTTTAGATGAACGACCGTGCCATCGGGAAGGGTGACTTGCTTATGTTCGCCATGATTGACGCTTATTTCCGTTAGGAGATGGTCGCTGGCAGATGTATGCTGCTTCGCTGAATGATTTAGGTATAGTTTCGTTCCGAATCCGATGGAAACGATAATCGCTATGCTTGCCGCATACTTGATGAAAGTGGATAGGGAGATTCTTCTTTCTCTTTTACGTGTCTTATCCAACAGGTCTTGCGCCTCCTTCTTATAAAGCAGATGATTATGGGAATCGGATTGAGGTAAGTCCTGCGCTTCGCTCCAGACCCGGTCCATTTCGCTTTCTAATTCTGCTCGCTCCGTTATGGATGAGGCTAACTTCCGCAAGGTCTCTATATCGTTCCGTGTATAGAGTCCATTTACGTATCGGATTAATAAATCGCTTATATGTTTGTTTTCTTCTTCCATTATTTCTCGTGCTATATTAATAGTACAAAGAAGTCCGGGAGAACTGGGATATCATTAACTTTTATTAGTATATGATTTTATTATCTTCGCGAAACGATATGTGATGCTAAATGAAAGAGAGACAAATTATAAAGTCGTTGAAAGAAGGAGATAGGGAGGCTTTTTCGATGTTGTATAAACAATATTGGGAAAAGGTTTATCATTTCTGCGGGCTTTATTTGAATAATCGGGATGTGGCCGAGGATGTGGTACAAGAGGTGTTTATCAAGGTCTGGGAGTCGAGGGAATTCATCCGGGAGGATGATAACTTCAAGGGGCTTCTGTTTGTCATCAGCCGTAACTTGATCTTTAATCAGCACCGGAAGAACGTGAACGAGGACTTTTATAAAATGACGGTCTTGTCCGCTATGGAGACCTCCTACGACTTAGAGGAAGAGATCACCGCCTATAACTTGGGGGAGTATATCGATCATTTGATAGAGGAATTGCCGGAAAGACGCCGGGTTATCTTTAATCTAAGCCGGAAGGAGCATAAAAGCTATAAAGAGATAGCCTTCCAACTCAATATTTCGGAGAAGACCGTTGAGAACCAGATCAGCGAAGCCTTGAAGTTCTTGAAGAAAAATATCATGTTACTTATCTGGTTTATCTAGCGCTTTCCTAGGTCACGTATTTGTAGAGTCCGGAAGTGCCACTTTCGTCCTAAGTTTTAGTTTTGCTCGTCTTCTTTTTCAGGCAGCACATAAATCCGGTGTGTTCGATATCCTACGCTGGCTATTACGTTATCCTTGATAAATTGCTTGATATCCTCGCTCGCACGGTAGCGGGTACAATTGTTCAAGCCGGCGTAATCGGTGAGATTTATATATGAGTTTCTTTCCAGATAAGATAACATCTTAGCCTTCCTTCCCTCGATTCCCGTTTTGGGTAGATTTTCCCGTTTAACCAAGATGGGGGCGTTCTTTTTTACCATCTCCTTCAGTCGGGGAGAGCAGCGGAAGTTAACGCCGTGTATGCTAGCGCTTGATTTAGTATTTCCTTTCTGGTCCGTTACTTCTTTGCTTTTTACCGATGGCGAGAAATGTCCCAATCCTTCCAGTTCCACGCTGTACCCATAGGATAATTCCCTGCCGATATAGGAAGTAAGCGCCTCCAATACACCTTTTATGTCGGCGGAGGTGACGGATGAGCATTCGGAAATATACTCACATATATCGTTCATGCGTTTGGTATCTCTGGTGATGACTCGTGCGCAGGATGTTGGCCCGCGTTGTTCATTGCCCGGTGTATTATAAATACTGACTTGGATGCCACTTCTTGGTTTTCCCATGATTTTCTCGTTATTTAAATGGATAATGTATAGGATGCCTCGGAGATTTAACGTTTATCTCTTTGGCGTTTCTATTTGATGAAATCGGTTGCCGACGCCCTCGGCAATGCTGCTGACGCTGTCGGAAATATTGCTGACGGCGTCGGAAATACTGCCGACACCGTCGGCAACCAATTTCATTGAATACAAAGGACGGAAATATAAGGATGAAAAGCAAGGAAGATACTGATAAAATACAATTTCGTAAAGATAATTTTAAAGAGTACCTATAAGTAATGGACATTTAATTGTACTTGAAGCTTTAGGCATGATTATTTTTCAATCGTATTTGGGTATCTTATCTGAATTTGATTAACCTAAGCGAATTTTTTTATCTTCCAATAGGGGGGAGGGAGTCGTGGCGTGTATTTATAAATAGAACAAGAATAATGAACATGAGCGAAGATACGAGAACGATATTGAAGAAGTTGATGCGAGATGCTCTGGATGAGAAAGATCGGCAACGTTTGCTGTGTGATCCAAAAGTGGAAGAGCGTATGCGTACCCAATGGGACGAGGCTGCGGATCGCGTGAATCCCATGGTGGGGAATCGCGTGTGGGAACGAATCATAGCCCGGACAATGGCGACAAACGGTGTCCGTAAACTCTGGGTCTATAAGATTACGGCGATAGCCGCCTCCATATTGCTACTTTTAGGTGTAGGAAGCGTAGTTTATTGGTCTCATACGAAAGAAGATCAATATATATATGTAATGGCCTCCGGTGTCCGTTGCATAGAGTCGGTTTCCTTATCGGACGGCACGACCGTGAGAATGGGGCCGAATAGCCAGTTGATTTACCCAAAGAGTTTTGATGGCAAGACCCGTGATGTGGAATTAAAAGGGCAAGCCTTCTTCGACGTAGCGAAAGATCGGGAAAGACCATTTACCGTGCATACCAAGAACATGGATGTAACGGCCTTGGGCACGGCCTTCGAGGTTTTCAACTATGATTCCGAGAGCAAGTTGGAGACGATCCTGTTAAACGGTAAGGTGAAGATTGGCTTGGGAGGTCCCAATGTGAAGAACAGGCGTGAGGTGATATTGAACCCGAACGAGATGTTGGTTTTCGACAAACAAGCGAATACCGTTAGAGTTAAGACGGTTAATGCCGAGGAGTATTCAGGTTGGCGTAACGGTGTCCTCAGTTTTGAGAACGAACGCTTGAGCATGATCCTTACCCGTCTGGAGCCTTGGTACGGACGGAAGATAAAGTGCTCGAAAGAGATAGCGGAGAAATACCGGTTTACGTTTAAGGTACGGGATGAGTCCTTGGAGCGAATCCTGTTTATGCTGAGCAATACGTCGCCCATTAAATACAGAGAGAAAGACAATGAATATGAACTATATATAAAGGGAGATAAATGAGTGTCTAACGTTAAATTCTAAGAGATATGCTTGTTAACAGTTCTTAAGTCTAATAAAAAACAGGAGGACAAACTAAGTTTCTCCTCCTGAGCAAATGTTCTTGACGGCAGGCGTTAGGAGTTGAGAGGCCGACACACCTGCTAATTTATTCATCAGAAACATTACAAAGTTATGAAAAAAATCAGAAAAGTAAACCGAGTCATGAAGATAAGTGCGTTGTTATCCTTGGCTTTCGCATGCACTGTATCCGCTTCTACCTATGGACAGAATTATAAGCTTTCCATGAATAAACAGGATTGCAGTATATCGGAAGTGCTAAAAGAAATAGAGAAAAATAGTGAGTACACGTTCTTCTTGAATGATAATCAAGTAAATGTAAATAGGAAAACGAGTGTAAAAGCAAATAATGCCTCGTTAGAGGAGGTCTTAGAGCAAGCCTTGAAAAATACGGGATACCAATATGAGATTGTAGACCGGCAGATTATAATTAAGTCAAAGAGTGTTTCAAGTGTCTCACATCCGAATGCCTTATTCCAGTCTTCGCCACGAAAGATTACCGGGCAAGTAAAAGATGCCTTGGGAGAACCCATTATCGGGGCGAATGTTGTCGTTAAAGGCACTACGAACGGAACGATTACGGATATCGATGGAAACTTCAGTCTGGAAGTACCGGACAATGCGATCTTGGTAGTTTCTTTTATTGGTTATACGGATCGTACGGTCGAGGTTGGTAATTCTTCGAAAGTAATGGTTAGCCTGTCCGAGGATACCCAGAAGTTGGATGAGGTTGTGGTCGTAGGTTACGGAACGCAGAAGAAAGTGAATTTAACGGGAGCGATCTCCTCTTTGGATGCGGAGACGTTGGAGAATCGTCCGATCACCAACTCGACCCAAGCGTTGCAAGGTACGCAAGGTGTTTACGTAAATCAAGCGGGTGCTCAGCCGGGAGCGGACGGGGCGACGATTCGTATTCGTGGTCAGGGAACCTTGAACGATAATAACCCATTGATTTTGGTGGATGGTATCGAGTTCCCGTTGGAAGCGGTAAATCCGAATGATATTGAGAGTATTTCCGTATTGAAAGATGCGGCTTCTTCCGCTATCTACGGTTCTCGTGCGGCGAATGGCGTTGTCTTGGTAAAGACAAAGGGGGGAAAGAAAGGTAAGTTTACCGTCGATTATAATAACTATTTTGGCGTGCAGCAGGCTACCTATCTGCCTAACTTCGTATATGATCCGGTCGTGTTTATGGAAATGAGAAACCAAGCGCAACGGAACGAAGGTAAACTAACGGTGGATTATTCTGATGCGTTAATCGAGGAGTACAAACAAGGTATGTTAACAGACCCGATTATGTATCCGCAGAATAATTGGTTGGATATTATGTATAATAATGCCTTTATTATGGAGCATAACATGCGTTTCTCCGGAGGTGATGATAAATATACGTATTCCGTATCTTTAGGCTATGGTGATCAAAATGGAGTATTGCGTGGAACGGATTCCAATAAATATACCTTAGCTGTGAATACGACTGCTCAGGTAAATAGCCGTTTGAAGATCGGCGCTAATATCAATGCGCATTATCAGATCTATAATGAGCCGGTAGCGGGTGTGGCAAACTTAGTGGAGATGACTTATAAAGCGCAGGCTTTCCACCCGACTTATACGGCCGATGGTCGCTATGCGGATACCTTTATCCGTACTCCTGGGCATAATATCTATCGCCATCCGTTGGCGTTGGCCGATGAGGGCGAGAACAAGCATAAGTCCTTGCGTATGTTGGCGAATTTGTCTGCGGAATATAAGCTTCCGTTTGATATCGTTTATAACTTGAATGTCGGTTTAAACAAATATGATTATCTGCAATCTCGTTTTGCGCCTGATGTATACGAATATCAGTTGAAGACCAATGAGGAGAAACGAGTGGTTTATGACGGTCAGAATACACGCCATGCCTATAAAGGTGATAAGAATGACTTGGCAGTTACAGTATTCAATACTTTATCTTGGGGCAAGAAGTTCAATGATGCCCATGACGTAAAAGTATTGGCTGGCTATAGTTTTGAGAGCGATGATAAGACTGAGTTTTCCGCTAAGGTAGAAGGTTTCTTAGGGAACGAGTTGCACGAATTAAACGCAGGTTCTAGTAATCCGAGTGTAGCGGGTACTTCCTCGAGATCAGTCTTGATGTCTTACTTTGGTAGGGTGAATTATGGTTATAAGGATCGTTATTTATTTGAGGGTAACTTTCGTTATGATGGTTCGTCTCGTTTTGCCAAAGGAAATCGTTGGGGGATTTTCCCATCATTCTCTGCCGGATGGCGTTTGAGCGAGGAAGAGTTTATGAAAGATATTCCTTGGATATATAATCTGAAATTGAGAGCTTCTTGGGGACAATTGGGTAACGAGCGTATCGATTTGTTCCGTTACGTGGACCTAATGAACTTGAAGGTGATAAAAAATGATGGTTCAATTACGGATTATAACTACCCGTTGAATGGAGCGATGCAATCCGGAGCGGCTATTACCGCCTATAACGATCCGAACATCACATGGGAGACAACGACCATGACGAATGTCGGTATTGACGCTAGCTTGTTAAACGGAAACTTAGATTTCTCTTTCGAGTTCTTTGATAAACGTACTTCCGACATCTTGCGAAAGGTTACTTTGCCGGATCAAGTAGGTGGTCTGGATGGCCCGATCCGTAATATCGGCGAGGTGAGCAATAAAGGTTTCGAGTTGAATATGGGGTATCGGAACAATATCGGGGACTTCCGTTACGAGGTAAATGGAAATATGACCTTTATCAAGAATAAGATCGTTAGCTTGAAGGGGCAAACAATCATTGATGGAATGTTTATCTTGGAAGAAGGAAAGCCTATCGATTCTTATTATATGCTTCATGCTATCGGTATTTTCCAATCTGAGGAGGAAATCAAGAATAGTCCGTATCAAACCGCGGCTACTAAACCGGGATATCTGAAGTTTGAGGATACGAATGGAGATGGGAAAATTACCGAAGATGACCGCCAGATACGTGGTGGTGTGATTCCTAAGATAACTTATGGATTCAATATCAACTTAGGATATAAGGATTGGGATCTGGGCGCTTTCTTCCAAGGTGTAACTGATGTCTATACATATGGAGACCGCATTGGTGCTACTCCTTTATGGTTTGGTTGTGGTTTGCCGGAACAATGGTTGACGGATGCTTGGACTCCCGAGCGGGGAACCAGCGCTACATTGCCTATCTTGACTACGTATGAAGGATGCTTGAACGAGAATTTCCGTACAAATGATTTCTGGTTGAGAAATGCCTCTTATTTACGTTTGAAGAACTTGCAACTTTCTTATAACGTACCGGCCTCTTTCTTGAAAAGCGGTGTGGTTAAGAGATTAAAGGTCTTTGTCAATGCGCAAAACTTATTCACGTTCTCTCCGATGAAGGATTTTGATCCGGAAAAGAACTTGAAGGGAAGCAACTGGTATGCCTATCCGTCTGTACGGACTTATACGGCAGGTGTTAATGTCACATTTTAAATAATAAGGAATAATAATATGAGACGTAAAATATATAAGATGATATGTGTCGCTGTCGCTTGTATGAGTTTAATCGCTTGCGATAGCTGGTTGGATGTAGATCCTTCCGATCAATATTCCACGGAAACATTCTGGAAGACAAAAGAGCATGCGAGCGCCGGTATAATGGGATGTTACAACGCATTGAAACCTTGGCGTTCATTGCATACGATGGAATTCGATATGCTGACTGCGAATGCGATGCCTTATAACGAGGCGAATGGTACGCAAGCGATTGGAAAGGGTGAACATTTGTCTACTACGGCTCTAATCGGAAGTTTATGGAAGAACTGTTACGTTGGTATTGGCCGTACGAATACTTTCATCGCTAATGTCGGAGGTGTCGATATGGATGAGTCGGAGAAGGCGAAGATGGTGGGTGAAGCCAAGTTCTTACGAGCTTTCTATTATTTAAGTCTGGTCGATAAATTCGGAGGTGTACCGCTGATTATAGATGCTCCCAATGCGGATGAGCAAGCAGAATTACCTCGCAATTCCAAGGACGAGGTAGTGAATCAGATTGTCAAGGATTTGGAGGAGGCCGCTGCCGTGCTACCGGACACCTATGCTAGCTCAGACTTGGGACGTGCGACAAAAGGTGCCGCATTAGCGTTAAAAGCCCGTACTTTATTATATAATTCTCGTTGGGCGGAGGCGGCCCAAGCTGCTAAGCAGGTAATAGAGTCTGGCGTTTATCAATTATTCAATGATTATCGTCATTTCTTTAGCGAAGATAATAAATATAATTGTGAGGTAATCTTTGATATAGAAGCGAAATTGCCGGAGTATCCAACGGATTATGATCAGAATATCTGGCGCTTGAATCGTCCGGCTCCCTTGAAGGAACTGGTTGATACATATCTCTGTATTGACGGGAAGACGATAGAAGAGTCACCGCTTTATGATCCGGCTCGTCCGTATGAGAACAGAGATCCCCGTTTATTGAAATCGATCGTTTGCATCGGTTATCCGTATTTAGGAAAGACGATCACAAAAGAAGATGTGGCGACTACGGGTTTCGGTGTGAAGAAATACACTTCTTATGAGGATGATGTAACGATTCCTTTAGTAGAACGTTCGGCTTTCAATTTCATTTTAATTCGTTATGCGGAAGTTCTGTTGACGTATGCCGAGGCGCAGAATGAGGCGAGTGGTCCTGATCAGTCAGTTTATGATGCCATCAACCAATTGCGTAGGCGTCCGGATATCAATATGCCGGAAGTACCAAAAGGTTTGACGAAAGATCAGATGCGTGAGGTAATCCGCCGTGAACGCCGTATTGAGTTGACCTTTGAAGGACTCTACTATTCGGATATCTTGCGTTGGAAAACCGCCGAGAAAGAGAATAATGGTATGATGCATAATTATGATGGAATAGAAGTCGTGAAACGTTCTTTTAATCCGAAACGAGATTATTTATGGCCGATCCCTTATAATCAAACAGTCTTGAATCCAAATTTGGAGCAAAATCCGAACTGGGACTAAGGCGAGGTATCGTATTTGAAAATAAATCATGAATATAAAACAACTCATTTTAACGACCAGCGGGCTTCTGCTCGCTGGTATCGTTGAGGCTCAGTCGGCTCATCCGAACGTGATCTTGATCTATACGGACGATCATGGATCACTGGACGTGAACTGCTTTGGGGCGAAAGATTTATGTACTCCCCATATGGATGCCTTGGCAAATCAAGGCGTTCGCTTTACCCAGTTTTATGGGGCGGCGGTTAGCTCGGTGTCGAGGGCTTCCTTATTGACGGGACAATTCGCCAAACGTGCGGGACTTACAGTGAATGCGGGAGGGAATAGTTTCTTACCGGTAGAGAAAGAGACTATAGCCGAGCGAATGAAATCGAATGGCTACCGTACCGCCTTGATCGGAAAGTGGCATTTGGGCGACCGTATAGAACAGGGGCCGAACGCACAGGGTTTCGATTACTTTTGGGGAATACGAGGAGGATGTGTGGATAATTATTCCCATTTCTATTATTGGGGTGGCCCGAACCGGCATGATTTGTGGCAGAATGAGAGGGAGATCTATTCTCCGGGCAACTTTTTCGCCGCAGAGAACCTGAAAGAGATCAAGAAATTCGCTACGGAAGATAAAGAGAAACCGTTCTTTATCTATTGGGCGGTAAATATCCCTCATTACCCATTGCAGCCCAGCGAGAAATGGCTGGATTATTATGCGGATCTACCTAATCCCAGAAGAATGTATGCGGCGTTTGTCTCTACTTTCGATGATTATTTAGGGGAGTTACGTACCTTCTTGGCTGCCGAGGGGTTGGCCGATAATACCATCTTGATCTTCCAATCGGATAACGGGCATAGCATGGAGGAACGTACTTTTAGAGGAGGAGGCTATAGCGGTCCTTACCGGGCCGGAAAATTCTCTTTGTTTGAGGGAGGTATCCGGGTTCCGGCTATCATCTGCTGGCCCAAGGAGCTGCCACAAGGTGAGGTACGTGATCAGGTTGCGATGAATATCGATTGGTTTCCTACCTTGGTCGAATTATGCGGTCTTTCAGCGGAAGGGATGGATGTGGATGGAAAGAGCTTACTCCCTGTTATAAAGGATGGTTCTAAGTCCTCTCCTCACAAAGTACTTCATTTTGATTTTGGAGATCAGTGGGCGGTTCATTGTGGAAACTGGAAATTGATAGCGAATCCGGAGGATGTTACACCGAAACAAAGAGTAGCGAGGAAAGGGCTATTCCTGTCTAACTTGGAAAAAGACAATACGGAGAGCACGAATCTTGCGGATCAGTATCCAGAGAAAGTGAAGGAGTTGCAAGCGATGAGAAATGCGTTTGAGAATTCTTTAAAGCGATGATTTAGTCTGCGGCAGGCCCTCTAAATAGGTGTTATCGGAGAGAACAGGAATGCCAGCAACGGCAGATATTCCTTCAATTCGTGACGAAGTATTTTTAGGGCTTGCTGTATCTTATAATCCACGGTTTTTGGGGATACGCCTAGCTTTTGGGCGATCTCATTATAGGTCATGTTTTGGAATCGGTTTAACTTAAACGCTTCCTTGTAACTTTCCGGTAGGCGTGATATGGCAGCCTCGATTTTCCCGGCTAATTCCTCAACGATGTAAAAGTCGGGATCTTCATGTAGTTGCTCCATATATACTTGTATCTTTTCATGGATTCGTTTCTTTATCTCGTTCCGGTTGATGAGGGTAAGACATCGATTCCTCACCGATTTAAATAAATAATTTTTCAGGGAGGTATCGAACGTCTGCATCTCCTTATTCTCCCAAAACCAGACCATGACATCTTGTACGATCTCCTTGCCGTCTTCTAAATCCACAAATTGCTTGGCGTAAGCGCATAAAATCGGGTAATACCGTAGGAAAAGAATATCAAAAGCCTTCCTGTCTCCCCCTTTAATAGCTTGAAATAGTTGATTGTCCTCTATGTTTATCTCCTTTTGCATGATACAAACATAATCAAATATTCGATATGGATGAAATAAAATCAGAAATCATTTAGGAGATTCTCTTTGATGTTAGTCTTAATTATAAAGAGAGGTTTTATTATGGAAAATAGTTGTATTGATGAATCTAAGTTGTTACGTTATTTTTCGGGGGATCTGGATCCTCTGGAGAAAAAGCAGGTGAGTTCTTGGATCAATGAGTCGGAGGAGCATGAGAAATTAGCTAAGGATGTTGGTTATATTTATTCGGCGATCGATACGGTATGTACGATCCGGGAAATTGACGCAGAAAAGGATTTGTCGATAGTCCATCGAAAAATGGCTAAACAAAGGTGGGTATCTGTTTTGGGATGGTTTCAACGTGCTGCTGCGATTCTTTTTATCCCGTTATTGCTTTCCGTTATTTATAATGAGATAAAAGAAGATACGCCGCAATACATGGAAGTGCGCTCTCATCATGGGATGATTAGCTCTGTCGATTTACCGGATGGAAGCAAGGTTTGGATGAATTCGGGCTCTTATTTAAAATATCCGGTAAGGTTTACGGGAGGAAAGCGAGAAGTCTTTTTAGATGGGGAAGCCTTTTTCTCGGTACGAAGTGACGAGAAAGAGAGGTTTATCGTGAATACATCGAATAAGATGAAAGTAGAGGTCTTGGGTACGGAGTTTAATATGGATGCCTATAGTGAGAACGACTTTATCTCGACTACCTTGGTGAAAGGTGCGGTCAAACTGCTTTACGATCAAGAAGGCAAGGAGAAGTCTTTACTGATGAAGCCCGCCCAAAAAGTGATTTATGATAAACGTAGCCACTCTGTCGAGACCAATGATAATGTATATGTATTGAAAGATGTCTCTTGGAAAGATGGTCGTATCATATTGAGAAATACCTCCTTGTCGGATGTGTTGTGGATGTTGGGTAAGCGATTTAATGTTGAGTTCGTGATTGAGAAAGAATCCTTGAAGGATAATTCTTTCACGGGAACATTTGATGATCAGAGCTTGGTTCGCATATTGGATCATTTGAAAATATCATCTAAAATAAATTATAGGTTTGAGGAAAAGGCAGAAAGAGATAGTGGTAAGATAGGAAAGGATCGAGTCGTGTTGTTTTAGCGATGTCCTTTAGTTTGTTAACTTTTAATACGAATGCTTATGAAAATACGTTCACCATAAATGATATAAAAAACACACGAGAAAATATTGGCGTATTCTCTCGTGTGAAAATCTTCGGCAAGCTTGTTTGGCGACAAGCCTAGATACTATTTTTTTATAAACAATAAATCATGACAAATCTATGATAAATAATTTAAGCATCCAACAAATAAGGGTGGTGAAATTTTTATTTGCTATTCTGAAAAAAATTCCGTTGCGTATGAAACTTATGGTATTCATGTTATTTCTCTCGGTAGGCCTATTGCGAGCCACGGGTACGTATGGGCAGATAACCTCGTTGACGTTAGAAGCTAGGAACGAGACTGTCCAGCAAGTATTGGATAAGATAGAGGCTCAGTCTGAGTTTAGCTTTTTCTACAATAACAAGCAAGTGAACGTAGACCGTTTGGTGTCTATCAACACGAAGAACCAAAATGTATTTTCCATCTTAAATAAGCTCTTTGATGGTACGGACGTAACCTATAAGGTATTGGACAAGAGTATTATCTTATCCATCAAGGAAAATGAAGGAAACTCTTTTCCCAAAACCGATAAAAAGGTATCGGGAATTGTCCTCGATGAGAAAGGAGAACCGGTTATTGGAGCTAATGTCATGGTAAAAGGCACAACGAACGGGACGGTGACGGATATGGATGGTAAGTTCGTATTGTCTGTACCTCAAGATGCCTCTTTGGTCATTTCTTATATAGGTTACATGGATCGTACGGTATTGGTTGGTAATTCATCAGAAATATCTGTTCGCTTGTCTGAGAATACGCAAGCGTTGGAAGAGGTAGTGGTCGTGGGTTATGGAACACAGAAAAAAGTAAACTTGACAGGTTCTGTTTCTTCTGTTAAATTTGATGAGGAATTAGCGAACCGTCCTATTACAGATGCTTCCCAAGCATTATCGGGAAAAGTTTCAGGTGTGTGGATCAGTCAAAATTCAGGAAAACCGGGAGATGATGGAGCTCAATTAAGAGTTCGTGGTTGGGGTACACTAAATAATACAGATCCATTGGTTATTATAGATGGTGTAGAAGGTGAATTTAGTCAAGTTAATCCAAACGATATAGAGAGTATTTCTGTTTTAAAAGATGCGGCGAGTGCTGCTATTTACGGATCGAAGGCTGCTAATGGTGTTATTTTGGTAACAACCAAGACAGGAAATAACAATGAGAAAACTTCCGTAGAATTAAATTCATACATTGGAACGCAATGGTTAGGAGATCATTATGATTTGGTGACTAATAGTGCGGAACATATGACCATGGCCAATCAAGCGATGATTAATAATGGTTCTAGCAAGCTGTTTCCGGAAACGCTTATTTCTAATTTTGCGAATGGCACAGATCCTTATAAATATCCAAATACTGATTGGTATGATACTTCGTTTGAGAACGCTTTGATAACAGGGCATAATCTGTCAATACGTAGTGGAACAGAGAAACTTTCAGGTTTTACATCTTTAAATTATCTTAGGCAGGATGGAATTATGATTGGTTCAGAGGCCGTGAGATATGGTATTCGGTCTAATTTGGATTATAAGGTAAATTCATGGTTAAAAATAGGAGGACGTTTTAGCTATACAAAAAGAAAAGCGAAAGAACCTTTTGATTTAGAGGCGGTTCATCGTCAAATAAGTGGAGCGACACCATTTATTGCTCCATATACAGCCGATGGACGTTTTGGATCTGTACAAGCGTTGGATGAGGATGGCTTGATGTTGTACTCCTTATATAATCCTTTGATACATCTTGCGAATGGGGCTTCCACTACGGATTCTGATTATCTTTCTTTAGACGCTCATGCGACAATCAACTTTATGAAAGACTTAAATTTACAGGTAGTGTGGGCTTCAAATGGTAGTTGGAAAGAAACGGATAGGCATAATGAGACTATTTATGGATATACGGATACTGGTATTGAAATGCAAACAAAAGCTTATAACAAGGATGGTATTGTAATGAGTAGAAAGCAAATATCGACAATGCGTAATAATTTTCAGGCAACTTTGAATTATAGTAAACGTTTTGTAGATAAGCATTATGTGGCAGCAGTATTGGGAACTCAATTGGAAAACTATAGTATTAAGAATGTATTTGCTCGTAGAACAGATCCTCCAAAAGAAGGATTAACTCAGGTTGATTCTGGAACAGGAGGTGTTCAAGGAGAGGGTAATTTTGAGGGGCTGAAGATGGTTTCTTATTTTGGACGACTGAATTATTCTTTTGCTGATAAGTATTTGTTTGAGATGAATTTGCGTGCGGATGCGTCTTCTCGCTTCAAAAGAGGGAATCGTTGGGGAGTTTTTCCTGGTTTCTCTGCTGGATGGCGTTTGAGTGAAGAGGCGTTTATTAAGAATTTGAATCTGTTTTCTAATTTGAAATTACGTGCTTCTTGGGGACAATTAGGAAACCAAACTATAGAGGGGTATTGGCCTTATTTAACCGTGATCGATCAGAGTTATGATTTAAGTTATAATTATGGTGGTTCTCTGGCTCCGGGGGCTGCCGTGACCGCATTAGTCGATGAGAATATTACGTGGGAAACCACTTCTTCTTTGGATATTGGTGTGGATTTGGGCTTCTTGAATAATAGGTTGAATATAGAAGCGGATTATTTTAACAAAAAGACAACGGATATTATTGTTCAATTACCGATACCTAATGTGTTAGGTGATAAGATCGCACCGTTTGAGAATGTGGGTGAGATGAAAAATAATGGTTTTGAGTTGGTTGTGAACTATGATAATCTAGAGACGAGTAGAGATCGTTTAGGATTTAATGTAGGGTTGAACTTCACGTATATCGATAATAAGGTTACGAAATTTCAAGATGGAAACTCTCCGGATCAGTTATATTTGGTGCGTGAGGGGTATCCTTATAAGGCATTGTATGGTTATAAGGCAATTGGTATTTATCAGTCGGATGAAGAGGCTGCTCAGCACATGCAAAATAATGGGTTTAAACCTCAAATGGGTAATTTGAAGTATGAGGATGTTAATAATGATGGGAAATTGGATTATCAGGATAAGCAAGTTCTCGGGAATACGATTCCTAAGATTACTTATGGTATCTCTGCGGGATTGCGTTATAAAGGTTTTGATTTAAATGTTCTATTTCAAGGTTTAGGAAAGGCGAATGTCTTTATTCAAGATGATATAACAAGGATGTCTTATGAGTGGATGGCTATCCCGACATTTTGGAGAAATGCTTGGACTCTTGAAAACTCTGATTCGAAAATTCCGATGTTGCGTTTTGACTCATCTTGGGATAATTATCAATCATCGTTTTGGACGCATCGGATAGATTTTTTGAAGCTGAAAAATATACAATTAGGTTATGCGTTTCCCGAATCAATAACCTCTAAGTTAAAGATGCAACGGTTATATGTTTATGCGAATGCCCAGAATTTATTTACAATTATGCTAAGAAAAGGGTATGAGGGATATGATCCGGAAAGAAATACCTTTGATACGGGTGCATATTCTTACCCAACTCCGAGAATATTTACATTTGGTATAAATCTTAATTTCTAAAAATATGAGACACATATTAATATACTGCTTATCAATTATAGTTTGTATTCCTTTCTATGGATGCATGGAAAATTATTTGGATTTGTATCCTAAAGATAAGATAACATCTGCGGATTTTCCAGAGGGGGAATCTGATATCATTTTACTCCTAAATGGCGTATATGGTGGATTGCGTGAGAGTGCTATATATAATGAGGGGCTTTTTGGCTTTGGTGTTACAGATGGTGCTACTCCGAATGCTTATAATTGGGGTACAGCTGAAATTATTAATAAGTTAGGGGCTGGGCGCCTAAGTTCGGGAGATAAAGGTATAGTAACATTTCGATGGACTAGGTGTTATGAAATAATTTCAAGAGCGAATTTCCTTTTGGCGAATTTAGACTTGGTGAATTTGCCAGAAGAAAAGAAAAAGATGTATTTGGGTGAAGCTCATTTTTTAAGAGGGTTGGCATATTCTGTTTTAGCTGAAACTTATGGAGGGGTACCTCTTATCTTATCAGATATTTCTTCGGAGGAAGCTCATCTGTTAAAGCGGGCGAGTTTGGATGAAACTTGGCAGCAAGTGTTGGATGATTATGAGGTGGCAATAAATCATTTGGATGTAGATGCACCAGAACTAGGAAGAGCTACGAAAGGAGCGGCATTGGGAATGAAAATGCGAGCTTATTTGTATCAAGGGAAATATAAGGAGGTCTTATCTTGTGTAGAGCAGATAGATGCCCTAAAGAAGTATGGATTGTTCCATAGCTATGAAGGACTTTTTGATCCTGCGAATGAGAATAATAAAGAGGTGATTTTTGATATTCAATATATTGAAGGTGAAAATTCGCAAGGTTCGTACTTGGATCAATATTGTGGAACTGGAACTAATGGAAAGAACAGAGGTAGTCGTTATGTTCCTTCGGATGATTTGGTGGCTGCTTATGAAACAATAGATGGGGCTCCTATAGATCCGGAGAATCCTTATGAGAATCGAGATCCTCGTTTGGCTTTTACTGTTGTTTTACCGGGATCTTACATTTTAGATTCCCGTTTCCCGGATTATTTGTATCCCAAAGGTGCGTTTAATCATCCGGGTAATCCTCTTAAGCATTTAAGTACAAGAAAATATAGGATTCAAGAAATGGCCAAATTACCGCCTCAAGGACAATCATATATTAATGACATTGTTTTACGTTATGCGGATGTGTTACTATCTAAAGCGGAAGCGATCATTGAAACTGGCGGTAATGTGTCGGATGCGATAGCGATTTTAAATAGAATTCGTACGGAGCGGGATGATGTCAAGATCCGTGAATTGCCCTTGGCGATGTCTAGAGAGGAGGCTCGTGAGAAAGTGCGTCATGAGCGTCGGATAGAATTAGCCCTTGAAGGACGTTATTGGTCTGATGTCAGACGTTGGAAAATAGGAAAGGAGCTTTATCCTTTGGTGATAAAAGATCATAAGGAGGGAATTATTGATACTAAATTTCCGAATGGTTATTTGGATTATTATGATTTGCTTCCTATCCCGGATAGTGAACGTTCTTTGAACCCTAATTTAGAACAAAATCCAGGTTGGTAGAATAATAGTTTTCATTATATTAGTTTTGTTATGAAGAAAAGAGATTTAATATTAATCAGTTTATTCCCAGCTTTGTCCTTGTATGCTCAAGAAAAGCCTAATGTGCTATTGATAATGGCTGATGATATGGGATACGAATGTTTGGGAGTGAATGGTAGTACTTATCACACGCCGGTTTTGGATAATATGGCAGAGTCTGCCGTATTGTTTAAGAATTGTCATTCCCAGCCATTAAGTACGCCGTCGAGAGTCCAATTAATGACAGGGAAATATAATTTTAGGAATTATTCTCATTTTGCGTATTTGAACCCTAAAGAGAGAACATTTGCCCATATGGCAAAAGATGCAGGCTATGAGACTTGCATTGCGGGGAAATGGCAGTTGGGATTTGATGAGCGGTTACCGAAGGTTTTTGGCTTTGATTCTTATTGCTTGTGGCAATTATCCAAACAGAGAGATGAAGGAGAGCGATATGCTAATGTCCTTTATGAGCAGGATGGTGATCTTATGCCAAGAAGTATAGATGTATATGGACCTGATGTTTTCTCGGACTATATCGCGAACTTTATCCGGAAGAATAAGGATAAACCTTTTTTTGCTTATTATCCGATGGTACTGACACATGATCCTTTCTATCCGACTCCTGATAGTAAAGAATGGAGCGATGCTTCCCTAAGAGAGAAACAGGACAATAAGTTGATGTCTGATATGGTTAGTTATACGGATAAAATGGTGGGGAAGTTGCTCAATGTCTTGAAAGAAGAGGGGGTTTATGAGAATACCGTGGTGATTTTCATCGGGGATAATGGAACCAATGTGAATATATATACTCCGATGAAAGATGGTTCTGTGATTCAAGGTGGTAAAAAGGGAACGAAAAGATATGGAACTCATGTCCCCATGATCGTAGGTTGGCCTAAGATGATGAAGAAGGGAGCTGTGAATGAGAACTTGGTTGATTTCTCCGATTTCTATGTGACATTACGGGATATCATGGAAGGTGATCGCAATAAGGACAAGGACTTGGACGGCATTAGTTTTTATCCGCAACTTGTAGGTAAGAAGGGCGAGATTCGAGAGTGGAGCCTTTGCCATTATCAAGATCAGCATAAACCGGATTATGTGCGTTTCGTTCAAACTGCGGATTATAAATTGTATCTTGACGGCCGTTTCTATAATACAAGGAAAGATCCCTTGGAGAAAAAGGATTTGCTAAAAGGCGTAGCTTCTGCCAAGGAAGAGGATTTGCGTCTTAAGTTGAGACAGGTTTTGGATCGTTATCCGGTTTGGGGGGAAGGAATATTGACAACCGTTGCCCCATAGTTGTGTTTTGAGATCAAACAATATTAGGAGGTAATGTCGCTTTTCCCTCTTTTTTCGAAGATATATACTGGCTGAGCTGAGTCAGTATATATCCTTTGGGCAAGTCAGTATATATTCTCCGGCTTGGTCGGTAGTCTTGATTTTTTGAGTTTTTTTTTCTCTTGATAGGGGAGGATGGGGGCTCGGGTGTATTTATTAGTGAGAGAACAAAGAAGGAGGATGATTGCCGATTCGAATAATCAGCTTATCTTTGTTTTACGAATAATGTGCTTATTTTATATTAAATAATTATATCATGAATAACAAATTTCTTCTTTTGACGGCCGCCTCTGCCTTTTCCGTTGCGGGGATGGCGGCTGATTACACGAATATCGTCTTGATCAATTTGGATGATGTGGGTTACGGGGATTTTTCTTTTAATGGGGCTTACGGATATACCACTCCGAATATCGACAAAATGGCGGCGGAAGGCGTTCGTTTTACACACTTCTTGGCGGGACAGCCGATTAGTGGAGCGTCTCGTGCCGGCTTGTTGACCGGCTGCTATCCGAATCGTATTGGTTTCGCTGGCGCTCCGGGACCGGGTTCTAATTACGGTATCCATTCGGATGAGATGACGATTGGGGAGGTGCTGAAGCAGAAGGGTTATAGCACGGCTATCTTTGGAAAGTGGCACCTGGGCGATGCGCATCAGTTCCTGCCTTTGCAGAATGGTTTCGATGAGTATTACGGCTTGCCTTACTCTAACGACATGTGGCCGTTCCACCCGCAGCAAGGGGAGGTGTTCAACTTCCCGGACTTGCCTACTTACGACGGTAATGAAGTGGTGGGTTACAACACGGATCAGTCGAAGTTCACGACCGACTACACGACCCGCTCCGTTAATTTCATCAAGAAGAACAAGAACAAGCCTTTCTTTCTCTATTTGGCCCATAACATGCCGCACGTGCCGCTAGCCGTATCGGATAAGTTCAAGGGAAAGAGTGAACAGGGCTTGTATGGCGACGTATTGATGGAGATCGACTGGAGCGTGGGTGAGGTATTGAAAACCTTGCGTGAGCTGGGTTTGGAGGAGAATACGTTGGTGATCCTGACCTCGGATAACGGCCCTTGGACCAATTACGGCAATCATGCCGGCTCGGCCGGTGGTTTGCGTGAAGCAAAGGCCACGACCTTCGACGGCGGTAACCGGATTCCTTGCGTGATGTATTGGAAGGGGGTTGTCGAACCGGGACGTACTTGTAACAAGTTGGCCTCTAATATTGACCTGCTTCCTACCTTTGCGGAGATTGCGCAGGCTCCGCTACCTCCCCGCAAGATCGATGGCGTGAGCATCTTATCGCTGATCAAGGGGGTGAAGGATGCGAACCCGCGTGAGTCATTCGTCTATTATTATCATAAGAATGACTTGGAGGCGGTTACCGATGGTATGTTCAAGCTGGTATTCCCGCACAAGTACGTAACTTATGGGGCATACGAGCCGGGTAACGACGGGCAACCGGGCAAGCTGACCAACTTGGAGATCATGAAGCCGGAGATGTACGACTTGCGTCGTGACCCGGGAGAGCGTTACAATGTGATTACCCAGTACCCTGAGGAGGCGGCTAAGCTGATGAAGATTGCTGACCAGAAGCGCCACGAGCTGGGGGATAACCTCACACGCATGAAGGGCACGGAACGCCGGGAACCTGGTTTGGTACAAGGTAAACAACGCAAGGACTTATGAGAAATATCGTAACATACTTGGGATTTGCGGCATCCGCTTTGCCTCTCATGGGGCAAGCGGTGGACGCACCTGCCGGTGGCGGAAACGAACGCCCTAACATCCTGTTTATCCTCTCGGATGATCATACTTCCCAATCGTGGGGTATTTACGGGGGTGTGTTGGGTGAGTATGCCCGCAACGAGAATATCCGCCGCTTGGCTGCGGAGGGCTGCGTGTTGGATAATTGTTTTTGTACGAACTCGATCTCTTCCCCTAGTCGTGCGGCGATCTTGACCGGAGCCTATAGTCACGTGAACGGTGTTTACACGTTAAGTGATTCCTTTGATCCGGAGCAGGATAATATCGCCAAGCAAATGCGGGCGGGAGGCTATCAGACCGCTTTGGTCGGTAAATGGCATCTGAAAACGCAACCGCAAGGTTTCGACTTCTATTCCGTGTTTCATGACCAAGGCGAGTACCGGGACCCTACTTTTATAAATTGTACGGACCCTTGGCCGGGTGAGCGTAATTTCGGGGAGCGGGTACGAGGTTTCTCTACGGATATCGTGACGGATAAGGCGATCCGTTGGATGAAAGAGGCCGATAAGGACCGGCCTTTCATGATGTGTTGTCATTTCAAGGCTACACATGAACCTTGGGATTTCCCGGAACGGATGAGGCATTTATATGACGGTGTTGTTTTCCCGGAACCGGAGAACTTATTTGATTGGGGGCCGGAGACGAATGGACGTACCTTCTCCGGACAGCCTTTGGAGGAGTTGGCCCGTCGTTGGGACGTGGCGTCGCAAGATCCTGATAAATGGTGGTGCCGGTATCCGGAGTTGCCTTTTACGACGAAGGGCATGCATCGATCTGCCGCCCGTAGCGCCGCTTACCAGAAATTGGTGCGCGACTATCTGCGTTGCGGGGCTACGATCGACGATAATATCGGGAAGTTATTGAAAGCGCTGGACGATATGGGAATCGCCGATAATACGATCGTGGTGTACGTATCCGACCAAGGTTATTTCTTAGGAGAGCATGGTTTCTTCGATAAGCGTATGATGTATGAGGAGTCTCTACGTATGCCTTTCGTGATCCGTTACCCGAAAGAGATCCCGGCGGGGACCCGCAATAAGGATATGATCTTGAACGTGGATTTCGCCTCTTTGCTGGCGGATTACGCAGGCGTGAAGACCCCGAAAGAATCGCAGGGACATAGTTTTCGCGATAATCTGAAAGGAAATACCCCAAAGGATTGGCGTAAGGAGATGTATTATCGTTATTGGACCCAACATTCGAACCGTCCGGCCCATATGGGTATCCGTAATGAGCGGTATAAACTGATGTTCTTTTATGGCGACCGTCTGAATATGACTGGTTCGGAGGATAAGACCACGACACCAGCATGGGAGTTTTACGACCTTCAATCCGATCCTCGTGAAAATCACAACGCTTACAACGATCCCCAATACGCCAAGATCATCCGGCAAATGAAGGAGGAGATGCTGAAGCTGCGGAAAGATGTTAAGGATGAAGACACGAATACCCCTAAAATGAAGGAGATTATGGATACCTATTATTGGTAAAAAGAAAACGGTGGGAGACGTAGCGTGCTGCGTCGCCTATCCTTTGTAATAGAAGTCCACGCTAGTAGCCGAGAGGAAGTGTGGTATGTTATAAAGCATGTATTTCTAGAAAGAAGAAGGATTTTGTTCTTTTGTGAAAAAGAAGTCTTATGTTTGTGCACGATATGAAAAACAGGGTTTATATGGCCCCGTTATCAGTAAACAACCAACCTTGACATGAATACAAACAGAGATAAGGCTGTCTCTTTTGGGCGGGACGGTGGAGATGTCCGCCGTCCTGTTTTTTTTGTCAATGAGCCAGAGTTGTATGTGACATCCGTTCCAGCTCCGGGGGCGATGTCCCTTTTTGGAATTCCTGACCCGCCTGCAAGCCTTCTTCGCCGATTTTCCGTACGAGTTGAACACGAAGACGGAACGCCACTACCAAGTGGTTTTTTATCTGGTGTTCAAACTGATGGGGCAGTATACCACTGCGTCCGTAGCGCCCGAGGGCGTGCGGACGCAGTGGTAAAGACTCCCCAATACATCTATGTCTTTGAGTTCAAACTTGGCGGAACCGTTGAGGAAGCCTTGAAGCAGATAGACGATAAAGGCTACCTGATCCCTTACCAAAGGGACGGTCGTGAAGTCGTGAAAGTCGGCGTGGAATTCAGCGCCGAAGAGCGGAATATCGCCCGCTGGCTGTGTGAATAACGACAAGCTGCGTCTTCCCGGATACCTATTTCGTTAAATTATAAGCCTCTATCACGCATTCCAAAGCGCAAGCGTTTGCTGCCGAGCTTTCCTTGTGGAAAGGGCCGTACCAATAACAACCGAAGCTTTTGGATGTGGGGTCATAATTTTTCGTGATGATGGATTCTGCGTTTTTCAAGATGAAATCTTTATAAGCCGGATTCTTTGTCACTTCATACAGGAAGGCTAAATGACGGATGAAGATACCCTTAAATTGGACACCGTCGTTGCTATCATCGATCTCGGGCTTCATTTCACGGAGAATACCCTCGTCAGTTACCAATTGTGTGGTGATGGTAGCGTCGGCGATCTTTTCCGCTAGTTCCAAATAAGATTTATCGTTGGTTTGGAGATACATCTCGGCTAAGACAGCGATGGCTACGCCTTGGTTATAGGTGTAGTGGGCATTTCGGTTGGGGGTACAATCGTCTTTGGTACCGTCCTCAATTTGGTAGATGTCCGTATTGATCATGCCGGTTCGCATATACCAATCTACGTTCTTCTTGAACCAGTCGAGGTATGCCGGATTCTGGGTCGCTTTATATAAACGGATCGCCGTAAGGGAGAATAAGTTGTTGGCGATCGAGTTCTTGTAATGCAGTGGATTTTTCTTCCAGAAAATGCCGCCTCCGCAAGCGTCGCTCCATCCGGTTGTCATGTCATCGAATATGATCTCGGCCATATCCAGATATTTCTTCTCGCCGGTCAGCTTAAAGGACTCGATCCAAGCGAGGGCCCACCAACCCTCGTCATCGTAATAATCATTGATAAAGTTATCGCAATAACGGGGAGTACCGGTAGAGTCCGTACCCACTTGGTAGTGATGGGCTTTCTCGTATACGTCTTGGATGACAGGGAGAACGCCGGGATCTCCGGTTACGGCCCCATAACGGATCGTAGCGGTCAATACATTCGCCGAGTTCCACCATCCGGCGGTTTCCCAGATACCGGTCGTGTCGTTTCTCCAGCTTAGGGAGGTTTGTAAGCTCTCACGCATTTTACCTTCGAAAGGGGAGGGTTTGCCGCAAGATACCATGAAAAGAACAAGCAGTAAACTTGTCAAGAAGTGTTTGCACATACGTTTTTATTAAATATAAGATTAGATTAAGCCACAAAGATAAGCGATCTTTTTTGAACTTTCTTTAAACTTCGTACCTTTGTCTGATGGGAATCTAAGATATGAATCTATAGTAATCATAAAAAAGAAAAGACTCAGTTAGATGAAAAAACAAATCTTGTTTATCTGTTGTGCGGTAATCGCATGTTGTTTGGGCGCTTGTATTCAGACCCCACAGGAAGCGCCTCAAAAAGAGAAAAATCTTCCGAAACATGTAATCTTGATCGGTTTCGATGGCTTGAGCGCCCATTGCCTGAATAATGGGGCGGATATGCCGACATTCCGTAAGATGATGGCGGAAGGCGCCTCTACGTTGGAGAATCGTTCGATCCTACCGTCGTCAAGCGCTTGTAATTGGGCCTCCATGTTTATGGGAGCGGGGCCGGAGCTTCACGGATATACGGAGTGGGGATCTCGTACGCCGGAACTTCCTTCACGTGTGGTGAATGGCGATAATCGTTTCCCGAATATCTTCGGCCTGTACCGGGATAAGGCTCCCGAGGCCGAGATCGGCTATATCTATGAGTGGGAAGGCATGAATTATCTGGTGGATACCTTGGCCATGAGCTTCCGTAAGCATGCCCCGATATCGGCTGAGAACCCGAACGGATGTACCCCGGTAGCCGTTCAGTATATCAAGGAGAAGAAGCCGAACCTTTGTGCGATCATATACGATCAGCCGGATGGTACCGGACATGGCAAGGGATGGAGTTCCCCGGAGTATTTCGCGATGGTAAATCATTTGGACAGTTGCTTGACGCAAGTGATGGACGCTGTTCGTGAGGCGGGTATCATGGATGATACGGTGGTTATACTGACGGCCGACCACGGCGGTATCGAGACCGGTCACGGTGGCAAGACGATGAACGAGATGCAAACCCCGATCGTTTTCTATGGAAAGAACGTAAAGAAAGGCTTCAAGATCCCGGAGAGTACGATGGTATATGATATCGCCGGTACGATCGCCTACCTGTTGGACGTACCGCAGCCGCAAGTGTGGATCGCCCGTCCGATACTTTCGGCTTTCGATGGTAGCGGTCAGATGGACTGATATTTATAGGTGAAAAAGGAATTAAATGCTTTCCGTATACACGTAAAGGCACTATCTTTGTTTTCAATTAATATAAAACTAAGCAGATATGAACACCAAGGCACCGCTCCGTAAACTCCCGATAGGCATCCAGAGCTTTGAAAAACTCCGTCAGGAGGGATATGTCTACGTGGACAAGACAGCTCTTGTCTACCAGCTTGCCGTTCTTGGCAACCCCTGTTTCCTCAGCCGTCCGCGCCGTTTCGGTAAGAGTCTGTTGCTATCCACCTTCGAGGCCTACTTTCAGGGTAAGCGCGAGCTCTTCCACGGTCTCGCCATCGAGGAGCTGGAGGAGGAGTGGACGGTACGCCCCGTGCTTCACCTCAGCCTCAACGCGGAGAAATACGACAGCGTGGATGTGCTCCGCAACCTGCTTGAGACCCAGCTCGGCGTATGGGAAGAGCTTTACGGCAGCAAGGCCCGTGCGAATCCCAGCCTCTCCGTCCGTTTCATGAGTGTCATCCGCCGCGCCTGCGAGGTGAGTGGCCAGCGTGTCGCCGTCCTTATCGACGAGTACGACAAGCCCCTGCTTCGCAACTTCCACGACACGAAATTGCAGGATGAGTTCCGCGAGCTGCTCACCGCTTTCTACACGGTGCTAAAGGATGCCGATCCCTATCTGCAGTTCGTCCTCATCACCGGGGTGACGAAGTTCGCGCAGATGGGTATCTTCAGCACCTTGAACCAGCTACAGGACATCAGTTACACGCTGGACTATAACACGCTGTGTGGACTGACCCACGATGAGATCACCGCGAGCTTCGGCCTCGAGATAAACGCCATGGCGGAGAAGCAGAAGGATACGCCCGCCGGTGTGATGGAGCGCATGACCCGGAAGTACGACGGTTACCGCTTCACCGGCGACGAGGAGTTCACCCCGATGTTCAACCCCTTCAGCGTGCTCAACGCCTTCCAGCAGCGTACCTTCGGCAACTTTTGGTTCAGCAGCGGCACGCCCACCTTCCTCGTGGACATGCTGCGGCAGACGGATTTCGACTTGCGTGAGATGGATAACTTAGAGGTGTTGGAATCCTCGCTGACGGATGACCGGGCGAACATCGACAATCCTATCCCGATGGTCTACCAGAGCGGATACTTGACGATCAAGGCGTACGACCCCGAGTTCCAGCTCTACACGCTCGGTTTCCCCAACGAGGAGGTGAAGTACGGCTTCTTGAACTTCGCCGCGCCTTTCTATACGCCCCTGTCGGAGAATGAATCGGGTTTCTTCATCGGCAAGTTCGTCCAAGAGCTGCGGACGGGCGACATAGACGCTTTCCTCACCCGCCTCCGCGCCTTCTTCGCGGGTATTCCTTACCAGCTGAACGCAAAGGAGGAGCGTCATTACCAGACCATTTTCTACATCGTCTTCAGTCTTCTGGGGCAGTACACGCGGGCTGAGGTGGCGAGCGTCCGTGGCCGGGCGGATGCCGTGGTGAAGACGGCGGACATCATCTACGTCTTTGAGTTCAAGCTGGATGGTACGGTAGAGGAGGCGATGCGGCAGATAGATGACTGCGGATACCTCATCCCTTACACCGCGGACGGCCGTCGGCTGGTGAAGGTGGCGGTAAGCTTCGACCAAGAGACGAGGAACTTGGGGGAGTGGCGTGTGGAGAGGGAGGAGATCAAGTAATTGTAGTCGCCGCCGTCAGTATAAAACAGAGAGAGGGGCTAGCTTCGAAAAGCTAGCCCCTCTCTCTGTTTTATATCCTTGAGGCAAGGCCACCTTGCCTCGTGAGGATTACCTTGTCAGCGCCACCTTGGCTGTCGTGCCGTCGGATAGCTTCACGACGTAGAAGCCGGCAGGCAGGCCGTGCAGGTGGTTGTTACCGGCGGGGAGGGCAGAATGGCGGATTCGCTTTCCGGCCATTGTCGTTATCGATACGTCAAGCGGGGCGGAGGTGTCGATGTAGAGTATGCCGCCGGAGGCGCGGATACGGCTCTTGTTGTCGGTGATCCGGGCGGTGGATACGATGATGTCCTCTATCGTGATCCGGATATCTTCGTAGACGGCTATCGTGTAGCTGCCGTCTCGGTTGGGGGTGATCGTCCGGCCGTTCGCCTTTACCACGGGGGCAGACTGGTTGTAGGCCGAGTCTAGCTCAAGGTAGAGGAGGAATTGATCACCCTCGTCATAGTAATAGGTACCGGGAGAGGGGGTGAGGGTCGCGTTTGCGGTCTTGGGGATTACGACCGTGTATACCGGAGGCGACGGAGTGGCAAGGCTGAACGTGCCCGCGCTCTCGTGTCCCGCATGGTCCGTCACCTTGTAGGTATGGAGGCCCTCGCTTCCGGAACCATCATAGCGGTCGGAGGTGAGCTGCACGGAAGCGCCGTCGATGAGGACGGAAGCTACGCCGCTGCCCTTGCCATCGGTGGCGGTGAGCGTATAGCCGAGGTTATTGGTGGAAACGGTTACGGTAGGGGCGTTGAGGTCGAGGCGGATATCCGTGGCCTTATGCTCGTACTCTTGCGTATACGGGTCGTCACGCTTGAGCAGGTAGGTCACGTCGAAGGTTCCCTCTTGGCTGAAGGTGAAGGAGGCGGCGAAGTCTTCGCCGGAAGCGATTAGCCCGCTAATCGCCTTAGTTTGTACACCAGTCTCTTCCGCTTCTTTCAGCTTGATGGTGAAACCGGGAGGAGCGGAGAAGATAACGGCCCCGGCATACCATTCCCCCTTCTTATCGCCACCAAGTTCTACACGGGCCTCTCCCGATAGCTTGTCGATATAGGTACATGGGATATCCGGTTTGAGTTCCAGCTCATAGTTGGACGCTATGAACTCGCCGTTATCTATTGGCGTGAGATCTCCCGGAATGATAAGGTTGGTTGGGAAATGGGAGTCCACGGCCAGTTGCCCGGAGAAGGATGCTATTTCTCCTTTGGCTTCTCCGCTTGTGTCATATTTCGGGGCCTCGCCTTTATACAGTATTTGGTCGGCCCGCGGGGTGACAGTGAGCGTTCTCGGGTGGATGATTACTGGGATGTCTACGCTCTCTGTATCCATGCACTTGGCATGGCTGATGTCGATACGTATCGTAGCCCCGGATGCCGCGGTCACCTCGTCGGGGGAACCGCCTAGCTTGTTATTGCCATCTATGCTCAATCCGTATTTCTCATCGATGGTATTGAAGACATAGCCGGACTTATCGCCGTAGGTATCGGGAGCGAGGAGCCCGAGCAGGTCATAAAGCTCATCCGGCTCCAACGGCGTGGCGTACGTCCCTTCCAGCGTGGCCGGGGAGATGTTGGTCTTGATCAGGTTCTTTGTCCAATAGGCGAAGAGCATTGTAGGCCCGGTGATATGGGTTATCTTTTGCCCGCCTCCACTTGTGTCGCTCCAGCCTTCTAGGGTATAGTATTTCCGATTAAACAGATCGGTCGGCAATAGATCTGTTATAGATAGATAGTCTCTGTGAGTGCTGGGGCTGCTGGGGGTATAATTGGCTTCAAAGTCCACCTTGTACTTTACCAGATTACCACCAATCTGAACCTCCAATTGGGTATTGTCACTCTCGAAAACCCCATTGTTCACTATCATTCCCTTGCCGTCGACGGTTCCACTATTTCCATTGTGGATCGTCCCTTCATTGATTAGGGTTACGTCATCGGCGATCGTCAATTTCTGTTTGTTTTTTATCGTGAGCGTATAGCCGGACGGTATCTCGTAATTCCGGTCGATGGTATAGTGGGTAATGTCGACGTTGTTGCCATCTACCATGTTACCCACGATGTTACCCTCAATGCTACCAATAGATTGATTTAGAAATATGATAGCGCTATTACTACCGGAGGGGGGATAAGATGATGCGTTTATAGCTTCGCCTCCATCTTTATTCTTTATAGCGGAGATGATCCCCCCGTTTATCGTGACTGTTTCCCCTACTTTTCCTTCCCCCGCGCCCATACCGCTATATCCGGTGGCATTTACGATTCCCCCGTTGATCTCTATCGTTCCGGAAACTTTGTGATAAGTAGAGCCAGTCCCCGATACCCCGATACCCGGCCCGGATTTACCCCCTGTGGCGGTGATATTCCCGTTATTGATCCGGACGGTTCCACCATTGGAATTAGAACTTGTTCCGATACCGGCTCCATATCCATTCCCATAGGCAATGATAGTGCCGTCATCTATCGTGATGGTTCCTTTCGCATCTTTACTGTATCGTGAGCCTATTCCGGCGGCTTCAATTCCTCCTTTGGCCGTTAGTTTTCCTTTACCTTTTATTATAAGCTCGGTACCATCGCCTGTAGGCGCGCAAATGGCGGGTAGGTCATGGCCACCTGCCAAGCTGTTATCTCCGACTAGGATCAATTCTACTCTCTGGGCTTCATCGGCGTATAAGGCGCAATAAGGTGCGTCTTCTGGGAAATTCTTGGTATTTACCTTGTCCAGCGTGATCTTTACCTGTATGCCTCTGGCGACCATGATAACGGCTTTCGCTTTATTCTGGGCTGTTGTGCCGTATCCGGTTTCTTGTGTTGGCACTCCTTGGTTTTCGATATCATACGTACCGTGAATATAATATTCTCTATTGTTTTCATCAATGGTAATTCCCCCTTTATAGCTATCGTTACTAAGATCTATATCTATTATGCTTGTCCCTTGCCCCCATGCCGATACGAGTGAAAGGAATAGTAAGATGCTTGTTATTAGATACTTATTTTTCATGTTCGATAAAGATTGATATTTGTGAGTATTCTTGTCGTATTAACATATTTTAGGCGGGTCGACTCGCCTTAGTAGGCGAGGCCGTATAGCCGCGTAAGGCGATGTCCTCGTTTCGTAACGTACCCGTGATGTGCGGCTTACCGGTGTAGTCGCCTTGTTTCTCTGTGAGAGCGTTGTCGTACAGGTCAACGCTTAGGATGATTTGTTCTTCCATGATGTTCATATTTAGTTGCCGCTAAGATATGGGAGGGGGCGGGTTTCCCGCATGACAATCCGTCCGAATCTATTAGGACAAATCGTAATTAGCTGATTTTATTGATAGGACAGATCGTAATTCATGCGCAAAAAGGTAAAAATGTCTCTTTTCTATCAAAAAGCGGTAGGCCTTGATAAAAAAGCGATATATTTGGGGCATGGACAACCTGACAGTTTATATGATCTCTATCATGGTATTGGTACCCGTCTATTCCGCCGTGTCTTGCGGGATGGTGGTGGGGCTTTCCTTGCAGGATTGCCTGTCTCGGGAGGAGCGGGACTTGAAGAGGATATTGCTGGTTTACCTATCCGTCTCGGCTACCGGGTGGCTGGTCACATTTTGCTATCAGTTTTATCCCTCGTTGTTTGTCCGGCTCAACGTGGTTTGCCTGCTTTGTTTCGTCTTGCCGTCTATCTTCTTCTACCGGATCGTCCGTTTCCTCACGAGGCTGGGCGAGCCGGAGGAATTCCCGCCTCTCCATTATCTCGTACCCGGGCTGCTGGCGCTGGCGATGTTGGTCTGGTCGTGCTTCGTGCCTTTCGACGTGCGGCTGGAGATCGTGAGGGGGAAAGCGGAGGTGATTCCCGCGGGGTACGAGTGGTATACCCGCTTTTTTACCCTCAAGCCCCTGCTGAGGGTTGTTTTCGGCCTCTTGTATTATATCCTTACGCTGGCGTTGCTGGTATCTTATTATAAGAGGGCGAGAGGGAAGGATACGCTGGTTCGCGGGCCGGCGTGCTGGGTGATCTTCCTAGTAGGTGTGTCCATCGCCTCGCTGCTCTCATCGGTTCTGCCTACGTTCATGCCACGGAGCCGGTTCTACCATTCTATTTGGACGGCGGCCGTGTCTTGTGGTATTGCCCTCCAGCACGTTTTGCTATCGTACCATGTCATACGGCGGGAATACTGCCTCTACGTCTTGCGCCGGGAATCCCCGCCTTCTTCCTCCGGGGAAACGGATGCGGGAGACGTGCGCCTACGCCGTAGCCATTCCGGGAAATTGACCCAGAGACGTTTCGAGCGTTTTTTCCGGGAACACAAGCCTTTTTTGAGGCCGGGCTATAAGATGACGGATCTGGTGGAGGACTTGGACGTGAACCGCACGGTGCTATCCGCCTTTATCAACCAGACGTATGGCATGAACTTCAATCGTTACCTGAACCGTTTCCGCCTGAGGGAGTTGGATAGGCTCCGCTTGCGTCCCGCCAACCAAGGCAAGAGCGTGAGCTCGCTGATCGGGCAGGTAGGTTTCAAGGATTTCCGTACCTATTCCCGTGCCGTCGCCACCGAGCGGGAGGCGGCTGCCGGGGAGCGGGAGACTAAGGAGGAAGGAGGTACGGCATGATGAGTCTTGGCCTTATGGAGGCTTTCGCTTTCAGCCTTCCCATCGTCTGCGCCATGGTATGTATGGTCATGATGTCGCTGGACGCCTGCCGGTACGGAAGGGGCGGGCAGGAAAGGCGGTTGAGGGCGCTCTTGGCGCTGACTTACTTGGTGACGTCGCTGGGTTGGCTCGGGTTGGTGCTTTATTCGGTCGCCCCGTGCGCTTTCTCGTATTACCATCCCGTTTTCTTATTGACGCTGATGCTGGATCAGGTGATGTTTTTCTGGGTGGTATCCATGATAACGGATACCGGCGAGCGGCGGAGGCTGAATCGATGGCACTGGGTGGTGCCTGTCTTCCTTATGGGGGCCTTGTTCGAGGGCGGTATACTGGTAAGTCTCGTGTTTTTTATCTACAATACGCTTTACCCGGCGCTAAACCTCCGGAACATATATCGTTACAGGCGGTTCATCGTAGATTACTCGTCGGAGGCGCAGCGTATCTCCTTGGATTGGCTGGCGGCCGTGCAAGTTTTTATCTTGGTTTGCGTACCCGTTCCGCTGGCGGGATTGTTGCTCGATATGGAGACTTTCTCCTCTTCCTATTTCGTGTGGCTGGGGGTGTTGCCAACGTTCGTGTTTTATATGATGCTCTGTTATAACATGCTCGACAAGAATTATCTCATCGTCCAGCCCGAGGCGTTGAAGACGGAGGATATGCCTCCCGATCTCCCGGCCCTAGACCGTAAACGCCTAGAACGCTACCTGCGTGAGAAGAAACCTTATCTGGACCCCAAGTTGCGGATCACCGACCTCGCCGCCGGGCTAAGTACCAACCGTAGCTACCTGTCGGCTTTTATCAACAAGGAGTATGGCATGAATTTCTGCCGCTTGATAAACCGTTGCCGTCTGATGGCTCTCGACCGCTTGCGGGTATCTCCCGCGAATGCAGGCAAGACTAATATGGAACTGGTACTTATGGCAGGCTTCAGTGGTTACCGGAATTATCTTCGGGTGAAAAAAGAGGAGGATAGGCTGGCGTTATTGAAAGTATTCGAGCGATAACCCCGATTTGGCAAACCGAGGTGAGGTGTTTTTTGAGGCATAAACGTTATCTTTGTCACGCATTTTAAATATATAAACCATGAAGAAATTCTTTTATACTTTTGCTTTTATCCTTTGCGCCTTGATGACGTTACAGGCGGAGACGATGGTGGTGGCCACCTATAACTTGCGAAACGCCAACGGCAGCGATTCCACGAACGGTAACGGTTGGGGACAACGCTATCCTTACATCGCCCAGATCGTACAGTTTCACGGGTTCGATATCTTTGGTACCCAAGAGGGCAAATATCCGCAATTGCAGGACTTAAAGCAAGTCATGCCCGGATATGATTATATCGGCGTGGGACGTGACGATGGTAAGCAGGCGGGAGAGCATTCGGCTATCTTTTACCGCACGGATAAGTTCGAGGTCTTGGAACATGGTGATTTCTGGCTATCCGAGATCACCGACCGTCCGAACAAAGGCTGGGACGCCGTTCTGCCCCGTATCTGTACGTGGGGCGAGTTTCGGGACAAACAGACCGGCTTCACTTTCTTGTTCTTCAACCTTCATATGGACCATGTCGGCGTACAAGCCCGTGCCGAGAGCGCTAAGTTGATCTTGAAGAAGATCAAGGAATTCCCGAAGAGACTTCCCGCTATCCTGACCGGAGATTTCAATGTTGATCAAACAAGTGAGTCGTATAAGTTGTTAGATGGTTCCGGTATCATGCGTGACTCTTATGAGATCGCAGATTTCCGCTATGCCCCGAATGGTACCTTCAACGGTTTCCATCCGGACCGCAAGACCGATAGCCGTATCGACCACCTTTTTCTTACGAAAGAATTTGAGGTGAAGAAGTATGGAATCTTAACGGATACCTATCGCTCCGAGGTGAAAGAAAGCGCCCAGAAGGAGCAAAACGGTAATTTCCCGAAAGAGGTGTCATTGAGCAAATACGAGGCCCGCACTCCTTCCGACCACTTTCCTGTAATGATCGTTGTGGAAGTAAAAGACTGAGGTTTTAGAAAAATTGGTTATTATTAACCCCGTAATCTTTATCAAATTTGTTTAGATCCTGTTATATAATCAGAATATTGACTAAAACGATCTAAACAAATTTGGTATGATACGTAAATTATTGATTCGTGATTTGACTCTTCGCGATGGTCAGCAATCGGCATTCGCTACAAGAATGTCTCAAGCGCAAATAGACCGTGTACTTCCTTACTACAAAGACGCAGGCTTTTACGCCATGGAAGTATGGGGTGGGGCGGTTCCCGATTCCGTGATGCGTTATTTAGGTGAGAATCCGTGGGATCGTTTAGAGATCATCAAAGAGAAAATAGGTAATTCCTCAAAACTATCCGCTCTTTCCCGTGGGCGTAATTTATTCGGTTATAATCCTTATCCCGACGAGATTATAGAAGGCTTTTGCCGGAACTCGATTCGTTCCGGTATCGATATCATGCGTATTTTCGATGCTTTGAACGACGTGGATAACGTGAAATCCACGATCCGTTATGTGAAGAAATTCGGGGGAAAGGCCGACTGTGCCATCTGTTATACGATAGATCCTCACCATTCTCCGGTAGAACGTATAAAAGCCGCCTTGCATGGACGGCCCTTGCATAAGCCTGTTTTTACGAATGAGTATTTCTTAAACAAGGCCCTTCAACTGGAGTCGCTGGGCGCTGATATGATCACCCTGAAGGATATGAGTGGTTTGATACCTCCGGCTCGTACGGCGGAATTGGTGCGATTGTTCAAGAAGAGCTTGAAAGTACCGGTGGATTTTCATACGCATTGTACGCCCGGTTACGGATTGGCGTCGGTCGTATCCGCCATTATCAATGGGGTGGATATCGTTGATACGAATATATGGAACTTCGCCGGAGGACCAGCCGCTCCCGCCGTGGAGCTGGTCTATATCTTCTGCAAGAAATTGGGTATCGAGCTGGATCTTGATATGGATGCGATCGCTAAGATCAACAAGGAATTATTGACGATCCGCAAGGAACTTTCCGCATTCGATACCGCTAAGAAATTCCCGAGACCCTTTAATCCCGTAGAGGATAGTTTCCCCGCCGAGATCGACCGCTTCTTCAACGATGCCATCGAGGCCGCTCGGAAAGATAAGGAGGACGATTTGCTGCTTTATTGCCGTGCGATCGAGGAGTATTTTGATTTCCCCGAGCCGAACGAGTTGGTGAAAAAAGCGCAGATCCCGGGAGGTATGTACACGAATATGGTTGCCCAGTTGAAGCAATTGGGGCAGATCGACTTGTTGGAGAAGGCGATGTCGCTCATTCCGCAAGTACGGATGGATGCCGGCTTGCCTCCGTTGGTGACGCCTACGAGCCAGATTATCGGGGCGCAAGCGGTTTCCTGTGCGCTGGATGAGCTGAAAGGCCGCCCGATGTATAGTAATCCTTCCAACCAGTTTATCGCCTTGGTAAAAGGAGAGTATGGCAAGACGCCGATTCCGGTAGATCCGGCGTTCCGGTTGAAAATCACCGGCGTACAAAATGAGGTGCCTTACGACGGTTCCCATTACGTGATGCAAGAGAATCCTGTATTGGAGGATTTGGATGTGTTATTGGCTGAGAATGAGAAAGAAATACTGTTGCTGGAGTTATTCCCGACGGTAGCCCGTACATTTTTAACTAAATGGAAAGAACAAAAAGCGAGATCGAATGTTTAATAGTAGAAAGTCTTCAAATTTGGCATCCGTCATCTATTATATGTACGTTGCCGTTTAAACGGTGATACGAAAAGGCTCTCCGAATGGTAAGCGAACCATGGGAGAGCCTTCTTTATTCTATAAAGTGACTTTTTCGCGGACTTTACAAAGGGATCTTGTCTATACGACGTTGGTGGCGACCACCCTCAAAAGGTGTATCCAAGAATATCTCAACGATTTTCTTAGCCTCTTCCTTGCTGATAAAACGACCGGGCATTGATAACACGTTCGCGTCGTTATGCTCACGTGCCAGTTTCGCGATATCCTCTCGCCAGCATAAGGCGGCACGGACACCCCGATGTTTGTTCAAGGTCATACTAATGCCATTCCCTGTACCGCAGACAGCTATTCCCGGATAAACCTCGCCAGCTTCTACGGCCTTGCCCATCAGATGGGCGAAATCCGGATAATCGCAACTGTCAGAGGAATAAGTTCCAAAATCTTTATAAGACAATCCCCTTTCATCGAGGATTGTCTTTATATATTCTTTTAACTCAAAACCAGCGTGATCGCTACACAAACCTACTATACCCATCTTTATGCTAATAATTCTTTTACTTGGTTATAAACGTTCTTAGCCGTGAAACCTAATTTCTCGTCCAATACTTTGTAAGGGGCGGAGAAACCGAAGGATTCAAGTCCCCATACCTTGCCGTTAGGACCTACCAACCCTTCCAGATTAACCGGAAGACCAGCGGTTAAGCCGAAAATCTTGCTTCCTGCGGGAAGAATGGATTCTTGGTACTCTTTGCTTTGTGAACGGAATAGACCTTCGGAAGGTACGGAAACGATACGAACCTTTATGCCATCGGCACGAAGCAGGGCGGCGCCCTCGACCAAAGTCGATACCTCGGAACCGGAAGCCAAAAGAATTACATCCGCATTAGCGTCTTCATTGACGATATAGGCACCCTTTTCCGCTTGCAAAGCCTCTTGATAGCGGTTTTCCTTAGCGGGAAGATCTGTGATATTCTGACGAGAAAGAATCAATGCGGTAGGAGTGTAAACGTTCTCCATCGCTAGTTTCCATGCGACTGTTGTCTCCACAACGTCTGCCGGACGAAGTACCAACATGGAGTTGTGTCCCTTATGATTCTTCAATTTCTCTAATAAACGAACTTGAGCTTCTTGCTCTACCGGCTCGTGCGTAGGTCCGTCTTCTCCAACACGGAAAGCGTCGTGTGTCCAGATGAACTTAACGGGCTGCTCCATCAATGCGGCCATACGTAACGCAGGCTTCATGTAATCGGAGAATACGAAGAAAGTACCGCAAGCGGCGATCACGCCACCATGTAAAGACATACCGATACAGATACAAGCCATAGAAAGCTCGGCTACACCCGCTTGGAAGAAAGCTCCGCTAAAGTCGCCTTTCACGAAAGCATGAGTCTTTTTCAAGAAGCCGTCTGTCTTATCGGAATTGGAAAGGTCGGCGGAAGCTACGATCATGTTTTCTACATGGGTAGCAAGCACACCTAATACGGTAGCGGAAGCGGCACGGGTCGCTTGGTTCGCTTTCTGCTCGATTGCGGCCCAGTCGATTTTAGGAGCCTTACCGGAGAACCATTGCTCCATCTTAGCCGCTAAGTCCGGGTGAGCTTTCGCCCAGACGTCTTTCACGGCGTAACGCTCGGCGACGATTACTTCCAGTTCTTTCGCACGTTTGGCATATAATTCGGCTACCTCAGGAAGGATTGCGAACGGATGTTCCGGATCGCCTCCTAGGTTCTTGATCGTATCTGCGATGGAAGCTCCTGCCGCGGATAAAGGTTGTCCGTGAGTAGATACCTTATTCTCGTAACAGCTGTTATCAGCGCCGACAGCACCTTTCCCCATAACGGTGTTACCGATGATCAAAGTCGGTTTGGAGATCTCTGCCTTAGCCTCTTTTAAAGCCTTGCGGATCTCGTTTACGTCGTTACCGTTTATTTGAATGACTTTCCAGCCCCAAGCCTCGTATTTCATGGCTACGTTCTCCGCATCGACGTCTTCTACCTTGGTAGATAGCTGCACGTTGTTAGCGTCGTAGAACATGATCAAGTTATCCAGTCCTAAAGTTCCGGCGATACGTCCGGCACCTTGGGAGATTTCCTCTTGGATACCTCCATCGGAAATATATGCGTAAATAGTCTGGTTCATTACTTCCTCACCCAGACGTGCTTTCAAGAATTTAGCCGCGATAGCCGCACCTACCGCATAAGTATGTCCTTGTCCCAACGGGCCGGACGTATTTTCGATACCACGCATAACGTCTACCTCAGGATGTCCCGGAGTAACGCTTCCCCATTGGCGGAACTGTTGAAGTTCATCCAATGTGAATTTGCCGCTTAAAGCCAGTACGGAATAAAGCATCGGAGACATATGCCCCGGGTCAAGGAAGAAACGATCGCGTCCTTCCCATTTGGGATTCTTGGGATCGTATATTAAGAACTCTGAGAACAGTACGTTAACAAAGTCTGCACCACCCATAGCGCCACCCGGGTGCCCGGAGTTCGCTTTCTCCACCATTGACGCAGCCAGTATACGGATGTTATCAGCTGCTTTGTTCATTACTTGAATATCGTTCATTTTATCAGATGAATTATTTATTTGACTGCAAAGATAATCAAACTCTTTGTAAGAGCCGTTATATCAATCAAACAATTCCTTTTCGGTAAAGGTTCCTATCTTCTTATATTTTTGATAAATTGAGAGATATTTAAGATAGCCCGCTGAGCGCCTTATTCTTGCGGGTATACATCATTCGGATTAGAGCGAGAAGTCGAAACCCTGTTCAACCCATTTGTTGTATTTTTTCTCGTTGAATTTGTAGAGGAAAGCTCCTCGTTTAGAACTTTTCTTGTCTTTGATATCCAGTTTTTCCAGAATATCCATGGCGTTTAGCTTTTTGCGGAAGTTCCGTTTGTCTAAAAGGGTTTGGTAGATGGCCTCATACAATGTCTGTAGTTGGGGCAAGGTAAATTGCTCGGGAAGCAAATTGAAACCGATAGGGCGGCTTGCCGCTTTCTTTTTAAGGACGGACAACGTATCGTTTATCATTTGGTTATGGTCGAAAATCAAGTCAGGAAGCTCGGATATCTTGGTCCAAGTAGCGTTATGGTTTTCCAAGATCTCGGGACTAAAATCATTCATATTCACCAAGGAATAGTAAGCTACGGAGATAACCCGTTCCCCTAAGTCACGCGATACATCTCCGTAAGCCCCTATTTGTTCCATAAAAAGATGCTCGATGCCCGTGCAATCGGTTAATACCCGTGATGCTGCTTCATCCACGCTTTCCCCGGATTTCACGAAGCCTCCCATAAGAGACCACTGTCCTTTCATCGGCTCGAACGAACGTTTGTATAATAAAACATTCAACTCCTTATTGTTAAACCCTAGAATGATACAATCTACGGCAACATAGAATTTTACTTCGTCTTGATAAAAAGCTGCTGACATCGTTTTATGGATTTTAAAGATTAACAGAGCTTGCGTGCTCCGTCGCTGATTACTACATTATATAATTTAGGTTCACGGCCAAACTTCTCTTTATAAGCGGAGAAGGCTTTCTTCACGAAATCGTCGTACAACTCATCCTTAACCAAGTTGATCGTACAACCGCCGAATCCTCCACCCATGACACGAGAACCCGTTACACCACATTCCTTGGCGATATCGTTCAAGAAATCCAGTTCCTCGCAGCTAACTTCATAAAGCTTGCTCATACCTTGATGCGTGCCGTACATCTTTTCGCCGACAGTCTCATAGTCGCCTTTCTCCAAAGCGGCACATACGTCGAGTACACGTTGGATTTCCTCGATAACATATTCGGCACGCATGTAATCCTCTGCGCTGACATCCGCTTTTACCTCGTTCAGCATCTCCATCGTAGCGTCACGTAAGAACTCTACTTCCGGATGGTTGCGGCGAATGGCGGCTACCACGTTCTCGCAGGATTTACGGCGTTTGTTGTAGGCTGAGGATGCCAACTCGTGCTTAACGACCGAATCCAATAACACGAGTTTGTAACCAACCGGATTAAACGGATAATATTTATATTCTAAAGAACGGCAATCCAAGCGGATCAAACTTCCGGCCTTGCCGAATACGGAAGCGAATTGGTCCATGATACCGCAATTCACGCCACAATAATTATGTTCTGTAGCTTGACCGATCTTAGCCAACTCGAATTTATCGATATTCAATGAGAATAAGTCATTCAATGCGAAAGCATAAGTACTTTCCAATGCGGCGGAAGAAGACATTCCAGCGCCCAGAGGCACGTCTCCAGCGAATACGGTATCGAAACCTTGGATATTACCACCTCGTTTAATAATCTCCCGGCATACGCCAAAGATATATCTTGCCCAGCTTGCGGAAGGAGCGTCCTCCTCGGTCAAGCCAAATTCAGCGTAATCATTTAAGTCGATGGAGAACGCCCGGACTTTGCCCGTCCCATTCGGTTTGATCTCGGCGATCATCCCTTTATCTACAGCACCCGGAAAAACGAAACCTCCATTATAATCAGTGTGTTCACCGATCAAGTTAATACGTCCCGGAGATGTGTATAAGCTACCTTCGGTATTAAATAACTCTTTAAATTTAGTTCTGATTTTTTGTTGCATGATACTTAATTTGATTAAGGTAAATAATTGAATAAACAAGAAGAAATTATCCATTCAGAAAACTCTGCCGGATAATTTCTTCTTTATTATATTATGTCCTGTCCTTATTATTCAACAGGAATATCTTTGTTTACGTTCTTGCTACCAATCAAAGCGTAATATAGCAAATATGCCAATCCTAGGAATACCACCCAGAAGCTAGTAATGAAACCGCCAGCGTCGGCTACGGCTCCTTGGATCAACGGAAGAATACCTCCACCGCAAACCATCACCATGAAGATACCGGAAGCGGCTGCCGTATATTTACCTAAACCTTCTACTGCCAAGTTGAAGATACCACCCCACATGATGGAAGTACATAAACCACAAAGAGCCATGAACATGATTCCAACCGGAACCTCAACCATACCGAAAGAGATATCTGACAAGAATACAGGCATACTAACTTTAGTCGTAGCAGGGGCAAAGATAGCGATCAAGATAAAGATCATACCTACCGTGGCGGCTGATGACAACATCGCCTTACTAGAGATCTTAGCTCCGAAAGAGGCACCGAACAGACGTCCGATCATCATCAAGAACCAATATGTACCCACGATAGAACCGGCTACTGTAGGATCGATACCGATCTCAGGAGAAGTAGCGAACAAGTTCATGAAGTTAGGAATACCTACTTCGACACCCACATACAAGAAGATTGCGATGGCACCTAAAATGAAGTGACGGAAAGAAAGCGCGCTGTGCTTGTCCGGAGTCTTGGCTTCATTTTCCTTAACCATATGCGGTTCCGGAATTTGCATGCAGAACAATACGATAAATACAATGGCAAAGATACCCATAGCCAAGAACAATGCCGGGTTAGCGTCACTGATCTGAGCCTTAGCAGCGTCACCGATCAAATAACCAACCAATACCGGAACGATCGTAGCGCCGATAGAGTTCACGGAGCCGGCAACCTGAATTAATTGGTTACCTTTGTTTCCACCACCACCTAGCGTGTTCAACATCGGGTTTACTACGGTATTCAACATACACATAGAGAAACCGGACACGAAAGCACCTGTCAAATAAACAGCGTAGCTACCAGCCACACCGGAAAGATAAGAAATACCTACACCACAGAAACCTACGATGATCGCTAACAAAGCGGTTTTCTTGTAACCGATCTTCTGCAATAGCATACCGGCCGGAATACCCATGAAGGCATAGGCGATAAAGTTAGCCGCGTTACCCAGCTGCGACATGAAGTTGCTGGCAGCGAACTGGTTCTTAACGATGATACCGAATGGGTTCTGTAGACCCGTCACGAAAGATATCATGAAGAAGAGAGCCACCATCATGATAATAGGCAATGTGTAATTCTTTTTTGCTGTTGATTCCATTTCTTTTTTGTTGTTTTAGATTATTAGATTACTTAAATTATTCTCTTATTCTACACTGAATTTATAAATAGTAGTACTTTGGAAAACCTCGCCCGGGCGGAGTTCCGTTGTCGGATATTCCGGTTTGTTGGGGCTATCGGGGAAATGCTGGGTTTCCAGACATAAAGCGGCCCGTTCCGGGTAGCGTTGTCCGTTCTTACCTTCGAAATTCCCAGTCATCCAGTTACCTGTGTATAATTGCACGCCCGGTTGAGTCGTATAAGTTTCCATTACGATACCGGTCTTGGGGGAGGAGCAGCGAGCGCAGTAAGAAAGTTCGTTGTCCTCTTTATTTAATATGTACGTGTGGTCATATCCCTTACCGAATATAAGCTGTTCGAAATTGTCATTGATTCGTTCGCCTACCTCATGAGGAGTCCGGAAGTCCATCGGTGTACCTTCTACCTTCTCTTTAGGTCCGTACGGGATTGCCGTATTGTCTGTAGGCAGATAATAGTCGGCGTTGATCGTGAGAATATGGTCTCCTATATAAGGGTCTCCCGCACCGGATAGGTTAAAATAAGAATGATTGGTTAGATTCAAGACCGTAGGTTTGTCCGTAGAGGCTTGATAGGAGATAACGACCTCATTCTCATTTGTCAGATGATAAGTTACGGTTGTCTTTAGTTCTCCGGGGAAACCTTCCTCGCCATCGGCGGAGGTATATTTCAACTCAATGGTTTGCTCGTCTATTTGTTTGGCGTCCCATACGACCGCATTGAATCCCTTGATTCCGCCATGCAAGCTATTGGGGCCATTATTTATGGCTAATTTGTCATAAGTAATACCGTCGATCGTGAATTTTCCAGCGGCGATACGATTTCCATAACGACCGCAAATGGCACCGAAATAAGGTTCTTCTGATGTTAAGTACTCTTCAATCGAATTATGGCCAGTAACGACATCGGTCATTTTTCCGTTCTTATCCGGAACCATCAGTGAGACGATTTTCGCTCCATAATTCGTGATCGCTAGCTCTGCTCCAACCTTGTTACACAGGGTATAAAGCGCCGTTTCTTTCCCGTCAATTTGCTTGCTGAAGTTAGCAACAGACAAGCCCGACAGTGTATTTATGTTCTTCATGCGTATCAATATTATTGAAATTGCGTGTAAAAGTAACTTTCTTCTTTGTATTTATAACCTTTCTGAATAATGTTTTATAGCATGATTTTAGATTTGTCTACCAAAAATATATAATTATCGCTTGTTTATACGTCAAGTCCTTGATTCTTCTCTTAGGCTAAAAAAACAAAACAACTCTTGTCTTACCCCTGTTATTAGTAAAACAGAGATAGAAAGAAATTGTCCATGCGGTCGTCCTATAAATATATCATACTCATACTCTTTGTGCTTATGCCCGGCTTGCTTTATTCCCAATCTCAAGATTGGGTACGTAAGTCCATTTATCCGCAAGCGGATAGTGGTAAAAGCAAGATCTATAATTGGATGTGGGGGAGGCATTATCGTCACCTTTATACGATCCCGATCAGGGTTCCTTCGGCTACGATAGAAACGTTGGGGGGTGGGATGGATATCGTCGGGCAAGCGGAAGGGTTTCACGGATTATTGTTGGAGAATAAGCGTAAGCAATTGTATTTGCTAAAGCCCTTGGGTGGCTCTACAAGTTTCTTGGAGTCGAAGTTTTTCCGGGAAATATATAATAAGACTGATTTTAAGAATACATATTTGGATGAGTTCTTAGGAGATGCTTATACGATTATCAATCCCTATACCTTTTTGGTCGCAGATTATTTAGCGAAGTCCGCGGGATTGAGTTTTTCTCCCTCCCGTATTTACTATATTCCTTCCCACATACGGAAAGACACAGTTGCGGACGGCAGCGATATACAAGATAGGCTGGTCAATCTAATCAATGTTCCGGATATTAATTTAAGGTCTAATTTGTATACCACGGAAGACTTTCTAGACAGCCTTCAAGTGAGTAAAAACTATATGGCGGATCAAAATCTATACATTCGGGAACGTATTTTCGATATGTGGACCGGAGATTGGAATAAGACGAACGAAAACTGGGAGTGGCAGTCACATACCGTCAATGATAGCGTAATTTATACCCCGATCGTGATCGATAGGAATCATGCTTTCACGAAGGTGGACGGAGTATTGTTCAAGCAAATGTTGAAGATGTTATCGTTGGATTTTATCTGTAATTATGATAGCCTGATTTTAAAAGATACAAAGAAAATCAATAAGCTAGCTTTTGCGCTGGATATGGCGGTAGCAGGCCGCAGTGATGAGTCGGTTTGGATACGCCAAGCCCAAGAAATTCGGAGACAGATGACCGACTCTTTGATCGATAGAGCTTTTACTTATTTGCCGGAAGGTGTAAAACATGATGAGATAGAACTGATTAAACGAAAGTTGAAACGAAGGAGGCTAGAGCTGGAAGCGGTTGCCAGCCAATATTATCGCTTATTGCAACGTACGCCAGTGGTTGCCGGAACCAATCAATCCGATTATTTCTTGATCGAGCGGCAAGCGCCGGACCGGACTGTTTTACGGATTTATGATCCCGAGACCGGAGACTGTAGGTTGGAACAACAATTCTCCGGCAAGGAAACCAAGGAACTGTGGTTATATGGGCTTGCGGGAAACGATACGTTTGAAGTGAAGGGAAATACACGGAAAGATTTTCCGATATACTTGATCTCCGGAGAGGGGGAGAACCAATACCAATTGAATCATAACCGGAAAATACATGTCTACGATAAAGATTATAAATATGATTACCAAAAGATAAAATACCATAAGATATCTTTTACCCCGTGGGGAATATATGATTCGGATAAAGGTATTAGTTTGGGTACGTTCTTTACATATACGATGTATGGCTTTAAACGAGCCCCATTCACCTATCAGCATCGGATCGGGTATAATTATTTGAAAGGGTTCATGTATGCAGGTATCTTCCCTAATTATGATGGCCGGAGACGTTTATACCTAAATGCCTCCATTTCTTCACCCCGTAACTTCGAGAACTTCTTCGGATTTGGAAATAATACGGCGGGCTATAAAGAGGAGAAAAAGAATTATAACCGGGTGAAGCTCCGGACGTATATGTTTAATCCATCCTTCGAGATGGATTTGAGGAAAGAAGAGGTGATGACATTCTTTGGCTCTTTGGATATGTACAAGGCTAAACGTACGGATGATCGATATATTTATACGGTTTATGGAGAAGATCATCCTATTTTCCGCACGAATTATTTCGTGGGTCTTGGGGCTACTTACCGGATAACGAAACAGCCTTATTCGTGGCTTCCCCTATTGGAAACCGAATGGACGGCCGGATGGAAAATGAATTTGAAAAAGCCGGAACGCAATTTCCCCTATGCGCAGGGAAGCCTTTCATGGAACGTACGGTTCTCGGATCGTTTTACTTGGGCCTCCTTGATGAAGGGAACGGTATTATTCGATAATGACTATGAGTTCTATCAAGCCGCCACGATTGATTTAAGGGGATTCCGTGATAACCGTTTTATCGGAAAACAATCCTTTTACCAATACTCGGATTTACGCTTGGACATGGGAAAACTAAAGAATCCGTTCACTCCCTTAAAATATGGTCTATTCGCGGGCTTTGATTATGGTAGGGTCTGGTTTCCCAGTGAGCGTTCCCATAGTTGGCATACTTCCTATGGTGGCGGGATTTGGCTTACTTTCTTGAATAAGTTCACCACTAAATATTCTTGGTTCGGCTCGACGGATAGTTTCCGGTTCGCCTTTGAGTTGGGGCTTGGGTTTTGATATAGCCTCAAACTTACACGGGACTGATGAGGGAAATTCTCATCATGATAAGGAGGGTTATTGTCTATTTCTATATTTGTTCTTGTCTTCTGTCGTATGACCCGGTAAAAACGTGTACGTGTTTTCCGAAAAACATGTACGACTTTTGTGGAAAACATGTACGTGTTTTTTCAGAAATATAATCATGTTTTTAAGGCTGATGATAATCAATGATTTACATATTCGTGTTATTTGCATGCTTATTGTTTGGATTTATTGAGTGAAAATCCATACATTTGCCTTTGATCAATTTTGTTCTTGTTATGAAATGGTTAAGGGCAATGTTTTTGTGCATGGTCGTTTTTGCCGCATTGACTGTGGTCGCCAACGATTCTTTCTCCCAAAAGGAGGTACGGGCGTGTGCTTCTACATCTTTATTTTCAATAGCGAATAAAGAGCCGGCTGCTTTCATCTCTTTTCAAGAAATCATAACTCCTTTGACGTCTTTCTCCGCTTTTGGGGAGAAACTTTTGTATCTTATTGCCTCATTGACTTTTTTCCTCGCTTTGTTTACCCAGTCGGTAGCTTTGTTGTTTTACGAACGGAGAGTAAGTTATGTTCGATTAAAATCCGTCTTTTGGCAAGAGCGATACTCTTGCTATGTGCTTTGTCGTATGCAGAATTAGACATGATTATGCCCTGTCTTCAAGGGCATAGAGGAGAGTTGTGTCAATTTATTTTATACGAAAAACAAGCGTATCATGAACTCTATATATCGAAATTTTATTATCACGTTGAAGGCAAATAAAATGGCGGCAACACTAAATATATGCAGCCTCGTAATCGCCTTTACTTTATTTAATAGCGTAGCTATCCGTACGGAATCCGAACGAACTTTTGATAAAATACACTCGAAAGCCGAGGCTATTTATCGATTGGATTGTGTAACGAGTAAAAGTCAATGGCCTACGCAAATCCTGCCTTTCGCCCAAGTATTTGCCTTGTCTTCTCCACATATATTGGTAAGTACGATCATAAATCCTTACATAGGGGAAGTTTATTTTACGATCGGGAGGGACGAGATTCTCAAAGGTTATAAGGAACCGGTGATAACCTGTACTCCGGGGATCGTTTCTATATTTGACTTCCAATTGGTGGAAGGTTCACTGGATTGCTTAGATGATCCGGAGAAATGCCTTTTGCCGGAAAGTATGGTCCGGAAGATATTTGGCGAGTCATCGGCTATTGGTAAGGAGTTGCTTGCGGAAGAAGAGATTTGGAGCAAGGAACGAAAATCACTAGTCGTAGGAGGAGTTTATAAAGATTTCCCGGAAAACACACAATTGAATAATGCCATTTATACTTCTTTATCGTCGACTTATTGTATGGATGATTGGGATAACTGGATTTTCCTTTGTTATGTCCTTTTAGATGATCCGTCACAAAAAGATCTCATTTGCTCCCAGTTTAACCAAGCATTTCCCTTCAAGCAATACGAGAGGCTCCAAGAGGTACAGACCCGTTTGGTGAATTTATGCGATATTTATTATATGAATGATATGAATAGTGTTACTTACATAAAATCAGGGAATAAAAGACAAACGGATTTGTTGTTTAGCGCCTCGTTTCTAGTGGTATTGATAGCAGTGATTAATTTTATAAACTTTACAATGGCATTGGTTCCGGCAAGAATAAAAAGTATTAACATCCGCAAAATTCTAGGGGACTCGGTATGGCGGTTGCGTGGATTTCTTTGGTTAGAGTCTTTTCTTTTTGCGCTATTGTCTTATGCTATATCCTTGTTGCTGTTATTGGTTTATGAAGGTTGCATTGGAGGAGGGTTTCATATGAAGGGAATAGTTTTTTGGGGTGGATTATTTATGACTTTGTGTGCGGGACTATTGGCCGGTGCATATCCGGCTATTTATGCAACTTCTATTCCTCAGCGAATCGTGCTGAATGGTTCTTTCGGTTTGTCTCCAAAGGGAAAAAGAATGCGGGAATGTCTGGTTGGTTTTCAGTATACGGTTTCAATTATATTGATCGTCCTGTCACTGTTTATTTATAAGCAGATAGAGACAATGCGGAGTCATTCCTTTGGTTTCGGGAATGATAATGTAGTTGTCGTAGAATTGAATAAGGAGATAACCGAGAAATATAAAGAGAATTTTACCAACCGTTTGCGTGGTTATGCGGGAATTGAGGATGTGGCTTTCGCCGCTAGTAAGATAGGAGCGACCAATGAGAATCGTGGCGGGGCCGCAGAGTTTAATGGAGAGACTATTTATTTTTATTATTTGAATGTATCACCCAATTTTTTGTCCCTTATGGATATCATCGCAAACGAGGGACGTGTCTCAAGGATGGAAGATGGGAGGAATAAAGAGTTGCTTTTGGTTTTTGACCAAAAAGCGAAAAGGCAATTAAACCTTCATGTGGGTGACCGTATGAAAACCTTTTGGGGGAATGATGCCCGGGTATTAGGATTTACGGATGAGGCGGTGATCGCTTCCACACATAAAGCATCGGAGCTGCTAGCTACTTATCCTGTCGCTTTTGTGACGAATGAGGAATTTTATATGCCTTACGCTTATATTAAGTTGATGCCGGGGGCTGATAAAGGAAATGTTTTACTTTATATTAGGGACATGCTCAGCGAACTTTCTCCTTCATGTTTATCCGATTTTGAGTTTTGCGATACATTTTCCCGGCATCTGTATGAAAAAGAAATCCAGTTTGGCGACCGGGTTATTTTATCCAGTGTTTTATCTATCTGGATGGCATTGGCAGGTATTTTAAGTCTGGTATTGTTTGATGTCCACTATCAGCGGCGAGAAATTGGTATAAGGCGGGTGTATGGATCTTCCGTGAGCGAGATACTATATCGTTTGAATAAAGTCTATTTAAAGGTCTTGCTCATTAGTTTTGTTATCGCAATTCCGGTTTCCTATTATTTTATGGAGAGATGGGCCAGTAATTTTATGGAGAAAACCCCTGTCGGTTATTTGATTTATTTTGTCGCATTGCTAGGGATCAGTATCCTGACGGTAGGAGTGGTCACGTTCCAAAGTTGGAGGGCGGCGAATGAGAATCCGGTGGATATGTTATAGACAACTTACATCGGCAACGAAGTTAACTTCATCGGCAAAGTAACTTAACATACTTTGCCGACGAACCTAAGATACTTTGCTGATGAAGCTAAGATACTTTGGAAGTACAGATAAGGTATTGGATTGTAACCGATTTTTCTAACTAACTTGAAATTTGTAAGGGAGGATTTATGCGAATAGTCCATCCCTTACATTTTGTCTTGTTCAAATAGTTGGCTTTATTTGTCCTAGAACTTATTTCTTCAAGGCCTCCAATACTTGAGGCATCATAGTACAGATATAATGTTCTTCTTTCGCTGTAAAGAAATTGCCATCGACTACGGAATCCTCATCTGTAGCTTGTCCTTTGCTAATGGCAGGTTTAGCCAACGGATGTACCGCTAGCTTCTTTCCTTCCGTGATTCCGGTGAAGTCGAAGAGCATAGCAGCAGCGCAATGTCCAATCATAATCTTACCCTTTTCCCCGAAATTCTTAATCACATCCATTAGATCGATATTGTATTGTTTGCTAGCGTTCTGCTGGAAAACAGGAACCGCATCGCCACAAGCGAATACCATTGCGTCGTATTCATCTTCATGCCCTTTTAAATTAGCGATCACATCGTCTACTGTCAAAGCTATGCCAGAGTTCGTTTTGATCTCTTTTGAATCGGCTACCGCATATACTTTATAAGTAATGCCATTCTCGAAAAATGATTCCAAATATTGGAACAAACCAAATCCATTTACTGGATTTACCGCTAAAACTGTTACTTTCTTTGCCATAATCGTAAATTATTAAGTGATACAATAGTTATTTTTCGTAAGTTTATTACTTTTGTGGTGTAAAAGTAAGTCCCTTTTTTAGAGAAAACAAGAAGGCACTTATAAATAAGGAACTTACATGGATGTAACCATTGTTGAGATTCAAGTAAATAGAAAAGGTTAAAAAATGAAAAACTTTCATCCGACAGGGAATTGCCCCGTAAGAGACGTATTGAGCCGGCTAGGAGATAAATGGTCTATGTTAGTGCTTATCACTTTAAGCGCCAATGGTACCATGCGTTTTAGTGATATCCATAAAACCATCGCGGATGTATCGCAACGTATGCTGACCGTAACTTTGCGCACGTTGGAATCGGATGGTCTGATCGAACGAAAGATCTATGCGGAAGTTCCTCCCCGAGTAGAATACTGCTTAACGGAAAGAGGATTAAGTCTTATTCCCCATATCCAAGGATTGGTGGATTGGGCGTTGCAGCAGATGAGTGGTATTATGGAAAGCCGGGTTTTACATACGTCATGACTTGAAGGTCTAAGAAAAGGGTTAAGCAAAGGTGGACTTAATAAGATTGACTTTTTTCTGCGAGAATTTCCGCTAAAGATCGGCGGGTTATTTTGTTCTCGATCCAAGATAGAACATCGAAGGTCTTTAGGAGTTGACGCTCGTATTTGTCTTCCTTTATTTTTTGAATGTCTTTTTGATATTGTTGCCATTGTTTATTTCGGGCTTTCTCATAAGAGGGGAGCGGATAATCTCGTACGAATTTGAATATTAATTTCTCTGTAATATAAGTATGTTTTTCGAATTGGATGTTTCTTTTGATAGACGTGATCTCATTTTCAAAGAACTCATAGTTCCCTAACTCTGCTTGAAATAGTAAATTTATTAATCTAGCTATCTTATAAGTAGGAAATGTGTGAAGTAGTTTTCCTAAACTGAAAATCTTTTTCATGTATTTACGGGTTTGACTATAATCTTTTGTATACATACATAAAATAGCGGAACTTAGATATAAAGATAATTGGGTTTCAAGTCTTAATGATGTTATTTTTTTTAGTAACTCTTCTTCTTGTCTTTCCTTTAACTTTTTGGCTTGTTCAAAATGTCCCATATGTAATAAGCTATTAGATTTATAGATATATACTAATGTTTTTACATGTAGTATGAACTCAGTGGAATACTCACCTATTGTCAGAGCTTCTAGCTTAGAAAGGAAAAATGAGGTTTCGCGATATAGGCCAGCGACATATAAACTGTCTAAAACACCTTGTATAGCGCTAAGGTAGTAAATAGGGGGATTTAGTATTAAATGTTGGTTCTCATTGAATAATCCAATGAGTTCTTGATAATATTGAATAGCTAATTTATAATTCCCTACATTTAGATAATCCTTAATTCCGCAACATAATTGATAATTATTTTTATAAGTTCCTGGGCAACATTTTGTTGCCCAGGTTTTTGCCATG
>ENA-UPWK01000162-UPWK01000162.1-human-gut-metagenome-genome-assembly--contig:-NODE-162-length-74489-cov-6.594622_pt1 | contig 74489 bp, 77 predicted proteins | sample MGYA00250048_ERZ773373 | MGnify/ENA primary metagenome ERZ773373 (study PRJEB29103, sample SAMN06112059) | human gut metagenome | biome: human gut; feature: ankylosing spondylitis patient; material... | reverse complement strand
TCCGCTCAAGTGCCGCTACACGCTCCTCCAGAGTCAGTTCCATTTTCTCACCTCACACAATTAGCCGACGGCCAAGCCGATCCAGCAATGCACGGCCGCTTTTATCCCGGATCGGGCCGGAGACCAGTTTTTTTCTCACTCCAAAATACAGGATTACACCGCCTGGCCCTCCGTTTGACCCACGAGAGCCTTTCCCCGCCGAGCCGCCGTCATTAGTAATCCAGATGCCAGCCGCTCCTGCAATTTCAAAGGGCTCCGAAGATGCAAAAATGCCTCCGGCACCACCACCGCCGCCACCGCCATGCCCACCATTTCCTCCAGCACCAATTTTATCTTTGGATTCAGGAGGATCAGGGGATGCACCATCTCCACCTTTAGCCCCTTTCCCGTTTGTTTTGCTACCTCCTGGCCCACCATTCTTTCCAAATGCGGCCCCGCCACCGGCTCCGCCGCCGTACAATTCCACGGTTTCTGACCCGAACCCCTCATACGAATATTTGAAGGGGATACCGCTTTGTCCGCCAGTATTCGGGGGGACATCCTCGCCGCTCTCTCCATATTCTCCTCCTCGGCTGGATGCCTGCCCGCCACGGCCACCCGCAGCACCGTTAACACCTTCAGTTCCCGGCTTTGCAAGTTCTTCTTCCGTTACCGGGTCCACGTATCCGATCTCAGACGAGGCCCCCTGTGCAGACGATAGATCCCCGAACGTGGTCTCACCACCAGCAGCACCCACGGCCCCATTCGTCGCTCCTCCAACGCCTGGGGTGCCGCACTCATAGTGGATGACCTGACCAGGGACAACATCAATTGTCGCCCGGTAGACCTTTCCGCCAGCTCCTGGAGAGCCCTTGTCTCCGCCTTGCCCGCCATCTTCTGGCGAATCGGACCAAGATCCTCCGGCGTTTTGATCCTTCGAAGTCACAATAAGCTGAGATGAGCCGCCCGATTCGCCGTCAAAACCAGCCTGCGCACCGGTCCCAGCCTGGATACATACCACTGTAAGGGTGTATACTCCCTCTGGCACGGTATAATCGCCGCTCCCGGTCAGCACCACCCGCTCGTCCAGGACTTCCTCTGTCTCGAACTTGGGTGGAACATACCCGATGACAGCCTGCTCAGATGCTACCAACCGGCCTCCCATTGTAATGGCGGTATCCTTGATACACCCTTTGGATTCTCCCCCATAAGGGTGCTCAAAGGCCACCACATCACCCGGCCGCTCACCGCCGTATACCACCTCATGGTCCAGCGCCTCGATGTACTGATAGTATACAGCCAGCCGCTGGGCCACGGCCGCCGAGTTGGTCAGTGAGACCAGGGTGGCCTCCTTGACCTCAATGACGTTGTCCACATCGTCCTCTAACACTGGCACCCGCAAATCGCGGGTCATATGGACATACTTTTTCCCAGTGAGGGTGCCGGTCCCGGCAGAGAGCACGGCATAGTTGGCGCCGCTGGACTGGACGGAAAAACCGGAGGCCACCAGATCATAGGCCGGCTCCTCGAACTGGATGATGTCGCCCTCCTCAGCTACCCCCTCGAACAGCGTCGCTTCTTCGGTCCCCTTGATATATTGGTGCTCCAGCACCGACACCTCGGTGACCTTGCTCTCATAGGTGACCTTATCGCCCCAAAAGATTCGATCCGGCGGGATGGAGTTGGAGACACCATCCCACAGGGATTCGATGCGCAGCACCCCGTTCTGGTCAGTCTTTGCATGGGCTCCGATGGCAAAAAGCACCTGCGCCAGATTGGCCCGCCGGGTAGCGACAGGCAGCCATCCATATAGCTTAATGCCTGCGAACTTGCTCTGAATGATGTAGGGGATGGTGCAGATCTCCGCCACCAGCTCGTCCACCGTCTGACCGGTGTAGATGCCGCCGAGGTGATTGGACTGCTCCAGGAGAGCGACCGCATTGTTGGCGCTGATCTCATAGGTGTATTTCCCGGTACGCTGGACGCTCTCGATGTAATAGGTGCCCCGCAGCTTGTCCCGGTAGTAATACAGCAGTTTCTCATTCCGCCGGAAAGCGGTCAGGGCCGCGCCCGTCTCCTCGTCTCTGATATATAGTCCCACGTTGATGGTGCCGATTTCCAGGGCGTCGGACAACAGAGCCACAGCGTCATAAACTTCTCCGTCCTGGATCTCGTCATCCGTAAAGGTCAAGTCTCCATAAACCAGTTTATTAACCGTGGCGCTCATGCCGGCCTCCTTTGGGGCTTCTGTGCGTAGAATTGGACGGACAGGTTCCCCCATCTTCTGGTTTTCCCATTATCTGCCGTCATGCTGTCGCTCGTATCCTCGATGTACGCCCGGAAGCTCAATGTACCCGCTCCATAGGGAAGCACAACCTCGTGGGACTCCACTGGCGCGGTCAAGATTTCAAAAAGGGCATCATATTCCGTCTCAGACAATGCGTTGCTCCCGACGGTCATCTCATAGTCGTAATAGGTCCCGATGATGTCCCGGAAGTGGGCGCCGCTTTTCACGTCTCCCGACAGCTTGCTTTCACTGACTCTGCCCTTGCGGGCCAGTTCCGTGACAATGACATTGAACTCCTGTCCATCGATTGAGAATTTCATCGTCTGGTTCCCTCCACCAGCGGCGTGCCTGCCCGAGCATCCTCCCGTTTCAGTTCATAAGCCAGGTAGCGGGTTAGTCCAGGCGCCGGACGTATGGTCAGGGTTCCGCTCAATCCGCCTCCGCTCTCTTCCCTCACAATTTGCCGGATAAGGTTTTCCGGGGCCTCCAGGTTGCGGCCCTTCTTCTGGTCGCCCAGTACCGCCAGGAACTCCCCATTCGGCGGGATCACTGCACCGGTAGCCAGCGCGGGTATGCTGGCGCTGCGGCCGGAGACTCCGCCGTATGCGCTTGGACTCAAGCTCTGCTGGGTGGCGGCGTTCATTTGGTTTACCCGCTTCTCCGCAGAATTGATCGCCATCATCATGGCGGCAATTCCGGCGGTGATCGCAACTACGGCCACACCCAACGATAACGCTGACTGGAACGCACCCACCGCCAGCGCCGCAGCAAACGCCGCAGCAGTAACTGCACCCAGGATAGTGACCACTTTTTCCGCGTCGCTCATGGAATCCCACACGCCCGCCGCCTGCATCAGCAGGGAAAACAGCAGGCCAAAGGCCACGAACGCAAGCCCGGTGCTGGCCTTTGCCATGAGCATCGCCTTGTCCATTGTCATGAGAGATGTGGCCAGGCGGGTAATCATATCAATGGCCTTAATCGCACCAAGCGCAGCAATGCCACCGACAATCATCGTAAAAACATCATCTATGTTCCCCATACCCGCCACCCAGTTCACCACATTAGTGGCCAGTTCCGTGAGGTCTGTTATGACTGGGGCGAGAGCCGTACCCAGCTCGGCCGTGGCAGTCTGTAGCTCCAGTGTCGCGTCCCGGCCTTCTACCAGCTCCGGGTTGGCCTTGGCCCACGCATCATACACGCCCTTTAGCGGCCCCTGCGTCAGAACATTCAGCGCGAGTTCCTGCTTTTCAGCCTCCGTGGTACACATGGCAAGGTTGTTCGTGAAGTTCTCTGCGCCATAGCCAATACGGTCAAGCACTTCTGCAAACTGCCCGGTCGCCTCTCCGGTCGCCAACGTCTCCTGTAAGCTGTCCGCAAGGGATTCGATTTTCACAGTATCCGGGAAGGTGATAGCCGCGTTTGCCAGCCCCTCCACCGCCTCTTGAAGCCGGTTCTCCGGCACACCAGCGGCTAGGAGGTTTGATACTGCCTCAATGCTGCTGTCCGTTTCGCCGCTCACGGTATTCAGCTTCTGCATAGCCTCCCGGGTGGTGCCCAGGCCGACACCTGCCGCGCGTGCGTTCTGATCCAGCATGGACAGGTCACCCCGCAGCTCGTCCGTGGACTCCATCAAATCCATCATCCCGCCGGCCAGGTCTACCAGCATATCAGCCCCAAATCCGAGGCTGATTGCGCTGCTTACGTCATCTACGGAGTCCTTGAGGTCTTTCAGATCATCTTCAATGCCGCGGGCGGCACGGCCGGCATCCCGTTCTGCGTCCCGGAAGCTGCTGCCGATGTCCTCTACCTCCGAGCCTGCGCTGCGCGCGGCCCGCTCGACTTTTCGGGTGCCTCCCTGGATGCCGGAGGCGGCGCGGTCTGCATCCCGTTCCGCCGTCCGAAAACCGCTGCCGATGCTTTCTGTCGCATCCCCAGCGCCACGGGCCGCCCGCTCGACCTTCTTCATGTCACGCTGGATGCCAGTGGCGTCAATTTCAGTATTGATAACGATGGAACCATCGAAGTCAGGCACGCGCTCACCCCCTCATTCTCTGTTCAAATTCCGTCCGCGCCCGATCCCGCTCAGGGTCCGCCTCCCGCAGCTCCAGCAGCTCCGCCATGTCCAGCCAGAGCCGCTTTTCCTCTTTGGTCAGCAGTCCCTTCTCGCGGCGGCTTCGCAAGGTGATCATACGCTGGAAGGTCGTATCCTCGTGGAGATCCAGAAACAGCATACGGAACTTCCACCAGTGCATCTTTACCGTCTGAAGGTCTATCCCGTGGGTCTGCAAGATTGCCGAATAGATGTATGCCCCGTCCTGGTCAAAGCTGTAAAGCCGCCTGCCGCCGGTCTCCCTGGGCTGTTCCCCGCCATCCAGGAAGCGAACTCCCTCCCGGACCGCCTGGGTAAAATCCGGCGGCTGCTCCTGATAGAGCAGGCGGCAAAGCACCACTTGCCGCTCAAATCTAGTCAACTGAGGATCTTCATAGGCGCTCATGATACGCAGCCCAACCCGGAAATCCGTATTCAGCGGATAGCGTACCCCGTCAATGCGAACCGACTCGGGGAAACGGGTCAGCATGGGGTTCATTCCATCACGTCCTCCGCCGGCTCCTTCAGATAGCGGTCAAGCTCCCCCTGACGCGCTTTCCGAATATAGGGCGTCACGCCGCGAAAGAAACGGGCCGCCATTGCCACGCTGTCCCGGCTGCCAAATACGGTCTGCGCCGTCCCAGGCCCAAAGGTGCGGTCAATTCCTTCTCTCAGAAAAGCGAACGCCTCCCGGGTAAGCGCCAGCTCCGCCCGCGATTTCTCCAACTTGCTTCCGTCTCCCTCCGCAATGGCGGCGGAGCGGGCTTTGATGTCGTTTTGGCGCTCCTCGAACTCCGCCGCCAGGGCGTAGAAGTTTTCCGCAAAGGACACATCTGTGGGATAGAACTCAATGACCCGGCTCTCGTCGTTGTCGATACACAGACGCACCGCCTTCCCGGCGATGTTCAGGCTGTCCATATGTTATCCCTCCAACGCAGACGATCCAGGGGTAAAGGTGAGCTTGCCGGCCGTGATGGCCGCAGTGCCATAGGTGCGCTCCCCAATCCAGTGGATGTTGTATGGAAGCTGTAGCCCCTTGGTGCTGCCGCCGTAGGACTGGACGGCTACAATAGCCTTTTGCGTCCATGCGTCGTATTTCCCCTCGCTTTCGGCGAAGATGTTGACGCAGCAGAAGGTCTTTTCCACGTCGGTGAGGGTTTTCTTGTCCCGTACCACGCTGTAAAGCCAGGCAAAGAGCTTGCTTTCCCGCTTGGCGTAGTAGGGTTCCACGCTGGTCTGCTCCTCGTACTTGTCCAATGTGGTGGCGGTAACGCCGGTCACATCGGTTACCGTTTCCACGTTTGGATTCAGCTCCAGCGACAGCTCTTCAATGCGGTCACCCTGGAGCTCCCACTCAGGGGATTCCGCCTCTCCCACATCTGCAAACAGCTTGAACTCTGCGCGTTTGACCGCTCCGGTTCCGGTAATAGTAGGGTCAGCCATTTGGTACAACCTCCTTCTTGATAGTCAATTCGATTTGTACTTGATACAGCCCCGCCCCGTTCTGAGAAATATCGTAGAGCGTGGCATACTGAACCGCGATCCCTTCCACGGAATAACGTCCGGGCAATTCTGGATAGTTCCCTTGATCTTCCTGATCCTCCAGCCAGCTCGCCAGGGACTCCAGAAAGTCGTAGTTTTCAGCCCGATCCGCCTCGTCCCCTGCGCACTCCAGGGCAAAGAAGTGGTATCGGCTGGTATAGTAACGATTACCGACCACATCCTGGGTGGCCGTTCCACCGCCCGCAGGGGCCAGGGAGTAAGAGGGCGGTGCCGCCCTGGTCAGGTCTGTCAGAATTTCGCCCAGCGGACGGAGCTCCATCCCCTCGTAGCCCTCCAAAAAGTCTTGAAGTGCCTGCAAAATACTCACAGCACCATGCCTCCCCTATAAGCTCGATTTGCCTCCGCCACAATGTCGGCGGTATGTACCCGTTTCATGCGGTCAAACCATCTGGCCCCCCGCTTGGGGGCCCCATGGAATTGCAGCTTTTTCCCGGTATACTTTTTGGGGGCTTTCGGCGAGAAAAATCCCACCAACTGTCCCCCCTCATGCAGCGGGACGTTCGGCCCCATAACCCTGCCTTCGTACAGATAGTGCGCGTAGGGTGCCGTCCACTGTACCCGTCCAGAACCTACCACTGTTCCGGTAATTCCGCTGTTACGCAGCGCCCCGGACTGGAACGGCAGAAACGGCTCTGAAAAGCGGAGAACACTGGAATCTATAGCCCGCTGGGCTCTTTGCAGCCCTGCCTTCCTCTTCCGCTTGAAATGCGGATTCCAGTGGAAGCTATAGCTCATTCCATCACCGCCTCCACATGGGACAGCCTGCCGAAGTCCAGGCGGTCCGCCTCTGATACCCGAAGGCCGCCCATGGCCACAATGTCCTTGGCCGTCCTCACCGCCCCGTACCCTTCGCCCTTTGCGGCGTAATCTCCCGCCTGAATGGCCGTGGTGATGGGCATATAAACCTTGACGCCATTCGACGCCGAGGCCCCGGTCTTGCGAAGCTGCTCACCCCGTCTGTCCTCCCACAAGCATCCGTTGACCACTTCTGCGGTGTAGCTCTCGTCTGCGCCTCTGCGCCAGATTGTTACGGTATGCGGCCACACAGCGATTCGCCTCCCCGGTACAGCAGGCCGGTATTCCCCAGCCACATCCACGCGGCATCCCGCCGTTTCTGCGCCGGGCTGGCCGTCTGTGCATAGGTCCGGGACCAGGAGCCCACGCTTTCCGACGCTACAACGCCAGCGCCCTCTTCCCGCTCGGCCTTGTACTCCTCAGCTACGGCGCATAGCGCCATCTGGCACCGCTCCAGCAGTTCCGAGTCCAGGTCGGCCGCCGTCCTGCCCAGGGTCAGCTCCTCCAGGCAGGCGGCGGCATCCCGGCTGAGTGCGGGCCACTCCGCCGCGGCGATCCTGTCGCCGTGATAGATCCCCCTATAAAATTCATATCCTGCGGTCAGCATGGCCCGCCCCCCTGTTCCTTAACCTGCGCCGGCCACCTTGCGCACCCGGGCCAACTTGGAGTTAGTCACACGGTAGCCGGTATTCATCTCCACCTGGGCCAGAGAGCCCGCAAACCGCTCGGAGTCGATGATGCGGGCCACCTCGAAGTTGCTCACCACGGACAGGGTCTCATGGTAGTACATGACATACTGCACCTTGCTCATGTCCACAGTCTTCTGCGCACCGGTGTGGTCGTAATACTTGATGCTGCCGGTGGCACCATTGGCCTCCACGAAGGTGAAGCCCAGCCACTGGCCCACGTTGCCGGTGGCCGCGATACGGTCGTTAGTGCTGGGAGTGAAATCCTTGCCCGCCGCCTTGAGCACCAGGCCATAATACTCCGGGGTGCACATGACCACGTTGGCCCGGCCTTTGTCCTTCACGATCTCGGTACGGGTGTCGATCAGGTCGGACTTGACGGTATCCTCCGTGATGGCCACCGTTGCAGTGGCCGCCTTACCCTCCTGAGCCAGGCAGGCGATGCCGCACTGCATCCAGCCCTCCCGGCACTCCTGGATAGCGGTGGCCAGATACTCGTTGCCCGCCGCGAAGCTCACTGCCGCGGCCTGGACGCCATAGATCTTCTTGGACTTCTGGAAGTTGTTGTTGATCTGAATGGGGATCAGCGTATCAGCGGCCACCTCGTCAGTGAAGTCCCGGCCGGGGGTGCCCGCCTCCACGGCGCTAGTGTTGAGCTGGTGGACGAAGATTTGGCCGGCGGGGCCAGTCTCGTACTTGTCGGTGCAGGTCACACCGGGCACCAGAATCGGGTTAAAATACAGGTTGGGCTCCAGGATGGCGGAATACCGCTCGTCAACATGGAGGCCGTTATAAGTGACAGACATCTCTCATACTCCTTTACACTTTTTTCTTGTAGAACGGGTTGTTTGCATAGAAGGCATCCAGATCCCCGCCTCCTGCCGGTGTCCGGCGGATCGGACTGCCGGGCTTGACGATCTCCGGGGCGGGCTTATCCCCCTCAAACAGATAACCGTCAGACTCCTTCAACGCCTTTAGCTGCTCCTCCAGGCCCACCAGGCCGGCGTCAGTCAGCTTGAGGGCGTCCCGGTTGATGGACTTGGCCACCAGCTCCGGGTTCTTGGCTTTGGCCGCTGTCAGGGCCGCCTTGAGCGCGTAGTCAAACCGGACGGCCTCTACCTTCTGGTCGGCCTCCTGCTGCATCTGCTTGGCCTTGGCCTTCCACTCCGGGTCATAGCCCTCCAGCTTGCCGTTGGCCTCGGTGAGCTGGGACTGGAGCCCGCCCACCTTTGCCTCCAGTGCGTCAAACTTGTCCTTGCCGACGTAGCCGCCGTCCTTCAGGTTGACCAGCTTGACGCCCTCAGCGCCGTCCAGCTTCTCGGTCAGTTGCTCAAAGGACAAAGGGCCGCCCTCAAAGAAGGGCTTCAGATATTCGTAGCTCATGTCATTTCCTTTCCCGCCTGCGATTTTGCTTATAAGCGCGCGGCCACTCCGCGCCGGGGCGTCCCGGCATTTTAAGCCCGGCCGGGGATGGGCGGATATGAACACCGGAGGCTCAGCCGCCCGCCCGCTCGCGGTCGTACTGGCGTTTGAGTCCGGTCTGTTCCACAAGGTCGGTCTGGAGCGCCCGCCACTCCTTCAGCTTCGCCCTGGCCTCCTCCTGGGGCTGTCCGGCGGCCTTCATGGCCTGCTGCTCCCGCTTCCAGCGGCGGATCTGCCGCTCTATGTACCTCTGACGCTGGCTGGCCTCGTACTCGGTCAGCTTCTCGCCGTTGTAGGTGATGGATTTTGCCTCCAGCTTTTTCAGCTCCTTCGCCCCGTAGGTGCTGGCCATACCCTCAAAGTAGGGATGAAAGGAGTGCCGGCAATTCCAGCCCCCCAGCCCTGGCCCGGTGCCGTAGCCCGTAGCCCGGCGGAAATCTGGGAACTTTTTGGATTTACCGGAGCGGCTGAACACTTGCCCCTGCCACCTGGCATGAGAGGGGCGGGCCCCGCTGTGGGCCGTGGTCTCCACCAGGTCGCTGTCCATTTCGTCAGCCAAGGTATCCTGAAGCCGGAGGGCCGTCTGGTTGATGCCAGTTACCACATTCATCCGCACTGCTGCCTCCACGGACAGCGTGCGGCCAGAAGCGTAATCCACGGTCGTCAGCCCTTGGCGGGTCAGTTCCTTAATGGCGTTCCGTATGGCGGTATTGGCGTCGAATCCGCCGGTGCTCACCTGGAGCCACGCCCGGTCCAGCACCGCCCGAAACCGCTCTCCGCTGTCCAGCGCCGTGGTGCGGGTCAGGTTGGTAAAGAGGCCCTGGGTCTGCCGAAGCCCTGCGCTGAGCACCTGCTGGAGCTCCTGGGACGTGTTGAGGGCCGGAGGCTGCAGGCCCGCCCGCCGGTAGTCCGCCTGGTCGCTGACCAGGGCTTTCCCGCCGGACGCCTCAAAGAGCTGGCGCAGCTCCTCCTCACTTCGCCCGGTGAGTTCGGCCAGCCGGCGCAGGATGTACGCCTGTTCGGCACCCATTTCTTCCAGGACACGCAGTTGGTGCTCCGCCGCCGGAATGAAAAAATCATATCTGGCAATCCGCCGGGCCATGTCGGTCAGGATATCCGCCTCCACCTCACTGTAGAGGTCTACCATAGCGTCCGGCGCGCCCTCCAGGTATCGGGGTGTCAGCATGTGTTTACTCCTCCGGGAATCTCAGCATGGGGCGGGGTTCCGGCATGTACTTCTCCCGGGCCTCCTGTTCGCTGACGCCGAAATACCAGCCCACCAGCAGTTCCGGCCGGAGGTATCCGCTGTCCACCAGACCCTTACGCCGGGCGAACTCCACCCCCGTGTCCTCAAAGATGGAATCTCCGAAGGAGACTGAGGGGTCAAATGCCCCCGCCGGCGCAAGGCCGTAGAGGGTGGCGTATATATCATAGGCGTACATCAGATCGAGCAGCCCCTGACGCAGCCCGTTCTCCTGGATGGCCTTGGTGGTATTGTAGGTCTCCTTGTCGTCGCTCACCACCTGCGTGGCTGTCATACGCCCGCTTTTGAGGTCGAAAGAGAAGGTGCCGGGGGAGAAACCCGTCTGTCGTTCAAGAAGCCGGCACTGTATGTCGATGGCCTTCTGGTACTCCTCCACCCGCAGGGCGGGGGTGTAGTCCCGGAAGGGATCTCCCTGCCCCATATCGCCCGTCAGATCCATGGACAGGTAAAGGTCCGTGGTCTGGTCCTTGAAGGGCACCCCACCGCCGCTCTTGTCCGGCTGGAAGGCCGTCCGGTCCACGATGCGCTTGCGCTTGCCTGTGTGGATCTCCCACAGAAATTCGCTGTAGATGCGGTCCAGCTCCGCCATAGTGTCCACGGCCCTGGCGTACAGGCTTACCGGCAATTTGCTGGTCTCGTCCACTGTGTTGGCCATCGGCATGCGTAGTTCACCAAACAGGGGGCGGTCCACACCGCGGATGACCACCTCCGGCTCCAGGCCCGCCCACTCCGGCACATCTGTCAGGGCCAGCTCTCCGCCCAGGGTGTCCCCGGCGTTGTACCAGTAAGCCCGGTTCTGGAGATACAGCCCGTACGGCTGGAGGTCCCACGCCTCCACCCGTACCACCTTCCGCCCCCGCAGGGCGGAAAAGTCGGTAAAGAATCCCGCTTCCGTCACGCCGGCCCCATTGATACGGGTGGGATAGATGCGGTCGGCGGGGATGATTTCACAGTAGATATTCCGGCCGGAGGGATAGGGCTTTACCACCACCCGGCCCCCTGCCCCAGCCAACTGCACCGCGTTTTTGAGCTGAGGCAGCAGGAAGCGGGTCAACTGGTCATTGATCCACGTTCCACGGGCTGAGGCCCCCGCGCTCATGGCAATCTCATTGCAGGCCAGGGTGGACATGTAATCCGTGACGTTGATCGGGGTATTGGTCACCCGGTATCCGGCCTCCAGCCACGCCGGCCGCTGGTAAAAGGCCAGTAGCCAACCAGTGATTGCGTTGGCCATCTTCTCCGAAATCTGGAGCTCTCCGGGCGCCGCCGGTACGCTCTGAAACATCCCTTTCACCGCCTTTCCCATCCAGTATAGAAAATCCACGTTATTCGCCCCTTTGCTTCCACACCGGCTGCATCCCGTAGCGCACTGCGTCGATGTGGTGGTTTTTGGCGTCCGGGTAGGCGGAAATCAGGTTCCCGTCCTTGTCCCGCTCGAACTCGTACTCGCTGAACTCCTTCGCCGTCCTGGGGCACCGCTCCGGGTCAATCACAATCGCCGCCAGCCGCCCCAGCCACTTCATGGAGTATTCCACACTGCCCGGCGGCTTGGCTGCTCCCCGACAATAGAAGCCAAATGCCTTATAGTCCGCCACGCTCTTGGGCTCGGCGCTGTCCGCGGTGAGCAGGTCAAGAGGCTGGACGCCCTTCTCATCCCGAAGGATTTGGGCCGTCTCCTCGTTGCCCTTCCGGTATGCCTCTGCCTCGTCGAAGATATAGAGGGTCAGACGGGCCGCGTCGTAGTGCATGCCGTTATAGGCCCAGGGGTCAGGGTAATAGCCCCAGTCAATCCCCCGGTAGATGCGGTCGAAGCGGCCCAGCTCCTCGTCGGTGATGGCGCGCAGTTGAATATTCTCAAACACGTTTGCCCCGCCGCCGGTGACTTCTCCCAAATATTCGTTCCGGTAGGCCAGGGGGTGTAGCTCCTTCAGGTGCTCGGCATCCGCGATAAAGCGGGGACCTAACCACTCCGGCGGCGTCTCCAGGTAGGTACTGTGGTGCTTCACCTGGCCTGGCTTGCTTTCTCTGGCGTACTGGTTGGCCCAGTTGGCCGCGCTGGCCGGCGGGTTAAAGCTCTTGAATGTGATAGCGACAGGCCCGCCGCGGAGCAGGGACTGCTCTACGTTGCGCACCTCCTCCGGCCCGCGAAACTGATCCAATTCTTCAAAATGGACATAGGCCACATAGCCGAAGGGCAGCTTAATGGATTTCAGATTGCCCGGATCGTCCAGGCCGAAAAACATGATCTTCTGCCCCGTTGGCAGGTATGTCAGCTCCATGGGGGAGACCGTGGCCTTCCACTTACCGCCTACCCCCAGCGCCCCCGCCGCCCAAATGTACTGATTATAGACCGTGCGCCGCAGGGTGTTCTCCTTCCGGCGGAGCACCACTGCGTGGGTGTCCGGGTGGCGCATCATCTGGAGTTCAATTTCTTCGGAGATAAACGAGCTTTTTGCCCCACCTCGGCCGCCTTCACACAGCGCCTCGGTGACCTCGCCGGCCCGTATGCGCCGGTGCAGCTCAAAAAAAGCCGGAGGCATCACCTCTGACAACTTATACGTCATCGACAATGGTCACGCCTCCCTGTGCTTCGCTGTCTTCACTCTCTCCCAACAAGTCAAACAGCACCTTCGCCGCCTTCGCGTCGCCTTTGACTGCCTTTAGGGTCAGGCCCGCAATGATCGCCATCTGGTTATCCACGTCCTCCGGGTCAACGCCATCACGAGCCAGCTTGTTCCACGCCCGCTTGCCCGCCACCGGGAGAGAGAGGTACAGGTCGGCCGCTTCTCTCAGACTGCGTTTTCGCCGCCGTGACGCGCCGGATGCACGGCCGCCGAGAGCACCGTTTTTCGCGGCTTCCTCGCGGCTTTGGCTACTATCAAACTGATATGGCACAAGATTCTGTTCATTCGGCATGTCACCACCTCTCGGTCAATTCTTGGTGCTACCGCCTACCTCGTGCAGTAAGCGGCAGCGTAGGGGCCCGATATTACCCGCCTCGGTGCCGGGCGGTAGAAAAGGAGGCGCAGAGGTATACACCTCCACGCCTCTCATTATCGCATAGCTCAATGCACCCACGATGCCAATTGGCAGTTTTCAAAAAATTTTATCGGAGCCGTGACCGCCCTATCAGATAATCCAGGCTAACCCCGTAATAATCAGCCAGCGCAATTAGAGCTTCCATAGTTGGTGCACGCTCTCCGCGCTCATATCTTCCGACTGCCCCCTTCTCCAGCCCACACAGCTCCGACACCACCGCCATGCTCTTGATCGGCTTCTTCTCTTCTCTCAATCGCCGCAGTCTCTCCGAAAGTTCACTCATTAGCTGCCCTTCTTTCTCTCCGGCGGCCCGTCAAAGGCCGTCCAAATCTGATCGTACAGTGAGAGCAGTAGGCCCCGGCTGTCGGGCTCATGCTTGAGACACAAGCGGCCGTTGTGGATGTGAGTGGCGACCTCCCAGCCGCCCCACTGGAGCTGTCTCAGCCCCACACCCTCAATCCAGAGTGGTGTCTCGGTGGTGAGCTGCTCCAGCTCTTGGCGTGTGTATTGGCGTCTCATGGCGATACCTCCGGCGGGCGTTGGTACTCCCACTCCCATTTCCCGTCTTCTGCGCACCCCGCGCATGTCAGCACCTCCAAATTCGCAATCGCTTGGCAATTTTCCCTTGCATTGATCTGTTCCATGCAGACGTATATCCCCGGCACCTCAGCCCAAAACTTTTCCACAATCTCGCTGGAAACCTGGGCGTCATCCCTCCAAAACCCCACAGAGGTCATGCAGTCCTTCAGAAGCTTTTGGAGGTTGTCCGTGTCCGGCCTGGTGGTCCGGTACTCACCGTCTTCATGCTGCCCACGGGGGAAGCACCACTTCACCAGCAGCCGCACCGCGCCGGCCAGGGGCTCCACGGGCCTGTGTCCAGCCAGGTGCGCTGTCAGCTTCGACCGTGCCGCCCGTACCTCCGGCGGCTCGTAGGGTACCGGCTTGCCCTTGACCACCCGCCATTTCTTTTCCTGGTGCGTCACCGTGGGCGGCTTCATCGGCATAAAAAATTCTATCCTCATGGCTTTACCTCACTAAAGTCCTATTTTTTTATTCTCGCGCGGCTGTACTGGGCGGGCGTCCCCTCCCGTGTGTGGGGGGTGCTTTATGCCCCCCACACGTAAGGGTGGGCACCCGTACAGAGGGCTTGCCCGACGTAGTATGTTTATACGTAGTATAAGGGTGGCGGGCAAGGTACTTTCCCGGCTATGATTTTAGGTGCAAGGAATTTGCCCGCCCGTGCCCTTGACCTAGGTGTTGGGAAACTGCCCGTTACCACTCTTTTTCAGATTCCGGGCAAATTCTTCCTGAGTTTTTGTCGATGACATAGCCGACACTCTTCAGGGAATTTCGCACCGTTTTCTCTGCCGGGTAATCTTCACCAACGGCTTCCGCGTTCTGCTTGATCTCCTCAAAAAGCTCCTTCACGGTGGGATAAACATCATCATGGGAAAAGCGGAAGCTCTCAATAGCGAGGCTATACTTATGCTGCTTGGTTTTGCGCTGCTTCTCGGCCTGTTTCTTCCTGGCGTCCATTCCCCGCTGATAAGGCTTTACCTCCCCCTCCGGGTCGATGTCGGCCAGGACGCCGCTGTCATCTCCGCGGTGAATGGGGTAATCGAACCAGAGGTTGACCGGGGGAAACTTGGGAAACTCCCGCAGGGTTCCCTCAATGCGCCACGCTGTCAGGCTTTCAGCGGCCTGTCTTGCGGCCTCCGCGTACTTTGCCGCGTCTTCATACTGCCGGCCGCTTAAAAGGCTCCTGGCCGCCTCCAGCGCCCCCTTCTCGGTGCAAAGGTCATCCTGGGACGCCTCCTCCAGCTTACCCGCCCGCTGGAGGGTGGCAGCAACGGCGTGGCCGACCGCTTTGTTGACCTCCTGCTTGCGGAGCTCTTCGCTGACGGGCAGCTCAATCAGGTCCAGGAGCGCGTCCGGGTCACGGGCGAACACCCCCGACCCGCTGGCCCGGTCCATGGATCGCTTGCCTCCCTGGCTGCCCTTGGAATGGTGGTGGCAGTAGATCACGGCGCAGCCCAGCTCAGTACACACCTTGTCGAACTGGTTGCAGAAGTTCGCCATCTGGTCGGCGCTGTTCTCGTCGCCGGTGATGACCTTATAGATGGGGTCAATGACAATGGCAATGTAATCCTTTTTCTTCGCCCGGCGGATCAGCTTTGGCGCCAGCTTGTCCATTGGCACAGAGCGGCCCCGGAGGTTCCAGACATCAATCTTGTCCAGGTTCTGGGGCGTGCGCCCCAGGGCCGCATACACATCCTTGAAGCGGTGGAGGCAGGAGGGCCGGTCCAGTTCCAGGTTGACGTAGAGCACCCGCCCCTGGGTACAGGAGAAGCCCAGCCACGGACCTCCCTCGGCGATGGCGCAGCACAGCTCAATGAGGGAGTAGCTTTTGCCGGCCTTGCTCGGCCCGGCCAGGAGCATTTTGTGGCCCTGCCGGAGGACGCCGGCAATCAGGGGCGGCGCCAGCTCGGGCAGGTTGTCCCAAACTGCTGCCATGCTCTCAGGGTCTGGCATATCATCGGTGACGCTGTCCATCCAGTCCCGCCACTCGCTCCAGGATGCTTTCCCGATGTTGGAGGCCAAAAGGAACTGCTTTTTGCCCCTTCGCATAACGCCGGGGAGCCGGGACAGCCGGGAGGGGTTGCGGTTCTGCCGGTCTACCTTCAGGCCGTTCTTCTCACACACCGCATAGAGGTAGTCCACGCGGGAGCGGTATTCCTCAAAGGAGCCGGCCTCAATCCGCACAATAGCATGAAGGCTCTTGCCACCGGAGGAAACCAGGGCGGCCACCGGCAGCTCCAGCTCCCGGATCATGGCGTGCTGCTCCTCCAGGTTCATCTCGTCGGATTCCACCAGTGCGTACCGGAAAGCGGTCACATTCTCGTTTTTTACGCCCTTGCCATCCAGAGGGTTAAAGCGAATCCACGCTCCCACGTCAGGGTCACTGTCGCCCAACACTGCCCCGATGTCGTCTTTGCAGGTGCGCAGGGCGTCAATCAGCTGGCCGGCGGTCCGGTCATAGTTTCCCCTGGATGGCACCTGCCGTCCGTCTTCCCCTTTGAAGGTCTCAGTCACGTATCCAACGTATTCAGACGGGTCGAAGAGGACTGTCAGGTAAGTAATGAGGTCTTTCGCTGGGTGCCAGTCTGTGGGCTCTTGAACCTCTTTGCCCTCCAGCCATGCGCGGTCCACGATGGTGCCGCCGTCGTCCCTGGTGTTGATGGTGTCCTCCCAATCCAACATGTGGCCGGGGGCGCTCTCCTGAGTGGGCCGCCAGCCGCGGTCCAGGGCCATCTTGAATACCGTGCCGGCGGCCACAGGTGTACCGCCGGACGCGCCGTGAAAGGTTTCCCACTTCCGCAGGCACTCGCCCGCATGATAGCGCGCCGGGTCGCGGCGGCTCCAATCTTCCCAGGAGGAGGCGGGACACCCCGCCTCCTTCAGCCCCATACCCACAGTCAGCCACTCCTGGTAATTCAGGCCGGCCGGGTCAATATGTTCCAATGCCTCCAGGGGATCCAGCCCCTTGCCGATACTATCCATACTATCCTCCCATGCTCACCGGGACATAGGCCGACGGGGTTACGCCGGCTGGGATCTTCCACCCCTGGGACGCGATGCGGTCAATCATATGGCTGGCCTCTTCAAATCGCCATTGCCCCACATGGCGGAAGCCTCTCTGCTCCAGGCAGCGGATCTGCTTCGGAGTTGTAAGCCCCTCCGAGCGCCGCTTCGCCAGGCGATCCAGGAGCAGGGACGCTTTCCCGGCGCACTCGATTTCGTCCGGACGGATCCCCCACTTTTCCAGGCTCTGCACCTGCTTATCAGACGGCGGGGACATCTCCCATCCAAACGACGGGACATATCCGGCGAGGTCTTCGGCCTGGATACTCATCTCAAATTGCAGGGGATCCACCAGCTTCCGCTTGCGGCTCCTCATCTCCGCCAGCTGCTTCGCAAGGGCCTCTTCCCGCTGGGCCACCACGTCGGACTCGGCCCTCTCCTCGGCCTCCTCAATGTCTACGGGGCAGCCGGCGGCGTCCTCCAGGGCCTCCGTCATCCGCTGTGCGACCTCCGGGCTCTCGCAGATCAGGCTCGCCGGGTGGCACAGCTCATGGCGCTCCGTGTGCCACAGGAAATCCAGCAAGAGCAGGTGGTCCTTCCCCGGGGCTATCCTGGTCCCCCGCCCCACCATCTGGCAGTACAGGGAGCGTATTTTGGTGGGCCGCAGGACAACCACGCAGTCAACGGAAGGGCAGTCCCATCCCTCTGTCAGCAGCATGGAGTTGCAGAGCACGTTATACTTCCCGTCGTTGAAGTCCCGAAGCACTTCCGCACGGTCTTCACTGCTGCCGTTGACCTCGGCGGCCCGGAACCCCTCCTGCTCCAGGATGTCCCGGAACTTTTGAGAAGTCCGCACCAGGGGGAGGAACACCACGGTCTTGCGCTGGGCGCAATAGGTACGCATTTCCCTGGCGATCTGGTGGAGATAGGGGTCGAGCGCGGTGTCAAGGTCGCTGTTTTTGAAGTCCCCTGCCTGAATCCCCACGCCGGTCAGATCCAGCTTCAGCGGGATAGTTACCGCCTTGATGGGGCTCAAATAGCCCTCTTTGATGGCGCGCGGCAGGGAGTATTCATAAGCCAGATGCTCAAAATACTGGCCCAGATTACGCATATCCCCACGGTCAGGGGTTGCGGTTACCCCCAGGACCTTTGCCGCGGGGAAATGTTCCAGAACCCTCTGGTAGCTGTCAGCCAGGACATGGTGGGCTTCATCCACCACTATCACGTTGAAAAAATCGGTGGGGAACTGCTGGAGGCGCTTCTCCCGCATGAGAGTCTGCACGGATCCGACGGTCACCCGGTACCAGCTGTCCAGGCAGGACTCCTCCGCCTTTTCTACCGCGCAGCGCAGCCCTGTGGCGGTCAGCAGCTTGTCTGCCGCCTGTTCCAGCAGTTCGCCCCGGTGCGCCAGGATCAGGCACCGCCCGCCCTGGCGCACCATGTCCTCCACAATCTTGCAGAACACGATTGTCTTCCCGCACCCGGTGGGCAGAACCAGGAGCGTTTTATGAAAGCCGTCCGACCAGTCCTGCTCGACTGCCGCCCTGGCCTCCTGTTGGTATGGCCGGAGTTCCATCAGAACCTACCGGCATCCCAGGAGGCGGCCGCCCCCGCGCCCTGCCCAGGCGCCGGCTGGCTGTCCACCTGCTTTTCCGAGATGTCCGGGGCCTCCTCCGGGTCATAAAATTCTGTGATCTCATTCCCTTCATGTTCCTTGCCGTCGTTGCCCATCCATTTGCGTGTCCCCACATGGCAGGTGCCGATGGCGCCCGGCACAAGGCTCCAGTTCATCCGGATCGCCTCACCGTGGCGGCGCTGGCCAATCGCGGTGAAGAACTGGCACAGCTTCCACTCGAAGCGGCTGAACAGGAACAGGTTCGTTTGGACGGTTCCGCTGTGAGCGCCGTCATTCACTGAGAGCGTCAGGATCGCCTTGTTGCAGGGCGGGATCTTTTCACTGCCGCTATGCCGGCCCCGCTCAAACTTCTCCACACGGAAGCGGTAGTCACCCTCCGGCAAGACCTCAAATGGGGTGCTGTCATTTTGGATTTCGTCATCCCAGCCAAATTCACGGAAAGAAGAGTCATATTCGCTCATTTTCTCAAGCTCCTTTTTGATTTGATAAGTAAGGGGAGCTGCCGGCTCCGGCAGTCCCCCTGCAACGTGAAGTTAAAACGGCAGGGGCGCCCGGTTCTTTTCGATCCACTCGTGCACCTGCCTCCAGGCCCCGATCAGCACCCCCTTGATAAAATCATCGGGATAATCCTCTATGGGCATATCCTCGGGGAAATACCCCTTCGCGGCGACCGCGGCCTTGACCTCATAGTCCAATACACCGTGTTGCGTCATCAGATCTTGCAGGGCTTTCAGTGTAGACGCCTCCGCCTTGGGCTCCAGTGTACTGCCCGCTGGGGGCGGCGTTCCCTCCGGCATCGGGCTGGCAGAGGCAGGAGGTGGTGTGGGCGGAGACACGGAGGAAGCCGGGACATGCTCCGGCGGCGGTGACGCGGGGGCGGCATTGTCCAAATATGGAGCCAATGGAGCAAACTCCAAAGGCAGCTCCTCTGGAAGGCCAAGCCGGTTCTTTGCGTCCCAGCAGGGATGATGGGTTGTGAACATGACGCGCCGGCCGCCCTGGGGCTTGAACTTCTTCCCCTTGTCGTCGACCGCTACGGACAAGGTCTTATAGTTGGCGAACAGGAGCAGGTCGGCCCACTCCTTGACCAGGGCGGCCGTCTTCTTTTGCAGCTTCAGCTCCCACCGGTCATACGCGCCCATCTCGTCCGGCTGTTCAAATTTCCGCATCATAGCGTGGGCCGTCAGCACCACGTGGATGCCGCTGTCCACGGCCTCCTCCAGGAGGTTCAGGAGCCGCCCGAACTCCTCGGCCACATAGACGTAGCCTTTGCCGTATCCCATGTCTTCAATCCCGGAGATGTGCTTGCTGTCACAGATACTGGTGATGCACAGCTGCTCCGCCCAGTCCGCTGTATCAATCACCAGTGTGGAGCACAGGCCAGGGTCTGCTTTGATGCAGCGGACCAGCTCCAGGAGCATGGCCCAGCTGGTGGGACGCTCTGTCCTCTGCACGTCCATGTGCCGGGTGCTTCCCTCCGTGTCGATGAACAGGGGCCGGGGGAACTTGGCGGCAAGGGTAGATTTCCCGATCCCTTCCGGGCCGTAAATCACAACCTTCATGGCTCCGCCCAGCTTACCCGGTATAATCTTTAACTGCCTCATTTAGAACTCACCCGCTTTCCATGCCGCGGAGGACGGGGCAGGCCCCTCCTCCTTCACATATCCATCCTCGATGAGGATGCTGCACGTCCCATCCGTGGAGACTCTCGTGGCGATCCCCTGCAGGCCCTCTGCCTCCATCCAGGCCCCGAACTCCCGAAGGGTATCAGGGTCCATCTGTTCCAGCTTGTCCAGGAGGACGAAGCCGCACTGTGGCTTGATGGCCCGCACGATGGCGGCGGATACCTTCAGCTGGTCGCTGCCGCTCATGCAGTCCCAGGGCTTGCCCATGTAGACAAGCTCCCCGTCCTCCACGCTCAGCCCGGGAAGGGGGAGGTTTGCCCCCAGAAGAAGGTCGCGCTTCTTCTGGCGGATGTCCTCAATTTCGGAAGTCAGGGTATCATACTGGTTTTGGTAGTCTCTGGCTTCCTCTTCAGCGCGGGCCTTTTCCTGATTGGCGCGGACCTTGATGTTGATTGCCTCCACATTGCGGATATCGGCCTCCAGCTCCTCCGTAGATTCATCCAGAAGATCCAGAGCATCACGGCGCGCAATTTCACAGTCGCCACAAACGGCTTCATACTTCGCTTGCAGGTCATCCAGCTGCCGGCGCAGGCTCTCTCTCTGAGCCTCCAGCTGCGCGGCCCGCTGCCGCTTCCGCTGGTTCTCGCCGTTCCTGGCAAGGATGTCCTGCTGCCGTTGAATCAGGTCATAGGCGGAAACCGGCTCCATTGGGGCCTCCGGGTATCCGGTGATCTCTTTGGCGTGCTTGGCTTTTTGGTCGGCAATCCGGCCAATCGCCAGACGGTCGTTGTAAAGGGAGTTCTCTTTCCGGTCCAACTCTGTGAGCTGATCCTCTACACCGATAACTTCCAGCAAGATTCCGGCCTTTTCCTTCGCACTTGCCTGCATGAATTTAGGCAGATCGAGCGCGAGCTGCTCCACAAATTCATTGAGCAGCTGCTGCCCGGCACGCCGCCCTTCCGTGTCCGTGACCTTTAGGTCGCTGTTCTTCCCTGTGCGCTCCACGACAAGACCGTTGGACAGCTTGACGCAAAGACGGGGCGGAATGGATGAACCTTCCCGTGCCGCCCGGGATGGGCGGTGGCGGTCTCCGCCCAGCGCCCAGGCGATCGCGTCCAGGACAGAGGTCTTCCCCTGGTTGTTCCGGCCGCCGATCACCGTAAGGCCATTCTGCGTGGGGGTGATAGCGCATGCCCGGATTCGCTTCACATTCTCCAGCTCCAAGCTGGTGATTTTGACTGGTTCTGTTACAGGATTCATGATACTTCCTTTCTCAGCAGCTGAACATTATAGAAACTGGCGGCGGCCTGGAAGCCCCGCAGGGTCAGGGCAGCCATTGTGCAGTCCCCGACGCCATATCCGTTGGAGTAACGCCCCGGATTGTTGGCGTCCAGTCTGCGGGCGTGTTCGACGGCGTCTTCCCCAAACAGCGCCGCCACCCGGAAGTATGGAACTTGATCCTCTGTGCCCATCAGTACGGCCTCCTGCTCAAACAGGCCCTTGACCTGCTCCTTGTTCAAAGGGCATTTCATACTTGCAAAACTCCTTCTAAACTGCTAAAATAGCAGTGGATTGATGGTTACTTCTTTCCACCTTTGACCGTCTGGTGTTGCTGCACCGGCGGTCTTTTTTCTTACGAAAATCCGCAAGCGATTGCGAATTTGCGAGCCCCACGCACAGGGCCGCCGCGGCCACCAGCGCCAGCAGCAGGGGAATACACTCGGCGCAGATACAGGCCGCCAGGACGAGCACAGCGGCCAGGCGCTCCAAAGTGGCCCGCTTCATAAACTCACCACCTTCATGCCTGGCTTGTACTGGAATCTCCGGATTTGAACTACCTCGGCATCCTCAACCGGCTTAATTGCCTGGGCCTCCAGATAGGCATCCACCTCTTCGGCTTTGAAACGAATGCGCCGCCCAACCCGGTATCCGGTAAGCCCGTTCGGCTTCGTGGTCAGCCGATAAATGGTGTAAATACTGACTCCGAAACGTTCGGCCAGATCTTGGGCCGTCAGCATTGGCTTTTGGTTCATAGTGACTCCGCCCTTCTTATCCCATAAAGCCTGTTCTGCAATGCTCATTCCTTCTTGTAGACAACCGCATAGTTCTTCCCGTTGACCGTGATGGGGCTGGGCCTGCCGTTGGCCTCAATCCATGCCCGCACCTTCTCGACCACGCTTTCGGTATACTGGTAATCTACGCCGTCGTGCCCGTTGTTGCAGTAGGGAAGCCGTTCGCGCTCGTCCTCTGAGATATCCAGCGTGGAGATAATCGCACCAATGGCCTGGGCATGGGGCACCTTGCCGCCGGATGCCTTGGAGTAGACGCCCAGCTTTTCGGCAATAGCGCTCTTGTCGTAGGTCTGCTTCATGTCCTGGAATGCCATGCGGGGGAGGTGAATCCCATCCTCGGAATAGAAATCGCTGAGAGCCATTGCCTGATACTCCGGCTTGGTGCCCGCCCGGTCGTAGAGCTTTTGAAGGAAACTCGCCGCCCGGTTCTTGGCGTTGAGCAGCATCGCCGTGGCCCGTTTGTCGGCGGCGGCCAGCTCCTCCGGGGTCTTACCGCTCTTTGCGGTCTTTCCGCCGATAGCGGCCTTCTCGCGCTCCTCCATGATGTTGAAGCGGGTCACGTACATGGCGGTAAACTTCGTCCCCTTCTCGCCGGTGAGCTTGTTGGCGATGAACTCACAGCCCTTCTTGGTGACCAGGAAACAGGGGTACTGTTTTCCGCGATTTTCAAATGTGCTTTCGATAAAGAAATCTGACGGCGCAATTTTGCGCTGCGAGATTTCGTCCGCTTCCTGCATGATTTCGATGTAACCCCGAATATCACGGAGCAGGTCTTTGTGGTTTTTCTCCACCATCTCAGCCACTTCGCGGCTGTCCAGGGTTTCCGCTTCTGCGGGGTTGTAGTTCTTAATGTCGTCCATGATGTTCTCCTTTCCAAATAGTCCAGTTTATTGCCCTTCTGATTTGGTATTCTGACTCTGCATAGAAATGATTTGTGCAAGCGCCTCCTTAAAGCGCCCGGCGGCCCCATTCCAACCGTTGCGCCACCCACTGTCTCGTGCTAAAATCAAATTGGCAAGCCAGATGGGAGGTGAAACTTTGAAAACAGATAAAGAACTTGCTGTGGAGCTTATGGGTAATTATCTTCGGGCCGTTTATTCTCAGGAAAAAATGAAGGCCCTTGACCCAGAAGGCTTTAAGAAAATTTTGAACGCCTGCTATGACGCCGTTAAGTCTCTCCCAACTGAGTAAGCGGGTCTCGCACTTCTTTCAGTCGGTCGGCTATCTCACACATAGCCGCTGACAGCTCCGCCAGATTCTCCGGCTTGCTTTCCGAAACCTCGGCCAGTAGCTCCAACTGCTTGCCGAGGATTTCTTTTACCTTTGTGCTGCCCATCAGGTTCACCCCCTTTCTATCAGTCCTGTTTATTGGACATCGTTCCCTTCATAATTGGAGTGCATCGGTAAATCCAGAATTTCACGGATGGCCTGGACTACCTTTGGCGTGGAGAGCTGTCCGGTCTTAATCTTGTACATATAAGAATCATCAAAGTACAGGCCGGTCTTGCTTCGAACTTCCCCAATCAACCAAGTCTGCGGTTTGTTCAGGTCAATCAGTCGTTTGCCGATGTCCTTGCCGAACGCCGTAAGTTGTGCCATTCCATTCCTCACCTCCCTATATCGTGTTGTTGACAATTACGGAAAGTTGTAATATACTTATCTTGCCACAGATAGTAAATACAGCCGCCCGTACTTCATGTGACTATAATATTACTGTTCACTGTAAAAGTCAAGCATAAAGTACGGTCATCTGTAATTTTGCCTTTTTGCACAAACGGCGGAGGGAATTATGGAAGATTTGTACAAGCATATAGAAAGTCTTGGGAAGGAACACGGCTATAAGAACATGACTGTTCTTTGTAAGGCCGCTGGGGTTCCCCGCTCCACAATGTCGGAATTAAATAACGGGAGAAGCAAAGACCTTTCAAAGCCAAACGCCCAAAAATTTGCAGATATTCTGGGCGTTACTCTGGATGAGGTATATGGAGAAGAAACAAAAAAAGCGCCCACCCCGGAGGGTGAGCGCAAAGTCAGCGACGATGATATTAAATTTGCTTTGTGGGGCACAAGGGAGATAGACGATGATGTCCTCGACCGCGTTAGACAGTTCGCAAAATTTGCCCAAGAAAACGAAAAAAATAAATAATGTAGTTGAACTGTATGAGTACGCCGAACAGCAGGGATATGATGTTTATTGGTACAATTTAGACTGCGATGGGCTTGAAAGTATATCTGTTATGCGAGTATCAGATTGCAAATGCTTTATTGCGATTGACCCCTTTACCCTCTTGTCCGATGCCGACGAGTTAGTAAAAGGGCTCCACGAAATCGGACATTGTGATACAGGGTCGTTCTATAACGAGTATGCCGCCTGCGATATTCGGAAAAAGCATGAGAACCGTGCGGATAAACGAGCCATTGAACTGCGCTTGTCCGCTGATGATCTGGATCAAGCCGTGGCTGATGGACATACAGATCTGTGGGATTTGGCTGAATATTTTGGTGTGACTGAGGACTTCATGCGCAAAGCCGTCTGCTGGTACACGCATGGAAACTTAGCGACAGAATTGTATTTTTAGCTTGTTTTAGGAATAGGATAGGCAAAAAAATACCCCGTCTGTTCAAGACGGGGCACAAGTGATGGTTAGTTTGTATGGGGCTTTCAAATTGGCTGGAGGCAAGGATTCCAGGTCAAGGCATGCAAACAGCTCCAACGCCATTGACAGGTTCCCGCTGTCCCGCTTCCGGCCCTGAATCAGTCGCCCGTCTTGGGCGGTGTACTCGAATGCGATTTCTACCCCTCCGTTTAACGTCTGTGCTCCTGGGCTCAGATCAATGTACTGTTCCATGTCAAGCCTCCCTTACTTTCTGAAAAGGGTTGTTAGTATGCGTTCATTTGATAATTCCTATAGCACATACAAGTATATTATTCCTCTGTTGTTGGATGCTCCAGACTACGAATTAAGGTCTTCCATATATGCCATGTTCCACTGTCTGGATAATTTTATGAATACAATCATGCTTGAATTGGGCCGAATCAATACCTCCAACAGCAAACTAAAAAATATGGCTAATCGAAGAGTCGAGAAATTCGAAGAAAGACTATGGTTTACAACCTTATGGGCGGATTATTATTTTTTCCTCAATACAACTGAACGGACGTACAGGCTGGCAATGAATCTATACGACAAACTGTGTTTACCAGAAAAATCAAAGGAGATCAGAGAAAGCAAGGTCTTTAATGAAGCTCGTCTGATGCGGAACAAGATAGAACATATTTATGAAGGACTATCTAAGCAGGGAGAATATTTTTCGCAACAGTATGGCTCAATGGGTGAAAGCAATGAAATCGAAATTGACGGAATATCTTTTGAAGCAAACGAGACTTCTTTGCAACCATTATACCAAATTTATGAGGATATTTCAAAGATAATCACAGAAAGATACATCACCCCCAACAGAGAGCTTGTAGACCGAATATGGAAGAATGTACTGTAACAACAACGTATATCTAACGCAGAAAAAGGAGGTTTTTCATATGTTAGACGAAAAAGATTTGCAGGCAATCGCACAGTTGATGGAGAAGCAGAAACAGGACATTATGTCTGAGACAAAGGGTTTGCTGGCTCAGCAGAAACAGGACATCATGCACGATGTAAAGGTTTTATTGGACACGGAGGTCACCACCCGGTTTAACCTTCTGGCCGAGGGGCAGCAGGCCATTATGGACGCCATCACGCCAAAAAGTGAAATCGCCGAACTGAAAAAAGCGCAATAAAAAACCGCCCCCGGTGCTACCAACACCAGGGACGGCTCACATAGAGGGTGATAAGGTTTGACAGGCCCATATCACCCTCTCATATTATCATACTTGTGGGAGGGATTCAAGATGGCAAGACGCCCCGAGTTCTATTTTGATGAAAAAACCGGGTACTATCGTAAACGGGTGAAGCTGCAAAGCGGTACCTACAAAGATGTTCGCGCCAAAAGTAAAGAGGAACTGCGGGCCAAGCTCTACGACCTGGAGACCGCCCAGCGGATGGGTGTCATCCTGGATGATAAAACCACTGTTGCCCAGCTTCTGGCGCAGTGGTATGTAAACCGCAAGGATGGGCTTTCCTACTCTCGCCGACGGGACTACGTGAACGCCATCAACAACCACATCTGCCCCATCATCGGAGGGTATAGGCTAAAGTCCGTCAAGCCAGAGGATTGCCAACGTGTCATGGCGGCCCTTGCCGGCAAGTCAAACTCTCTCCAAACCAAGGTGCTGGGCGTCATGAACATGGGGTTTGACTGCGCGGTGGAAAATGGCTTGATTTTCCGTTCGCCCTGTGCCAAAATAAAGGCGGGTGGTGTCCCCACCGAGGAGAAGGTGCCGCTGACACCCGAGCAATGCGCCGCTCTGGAGGATGCCACAAAGGGCACCCGCGCTTATCTCTTCGTGCTGATCGGCCTTTACACCGGCCTACGGCGAGAGGAGATCTGTGGCCTGCGCTGGAGCGACTTGGATCTCAATGCCGCCGCCCCCCACCTCACCGTAAACAACGCGGTGCGCTTTGACGGTGGAAAGGGTATCTTCCCCTCCCCGCTCAAAACGAAAGCGGCTCACCGTACCATTCCTCTGCCCAGCAAGCTGGCGGACGCTCTTCGCGCTGCAAAGTCCAAGAGTAATAGCGTCTTCGTCGTTCCCGCAAAAAATGGTTCAAATGCTAGTCTCCAGACTGTACGTAATCTCATGGCAATTATCGGGCGGCGCACAGTCAAAGTTTCAGCGGCCACCTCTGAGAAAGAGGCTAAAAAGCGCGGCCCACAAATCCAGCAGACGCTGGACTTCAAGGTGACTCCGCACTTGCTTCGCCATACTTATATCACACGTCTTTGCCAGTCCGGCATGGACATCAAGAAGATACAGTATCTTGCCGGGCACAGCGATATAAAGGTCACGCTTGGCATCTATAGCCACGTAGTCGGAAATACCCCTGATGAATTGATTAGTGCCGTAGAAAGCGCCTTTTCGGGGCAAACTTCGGGGCAAATTCAAAAAGCTCAACAGGAGAAAGTATTAAGTATCAATGAATAGCCGGGTTTTGTTTTTCATGCTTCACACGCAAGGGGTCACAGATTCGAGTTCTGTCGTCTCCACCATAAAAGGACATCCGTAAGGATGTCCTTTTTGCTTTGATCTTTACCGCCCAGAGGACGGCTCCCCTTTCCGCATTTTCATGCTGGGGACGGCGCGGCCCGCAAAGGCCCGGACATGCTTCAAGTTGGTTCATCGAGACTTTGCAATATCTGATTGCATTGAATTTTGAGAACGCTGGCATCCAGATGAATGCCCGTTTCTGCTGCCCAAGACGGAGAACCACAACACGCGGGGAGGGCCGAAAAGGCCCGCCCCGCGTGTCTCACACTGCCGTCTCCCGCTCCAGCGCCCGCACCTGCGGAACCGCCAGGAGCTTTGCAAACAGGATGCCGATGATGCCGCCGCAGATCTGCCCCACAAACACGGGAACCAGCAGATTGGGCTGGAAATTGACGTTGAAGGCCAGGAAGTCCCCCAGGCTGTATCCGCCGCAGGCCAGGAAGGCCATACACACCACCTTGTCCCGGGGGCGCATCTCCTTTACAAAGGGGAACATCGCCAGGCCGTTGGGCAGGCAGGCCACCAGGCCCACGCTCCCGCTGGCCTCCAGCCCGGCCAGACGGCCCAGCTTTTCCAGGGGCTTGCCCAAATACCGGCGGATCAGCGTCACCATGGGGAAGGCGCCGGTGAGCATCATGGCGATGGTGCCCAGCAGCTCCACGGCCCGGAAGGTGTTCTCCTCGTCGGCCAGTATGGGATCAAAGCCCCAGCCGACGCCCAGAATGTCGGTAAACAGGCCGGTGTAGTGCTGGAGGATGCAGGCCACCACCACCAGGGTGAGGGCGCCGGTCATCAGCTTTCCAAACACCATGAAGCCCTTGACCATCCCGTTGGGAAAGAACTTCAGCCCCAGGGCCAGCAGCACGCAGATGACCACCAGGGGGATCATGTTGCGCAGGAGCATCCCCAGGGTCAGCATCACCACATGATCCGGCTCGCCCACACTGGAGAAGGTGGAACGGATGGCCGGGTGGGTAAACATCACGATGACGCTGGTGATGAACACGCCGAAGGGCACGGAGAGGAAGCCGCTCATGGTGCCCAGGGCCAGGTATTTGTGATCCCCCTTGTCCAGCATGGACAGGCCGATGGGGACGTTGAAGGCGATGGTAGAGGCGCACATGAAGCCGATGGCGATGATCACCGGGAACAGATCCGCGCTCTGGCCGATCTCGGTGGCCAGGGCGAAGGAACCGCAGTCCGGCGGCATGATGATCGCGGCGGCTACCACCGGATCTCCGCCAAAGAGGGCGAATACCGGCCCGAACACCTTGGAGATGAAGACTTTCAGGAAGGGAACCGAGGCCATCAGCCCGCAAATGGGGATGAACATGTTCGCCATGGCGTGCAGGCCGTCCTGAAAGGCCCGGCCCAGCTCCGACTGGTCATTGACAATGTAGGAGATTCCGCCGGCGACACAGCAGGCCATCATAAGATAAGTAATGAGCGTTCCGATGAATTCCATGGGCTGCCCCTCCTGCCCGTCAGCCGCCCAGCAGGGTCAGGCTGCGGGAAAAGCTGGGGTCGTCCAGGAAGGAGCAGGCCTGGACTGCACGGGTACGGCCGTACTCCCAGTAGAATTCCGCGTCCTTGCCGTAGCAGATCTGAACCAGCGACCAGGTAGACCAGTGGGAGGTCACCAGGAACTTGTTGATCAGCAGGCGGGCCTTGGCCTCCTCGCTGGGTTCGCCGCCGCAGTAGGCGCGGAAGAACACATCCTCACAGTGGGCGTCCAGGGGGTTCTCCACGCAGACGCAGGCGATGTCGTAGTAGCCGTCGTTCATGCCGCCGTACTCCCAGTCGATGACCCGCATCTGCTCGCCCTGGAGCATGAAGTTCTCCGCCAGCGCGTCGTTGTGGCAGGGCACCCGGCGGGGCGGCTGCTTGGCGTAGGCGGCGCGGATGCGCTCCAGCGCCTCCACCATGCGCTCCCAGCCCTCGTAGCGCTTCCCGTAGCTGTGCTCGTCCAGGATGGCCTTGTACTCGTCAATCTTGGCGACGGGATCGAAGGAGGTCTTGAACTCCAGGCCGCTGTCGTGATAGCGGCGCATGACCGCTCCCGCCTTGACCAGTACCTCGTCCCGGGTCTGAAAGTCCACGGGGTGCATGGTGGGCGCATCAATGTACTCAACAATTTGTGAACCCGTCTTGGGATCGTAGTAATAGATCTCCGGCGCAATGCCCAGCCCGGCGATCTCACCGGCATTGTGCTTTTCACCAGGGCGGTTGATATAGTTGGCGGTACCCTGTCCGGCCAGGCGGATGGCAATCTGGGTGCCGTCTTCGGTCACGGCCCGGAAATTCTTATTGGTCAGGCCGCCCGGCATGATCTCCACCACCGTCAGCTCCTGCTTGAAGATTTCGCGCGCCAGATTCAGAAGGCGCATGAAATCGGCAATCTCTTCGTTGCGGATCACGGTGCCAAAAACGGACATATTATTTTCCTGCATAATAAAGCCCTCCGTTTGTTCTCTGTTTTAAGAAAGTGGAATTGGGGAATTGCCGCAGTGAGGCGCTGAGTCTGAGGAAAAAGTGCGGCCAGGGGGGGGCCGCTCTTTCCGTCTGTAACGAGCATATACCTTTGTGTTACACAAAAGTCAATGCATCTTTCTCTCTCGTGCAGCATTTTGTTTTATTCTCACAGTAATTATTTGCTATTTTTATTTAATTTCACTAATATAAGAGCCTTTTGACAGGTCCGGCCGCCTGTGATAGAATGTCTTATCCGCGCAGGAGGTGAGTCCCATCAAGGAAAATCTGTTGTCCATCACAGAGCTTGCGAAGCTGCGGCAAGTGACCAGCGAAACGCTTCGGTACTATGACCGTATTGGACTGATCACACCGGACTATGTAGATCCCCAAACCCGCTACCGCTACTATTCCATCCGCCAATACGAAAAACTTGGCACCATCAAGGAGCTGCGGCAGCTTGGCATGTCCATCCACGACATCACCGACTATTTTTCGGGCCGCAATTTGAGGAAATCCCACCAGCTTCTCCTCCATCAGTTGGAGCTGCTGGAGGAGGAGATCCGCAAACAGCAGCTTCTCAGCGAAATTCTGCGCCGCAAGCTCCACTTTCTGAGTGAGATCACCCCGCCCCCGCCGGTGGACAAGGTCTTCTGCCGCGCCTTTCCCCAGCGGTATATGATTACCTTCGGAGAGCCTGCCGGCGGCTCCCGGGAGCACGCCTTTGCCTTCACCCGGCTGGAGCGCTACCTGGACGAGGTGGCCCCCATCCTGGCCAGCGACCGTATCGGCGTCTACGCGGACTGGCACCTGCTGGAGCCCAGCGACGATTATATTCCCGCCGTCCCCATGATCTTTGTGGAGCGTGACGCCATTGAGTCCGAGCATAAGCGCACGATACCCCCGGGGGATTACCTGTGTATGAATTACCGCAGAGGCGAGCTGGAGCGGTACCACCCCTCCTTTGCCCGCCTGCATACATATATGGCGGAGCATGGCTGGGTCCTGAATGGAATGATTTTTCAGTTCTACAAAATTGACGTCACCCTCACCAGCGATCCCGACGAGACGCTGATGGAGATCCAGGTACCGGTGCGGCCGGCGGAGTCTTAGCGGCTCCGCCGGCGTCTTTCTGCTCTGCGCAAAATCCATCCGGGCCCGGCCGAAAAATCGGCCGGGCCCGGATGGGTTTTGCGCGAAAAGAGAATATAGAGAGTTGAGGTGGAGTGCAAAAAATTAGAAGACAATGCCGTTTTTCTTTTTATAGGCCACGTGGGAGATGAACTCCTGCATGAGGCCCGCCGCGGCAATGGAGGTAATGCCGGTGGGATCATACGGGGGAGAGACCTCCACCACGTCATAGCCCACGATATTCAGATCTGCCAGACCGCGCACCAGCTCCAGGGCCTGGGCGGTGGTGAAGCCGCCGGGTACGGGCGTACCGGTTCCCGGCGCATAGGCGGGATCCAGGAAGTCGATGTCGAAGGTCAGGAAGGCCTTGGCGCTGCCCACCCGCGCGCGGATGGCCTTCAGAACGGCCTCCATGCCCATCTTGTGGCACTCGTCGGCGCGCAGCACCTGGTAGCCCAGATCGGTGGAGTTGGTCAGATCCTCCGGGCCGTACAGCCCCTCGCGGATGCCCACCTGGATGGATTTGGAGGTGTCCACCAGCCCCTCCTTCGCCGCGTGATAGAAGGGGGTGCCGTGGTTGTACGGCTTGCCGAAGTACTCGTGAATGGTGTCGTAGTGGGCGTCAAAGTGGATCAGCGCCACAGGGCCGTTTACCTTGGCGCAGGCCCGCAGCTCGGGCAGGGTGACGCTGTGGTCGCCGCCCATGGCCACTGGCACAATCCCCTTCTCAAAGAAGGGCAGCATTCCCTCTGTGATGAGCTCAAAGGACTCCTCGATATAGCCGGGCACAGACCCCAGATCGCCGTAATCCACACCGGAGCACCAGTCAAAAATACCCACATTCAGCGGGCCGTTAAAGGGCTTGGCCGCCAGGGCGGAGGCGTCGCGGATCGCGGCAGGCCCCAGGCGCGTGCCCACCCGGAAGGAGGCGCAGGTGTCGTAGGGGATGCCGACCACGGCAAAGTCGATGTCGTCGGTGGTGACCACGTGCTCCATGCGCATGAAGGTCTTTACACCGGCAAACCGGGGAGACTTCAAGGAATTCTTTGCTTTGTACTTAATCATAGCCCTTTGCTCCTTCTTCAATTAAGATCGTGCGAGGCCCGCCGGGAGCGCCTCCGCGCGGAAACTGGACTGCGGCACCCGTTCCGCTCTGTGGGGCGCTCCTGCGGCCCTCTTCCCCCTGTATGCCCCATTCTATACCCTTGTGTTACACAAAAGTCAACCCCTGTTTTTCTTTCTTATAAAAAGCGTCTGAGACGGCAGTAGGGCGGCGGAAGTTCCGCCGCCCTACTGCCGTTTAATAGAGCTCAGTATAGATTTTCAGCACCCGCGCCACATCCAGAGGGACGAAGTTGTTGCCCATCAGCCGGCCCTGGGTCTCCATCACGCTCCTGGTGAACTCCTCCAGATCCGCCTCCGTCACCCCGTAGGCGTGCAGCGGCTTCTTGGGCAGAATCTGGTTCAGGAGATCCTCCAGCCGGTCATATACCTCCGGAACCCCGCAGCCCAGCAGCTCCGCCAGATAGCGGTTCATCACCGCAAGCTCGCCGTCCTGCTTAATCTCCATGTAGTTCTTCAACACACCGGTAAACATCGCGTAGTTGCTCTCCCCGTGGGGCACGTGGTATTTTCCCCCCAGCGGGTAGCTCATGGCGTGCACCGCCGCGCACCCAGCCGTACCGAATGCAAAGCCCGCATAGTTCGACGCAATCAGGAAGTCCTCCAGCAGGGGCAGGCGGGCCTCCCGCCCCTCCCGGGCGATCGTCTGATATCCCCGGATGAGCATCTCAATGGCCTTATACCCGAACAGCTTGGTATACGGCGTCGCCTTCGGCGACAGGCTGGACTCCACCGCGTGCACCAGCGCGTCGATCGAGCTCGTCGCAAATACCCCGAAGGGCAGCCCCTCCAGGAGCTGCGGGATGAGCACCGCCGCGTCCGCGTACATGGCCGGCCCCACCAGCCCCATCTTCGTCCCCAGGCGGGTCCGGTTCAGAATTGAGATGTTGGTCACCTCGCTGCCCGTGCCGCAGGTGGTGGGGATGAGGAGCAGCTCCCGCCGCTTGGGCAGCTCCGGCGCCATGCCGTACAGCTCGTCAATGCTCTCCCCGCCGCCCACCGCCAGCACCTTGGCGATGTCGATGACCGTGCCGCCGCCGATGGCCACAACCCGGCTGCAGCCCGTGGCGGCCGCATCCCGCAGGATGGCCTCCGCCATCACGTCGGTGGGCTCACCCATGCCGTACTGCTCCTGGTACAGCACGGTACACTCCAGGTTCATCGCCCCGAAGTAGGGCTGGTAGATGTACTCGTTGGTCAGGATCAGGTCGGACGCACCCAGCCGGAATTCCTCCACGAACTCCTTGCAGCTCCCAAAGCGGTGCAGCTCCGGCTTCCATATGATTTCTTTCATGCTCTGCCGTCCTTTCTGCTTAGCCTTGGGAACTCTTGCTCTTCTCCTCCCGATCCTTCTTGATCACGCGGGGGATGGCGATAAACATAGGGATGATGATGGCAAAGAAGGCGATATTGCCCAGGAAGGTATAGCCCTTTTTGACAATCGTGAGCAGGCCCACCGAGGAGAGCAGGCCGCACGCCAGCAGGAAAACCAGAGAGATGAGGAAAAATTTTGCTTTATGGGAGAGCTTATTGGTCTTCCACGCATTGGCCCACCGGTTGGAGATGTTGAAGGTAAAGCTGGGCGCGGTGGATACAACCGCCAGAATAACCACTACCCAGTAGATGGCGGTGAGGGCGGGAGCAAAGTACTCCTGGCAGATCATCAGAATGGGGGTGCTCGTCATTGCCTCCGGCATGAAGGGGAGAATAATCGCTCCGGTGACCGCGAACAGAGAGGTGACCAGCAGGCCGATCATGACGCCGGACCCGATGGCATCCCGCCGGTCGCGGATCTGGTCGGCATAGTTGCTCATGGTGGAGCCCCAGGCAGAGGTGTTGAAGCAATAGGAGAGGAACATCAGGAAATGGGCCTTTACCGTAGTATTGCCCCAGTCCAGGCCCTCGTTGAAGTTGCCGATCAGGCTGGCCATCTCGGCGCCCCGGATCTTGATCACGGAAAACAGGATCACCGCCAGGCTCACAATCAGCGCAATCGTCATCAGCGTATTGAACTTGCGCAGGAATGCGGCGCCATAGATGGTGAGTACGGCGAACAGCAGGATACCAATGATGCTGGCAATCAGCATGGGCACCCCCAGCAGGGAGTGCATCAGCTCCGCAAAAAGCGCAACCGTGGCCGCCACGTTGACCAGGCCCTTCATCACGGTGAAAATATCAAAGAAGATGGTCACGCCGCCTTTGATCCACCGGTTTGCGCCGGGCTTGTGCACGCCGTAAAGCGCCAAATAATACTCGTTGTAGTTTCTTACCTTGTACGCCCGGACAAAGTCCAGTCCGATGGCGCAGAAGAAGGTCATAAATACGAAGAACATCAGAAGCCAGGCCAGCGCCCAGCCTCCGCCCAGCGGGACGATATACGTGGTAGCGTAGACTCCGGATGCCATGCTGGCCCCGCAGTAGGTACCAAACATCAGGGCGCCCATACCAAACCAGATGGAAAAAGTCTTTGCAAACCCGGATTTCTCTTTTGGTTTCATACGTTTCTCCCTTCTCTGTCTCCTTATCTCACGGTGCGTTGCCTTTTAAGACGTTTCTATTGGGTCATGATCTGAAGAATCGTGCGGTCTGTGGAGCGCATCCCCTCTTTGGCCAGGACGCCCACATTGGCGACCGTTTCGCCCACATCCTGCCCCACGATGCCGTCTCCTCCCTGAAAATTCCGGCCGCTGAGATACATCTGATAGCCCAGGAGTCCGGCGTCTACGCTGGCCGCAATTTTGGCCGCGCAGGAGGGCTTGGCGCCGTCACAGATGGTACCGGACAGGATGGCCACGGCGTTAATGATGGTGTGGGCGATGGCATCATAGTCCGCCCCCTGGAGGTAGGCGATCCCCGCCCCGGCCCCCACACCGGCGCTGACGGCGCCGCAGTAGGCGGACAGGCGGCCGATCCCGGCCTTTTGGTAGATGGTCACCAGGTCACTGACCAGAAGCGCCCGGTAGAGCTGCTCCTGGGTGGCCCCCAGATGCTTGGCGTAGCGGACCACCGGCAGAGAGGATGTAATCCCCTGGTTGCCCGAACCGGAATTGATGACCACCGGCATCTCACAGCCGCTCATGCGGGCGTCGCTGCCCGCGGCGGCCCAGGCCTTGGCCTCCACCCGCACATCGTCGCCGTAGGTCTTCAGCAGAGTGGAGCCGATGTTGGCGCCCCAGTCGTGCCTGAGCCCCTCCTCGGCAATGGCGCTGTTATACTGGATCTGCCGCTCCAGCAGCCCAGAGACCCGGGACAGCTCCACGGTACCGGCGAAGTCCAGGATGTCCCTCAAATTGAGGATGCTCTTGTCGGTCAGACCGGACTCGGAGGAGTTTTCCAGGGGCTTCTCCAGCAGCCGCTCCCCGTCCTTTTCAATGCACACAATGTTGCTGTGGTTGTTGGCAATATGGACCACGGCGCTGTGTCCTCCGGCCCAGCCGGTGAGACGGATGTCCAGCATCCGCGGTGTATCCGGGCAGACCAGTTCAATCGGAGTGCGCTCCATATAGGCGGCGATCTCCTCGTGGCGCCCGGCCGGGACGGAGGAGATGACCTCCAGCTCCCGGTCGGCCTCGCCGGTCACAATGCCCACCGCGATGGCAGCTTTGATCCCCTTCAGGCCGCCGGTATTGGGCACCACCACGCTCTTGACGTTCTTGATGATGTTGCCGGAGATCTCCGCCCGCACCCGTTCCGGCTGGGCGCCCAACACCTGGCGCAGCTTGGCCGCAGCATAGGCCACGGCGATGGGCTCGGTACAGCCGGTGGCCGGTACCAGCTCCTCGTTCAAAATCGCAATGTACGCCGCTTGTATCTCGGGTTTCAGCATGGTATTGCGCTCCCTTTACCGCCCGGCATACCGAATGGCGGCCTGACGGACCCACTCCAGCCGGTTATCGTCGATATCCGCGGGGACAGTGCAGTCAGCGCCCAGTATGATGCCTACCTGGCCGGCCTCGTCAAGAATCTTCCAGGCGCAGGCCTCCACCTCTTCCCGGGTTCCCTTGTAGAGCACGCCGGACTGCTCGAAGCCGCCAAAGACCGCCTTCCCGCCGAAGAGCTTCTTGCCCTCGCTGAGAGAGACCTTCTCAGTGTGAACAGCCCAGTTATAGGCGGCGGCGTCAAAGCCGGTGAACAGGTTCAGATCATTGCCCTTCCCGATGAACCCGCAGATGTGAAGGATATTCACATCGCTGAGGGTGTTGGCGTCGTCCAGAACGGCCTTCTCGTGGGGAGAGATGAAGGTGCGGTAGACCTCCTCGGGGAAAAATCCCGACTGGTTGTTGACGCTCAGGTAGATGCCGTCCACACCGCACTCCTTGAGCAGCAGGCGGTTGAGCTCAATAATGCCCTCGCTCACCGCCTTGCAGGCCACGCCCAGCGCCTCCGGGTCCTCCTGAATGAACCGCTTGATCACGGTCTCGGGGCCGCCCAGGCCGGGTCTGCGGCCTTCCGGCAGGGCGCTGCGGAGCACCAGGGTGGGCGAAAAGCTCGTGGCGTACACCGGAGCTCCGGTTTCCGCATAGATCTCGCAGACCCGCTTGGTCAGCTCCAGAGTGCGCTGGGCAAACTTGGAGTTCATGGACAGGGGCTCGATCTTCCGAAGATCGGAGGCCGTCTTTACAAAAGACGCTTCCACCGGCATAAGCATCAGGGAGTCGTTCATAATCTTCGCCACATCGGGGTTAAAGATCTTACAGGCGGTGCGGTGGCCCTCAATGTTCTTCTCAAACACCGCGTCGTTCTCCACACCCAGGCCGAAGTCGTGCCAATCCTCCAGGAAGTGGTGGAAGAATGCGACAGGCACGCGGTCCACCGGCTTGTTCGCCAGGACGTTGAGGAATCTCTCACGCTTTGTCATGTTAAAACCTCTTTTCTTTTTATATTTTTATTGACATTCTTGTCATATTCAAGATATCATAAGATCGGTTTTTTAGATAATATATAAAAAGTTAGGGATCTATAAAAAAGAGATATATCCTTTTGAGAGGAGGTTGCCCATTGAAAATACAGACATTGGAGTACCTCATTACGCTGGCGGAATCCCACTCGATCAACGAGGCGGCCCAAAAGCTGTATATCTCCCAGCCCAGCCTCACCAAGGCCCTGCAGCTCTTTGAAAAGGAGATCGGCGTGCAGCTCTTTCTGCGCAATAAAGCAGGAATCCAACTCACTGCGGCAGGAAAGAGCATTCTGCCCGAGGTTAAGCAGGTGGTTTCCTACTACAATCACTGGCTGAGCCTGTCCAACCAGCGCTCCCCGCAGGTGGTTGATGTCTTTATTCAGGCTTCCTTTCCGAACTTTCTTCTTCCCGATGTGATCCTGGACTTTAAAAAGCGGCATCCCGATATACAGGTCAACTGCGAAATTACCGCGACGCCGGAGCTGCATATCTCCCAGAATGTCAAGCGGCCCGCACTGGCTCTTTTCGTCTGTACTAAGGGTAACCCCGCTGAAGCCTACAGCAGAGAGCAGGGTAACCCCCCTCTGATTCTGTTCCAGGGGGAATACTGCTGTCTCGTCAACAAGCACAGCCGGCTGGCCGGCAGGACATCCATCACCCCCGCCGATCTGCGGGAATACTATCTGGCCCTGCGTTCCCATCTGGACTCTCCCTCCCTCCCTCTTGCCCCGGCCCTGAATAACATCATTCCTATCGTGTCCCCTGCTCACATCATCCATATGGAGTCCGTGGACAGCATCATCAATCTGGTCCAATCCCACACAGACGTCTACGCCCTCTCTTACTACCCGATTCTAATGCGCTACGAGGGCGTGGCGGCCGGCGAGCTCACCTACATCCCTTTTGAGGCGGACTATACCAAGGGTGATTTTTGCCTGTTTTACTCCGAACAGGCCTGCCGCCAATACCCAGCGCTACAGGAACTGGTACAGGCCATTCAGGATGCCTCAGAACACTTCCTCTCCGAGACGGGGTAAAACAGGTCCCAACCCATTTCTCTATTGCCTAGCACAACAACTGGGCAGCGGATTTTATTTTTCCCCTTTCCTCTGTAGGTGTAAAGGCGCTTTCCTGGCAGATTCCGACAAAGATTCCACCTTACCCCGTCAGGTGCCAACATGCGTTTATCAACCGGAGCGCAACAGATTCCTCCGAACAACCTGGGGAACTCCTTATACCACGGTGACGCAAAAAGCCTGTAGTCGTTTGACTACAGGCTTTTTCCTTTTTATTCTTTCTGCTCCCCTTGGGTCAGTTTATCTCCGGCACTGTCCACGCCGGACTCCAGCGCTGCAATAGCCTTGGACAGCCATGCAGGCAAAGGGGCTCCCAGCCGCCCGGCATTTTCCACGATACTCCCCAGCTCGGTCAGGATATACCAGACCAGCACCAGCACCGTGAGAAATACCGTATAATCGAAGGGAAGGGTCAGGGCGGGGATATGATCCAGGATCAAGCCCAGCACCCCGTCCAGGATGGCGGCCACCAGGACGGCGGCCATGGCTCCCACCTTGTGCCAGAGGCCCTCCCGGGCCGCCTTGCAGGACCACTTCCCCGCCTTGAGGGCGGCGGCGGTGCCGGTGGCGTAGTCCAGCAGCATACAGGCCACCCACGCCACCACCAGCCAGCCGAACCATCCCCACAGGGCGGTCAGGCAGCCCAGGACAGCGGCCACGGCGGCCTTGAAGCCGTTGATGTGGTCCATCAGGCCCCGCCCCCGTCCAGCAGGCCCAGGTTGCGGAGCATCTGAAGGTTAACCAGGTTGTCGTCGGTCAGGCGGAGTCCGCCGCCCTGGTCTCCCCGCAGCACGCCCTCGTCAACGGCCCTCTGCACCGTCTCCCTGGCCCACGCGGGGCAGTTCTCCACACTGGTGTAGACCGGCGGCCGGGCGGCCGTCACGGCCGCATCGATCATGGCCTGAATTTCCTCTTTCGTCATGTCGGTGTCCTCCTCTCGATATGGGGGCATGGCGGGCGGGTAGTCCCCCGCCCGGATCATACTGCTGGTGTATTTTCCGCCGTCGCTCCACTGGAGATGGGGCCGGTCAGGGAAGCTCTTCCACCGGCCGCCCCACTCAAAGCCCACCTGCTCCCCCAGCTCTCCGGCCCGCTGAAAGAACGCGGAATCCGAATACTCCTGTCCCTTGATGTTCTGGCAGAAGTCGAAGGCCAGCCCCGCCTGCTCCCCGTGAAAGCTGGGTACAGGCGTGGCGGCCGTGCCGTTTTCAAAACAGTATTGCTGGTACTCCTCATCCCGCACGGTTCCGGTGACCAGCACCAGAAGCCCCGCCGCGCGGCACAGCTCCAGCCAGGCGCGGCAGTTGGCCGCCACATCGGGGCGCAGCCGGTCAATGTCCCGGCTATTCAGCATTGCTGTTCCCTCCGTTCGCTCGCTCCATGGCTCTCATCCTTTCTCCTGTGGTTCAAAAGGGGGCGGCAAATCCGCCCCCTTCATCTTATGCCTGCACTTCCTCCCACTGCCACATGCCGGGGGTGTCGGGGGGCCAGGTGCAGGGGAGCATATCCCCGCCCTCGGCCACCCGGTAGACCTTGCCGTTGTAGCGGTAGCACTTGCCCGCATGGCAATCCATGCCGTACACCCAGGGGATGGGGTCGTCCGCCGTACCGGCGTGCTCCCGGTCGATGGGCCGGTAGACGGCCAGCATCCCCTCGTCGTGGGGGGCCTGGTGGGCCTGGGGTGTCACCGCCTGCACCACCCGGTAGAGCTGGCCGCCGTCGTTGAGGACCCGCCCCTCAGGCAGTTCCTCGCCGTCTGCCAGTACCGCCGCCCAGGTGGGAAACAGATCGGACATGTCCAGGGCATAGCTGTCCGGGATGGCTGTGCTGGTGGCCGCATAGGACAGCATGGCTGTGCGGAACTGGGGCGTCAGGTCCGGCTCCGGCTTGGGCGGCTGCTCCCGGGGCGTCAGGCCCACCAGCTTGCCGTCCTGTATGTCCAGGTCGCAGTAGCCCGCACAGTCCCAGGCCGTCTGCTCCAGCTCCGGCGGTACGGCAAGCCACCCCTCCAGCCAGCACTCCGTCCGGTGGCTCTGGCTCTGCAGGCCGTGGCCGCCGTCCTCCCGGGCCTTAATCTCGATGATTGTCAGCATGCAATTCCCTCCTGATCCATTCAAACAGTTTGAGCAGCAGGCGGCCCAGCCTCTGCCGCCTTCCCTCCTTTTCCCTGCCCCGGCTGGGCAGGCGTTCCACCCATGCCTCCAGAGCGGCCAGCAGCCTGCCGCTCCCCCAGCGCCCGCCCTCCGTCCGGCGCAGGCCCTCTCCCAGCTCCGCCGTGCGGGCCTCCCCGCCCCGCACCAGCCGCACCACCAGCCCCCGCAGGGTGAGCTTCCGCGCCGGCTCCCGCCGGGGATTGGGCACTCTGGCCGGGGCCTTGTGCCGGGGGCGCAGCGCCTCCTCCGGGGGCTCTAGCTGGTTGAAGTGGGCCATCAGCCGCTCCTCCAGCTCCTCCAGCCCCCGCACCTCCGCCCGGGTTCCCACCGCCAGCGCCCCCAGACGCTCCAGCCCGCACCGGATAGAGCGCAGCACCGAGGCGTGATCCACCCGCAGCAGCCTCCCGATCTCCCGCAGGCTCAGCCACTCCCCATAGTACAGGTAGAGATAGAGCTGCTGCCGCGGCGTCAGCAGGGAGAGCACCGCCTCCAGCACCCGGCTGTCCGCCAGATCCACCACCAGCGGCCCCGGCTCCTGCTGGGCCTGGAGCACCTCATACAGCGCCTTTGCCTCCCTGGCAATCTTGGCCCGGCCCCGGCCCACGGTGCGGCTCACCGTCCCCCGGTGCCGCCCCACCTCCCGGGCCACCTGGGCGGCCTTTTTCCCGCCCTCCACCTGTGCCAGGTACTCCCCCTGCTTGTCCGTCACCGCCCGCTCCCGGGCCAGCCGGACGGCCAGGCGCATGTGGTCCAGCTCCGTGGGGCCGTCCGGTTCCTCAGAGCTCTCCAGCTCGACCCAGGTCTGGTACTGAAGGTCGTCCCACCTCCAGCCGTCCACCCCCGCCCAGGTGGTGCGGCAGCGCACCTTGTGGCTGGGCATCAGCTCCTTCAGCCGCCGGGTACAGTCTACCAGCTCCTCCTTTACCCGGGCCAGCTCCAGCCGCAGGGGGCGCGCACCCGGCCCCGCAGCCCCCGCCAGGGCCTTCTCCAGCTCCTCCCGGCGCTCCCGCAGCGCCTTGGCCCGGGCACGCACCTCCTGGGCCTCAGTCATCCTCCACACCCCCTCACTGCTTCGTGCTGTCCACCCGGGGCGCGTAGATCTGGGACATGGTGTAGGTCCCGTCCCGGGGCCTGGTATAATACCCCTCGGCCAGTTGGCGCAAATCCCGCATCTCCTTCAGCATCTGCCGGAGCAGCTTGGCCCTCCCCTCCAGCGCCCGCCGTCGACCGTCCTCGGCGGTCTCCAACTCCGCCCTGACCTCCTCCAACCCCATCCGCAGCCGCACCGCCGCGTCCATGTAGCCGTCTGCCAGCTCTGCCAGTCTGGCCACGCCTGTCCCCCCCTCTCTATGCGGCATCCTACATCCGCTTCGCCGGCTCTGCCACCGCCTCCCCGGATCGAACCCCCCGTCCCTGGGTGGGATCGGCGGTTTTGAGGGACACTCCCGTACACCGGGACAAAAAAATCAGCCTCCCGGCTGAATCGGAGGCTGATCAAAGCATATTTTACCGGAACAGGGCCGGCCCGATGGGCCGGCCCTGTTCCGGTGTGTGTGTAAACAGAGAGGTAAGAGAGATGAGAGGAGGTTGATGTCACTTCTTCCTGACGCTGTTGATCTTACGCCGATTTTTCCCTGGATTGGTGAACGGACTATGAACGATCCATAAAGGTATCCTTAAGAATATGATCTTCCACAGAAGAAAGCGCCAAAAAGAAGACACATGTCCTTTTTTTAGAGGCAGTGGCTTGTTATAATGGGGGCAGAATTGGAACGGGAGGTGCGGCCCTATGACCATACGGGAGCTGCTTGCGGAGGAGTCTCTCACGCTGCGCCGGCGTCTGGCATCCCTTTTTTCCGGCCTGCCGGATGAAACACCGGCCAGTCCGCTCTCCTGCGCCGCCGGAGAGGTGGTGGTGCGGCAGGACGCCCCCTGCCGCTGCGTCTATGTGCTGGTGGACGGCCGGGCCGCCGCCTCCGGGCTCCAGCCCGGAGGCCCCTCCCACACCTACTCCGAGTTCGGCCCCCTCACCCTCTTCGGGGAGTACGAGGCCCTGTACGGGGCAAATTGCTTTCTGGCCGAGGTGCGTGCCAGAACCGCCTGCCGGTTTTGGGTACTCGCCCGGGAGGACTACTTCTCCTGGTTCTTCTCCGGCCGGGACACCACCCTCTCCCGGGTACGGGAGGTGGTGCGCAGCCTGTGGGAACAGGCCCGGCGGGAGCGGGGTTACCTATCTCTGGACAGCGACAGCCGCCTTCTCTCCTTCCTGGTCTCCTGGTATGAGGCCAACGCCGGAGGCGGGACGGCCTGCATCCCCATGACTCGCCCGGCCATCGGCGACGAGACCGGGGTCTGCTCCCGCACGGTCAACCGCGGGGTGCGCGCCCTCCGGGAGCGGGGATTTCTCGACATCCAGAGCGGAAAAATACAGCTCAGCCACCCCCAATACCTCCGGCTCCGCGCGGAGCTGGAGCGGCGCCTGGCCGACGGCCGGGCCATACACTGATGGAGGGATTTTCATGTTTCATTCCGACAGCGCCTTTGCCACCCTGACCTCGCAGGCCCTTACCCACGAACAGAAGCTGATGAACCTGGCCAAGGAGGCGGAAAATGCCTTTGACGTGCTGGATATTCCGCCCCGCACCCGCCATTTCTTCGAGACTGGCGCCATCAACGACCTCTTCGAGGGGCACGCCCCCTACCGCCCCCGGTACATTCTGCCCGACTACGGAGCGTTTGTCCGCCAGGGCAGCGCCTTCCTCCGCCTGCCGCCGCCCCAGGATCTGGACGAGCTGCTCTTTTCCCTGATGACGCTCTACCGCCATGTGCCGTCCATCACCAATTTTCCGGTGTACCTGGGCAATCTGGACACCCTCATCGACCCCTTCCTGGACGGCTGGAGCGACGAGGAGGCGCGCAGGAAGCTGCGCCTCTTCCTCAACTATCTGGACCGCACCATCACCGACTCCTTCTGCCACGCCAACCTGGGCCCGGCGGCCACCCGGGCGGGCCGCCTGCTGCTGGAGGTGCTCTCCGAGGTGCAGAACACCGTCCCCAACTTCACGCTGAAGTACGACCCCGAGGTCACCCCCGACGACTTCGCGGAGGCAGCCATCCGCTGTTCCCTGGCCTGCTCCAACCCCGCCCTGTGCAGCCATCCCGCCAACCGGGACACCTTTGACGACTACGGCGTGTCCAGCTGCTACAACATCCTGCCTATCCGGGGCGGCGCCTACACCCTCACCCGGGTCACCCTCACCCGCCTGGTGGACGACGCCCGGGGTGTGGAGCACTTTGTGGAGGAGCTGCTCCCGGAGTGCCTGCGCCTGACGGCCGACTACATGAACGAGCGCATCCGCTTCCTGGTGGAGCAGTCCGGCTTCTTCCCCTCCAGCTTCCTGGTCCAGGAGGGCCTTATCTCCGCCGACCGCTTTCTGCCCATGTTCGGCGTCACCGGTCTGGCCGAGGCGGTCAACCACCTGCTCCGGGACAAGGGGCTGGTGTACGGCCGCGACGGGGAGGCCGACGCGCTGGGCGTGCGCATCATGGAGAAGATTGACGCCGTTGTGAAGACCCTCCCCGCCGCCCACTCCCCCCTGACCGGGAACCACTTCCTGCTCCACGCCCAGGTGGGCCTGGACTCCGACGTGGGCATCACCTCCGGCGTGCGTATCCCCGTGGGGAGTGAGCCGGAGTCCTTCGCCGACCACCTGCGCCACTGCGCCCGGTTCCACCCCTATTTCCCCGCAGGGGTGGGGGACATCTTCCCCATCGCCTCCAATGTGGAGCAGAACCCAGCCGCCCTGCTGGACGTGGTGAAGGGGGCCTTCGCCCTTGGGGTACACTACATGAGCTTCTATTCCGCGGACACCGACCTGGTGCGCATCACCGGCTATCTGGTCAAGCGCAGCGAGATGGAGAAGTTCCGCGCCCACCAGGTGGTGCTCCAGAACACCACCCACCTGGGCACGGCCAACTACGACGTCAACCGCCTGGCCCAGCGAAAGGTGCGGATGGTATGAGCGCCGCCGCGCCAGTCAACCGGATTCTCCCCCTCTCCACCGTGGACGGCCCCGGCTGCCGCGCGGCCGTCTTTCTCCAGGGCTGCAACCTGGCCTGCGCCTACTGCCACAACCCGGAGACCCAGAACCTGTGCACCGGGTGCGGCGCCTGCGTGCCCGCCTGCCCGGCGGGGGCCCTGTCCCTGGAGAGCGGCCGGGTGCGCTGGGCGGCGGAGCGCTGCGCCGGGTGCGATGCCTGCATTCGCCTGTGCCCCCGGTTCGCCTCCCCCAAGGTCACCGTCATGACCGCTTCGGAGGTGCTCTCCGCCCTTGCCCCCAGCCGGCCCTTTATCCGCGGCCTCACCGTCTCCGGCGGGGAGTGTACCCTCTACCCGGACTTTCTCACCGAGCTGTTCACCCTGGCCCGGGCCGGCGGCCTGGGCTGCCTGCTGGACAGCAACGGCATGGTTCCCCTGGCCCCCCTCACCGGGCTGATGGCGGTGTGCGACGGGGTGATGCTGGACGTGAAGGCATGGGAGCCCGTCGTCCACCGGGCCCTGACCGGGGCGGACAACGCCCCGGTGAAGGAGAATCTGGCCTTTCTGTCCGCCTGCGGCAAGCTGGCGGAGGTGCGGGTGGTGTGCGCTCCGGACGCGGTGGATGTGGAGGCCGTGCTGGACGGAGTGGCCGCCGCGCTGGGCCCCAGGGCCCCCTCCACCCCCGTCAAGCTGATCACCTTCCGCCCTAACGGGGTGCGCGGCGCTCTGGCCGGCCGCCCCTCCCCCACGCCGGAGCAGATGACTGCCTGGCGGGCGTACGCCCTGAGCGCCGGACTGGGCGCCGTCCTCCTGCGCTGACCGTGCCCCCGCCCTCCCTGGCGGGGGCTTTTCATTCTGCGGCCAACGTTGCGCGTCGGGGGGCAATGTGGTAGAATAGATCAGATATATCTCCCTTTTCGGGTGAACTGGATGGGAAATCAGTCTTTAGGGGGGGCGCGGGGATGCACCGACGCAAAAGCTTTCTGTTCCGCCTGTTTGCGCTGCTGTTTGCCCTGCTGCTGCTGATCACCGCCTCCGTGGAGCTGGCTCTTTACCACTACGCCCGCCAGGTGGTGGGGCAGGAGTACATCCGCCTCAACCAGGCGGGCCTGCGGCAGATCAGCTACACCCTTGGCCAGGGCATGACCGATACCCAGACCCTGGCCAAGCGCATCGCTGAGAGCACACAGCTCATTGAACTGCTCTCCGGCCCCGCCGGAGAGCGGGCGGACGAGGCCGCCCACGATCTGCTCTACAGCCTGAGCAGCGACTATGTGTGGCAGCGGGGCATCAAAATGCTGATGGACTCCTATGTGGTGGGCTTCAACGGCGTGACCGCTGCCACTTACAGCTCCAGGCAGTTCAACTATGACGCCGTCCTGGCCGACCCCCGGTATGGGCCCCTGTTCAGCGGAACCCAGGACGCCCTGCTGCTGCCCACCACCACCCATCCGGAGGCCACAGGCATCTTTGTCCACTCCTTCCAGTACGCCCAGCTTATCCGGGACCACCTGACTCAGGAGCCGCTTGGGGTGGTCATCCTCAACATCAGCGAGGTCAGCCTGTACTCCCAATATCTGCGGCACCAGAGCGCCGACAACCGATTTTTTCTGACCGACGGGTCGGGCACCATTGTCTCAGCCCGGGACAAGCAGCTCATTGGTTCCATCTATGCCTATACCCCGGAGGAATTGGACGCCCTGGCGGCGGAGACGTCCCTCTCCCGCCGCATTGACGGCGGGCAGATCCGCCTGTATGAACGCATACCGGGGACGGACTGGTATCTGGTGGAGGAGATGAGTGCCTCGGCGGCCTTCGGCACGCTGAATCTGGTACGCAATGGCGCTTTCCTGGCCACCGGCCTGTGCGCCGCCCTGATTCTGGCGGTGCTTCTCTACGCCTACCGGCAGATTCTCCGCCCCATCACCCAGCTCCAGGCCAGCCTGGGCCGGGTCATGGAGGGCCGCCTGGACGAGCGCATCGACGTACGCCGAAAGGACGAATTCGGCCGTATTCAGGAGGCCTTCAACGGTATGGTGGAGCAGATCTCCACCCTTCTGGAGTCGGTCAAACGGGAGGAGCGGGAGAAGCATCTGGCGGAGCTGGATTTTCTCCAGGCCCAGATCAACCCCCACTTCATCTACAATACCCTCAGCTCCATCCGCTTCCTGCTGGAGATGGACAAGGTACAGGAGGCGGGGGAGATGGTGTTCTACTTCTCCAAGCTGCTGCGCCAGACTCTCTCCCGCTCGGTGGAGTTCATCCCCCTGGGGGAGGAGCTGGACACGCTGAAGTGCTATGTGGAGCTCCAGCACCTGCGCTATCCCGATACCTTTGACTACTCCTGCGAGGTGGATGAGGCCCTGCGGGACAACACGCTGCCCAAGCTGCTGCTTCAGCCGGTAGTGGAGAATTCCATCTTCCACGGCGTAGGCCGGCACAAAATCCACATCCGCCTGCGGGGCTGGCTGGAGGGGGACACCCTGATCCTCCGGGTGGAGGACGATGGAGTGGGCATTTCCAAAGACAAGATCGACCAGGTGATGAACAAGGACTTGCAGATTAACCGGGTGGGGCTGAAGAATGTGCAGGAGCGCATCCGCCTCAACTACGGCCCCGGCTACGGGCTGACGGTCACCGGCGGCCCGGCGGGCGGCACGGTGGTCACCTTCCGCCTGCCCCGCACCCGATAGAGAAAGGAGGAGCTCCATGCTTCATATTATGGTAGTGGACGACGAGGCCCCCATCCGGGACTGGCTGGTGTACTGCATCCAGAAGTGTGAGGCGGCCAGCTCCGTCACCTCCGCGGTCAATGGAGAGGAGGCCTACCGCAGGATTTTGGAGCAGAAGCCCAACGTGGTCTTTACCGACATCCGCATGCCGGGAATGGACGGGCTGGAGCTGATGAGTAAAGTCCGGGACATCCTCCCCTTTACGGTGTTCATCATCCTGACCAACTACGCCGAGTTCTCCTACGCCAAGCAGGCCATCTCCCTGGGCGCCCGGGAGTACATCCTCAAGTCGGAGATGCGCTCCTCCGACATTCAGCGCATCGTAGCGGAGATTGCGGCCACCACGGCGAAGATCCGCTCGGAAAAGGTGCATGATGTCCTCCAGGACGGGGTGGTGGACCTCTACGAGATGTACCGCAATTTCGAACAGCCCGGCGCTGTGGCCGCCTTCTGGCAGCGGCAGGGGCTGCGGCCCGGCCAGCCCTATCTGGCCTTCTGCGTGGCCAACGACAGCAGCCTGGGCCTGCGGCGGCAGATGGTGGCCCTGGCCTCCGCCTCCCGCGCCCCCTTCTCTGCGGCCGCCATGGTGCAGGAGCACCTCTACCTGCTCCTCCAGTGCCCGGAGGCGGAGGCCCTGCGGGGCTATGCCCTGGACACGGAGGCCGCCCTGGGGGAGTGCCGCCTGCCCGCCGGCGTGTCCGCCCTGTGCACCGACATCGGCCAGCTCATCCGTGTGCTGGGGGAGGCGGCGGCGGCTCAAGAGGCCTGCTTCTTCACCGGCGGAGGGGTGGTGCCCTACTCCGCCATTCACGGCCTGCCCCCCATTGACCGGGAGGCCGCCCACGCCAGAAAGCAGGAGGTGCTGCGCCTCCTGGCCCGCCGCCAGGTGGAGGAGGCCCGCGGGGCGCTCCGGGCCTGGTTCGCCCTGTTCGGCATGGTGGGAGCCGATGACGTGCGCTGGGCGGTGGACACGGTCAACCGCATGGTGATCTCCATGGAGGACTGGTACTACCAGTTCGTCACGCCCCCCGCCGACGGCTGGGAGCCGCCCCAGTCCTTCACCGCCTGCCGCAGCCGCTGCTCCGCCATGCTGGAGCAGGTGCTCCGGGAACGGCGCAGCCGCCACTCCCGGCCCATTGAGACCGCCCTGAGCTATATCCACGCCCACTACGCCCAGCCCATCTCCATGGCGGAGGTGGCCGCCCAGCTCTACCGCTCGCCGGAGCACTTTTCCCGCCAGTTCAAGGAGGAGGTGGGGGAGAACTTCAGCTCTTACCTCACCCGCTACCGGCTGGAGCGGGCCCAGGAGCTGCTCCAGACCACCGATCTGCCCGTCGCCAGCGTGGCGGTACAGACGGGCTATACCACCCCCGGATACTTTTCCCGGCTTTACAAAAAGTACAAAGGCGTGTCCCCGGAGGCGGAGCGCCGGGGGTCAAAATCGTGACAAAAAAATCAAAATTGTGACATTTCCCGTCCCGTGCGGAAAAAGATATCATATTCGTCCCAAAAACGGTCAAGCCTATGGCTCGACCGTTTTTGTTTTCTTTGTTAAACTCAACTTGTAAGCTTGGGCCGGGCACGCCCAAAGTGTCCCTGCTGTGCCGAATGAATTGAAGGAGGAACCCTGTCATGAACGCAAAGAAACTGCTCGCGCTCTCTCTGGCCTGTACCCTCACCCTCGGCCTGTCCGCCTGCGGCGGCGGCCAGGACGCCCCATCTTCCGGCTCCCCCAGCGGCGCCTCTGACGGCGACGCCCTGAAGGTGGGCATCATCCTGTCCACCGGCGGCCTGGGCGACAAGAACTTCAACGATATGACCTACGCCGGCGCCCAGCAGGCGGAAAAAGACTTCGGCATCGAGTTTGACTATGTGGAAACCCAGAGCGCCAGCGACTTCCTGCCCAACTACCGCATGTTCGCGGAGAGCGGCGAGTACGACCTGATCATCGGCCTGGCGGCCGACCAGACCGAGGCCATCAACGAGATCTCCATCGACTTCCCCGAGCAGAAGATCTCCCACATCGACTCCTCCACCGACCTTCCAAACGTCAGCGCCGTCTACACCAAGTGGCAGGAGCAGACCTTCCTGACCGGCGTGGTGGCCGGCCTGGGCACCCTGTCCGGCATGGACAAGGCCAACAGCGAAAACGTGGTGGGCGTCATCCTGGGCCAGGATCAGCCCACCCTGCGCATGGGCGTAGTGGGCTTTGAGGCCGGCGTGCGCTACGTCAACCCCGACTGCGAGGTGCTGGAGGCCGTCGTGGGCGACTTCAACGACCCCGCCAAGGCCAAGGAGATCGCCCTGTCCATGTACAACCGCGGCGCGGACTTTGTCCAGCACATCGCCGGCGCCTCCGGCATGGGCGTCCTCACCGCCGCCAAGGAGGCCGACCGCTATGCCTTCGGCGTGGGCGGCAACCAGAACTACATCGAGCCCGACTACATCGTGGCCACCGCCCTGCGCGACGTGAACACCATCGTCTACAACGAGATCAAGGCCCTGGTGGAGGGCACCTGGGAGCCCGGCGTGCACATCAGCGGCATTGCCGAGGGCTCCGTAGGCTTTGACAACACCGACTCCAACGTGGTTCTGCCCGACGACATCGCCGCCGCCGTGGAGGACATCAAGGCCAAGATCACCGCCGGCGAGCTGGTGCCCTGCGAGACCGCCGAGGAGCTGGACGCCTGGGTGGCCGCCAACCAGTACCAGCCCGCGGAGTAAGCGGGACACCCCGGCCCCAGCGGCCGATAATCTGCCGGGAGGCGATGACGTTTGAACGCAGTTGAAATGCGCGGGATTGTCAAGCAGTATCCCCTCGTCCGCGCGATTGACGGCGCCGACTTTACCGTTGAGCAGGGAGAGATCCACTCCCTGCTCGGCGAGAACGGCGCCGGCAAGTCCACCCTCATGAAAATCCTGTACGGCATGACCACCCCCACCGCCGGAGAGGTGCGCGTCTTCGGCAAGCCGGTCGCCATCACCCGCCCCGCCCAGGCCATCGCTTTGGGCATCGGCATGGTGCACCAGCACTTCATGCTCACCCCGGTCATGACCGTGGCGGAAAACGTGGTCATCGGCAGCGAGCCGGTGCGCGGCGTTTTCTTTGACCGGAAGAAGGCGGAGGCCCAGGTCGCCGCCATGATCGACGAGTATAACTTCCACATCTCCGCCACCGCCAAGGTGGAGACCCTCTCCGTGGGCGAGCAGCAGCGGGTGGAGATCCTGAAGGCCCTCTACCGGGGGGCCGATCTGCTGATCCTGGACGAGCCCACCGCGGTGCTCACCCCCCAGGAGGTGGAGGATCTCTTCCGGGTCATGCGGCAGCTCAAGGCCGCGGGCAAGAGCATCATTATCATCACCCACAAGCTCAAGGAGACCATGGAGATCGCCGACCGGGTGTCGGTGCTGCGCCAGGGCAAAATGATCGAGAGCGGCGTCCCCGTGGCGGGCACCACCATGAACGAGCTGGCCCAGATGATGGTGGGCCGCGACGTGGAGCTCTCCGTCACCCGCCGGGCCGAGCAGGTGGGCGAGGAGAACTTCGCCGTGCGCGGCCTCTCCCTCACCGAGCGGGGCGTGCCCATCCTGCGCGACGTGTGCCTCTCCCTGCGCAAAGGGGAGATCCTGGGCATCGCCGGCATCGAGGGCAACGGCCAGACCGAGCTCATCGAGGTGCTCACCGGCCTGCGCCGCCCCGACCACATGGAGCTGTTCAAGGACGGCCAGCCCCTCAGCGGCAACGCCGCCGCCTTCCTGGCCGCCGGCGTGGGCCATGTGCCCGAGGACCGCATGACCCGCGGCCTGGTGCTGGAGATGAGCATTGAGGACAACCTGATTCTGGGCTACCACCGCCGCCCCGCCTTCGCCCGCCGCGGCCTGCGGCTGGCCTCCGCCATCCGCAGATTTGCCGAGCAGGAGCGCACCGAGTTTGCCATCAAGGCCCCCAACGTGCAGGAGCGGTGCAGCGCCCTCTCCGGCGGCAACCAGCAGAAGGTGGTCATCGCCCGGGTGTTCAGCGAAAACCCCGACGTCATCATCGTGGCCCAGCCCACCCGTGGCGTGGACGTGGGCGCCATGGAGTACATTCACCACCGCCTGTTGGATCTGCGGGACGGCGGCAAGTCCATTCTGCTCATCTCCGCCGATCTGGACGAGGTGCGCAGCCTGTCCGACCGTCTGGCGGTCATCTACGGCGGCCGGATCGTGGCCGAGGGCAAGCCGGACACCTGGAGCGACATGGAGATCGGCCTGCTGATGACCGGCGGCAGCCTTGCGCCGGAAAAGGAGGGAACCGCATGAAAAAGCGTGCTCTGAGCGGTCTGCTCAAGCTGGATGGCCCGCTGCTGTCCATTCTCTCCCTGCTTATCGCCATTGTCATCAGCGGCGTCATCATGGCGGTGTGCGGCTACAACCCCATTGAGGCCTTCGGCGCCATCCTGGCCGGCTCCTTCGGCAGCCAGCGCGCCATTGTCCAGACCCTGACCCAGGCCACCCCTCTGATTTTCACCGGCCTGGCCTTCGCCTTCGCCAAGAAGGCCAGCCTCATCAACCTGGGTGCCGAGGGCCAGCTCTACATGGGCGCCCTGGCCTCCGCTGCGGTGGGCATGCTGGATCTGGGCCTGCCCATGGCGCTCCACCTGCCCCTGGCGGTGGCGGCCGGCATGGCCGCCGGCGGCCTCTACGCCGGCCTGGTGGGCGTGCTCAAGGTCAAGTTCGGCTCCAACGAGGTCATCGCCACCGTCATGCTCAACTCCATCGCCACCTATCTGGTGGACTACCTGCTCAACGGGCCCATGCTGGCGGAGAACAGCTCGGTGGCCCAGACGGAGCGGGTGCTGGAGACGGCGCAGCTCCCCCGCATCTTCCAGCAGTACCAGCTCACCATCGCCATCCTTCTGGCGGTGGCCGCCTGTATCCTGGTCAAGCTGTTCATGGACCGCACCGCCCTGGGCTATGAGATCCGCGCGGTGGGCCTCAACCCCGACGCGGCGGAGACCGCCGGCATCAGCAAGGCCAAGGTCACCATCGTGGCCCTGTGCATCAGCGGCTGCATCGCGGGCCTGGCCGGCGCCAGCCATGTGCTGGGCGTGGACCGCCGCCTGATCAACGGCTTCTCCAACGACTACGGCTTCTCCGGCATCTCCGTGGCCGCCCTGGCGGCGGACCGCCCCGTGGGCGTTATCTTCGCCGGCATCGTGTTCGGCGCGCTGCGGGCGGGCACCATGGAGCTCAACCGCACCACCAGCATCCCGGTGGAGTTCGTCAACGTCATCCAGGCCATGGTGGTCATTCTGGTGGCCGCCCCACTGCTGGTGAAGGAGCTCAAGCGGCTCAACCCCGCGGGCTGGTCCCGCAAGACCAAGAAGGAGGTGGCCTGACATGGGCGTGATTCTCAACAACCTGATTCCCATCATCGGCTCCTCCATCGCCATGTCCATCCCCCTGGTCCTGGCCTCGGTGGGCGGCGCTTTCTCGGTGCGCAGCGGCATCATGGCCCTGGGCCTGGAGAGCATGATGATGATGGGCGCCTTCTTCGGCGTTCTCGGCTCCTACTTCACCGGGAGCGTGCTCTTCGGCTTCCTGCTGGGCATGGTGGGCGGCATGGTCATCGGCCTGTTCCACGGCATCCTGTCCGTGCGCTACAAGGTCAACCAGGTCATCAGCGGCATCGGACTGAACCTGCTGGCTCTGGCCGTCACCACCCTGCTGATGCAGCTCATCTGGAGTAACAAGGGCTCCACCCCCCAGGTGGCCTCCATCTCCACCACTCTGGACTTCTTTGCTCCCATCCCCGTCATCGGCCCCATTCTGGCCCAGCAGTCCGTCAGCTTCCTTGTGATGGTCGCTGCGGTGGTCGTGGGGTGGGTCGTCCTCTTCAAAACCCGCTTCGGCCTGCGCCTGCGCATGGTGGGCGAGAACCCCAAGGCCGCGGCCACCATGGGCCTGCGGGTTCACGGCATCAAGTACTGCGGCGTGCTCATCTGCGGCGCGCTGGCCGGCGTGGGCGGCGCCTACCTGTCCCTGGACCAGTTGGACATGTTCGTGCGCAACATGACCGCCGGCCGCGGCTACATCGCGGTGGCCATCGCCATCCTGGGCCGCTACAACCCCGCGCAGATCGTGCCCTGCGCCCTGCTGTTCGGCTTCTGCGACGCGGTGCAGATCTACCTCCAGGGCGAGGCCTTCCCGCCCCAGATCGTGCAGATGCTCCCCTACATTGTGACCCTGCTGGTGCTGGCCTTCGGTGTCAAGCACATCAAGCCCCCGGCCGGTGTCGGTAAGTACGACGACGAATAGAAAGCTGAGGTTGAGGTATTATGGAACAGATTCAGAACAACCGAGTCATTACCGATCTCTATCGGGAGAACGCACAGTTCCCCGGCATCGCGCTGGATGGTTCCGACGTCTATCTGTGCTGGCAGCGCTTTGTGGACCGCCACGACAGCCTGATGGCCTCCTGCCGCCGGGGGGACGAGGTGGTGTGGGAGCGGGAGATCTCCGACGGCGGCGAGGTGCTCCACCCCGTCATTCTGGCCCACGGCGGCGCCATCTGGTACGCCTGGAACGAGTACGCCCGGGAGAACTGGCGCATCCTGGCCCGCTGCTATCGGGACGGCCAGTGGGGCGGGGTGCTCACCGTCGCCTCCGGCGAGGCCCTGTTCTTCCCCCGCCTGTTCACCTGGCAGGGCAAGCTGCATGTCATCTGGACGGAGCAGCACAAGGGCAGCGCGGCCGCCGTGCTGTGCCCCCTGACCGAGGCCGGCCCCGGCGCGGCCGAGACCGTGTCCGCGGTGGGCGAGGCCTACCGGGCCGGCGCGGCCGAGGGCGGCGACGGCAACCTCTATGTGGCCTACGACGGCTTTGACGGCAAGCAGTACAAGCTCTTTGCCCGGGCGCGCACCGCCGCGGGCTGGAGTGAGGAGATTGTGGTCAGCCAGGGCGAGGACTGGGCCTCCACCCCGTGGATCGCCGCCAAGCCCGACGGCGCCGTGGTGGGCTGGTACGACTACGGCTATATGGCCGTCTACTCCGTCCGCTCCGCCGACCTCACCGTCCGGGACGGCGCCCTGGCCGCGGTCAATCCCCAGTGCCTCAAGGAGGGCGTGGACTGGTATCTGGATCTCCACGTGGCCTCCAACTCCTCCGGCCTTCAGGCCATGGCCTACACCCGCAGCAAGTACGACGTGCTGGTGTGCACCCGCCGGGGCAGCGAGCCCTGGAGCCGTCCGGTGCTGATGTCCTACGGCGACGGCCACTGCGGCGTCCACCCCAAGCTGCTGGTGGATGAGGACGACACCATCCATCTGATGTGGCAGTTTGGCTTCAAGAACGGCCACATGGAGCGCAACGCCCAGGTGATCTACAACCACCTCACCCCCGCCGAGCTGGCCCAGCAGCCCGACTATGTGGCGCCCCCCAGCGACTTCACCCAGCCCATCCCCGCCAACGCCGACAAGCGCCTGGACGAGCACCCCGCCGACGTGGTGCGCGCCTGGCTGGACAAGAACGGCTACGGGAACCTGTCCGTCTACTTTGGCGACATCCACGGCCAGAGCGGCCTGTCCGACGGCATGGGCGAGGTGGACCAGTACTATCACCGGGCCCGGGACAAGGCCCGTCTGGACTTCACCGCCCTCACCGACCACGACTGCTACCCCGACTGGACGACCCAGTCCGAGTGGGAGCTGCTGCGCACCAACTGCCGCCTGATGAACAAGGACGGCGAGCTGGCCTGCCTTCTGGCCTACGAGTGGACTCCCAACGAGTACAAGTACGACTACGGCCACAAGAACGTATACTACCGGGGCGACGAGGGCGAGATTTTCCGCTCCGGCGACAAGGGCGGCATGACCCCCACCGACCTCTACAACAGCATCCGCTCCTACAAGGCCCTCTGCATCCCCCACCACCCCGCCGCGGACTGGGTGATGGTGAGCGCCGCCACCGACTGGAACTTCCACGATCCCGAGGTGCAGCGCGCCGTGGAGATCTACTCCCGCCACGCCCCCTTCGAGACCTTTGAGGCCCGCTCCAAGTTCACCAAGAACATCAAGAAGATGGAGCGGTGCAGCGTGCAGGACGCCCTGGCCCGGGGCTACCGGATGGGCTTCACCGCCGGCAGCGACTCCCACCAGACCGAGCACGGCGTGGAGGGCGGCATTGTGGCCGCCTTCGTCCCCGCCCTCAAGCGGGAGTACGTGTGGGACGCCATCTATGACCGCCTGACCTACGGCACCACCGGCGCCCGCATTCTGGTCTCCCTGAAGATCAACTCTGCCCCCATAGGCAGCGAGGTCAAGGCCATTGGCGACGCCCCCGTCACCATCGAGGGCAGCGTTCTGGGCACCGACACCGTCACCGTGGAGCTGCTGCGGGACAATCAGGTCATCCAGACCTGGGCCTGCACAGGCAATGCCTGCGACTTCACCCTGGAGGACACCGCCGGGAGCGGCGCCTGCTACTACCTGCGCGTCACCCAGAAGGACGAGCACATGGCCTGGTCCAGCCCCATCTGGGTGGACCGCGCCTGACCCCCTTTCCAGCAAACGAAAAGCGGAACGGCATAGCCGTTCCGCTTTTTCAATTTGCCGAAGCAGCGTTTCGGCAGGACTCCGGACATTATGCCATTCCGGTTCTGCGCCGGCGCGTTCGGCGGCGCGGGGACTCCGGCCGCCGCTTGGGGAGAGCCGGGGGCCGCAGGGCCACGCTCCCCCCGTCCTTGGCGGCTGAGACCAGGTAGCCGTAGACCCGCAGCTTCTGTTCGTCATAGAGGTCCAGGGCCTGATAGAGCCGCTTGTAGGCGGCAAACATGGTGCGCTTCATCTCCACCGTCCGGGCCAGGGTGGCCTGGGTGGCCACCAGGCTGCCCGGCCGCTTCACATAGCAGTAGACCGGCTGGGCGGTGGCGGCGATCAGCCGGGTCCGGCGGATGTACTCCAGGTTGAAGAGGAAATCCTCGCACCAGCTCACCTCCGGATCGCACCGCAGGCGGCCCTCCTCCACAATGGAGCGTCGGTAGAGCTTGTTCCACAGCACGCCGTAGTAGAAGTTGGCCGGGGCCTTGAGCATCTCCTCCGCGAATTCCCGGCGGGTGAACACCCCGTCCCGGCGGATGTGGCCCTGGAGGGCCTTGCGTGTGCCGGCCACCCGCCAGAAGCGGCCGATCACCAGATCGGCCCCGGTGGCCCCGGCGGTGCGGACCAGCCGCTCGGTAGCGGTGGAGGGCAGGTAGTCGTCCCCGTCCACAAACTGGAGGTACTGCCCCGTAGCCCGCTCCAGAGCGGCATTGCGGGCGGCGGATACCCCGGCGTTGGCCTGGTGGAGCACGTGAAAGCGGGAGTCGGCGGCGGCCCGGGCGTCACAGAGGGCGGGGCTGGCGTCGGTGGAGCCGTCATCCACCAGCCACACCTCCAGGTTCTCCCACGTCTGGGCGGCAATGGAGTCAAGGCAGTTGTCCAGATAGGGCTCCGCGTTGTAGACCGGCACGATAATGCTGATGAGGGGCTGCTCCACAGTTCACGCTCCTTCCGGCCGGGGCGTCAGCAGCCAGCCTGTCATGGGAGGGAGCGTCTGCTCCCCCTGTTCCAGGGCCGCCCCGGTCATCCAGTCCCGGGCGGGCCAGGGCAGGTCCATGGGCTCCGGCCGGTCGCCGGCGTTGACGGCGGCCAGTACACTCCCCTCGGCCCCGGTGCGGAGGAAAGAGAGTACCCGTCCCCGGGTGAGCGTCCAGGCCAGCTCCCCCCGGCGCAGGGCGGGCAGCGCCCGGCGGGCCTTCCCCAGGGCGGTGTACCATTCCAGCAGCTCGCCGTCCTCCCTTCCCCAGGGATAGGTGCGGCGGTTGAAGGGGTCTTCAAAGCCCTCCATCCCCGCCTCGTCTCCGTAATAGACCATGGGGGAGCCGGGGAAGGCGAAGAGCACCAGGGCCCCCAGCTTCAGCCGGGCTTTACCCAGGGCGTACTGGCCGGGGGACATGCGGAAGGCCGCCCGCCAGTCCTTGTCGTGCTCCCGCCCGTCGCCCCCCGTGCCCAGCAGGGTGAGGATGCGGGGGGTGTCGTGGGTGCCCAGGAAGTTCATGGCCGAGCGCCAGGCGAAGGGCGGGTAATTCTCCCACAGGGTCTCCATGGCCTGCCGGAAGCGGAAGGCATCGTCCCCCAGCAGGAAGGAGAGCAGGGCGTTTCGGAAGGGGTAGTTCATCAGCCCGTCGCAGTGTCCCCCCAGGATGTGCCGGCGGCGCACGCCGTAGGCGATCTTGTTGGAGCCGTCCTCCCACACCTCGCCGATGATTACCGCCTCCGGCTTGGCCTGCCGGGCGGCGGCGTGGATGCCGTGGATAAAGTCGTCGGGCAGCTCGTCGGCCACGTCCAGCCGCCAGCCGTCCGCCCCGGCGGCCAGCCAGCGGCGGATGATGCTGTCTGCGCCGCCGAAGATATACCGGCGGTAGGAGGAATCGGCCTCGTTGACGGCGGGGAGAGAGTAGATGCCCCACCAGGAGTCGTATTTGTCCGGCCAGTGGGAGAAGTGGTACCAGGGGTAATAGGGGCTGTCCTGGGACTGGACGGCCCCTACGCTCTCATAGGAGCCGTCGCCGTTGAAATAGCGGCTGACAAAGCCCTGGTGGTTAAACACGCCGTCCAGCACCACCCGCATGCCCAGGGCGTGGGCGTCGGTGCACAGGGCGCGGAAGTCGGCCTCGGTGCCCAGCATGGGGTCGATCTTCTCATAGTCCCCGGTGCCGTAGCGGTGGTTCTCCGGGGCCTCGAAGATGGGGCAGAAGTAGAGGGTATCCACCCCCAGGCCCCGCAGGTAGCCCAGCTTCTCCCGCACGCCGGCCAGATCGCCGCCGAAGAAGTCCCGGTTGCGCACCTCGCCGTTCGAGTCGGGGCGGTAGACCGGCTCCTCCTCCCAGCCGGTGTGGACGCTCCGCCCTCCCACCATGCCGGTGGGATCGGGAACCCGGGTGCGGCGGAAGCGGTCAGGGAAGATCTGATAGGTGACGCCCTCTCCGAACCAGGCAGGCACCTCCTCCGCCCCGTCGTATACCGTGAGCTGGAAGGGCCCCAGCTCCTCCCTGCGGCCGTCCAGGCCCTCCAGGCGGAAGGAGTACCACACCAGGCCCACATAGTCCCCGGTCTCCAAGGTTACGGCAAACACATCCCGGTCCCCCTCCAGGCCCCGCCAGGGCATGGGCAGCTCCCGGCGCTCCTCGTCCCGGTGCTCAAAGTAGGCGATGAGTGTGGCGGCAGAAAATCCCCCGGCCCGGGGCGGGCGGAGGGCCAGCTCTACCCGGGTGCCGGAGGGTACGGCGCCATAGGGGCGCTTATACCGGCTGTCCCGGCTGTCAAAGGTCTGGGGATCACACACAAGGAACGGCTCCCTTCAGCGGAGCAGGGTGTTCTCGGCGTCCACCGATTCCACCGTATGCTCCGCGCTGAAATAGTAGTTGACAATCTCGCCGGCGGCCTGGGCCAGATTTCCGCCCGAGGCACCGCCCTCCACCACGATGGAGATGACGATCTCCGGGTCGTCATAAGGGGCGAACAGGGTGAAGACGGCGTCGGCCTCCTTGTCCGCCGAGCCCACCTGGGCGGAGCCGGTCTTGGCGCCCACCTCCACCGCCAGGTTGCTCAGGTACTGGTCTACGGTGCTCTTGGGGTCGTTGGCCACCTCCCACATGCCCCGCTTCACCGCCTCCACGTTGGCGGGGTCGAGAGCAATGTGGTTTTTCACCTCGGGCTGCTGCTCATACACCGTCTCCGAGTAGTCGCTGGACTTGACGGACTTGAGCAGGTGAGGCACGAAGTGATCGCCGCCGTTGAGCAGGGTAACGATATAGTTGGCCAGCTGAAGGGGGGTAACCTGGGTGTTGTCCTGACCGATGGCGGCGTTGAGCAGGTTGCCGCCGTACCACTCCACCCCCAGGGCCTCGCTGGTGGCCGGTCCGGCCACATAGCCCTTCACCTCGGGCAGTTCGATACCAGTGTACTCTCCCAGGCCGAACAGGGAAGCGTACTCGTCGATCTTGTCAATGCCCAGCCGGTGGCCCATGGTGTAAAAGTAGATGTTGCAGGAGTCCCGCAGGGCGTCGGCCAGATCCTCCCACCCGTGGTTGCCTCCGTACTGGCGGTAGATCCAGCACTGGGGATGGAAATCGCCGTAGGGGTAGTGCTCCTCCTCGGGGAGCTGGAGGCGGCCGGTGTCCTGAATTTTCTCCGTGGGCGTGGTCAGTCCCTCCTCCAGCGCGGCGATGGCCACCAGCGGCTTGAAGGTGGAACCGGGATAGTAAAACTCCTGGGCGGCTCGGTTGGTAAAGGGCCTCAGCGGGTTATCCCTGGCCTCGTTAAAGAGGGCGGTGTTGCTGTAGATCTGGGACAGATCGTAGGTGGGATAGGAGGCCATCGCCAGGATCTCCCCCGTCTTGACACTCTCCACCACCACCGCGCCGCCCCCGGTATCCTCCGACTCCAGAGTCTCGATGGTGTTGGCCAGAATCTCCTCCACCTTCTCCTGGAGGCGGAGGTCCAGAGTGAGCAGAACGTTGTCCCCCGGCTTGGGGATCTGCTCCTCTCCGGTCTCGGGGTCGATGCGCCAGTACTCGCTTACCACCTTTCCGCTGGTGGACAGCTCCTGGATCTGAACCCCTGACTCCCCACGCAGATACTCCTCAAAGGCGTTCTCCGCCCCGTCGATGCCCACCTTGTCGTTCATGCTGTAGCCCTGCTCCCGGTAGTAGTCCCAGTTGCTGGACTGGATGTCTCCCACATGGCCCAGCAGGTGGGCTGCGGCTACAGTGTTGTACTGACGGACGGTGGTGGTTTCGATGGTAACGCCGGTAAGCCGGCGCTCTTTCACCGCAGAGATGACATCAATATTCACATCCTGGGCAAAGATGTACGCCTGCTGGTTGATGCTGTAGGTGCGCAGATTGGTCTCGTAGAGCACGCCGATCAGGGCCCGGGCGTCGGCGTCCGACCAGGACGGGTCAATCTCAAAGTAGGTGCGCAGGGCGGCGATCAGCTCCTCCGCCGTGGGCCCGGCGGGGATATCGTCCAGGGTCTTGGCGGCCTCTACCTGCTCGGTGGTGGGCAGGTTCAGGCTGCTTTTCAGCTCCTTTTTCATAGGGAGGGCGTTGAGCAGCCGTCCCAGCCGGGTCAGGGCCACGCCGCCCCCCTCCTTCTCGTAGGCCAGAGGGGTGTCGCTGGTGTAGGTGAAGGGGGCTGCCGTTGAGACGGCCAGGGTGTCGGTCCAGGTCAGGCCGTTGTCCCGGCAGATGTTGAGCAGCTCCAGCAGGTTGGCGTTGCGCACCGCCTCCTCCCCCATCACACCGGTATTCAGCGTGAGCTGGTAGGTGGCACGGTTGGTCACCATGCTCCGGCCGTAGCGGTCCAGCAGCTCCCCACGGGCGGCCTCCACCGTCTTCCGGTTGGCAATCTTGACCACGCTCTGGGCCCGGTAGTCGTCCACATGGAGCACCTGCAGGTTGTAGAGCACCCCAAAAAACAGCAGCAGCAGTGCCGTAAGCACCACCAGGATGGCGAGGGTGCGGCGGTTGAATTGTCTGCCCTCCATGGCGGGCCCCCTTTTTCAGTCTATGAGGCCACCCCGCGTTCGATGGCGGGGCGGCCTGTCTTTACAGCACGGTTTTTTTCGGCACCCGGCGGAACACCCACAGGAACAGGGCGTACACCGGGAACACAAAGACCAGGGACCAGAGAATCTCCCGTCCGGCCAAGCCGAGCATGGCAGCCAGCTCCCCCCGCCCGGCCAGCAGGCGGGCGGCGATGCGCACCCCGTCGATGAGCGCCAGCGCCGCGAAGGAGCACAGCAGGCAGCCCACCAGGTTCTGGCGCAGCACATACTGGGCCAGGGCGCCGGCCCCCACGCCGATGAGGCACAGCCCCACCGTCATGGCTCCGTCGGTGTTGAAGTAGGCCGCGTCGCACAGGATGCCCACGAACAGGCCGAAGCCCGCCCCCGCTGTGGTGCCCTCCAGCACCGCCACGCACACGGCAGCCAGGGGCAGGAGCATAGGGGCCACCCCAAAGAGGGGAAAGCGGTTGAGCACAAACAGCTCCAGGAACCATACGGGCACCAGAGCCAGGGCGTATACGCCCCATTTAATGAGAAAATCCTGTCTGGTCACCGGCGCTTCCCCCCTTTCCGGCCACGTCCCATTTATTCGTTGACGGTAAAGTCGGTGATCACAAAGACCTGCTGGAGGCCGTCCAGATCGGTCTCCGGCGCAATAACGGCGTAGCGGGTCATGCCGGAGGCGTCGGTGCGCACCTCCTCCACGTGCCCGGCCACCAGCCCGGCGGGGTATACCCCGCCCCGGCCGGAGGTGGTCACCAGATCCCCGGCGATAAGCTCGCTGTTCTCCGGCAGATAAGTCAGCTTGAGCCTGCCCTCCCCCATGAGGGCAAAGTCTCCCTCCAGGATGGCCGCGCCGCCGGTACGGGCGAGCTGGCCGCCCATCTCGGTGTCCGAGTCAACGAGGGTACGCACGGTGGCCCAGTTCTCCCCCACCTCTGCCACCACGCCCACCAGGTTCCAGTACTCGTCCACCACGCAGTCGTCTACGGCAATCCCCGCGGCGCTGCCCTTGCCAATGGTGAGGGTGGACTCCCAGTTGGAGGTGGAGCGGGCGGTGACCATGGCGGCGGCCTTGTCGCAGGACCACTCCTTGGGCTGGAGCTCCAGCAGGTTGCGCAGGCGCTCGTTCTCCTGGAGGGCGGCCTCCGCCTCCCGGGCCTGGGCCTCCAGCTCGGCGTTGCGCTGTTTCAGCCCGGCCAGCTCCTCCTTCATCTGCTCCAGCTCGAAGGCATCGTTGTACTTCTCCTCCGCCCAGTTGGTCACTGCGGTAATACCGTTGCGCACCGGCGTGGTGACGATTCCCACCAGGTTGGACAGGGGGTCAGCCACACCGCCGAACAGCATCGACACCACCGCCGTCACCAGGGCCAGCAGAATGGCTGCGATTAAAATCAGGATTCCGTTGTGCCGGAAAAAATCCTTCACGTCTGTCCGTTCCCTCTCTCTCAGTCGCTGTCCCGCTCGCCCGCCGCCAAGCGCAGGCAGTCCACGCCGAGCTGGCGCAGGATGCCGCCCAGGCGGCACACGGGCAGGCCCATGACATTGTAGTAATCCCCCTGGATGCCTTCAATGAGCAGAGCCCCAAAGCCCTGGATACCGTAGGCCCCCGCCTTGTCCATGGGCTCTCCGGTCTGGATGTAGCAGGAGATCTCCTCCTCGCTCAGCTCCCGGAAGGCGACGGTGGTCTCCTCGCTGACGGTGTGCCGCTCCTCCCCCCGCAGGACGGTAAGGCCGGTATAGACCTGGTGGCGGCAGCCGGAGAGGGTGGAGAGCATCTTGAAAGCCTCTAGCTCATCCGCGGGCTTGCCCAGCACCGCCCCGTCCAGGGCCACCACCGTATCGGCGGCGATCACCACCGCATCCATGCCTGCCTGCTCCCGCACGGCCCGGGCCTTCTCCGCCGAGATGCGGCGCACCAGCTCCTCCGGGGGCAGCTCCCGCTCCATGTGCTCGTCAATATCGGGGGTGACGATGCGAAAGTTCTTTACCCCCATGCGCTCCAAAAGCTCCCGCCGCCGGGGCGACTGGGAGGCCAGGATGATCTCCATACTTCTGTTCCTTTCCTAATTGGCCGGAGGGGCGCGGCAGCCGCGGCGCTCCGCCCGGTTCCATGATCTTTCGCGGGCGGGTGTGGGCGCCCGCCCCTACACATCCCGGCGGCCTGCATCGGTTCGCTGTGTCTGCCCTGTAGGGGCGGCCCTTGTGGCCGCCCGCGGGCGGGGACGAGCCCCGCCCCTACACGTCCCGGCGGCCCGCACCGGTCTGCTGCGTCTGCCCTTACTTTCCGGTGGAGCCGAAGCCGCCGGTCCCCCGCCCGGTTTCGTCCAGGCTGTCCACCCGCTCCAGCTCGGCCTGCACCACGGGCATGACGGCCAGCTGGGCGATGCGGTCGCCGGGCCGGACGGTGTAGGGGGTGTCGGACAGGTTGGTCAGCCCCACCCGGATCTCCCCCCGGTAGTCGCTGTCAATGACGCCCACCCCGTTGGAGAGGGCAATTCCGTGCTTGATGCCCAGGCCGGAGCGGGCGAACACCAGGGCCACATACTCCGCCGAGGGCAGGGCGATGGCGATGCCGGTGGGGATGCTCACCAGGGCGCGGGGGGCCACCTCCACCGGCGCGTCCACGCAGGCGCACAGGTCCATGGCCGCCGCGCCGGCGGTGGCGTAGAAGGGGCAGGGGATGTCCTTGCCGATCTTGTCCGATACGGCCTTGATCTTCAGCTTCATGGGGTTCACTCCACATCTCGATAGTATAGCCCGCGGGTGTACTCGTTGGGAGCCCAGCTCCCCTGCTCCAGATAGCGCTGGGCCACCTGCACGCACTCCCGTGGATTTTCGGTGGTAAAGAGCAGCCGCTGGGCCCACAGGCCGATGCGGCGGTAGTCGGCGGCCTTGTCCGCCAGGAAGAGCTTCTGGGAGTTGAGCAGCTCGTTGCGGCAGCCGGGGGCGCTCACCACCGGGAAGCGGGCGCCCTTCCGGTCAGTGAGGATGTTGGTGTTCTGGCAGCCGCAGGAGCCGGTGCGGTTTTTGATGATGCAGTTCTCCATCAGCATCAGGGGCAGGCGGCCGTAGGTGATCAGCTCGGTGTCCAGGCATTTGGAGAGGTCGCGGATCTGGGCCAGCTTCAGCTCAAAGGAGAGGGTGGCCGACTGGAGGCCCAGCCGCTTGTACTCCTTGAGGGCCTGGGCGTTGTAGATCTCCAGGCCGAAGTCCCCCCGCAGGGTGAAGCCCAGCTCCCGGGCGATGGGGAACATACCAAGGTTGCCCAGCAGGGCGTCTTTTACCCCCAAAGCGCGCACCTGCTCCAGCTTTTCCCGCAGGCCGGGGTACTCCCGGTCCCAGGCCACCCGGGGCAGGCTCACCCCGATGGAGGTGTGCTCCGTGCCGGCGGCCTTCTCCAGGTGGGCGGCCAGCTCGTCCAGCGGGACGTACACCAGGGCGGGCCTGAGGCGGAGCAGCTCGTCGGTGAGCTGTTCCGCCCTCCGCACAGAGATGGTCAGCACCGGCTCCTCCCGCCGGTTCTCATAGCGGGCGCCGGCGTGGTATTCCCCGGTGCGGCGGCGGGGCGGCTCCTGCCTCTGGACGGAGAGCTTCTCCAGGGCCTCCCGCCGCAGGGCGTTGAGGGCGGCCAGGGGGAGGGACAGGTTCTCCTCCACCAGGGCGCGCACCTGCCCGCAGCGGTAGGGGGTGCCGCCGGTGCGGGAGAGCTGGGTGGTGACCGCCTCCGCCGTCAGGGGGCGGGTGCGGGCGGCCTCGGGCACCGGGCCCTCCACCGTCGCCACCCGGCCGTCCGGATCCTCCACCCCCACGCGGGCGGGCTCGCCGGGGCGGAGCATGGCGTAGAAGGTGACGGGCACCCGCTGGGCCTCCCCGCTCTGGTAGGTATTACGGGCGGCGGCGAAGAGCTCCTTCGGCTCCCTGGTCTCCTCTCGCACGCCGAACATGTCCGGCCCCTGCTGATCCAGGTAGTAGCCCTGGGTGAAGCCCTGGCGGGAGAAGGCGGCCCGGAGCTGCTCCAGCTCCTCCTCCGTCGGCTCCCGGTCCTCCTTGATGGCCCGGGCGTAGATGCCGGTGACCACGGCCACGTACTCCGGCCGCTTCATGCGGCCCTCCAGCTTGACGCAGGCCACCCCCATCCTGCGCAGCTCCCGCAGGTGCCCCGCCAGGGACAGATCCTTGAGGGAGAGGGGGTAGGCGTCGGCCTTGTCCATCCATCCGTACTTGAGGCGGCAGGGCTGGGCGCACAGGCCCCGGTTTCCGCTGCGCCCGCCGATGACGGAGGAGAGGAAGCACTGCCCCGAGTAGCACATACACAGGGCCCCGTGGGCGAAGACCTCGATTTCGATGGGGGCGCGCTGGCAGATGTATTCAATCTGATCCCGGCTCAGCTCCCGGGAGAGCACCGCCCGGGTGAGACCCAGATCGGCGGCCATCTTCACCCCGTCCAGATTGTGGAGGGTCATCTGGGTGGAGGCGTGGACGGGCAGATCGGGGGCGGTCTGGCGGAGCATCCGCAGCACGCCCAGATCCTGAATGAGCACCGCGTCGGCGCCGATGGCGCTGGCCTGGGCGGCCACCTCCGCCGCCCTCGGCAGCTCCCGGTCGGTGAGCAGGGTGTTGAGGGTCAGGTAGACCTTCGCCCCCCGCAGGTGGCAATAAGAAACCGCCGCCGCAAACTCCTCCTCCGAGAAATTTTTCGCGTTGCGGCGGGCGTTAAAGTCCCCGTATCCCAGATAGACGGCGTCGGCGCCGTTCTGAACAGCCGCCGCCACGGCCTCCATGGACCCGGCGGGGGCGAGCAATTCCAGCATAGACGGAATCCTCCCTGGCGGGGGCGGCCGAAGCCGCCCGCTCCGCTCTCTTACTTCTTGTTCTGCAGCTTGAAGATCTCCCGCTTGGCCTCGGACAGCTCCAGCTTCATCTTGGTGGCCTCCTCCAGGTACTCCTTGAGCTGGCGGCGCAGGTTCTCCGCGGCCTCCACCTCCTTGAAGTACTCGTCGGCAATGTTGACCGCCGCCAGGATGGCCCCATCCACCAGGGACACATGGGCTCCGCTCAAAACCTCCTCCACCTTGGCGTCCACGTGGGCGGCCACCTTCTCGGTGTAGCTCGCCTCCTCGGTGCCCACCAGCGTATACTCCTGTCCGGCGATGGTGACGGTGACACGGTTTTTCATGGAAACCCCTCCTGACCATAGTGATTTAGGATTCGGACATTATACCAGGAAGCATCAGGGGAATGGTATAATGCGCTCTGTTTTTCGGTTGCCCCGCAAGGGGCGGGAAAAACGGCTGAAATGCAAGTGTAATAGCCGCTTTGCGGCTATTATACCATAGTTCCGCCCGGATGAGAAATGAAATCTTCATGAATTTTCATTTTCCCGCCCGGACGGCAACCTGTGCCGCTGCTCACGACGGCTCCGCGCTTTCTGTCACGCTCTGCCTGTTCGCGACGCGGTCACTATTCCCCGCTCCGCCGGAAATGCCGCCGGGCTTCGCCTGGCCTGTTTTCCGGCCTGCGCGGCTCACTGTGCCGCGGCTCACGACGGCTCCGCGCTTCCTGTCACGCTGCGCGCCCTCCGCGACGGGCAACTGCTCGTCCCTCCGCAAAAAACACCTTGCGCCTGCGGCGCAACTGCTTTTTCGCCTGCGGGTCTCGCTGTTTCCCTGCTCCCGGGCGCTCCGCGCTTCTGTGTAGGGGCGGCCCTTGTGGCCGCCCGCGGGCGGGTGTGGGCACCCGCCCCTACAAGCCTGCAGTTTCTCCCTTCCCATATGGCCGCGGCCCCGCTTGCCCCTACGCCGCACGCCACGCAGGGGGCCGATATCCACAGTATACACCGCGCGTAGTTTTGTGCTATAATAGGCGGGAAACCAGAGAGGAACGGGGGATTCACATGGCCGAGCTGCTGCTGCCCGGTGACATTTTATCCATGACGGCCCGGGCGGCCGACCGGCTGATGGGCGCGGGAAACGGGGACGCAGCGCTGCTGTACCTGTGGTTGCTGCGCCGGGGCGGACGGCTGGAGCCGGAGGCGGCCCGCCGGGCGCTGAAGTGGGACGTGCCCCGGCTGGAGGCGGCCCTGTCCGCCCTGGTCGGGCTGGGCCTGGCGGACGGCACGGCCGCGCCGGAGGCCCCCGCCCGGATGGAGCCGGAGGGCCCGCCGGAGTACACCGCCGCCGACATCACGCGGGAGCTGGAGGACGGCGCCTCCTCCTTCCCCGGCCTGGTGAACGAGGTGCAGCGGCGTCTGGGCAAGATCCTGTCCACGTCGGACTTGAAGAGCCTGTACACCCTCTACGACTACCTGGCCCTGCCGGCGGAGGTGATCTGCCTGCTGGTGAGCTGGTGCGTGGAGGAGTTTCAGCGGAAGTACGGCCCCGGCCGCAAGCCCCGCATGAGCCAGATTCAGAAGGAGGGCTTCGTGTGGCGGCGGCTGGGGGTGGACACGGCCCAGGCCGCCGAGGCCCACCTCAAGAAGCAGGCCCTCTACCGCAGCCGGGAGGGGGAGATTCTCCGCCTGCTGGATCAGCCGCCCCGCCCCCTGGTGGAGAAGGAGCGGAAGAAAGTGGCGGCCTGGACGGACATGGGCTTTGCCGACGAGGTGCTCCGCCTGGCCTACGAAAAGACGGTCTACAAGAAGCAGAAGATGGACTGGGACTACATGAACGGCATTCTGTGCGGCTGGCACCGGAAGAACCTGCACACCCTGGCGGAGGTGGAGGCGGGCGACCGGCAGCGCCGCCCGGCGGCCCAGCCCGCCATGCAGGGCCGCCCCGCCGCCCCCGGCGAGGCCGACCAGCGGGTGCGGGAGGACTTGGAGCGGATGCGGGAGTTCCTGCGCCGCCAGCAGGAGACGGAGGGAGAGTAAGCCATGGGATACGAGCAGAGCGTCCTGCGCCGGGCCACCGCCCGGCTGGAGGCCCAGCGGAAGGCCCGGGAGGAGGCGCAGGAGCGCCTGCGCTCCGAGATTTACGCCAAGCTGCCCCGGGTGGCGGCCATCGACCGGGAGCTGCGGCGCACCATCACCCAGATCATCGCCGCCTCCCTGCGGGACGGCAGCGATCCGGTGCCCGCCATCGGGGTGATCCGGGATAAAAACCTGAGCCTCCAGGCGGAGAAGGCGGCGCTGCTGACCGAGCACGGCTATCCCGCCGACGCCCTGGACGACAAGCCCGCCTGCCCCAAGTGCAGCGACACCGGCTGGGTGGGGGCCAATATGTGCGCCTGCCTTAAGGCGCTGTGCACCGAGGAGCAGATCAGGGAGCTGTCCAAGCTGCTGGATCTGGGGGAGCAGTCCTTTGACTCCTTCTCCCTGGACTACTACTCCCCCCTGCCCTGGCCGGGGGAGTCCCTCTCCCCCCGGGAGAACATGGAGTTTATCTTCGACGTGTGCTCCAGCTATGCCCGGAAGTTCGGCCGGTTCTACTTCCGCAACCTGTTTCTCACCGGCGCGCCAGGGCTGGGCAAGACCTTCCTCTCGGCCTGCATCGCCCGCACCGTGTCGGAGAGCGGCTTCTCCGTGGTGTACGACACGGCGGTGAACATCTTCACCCGCTTCGAGGAGCAGAAGTTCGCCCGGGACAAGCTGGAGGCCGGGGAGGCCAAAGACGAGACCCGCCGCTACCTGGGCTGCGACCTGCTGATTCTGGACGATCTGGGCAGCGAGCTTTCCACCCCCTTCGTCCAGTCCGCCCTCTACACCCTCATCAATACCCGTCTGACGGCGGACAAGCGGACGGTGATCTCCTCCAACCTGACCATGGATCAGGTGCGCGCCCGCTACACCCCCCAAATCGCCTCCCGCCTGGAGGGGGAGTACCGCGTGCTCCCCTTCTATGGGGAGGATATCCGGCTGTTGAGAAAGCAGAGACTGTGACAAGGGCCTGTGAACGGATTTCGTTCACAGGCCCTTGCCATGCGAGAAATTATTTTTTCCGGGACAGGGTCATCAGGAGCCCTCCGGCTGCGGCAAGTGCCATGCAGCTCAGGAAGTACCTCCATGCCGTCCCCAACAGCTCCGGCTGAGTCCGGAGTGGGAGGGCGAGTCTTGCGGTTCCGAACGCCGCCGCACCCACATAGCAGGCTATTGCCAGCAGAAATAATACCTTTTGCCTTCTCATATCACTATGCTCCTATGTGGGAATACGAATTGTTATGTCCCTCGAATAAGCCCCTAGGTCATAAGTTGAAACTCTTCCTGTAGGCGATGTAATTTTTATTTTTCTCTCTATTCCATTATTGGAAGGCTTATACGTCACTTGATATTTCATATTCAGCCTAGGTGTTATGTCAAGTTTGTACTCACTTGGTGATTCTGTCGATGGCACGCCGCCAGAAGAAATATACCCCCATCCAACCGACAAAGCAATCCCGGCCCCCACCCCTTCAACGCCGAGTAGCGGAACAAGAGATATTGAAATAGCAGTTACTGTCCCAAAAGTTACCCACCATCCAATTGTTTGTGCAGTATTGTATTTGTCCAATTCTGATTGTGTCCAGACAAATGCCTTAGAGGTAATTGCTGTTACCAGTGTACTGGTCGCATTATCACTATCCTCATAAACTGTTTTAATCCTAGAGTTTCCAGTTGTATAGTTTGCAGTTATTACATATTTAGGGGAAAAATGCTTCACATCAATTGTAATCGTTTTTGTAATCGTTTTATTGGAGTTGTTACGATATGAGGCGTTTTTGGGGGTCTCGATAGAGCCGGCACGTTTGCTTGGAATTAATTCAACCTTATAGTAGAGTGTCTGGTTTGCCGGAACTTTAATCGTAAATGAAAGCGTTCCGTTGCTGGGGTTCTTGATATTTGTTATTAGGCTCGAATCTTTAACGTGATTAATTTGTACCCCCTTTTGCTCCAGATCAGTTAACATTTCCTGTGACGGGTCTTCATGCGCTGGATATTCCTGCTCGACAGGCGCCACTGCGGCAGCCACTACAGACGAACCGATGCTCAATAAAATGCTAAAGGTCAATAGATATGCAGTAATTCTTTTGATTAATTTCATATTTTTCCCTTCTTTCATTGAATGCCTCGGTTGACGTTTGCCGGCTAAATCCTCCCTCTACGCGCAGGCTGAGGCCTCTTTTTGTTTTGTGTTACAAGGAAAACCACGCATATTCTCTGCAAGTCCGATAAGAAGCCGTCTGAGGGGAATCTCAGGAACCTCCTCTCCCGCATTGCCATCGTAGTATAACCGCACAAAAACTTCCTTACATTTCCCTTAAGTTTGGTTTAAGATTGCCAGTTCTCCCCTCATCCGCCCCTCCGGGGCACCTTCCCCCAGGGGAAGGCAGGGTGGGAACAGAAAAGCTGCCCGCCCCAAAGCGCGGGGCGGGCGGCGATGATGGCGTCCTCGTCCAGCACCTCGCCCCGGCCCAGGCTGCTCATGTGGGACTGGGTGGACTCCAGCCCCATGAGCACGTTGGCCTTGGACTGCTCCCGGGCCCGGTCCAACTCGGCCTGGGTGACGCCGTGCTCGGTCGGCTCCCGGATCACGGCCAAAATGGTGTCCAGCGCCTGTCCCTCGGTCTCCCGCCCCAGGGCGGTGTAGACGCCGAAGTAGCCGGTATTGTCATGGCAGGTGCCGTAGGAGTAGATGGAGTAGCAAAGCCCCTTCTGCTCCCGCACCTGCTGAAACTCAATCACAACCCGGACGAGACGGTGGACATCACCTGGTCGGCGCTCCAATACCGTCTGGATGAATCCGTAGGCTATCCAAAGATTGGATAAAACGATTGCAAACGGAGGAGACGGTTCACCCGCCTCCTCCATTTTTGTGTTCCTGTTCCGATTGCTCCGCCAACGGCTCCAGCGCCGCCCGCAGGTCGGCGTTCAGCGGGCGGAAGCGCAGCTTTTCCGCATACAGCAGCCCGTCGGAACCCAACTCGAAGCTGGCCGCAGGGATCCGCTCCTCCGTGTAAATCTCCAGCCGGAAGGGGTTGTCCTCCGCATCCTCCATGGGGATCACGTTGGAGACGCCCCACCAGAGCACCCAGGTATCGTCCAGAACGGTGCGCAGCTCCTCCAGCCCCTCCCCGGCGGGGTCATGGGCCCCGCTGCCGGAAAAGAGTTCATACATGACATAGCCCGTTACCGCCTCATCCGGCCCCGGAACCAGCCAGCCCAGCTTCTTGGGGCCGAACACCAGCACCAGGACCGCCAGAACCGCCACAACGATCAGCCGTGTTCTCCATCTCCTCTTCTCCATATCGCCATCCTCCTCCCGTGAACCCCCGTTGGTTTTCCCTCCTGTTTTCCACATCCTATCACGGTTTTGTGGAAACTTCAATTTAAATCCGCCCTTTCTCTTCCCAAGGCGTGCAAAAACGGAGGACGGCAAAAGGCCGTCCTCCGTTTTGAGCTTGATTTCAGTGCAGCAGCGCCCGATAGGCGTCGGCGCTCCCCACCCGCCCCACGGCGGAGAGGGAGGCGTTTTCAAACCGGAACAGCTCTCCGGCCAGGGCCTGCACGTCCGCCCGCGTCACCGCGTCGTAGGCAGCGATGATGGCGTCCTCGTCCAGCACCTCGCCCTGGAGCAGCTCGCCCCGGCCCAAGCTGCTCATGTGGGACTGGGTGGACTCCAGCCCCATGAGCACGTTGGCCTTGGACTGCTCCCGGGCCCGGTCGAGCTCGGCCTGGGTGACGCCGTGCTCGGTCAGCTCCCGGATCACGGCCAAAATGGTGTCCAGCGCCTGTCCCTCGGTCTCCCGCCCCAGGGCGGTATAGACGCCGAAGTAGCCGGTATCGTCATGGCAGGTGCCGTAGGAGTAGATGGAGTAGCAAAGCCCCTTCTGCTCCCGCACCTGCTGGAACAGGCGGGAGGACATGCCGCCCCCCAGGATGGAGGACAGGAGCTGGAGCTGGAACCGCCGGGGGTCGGCGAAGGACAGGCCGGGGAAAGCCAGGGTCAGGTGGTTCTGCTCGATGGCCTTCTTCTTCACCACCACCCCGGGCACATAGGCGGCGGCCCTCGCAGCGGTGTGGGGCCGCGCCTCCAGGCCGGCAAAGCGCCCGGCCAGTTCCGCGGCGTCGGCGTCGGTAAAGCTGCCCGCCAGGGCCACCACGATGCGGTCGGGCCGGTAGTGGGCGCGCTGGTACGCCCGCAGCCACGCCCCGTCCATCTTGTCCAGGGTGGCCTTTCGTCCCAGGATGGGCCGGGCCAGGGGGGAGCCCTTGAATACCGCCCCGGCCAGCCGCTCAGCGCAGAGATCCTCCGGGTTGTCCTCGTACATGCCGATCTCCTCCAGGATCACCCCCCGCTCGGTCTCCACGTCGGCGTCGTCGAACCGGGAGTGGAAGAACATGTCGCACAGGATGTCCGCCGCCCGGGCCAGGTGGGTGTCCAGCACCCGGGCATAGAAGCAGGTGCACTCCTTGGTGGTGAAGGCGTTGATCTGGCCGCCCACGGCGTCCATCTCCTCCGCCAACTGGGCGGCGGTGCGGCTCCGGGTTCCCTTGAAGAGCATGTGCTCGATGAAATGGGCCGCCCCGTTCTCCCCCGCGCTCTCATGGCGGGAGCCGGTCCCCACCCAGATGCCCAGGGAAACCGAGCGCACCCCCGGCACATGCTCCGTCAGGATACGCACCCCGTTGGGGAGCGTCTTTTTTTCATACATCAAACCATTGTAACCTCGCACTTCTCTATATTTTCGCGCTTAGTATGGACAAATACCGTGCCGTTTACGCCCCGCGCAGGGCAATCAGGAGCAGTACCACCGCCGTGATGGCCAGGATCAGCGCCAGGTAGCCCACCACCTTCTTTTTCATGGCCGCGCTCTCCTTTCCTGTTCTCGTTTGGGTTACAACACTATATCACATTCCGTCCCACTTGTCAGCCGGAAAATCCGCGGGAAAAACAGCAGGCCGGGCGGGGGCTCTCCTCCGTCCGGCCTGTATGCAGAATGTCCTCCCGCCGGGCTGGACTGCCCGGCTTCAGCACCAGGCGGCCAGCAGCTCCTTCAGCTCCTCCTGCGTGCGGATGCAGGCATCCCAAAGGCCCTCATCATCCGCTGGGTATGGAGAAACCCGCAGGGTGCGCGCTCCGGCCCGCAGGCCGGCGTACAGGTCGCCGTATCCCTGGTCCCCCACAAACAGCATCGCGTCAGATGGTATCCCCCAGCGGGCACTCCACCCTTCCATACGTTTCGGAGTGGCGTGGGGCTTCTCCGCGTCAAAAATCTGCTCGTCAAAGCACCCCAGCAGCCCCAGCCGGGCCAGAAGCGCCTCTCCTCCCTCCCGCCTGGAATTTGAGCACAGCACAAGCCGGATGCCGCGGTCCCGCAGGCGGAGAAGCCGCCCGGCCAGCACCGGATCCGGTTGGGGGCCCACCCCGTCGGTCAGCAGATCCCGCCGGGCCAACTGGAACCGCTCCCAGAACGCCTCACCGTCCCAGCCGATACGCCGGGCCAGGTACATGGCCAGGCTCCAGCCGTCGGAGATATAGGACCAGCATCTCCGGTCCAGCCAGGGCGAGGGGTCCGGACGCAGGAGTGCGGCCTCGGTGGGCACAGCCAGCAGCGCGGCGGCCGGGCCAGGACACACCCCCCATTCCTTGGGGGCAAACCGGCCGCAGCGGAAGGCCGGATTGCCTCCCGCCAGCACCCGGCTCATCTCCGCCTTTACAGACCCGATCTCCTTCTCCCATGGAGTACCGGCAAAGTAGTAGTCGATCATTCGCAGGTAGATACGGTCGTCGTGGTAGAGCGTGCCGTCCAGATCAAAACAGACAAGCCCCGGGGCAGCCTGTAACCCTCTTCCCATCAGGGCCGCACCAGGGCATCCACCGGATGCCCGTCCATTCCTATGGGTTCCAGCCCCAGCAGACGGAGGATGGTGGGCGCGTGGTCAATGAGCCTCCCGCCGTGGATTATCCTGCCGGATACAGCATTGGGCCCGGCAACGATGAAGGGGGGCTTGTCCCCCTTCCAGGGCAGGTGGCCGTGGGTGGAGACCGATGGCTTATATTCCTTTATGTCGTTGACACTGGTGATAAGCTGCTCCCCATCCAGGGCCCTTCCAAAGCACACCCGGTCGCCGGCTTCAATGACAAAGTCAAAATCGCCGGTCAGGTGCATCTGCGCGGCCTCCTCTTTGGTAAAGATCCGCTCCAGGTATTTGGGGTACTTCTTCTGTTGCTCCAGCAGGACGCAATACACCATTTCCCGGTCCACCTCCGGCCGGAGATAGATGTGTGCGCTGAGCGAACAGTTGGCGGCATAGACCTGATAGTCTGCCAGGGAACCGTCCTCCGCGGTCTGGAGCCAGCCCAGCCGGTGGAACAGGGCGTTCAGATGGAACATCTCGTCGCAGTAGAGCTGACCGTGGTCGCCCAGCAGCACAATATTTGTGTTCTCCACGCCGCCGGTCTCCTCCAGCGCATCCAGCACAAGCCCCATCTGTCCGTCAATAAAGCGGAAGGCGTGCTCCAGATCTCCGTGCACGCCCAGGCGGTGGCGCTGGTGGTCAACGTAGGACAGGTGGAGCAGCATCAGGTCGGGGCGGTGGGCCCGGATGATGTCGGCGGCGCACTTGGCGGCGAACTCGTCCATCTGTGGCGTCTTCATCCAGCGGAGCATGTGCTTATTGGCCTCAAAAATCTCCTCCACCGCAGGGCTGTTGGCCCTGGTAAACCACGGTGTCGGGTCATCCTCCTCCTGCGGGGCCCAGATCTCGCCAATATTGTACTCCGCTCCTGAGGCGCACATGACGGGCCAGGTGACGGTAGAGGCAGTCAGCCCCGCCTGTCTTGCAAAATCCACCACGGTAGGCACCTGAATGGCCTCCCGCCACCAATACCAGTCCATCCGTCCCTTTGCAAAAAAATCTGGAATCTCATTATTGTTGATGCCAGTCCGGTCCGGCCAGCAGCCGGTGGCGATGGTGGCATGGCAGGGATAGGTTAAGGTGGGATAGATACATTCGATATCCGTAATCCAGGAGGCATGCTCCATCACGCGCCCCAGGTTGGGAAGCTGCTTCAGCACGGGGATATCCGCTGTGATCAGCGCATCAATGGAGACCACTAGGGTGCGATTTGTCATGGGGTCCTTCCTTTCTATTACAATAGATTTACGGTTAAAG